>WNFF01003013.1_pt1 | contig 18547 bp, 20 predicted proteins | sample 5400441 | NCBI WGS metagenome assembly WNFF01 (sample SAMN13153345, study PRJNA577476) | soil metagenome | isolation source: 120 cm saprolite under Douglas fir tree site 2 hole 3 replicate 1 | place: USA:California | collected 2015-04-18 | reverse complement strand
ACCGAGTTAGTCGAGGAACCCGATCCCCGCGGCCCCTTCGGCGCCAAGGAAGTCGGCCAGGGCCCGCTTCTGCCCATCATGCCTGCCGTGGCCAACGCTGTTTACGACGCAGTCGGCGTTCGAATCGATGAAGTCCCCATAACTCCTGAAAAAATCATGAAAGCGCTTGCGGAAAAAAGGGCGGGCCGCGATCCGCGCTATGGACCGATCCACTTTCCGCATGTCGATTGGCCGGAAGCGTTGCGCGTTCCTCCCCCGTGGGAAGGCGGCGATGGCAACGCCGTCAACGATGTCGCACGCCATTCGAAACCGCGCCCCGAGAAAGAAAAGGTACTCAGCTCATGATGCGGCTGCCTCTTTTCGAATTTCGCGCTCCGCGCACGCTGGACGAAGCGGCTCGCATTCTGGACGGTCAAGGACCAAGCACGATGCCGCTCGCCGGCGGCACCGACCTGCTTCCCAACATGAAGCGCCGGCAGCAGGTTCCCCGCACACTGATGAGTCTTCGCTACATCGAGGGCTTGAACCAGGTTCAGTGGAGCGATTCCGCATCGCGCCTCGGCGCCTGCCTCGTGCTCACCGACATAGCCGAGGATCCCCGCTTTCGAAACGGCATGACCGCTCTATCGCAAGCTGCGGCTCTGGTCGCCACGCCGCACATTCGAAACATGGCCACCATCGGCGGAAACCTCTGTCTGGACACGCGCTGCAATTACTACGATCAGAACTACGAATGGCGAAAGGCCATTGACTTTTGCCTGAAAAAAGACGGAACCACCTGCTGGGTCGCGCCGGGAAGCCGGAAATGCGTGGCGGTCTCTTCCACGGACACCGCGCCTGCGCTGATCGCTCTTAGAGCCCGCGTCCGCCTGGTCTCGCGCTCCGGCGAGCGTGAGGTCGCGCTTTCCGAACTCTACAACAATGACGGTATCAACTATATCCGGCGTCGGCCCGATGAAATCCTCGCCGAAGTCCTGCTGGATTCTCTCGATGGCTGGAAGAGCACCTACTGGAAGCTGCGGCGCCGCGGCTCGTTCGACTTCCCCGTATTGTCCGTCGCTGCCGCGGCTCGCCTTTCCCGTCAAGGGGTGCTCGAGGATGCGCGAATCGTACTAGGCTCTGCAGCGTCCTGCCCGCTGGTTGCGGATGGGGCTTCGAAATTTCTGCTGGGGCGTTCTTTGAATTCGGAAACCATCGCTGAAGCTGCCACGCTTGCGGCTCGCATCGCCAAGCCTTTGGACAACACCGATTTCGACATGACCTGGCGCAAGCGGGTCACCGCTGAATTTGTGACTTACGCCCTCCGCGAATTGCGCGGTGATGACCTAGGAACCGAGCGCCAGAGTCTCACGCATCACTCATTCGAATGAGAATACTTTTGGTCACTCCATGAAACAAAAACGAAGCGCATTTTTGTCGCTGTTCCTGCTTGCCATCGCAGTTCACCACGCGTCCGCGCAAGGCGTCCAAAATTCGCTCGCCGAGAAACTGGGATTCCCTCGCGACGCGAAGCTCCTGATCGTCCACGCCGACGACGTCGGCGTAACTCATTCCGTAAACGCCGCCACGATCAAGGGCTTGGAATCGGGCCTTGTCAATTCCGCCAGCCTCATGGTCCCTTGCCCGTGGTTCCCGGAAATTGCCGACTATGCCAAATCACATCCCGGCGCTGATTTTGGTCTCCACCTCACGCTCACGAGCGAGCGTGTTTATTATCGCTGGGGACCGGTCGCTTCGAAAGATAAAGTCCCGAGTCTCGTGGATGAAAACGGTTATTTCCATCACGACTGGAAACCAGCAACTCGCATCAATCCAAAAGAAGTCGACCTCGAACTTCGCGCCCAGATCGACCGTGCCTACGCGATGGGTATCCGTCCCACGCATCTGGATTCGCATCAATACCGTCTTTTTGATAACGGCAAAGATCTATTCGATGTCGTCGTTCGAATCGCTCACGATTACAAGCTTCCGGTTTTCGTTGCCCGCGACTGGTTCGCGGAACGTCCCTATCTGGAAAAAAGTCTGGGCCCCGCCGATATCATCATCGACCATACAATTACGATCGCTCCCAGCGTCGCACCGGACAAGTGGACCGATTTCTACAAGACGGCCCTCACAAATTTGCAACCCGGCGTCACGGAATTTGTGATTCACCTCGGCTTCGCCGACGATGAATTGAAATCCGCCACGCGCGAACGCGACACCTGGGGCGCGGCCTGGCGCCAGCGCGACTTTGATTTCTTCACCAGCCCGGAATTTCGCCAACTGCTCGACGCGCAAAACATCAAGCTGGTGACTTGGCGCGAGATTGCCGGCGCCGCCAAGAAGTGAATTGGAACGGGCGCCAAAATGTTTTCTTCAAACGGCACGCGAGCGAGAATATTTCTTTCGAACGCCGTTTCGCGCTATTTTTGCAATGGAAATTGTTTCATTCTTGGGGTGACCATGCCGGCTGAACCGGAAGCGCAATCCAAGCCCTTTTTCAAAAATCCCACGCTGTACGCTTCTGCGGTCCTCGTCGTGGTTGTGTTTGTTGTGGGGTGGATTCTTTTTTCGCGCTGGTGGGAAAATCGCGCCATTGAAAGCCGCGCGAAAGCGGAAAGAACGCAAAAGCAACAGGAGCAGGATCGCATCACCCTGGAACAACTAGGCGGAAAGGAGCTCGCCATCCAGAATTTCTACGCCACTCCCGGCGTGGTCCGGCGAGGCGAAACCGTGCAGATCTGCTATGGTGTGGCCAACGCCAAAGCCGTGACGCTGGAACCTCAATCCAATCCCGTTTGGCCCTCCTACTCGCGCTGCGTCGACGTAAAGCCAGAAAAGACCACCACTTACACCCTGACCATCGCGGATGCCTCCGGCAACACCAAAACACAAACGCTCGAAGTCAAAGTGCACTGAAAAGATTCTAAAGCTCCATTCCGGAGGCATTTCAACTGGGCAGCCTGCTGCCAAACCCAGCAAAATCATGTCTTTACAGCAAATCCCCTGTTCCCCCTTGTGACTTCAATTCCCCCGCATCTATAATGATGGCTAGAGCGGGGTCCGGGAAACCATCCTTACTTCCCGGGCTCCGCAGACTTTTTTAGCGAACTGACGGCTGACAACCATGTCCGATCCACTGGCGAAGATTAAGAAAAAGATTCAGGACGAAATCGAGCAGCTTTCCCACGAGCTCAGCGTCGAGCTGCCCAAAGAAATTGCAGTGGCGCGCGCACACGGGGACCTATCTGAAAACGCGGAATACAAGTTCGCCAAGGAGCGCCAGGGCTACGTCAACGCAAAAATCAGCCAGCTGAAAAAGCGCATGGGCGACCTGGGCATGCTGAACCTCAGCAATATTCCCAAAGACCGTGCGGGCTACGGTTCGCGGCTCACCCTACTGGACACGCAGCGCGACGTGAAGATTGAATACAAGCTGGTGAGCACCGAAGAGGCCGACGTCGAGAAGGGGCTCATTTCCACGACGTCGCCGATTGGAAAAGCGCTGCTGAACAAAAAGGTCGGCGATGAGATTGAAGTCGCAACGCCCGCGGGCAAGAAAGAATTTGAAGTCATGCGCCTCGTGACCATCCACGACGGCGAGTAACCGTTTTGCGGTTGCAGGCGTCTTATTCAGCAGGTCGTGTCGGCCGCCTGTGAGGGACTATGTATTGGGGAGCAGGCCCCGAGTTCGGGCTTCTAACTTTTCTCAGCTACTTCCTGTTGGCCACGGGTGCGCTACTGGTATGGCGCAACCGGGATGATTTCTCTGTCTGGTTTCAAGACGAAATCTCCGTCTTGCGCCGCAGTTTCTCTCGCTATACGCCGGCCGGCCCGTTTTACATTCTCCGCGAGGAATCCCGCCTCAAAGCCATCCCGACCTCGTTTATGCGCAATCTCACCCGGCTGCCGCGGAGCCGTTTCAATGGCGCGGCGGCGCTTCTGATGGCCGGCATGATGCTTTTCCTGCTGGACTTTTTCCTCTGAAGATTTTCTCTTGCCTAGACAAACCGATAGCCCTTTGCCATTCTCAACCCGATGAAACCAGCCCTGATCGTTCATGGCGGCGCGTGGGATATTCCTGACGAAGTCGTGGACGCTTGCAAGTCCGGCTGCCAGCGCGCACTGGGCGCCGGCTGGACTCTGCTCGCTGGCGGCGGCTCGGCCCTGGACGCCGTCGAGGCCGCCATCATGGTTCTCGAGGACGATCCCGTTTTTGACGCCGGGTATGGGTCGCATCTCAATCTGGATGGCGGTGTCGAGTGCGACGCCATCGTCATGAACGGCGCGACGCTCCGCTCCGGCGCGGCCGCCACGCTGCATCGCGTCAAGAATCCTATTCAACTCGCGCGCAAAATTCTCGAGAGTTGTCCGCATATGATGCTGGTCGCGGAAGGCGCGGAGCGCTTCGCCAAAGAGCACGGAATCAAGCTCTGCAAGCCGGAGGAACTGGTCAGCGAAGCCGAGCGAGAAGCCTGGATGAAGTGCAAAGCGGACAAGCACGCCGCCGAGCATCATCGTGGCCATGGGCAGGGAACCGTAGGCGCCGTGGCCATCGATCGGGACGGCCGGCTGTTCGCCGCCACTTCCACCGGTGGAACGTGCTGCAAACTTCCCGGCCGCGTGGGTGATTCGCCACTCATTGGCTGCGGCTGCTACGCCGACTCCGAAGCCGGCGGCGTTTCCTGCACCGGGTACGGCGAAGCCATCATGAAAATCGTGATGGCCAAAACGGCTGTGGATCTTCTTCGTTCCCGCGTGACTTGCGTCGATCCTACGGGGGCAGCCGATGCCTGCGATCTCTCTTCCGCCAATCTCGCCGCGCGTGAAGCCGTTCACCTTCTTGGCAAGCGCACGCACGCCACGGGCGGCCTCATTCTGCTCGACCGCCACGGCAATCCCGGCTTTGCGTTCAACACGCCGCGCATGGCCTACGGCTATGTGGCCATGGACGGCAACTTCGTCACTGCCGTGTAACGCCGCTATGAGGTTGTAGGTCGTTGAAACGTTGCACGTTAGAAAGTTAAGAGGTTTAATGAGCGGAGTCCAAGGAAGTGACCCATGTCGCAGACAGTCGTTCCGATGATCCATGTGCCGGATGTCAGAGCCACGGCCGATTGCTTGATAGTCTGTTGAAGATTTTGTTCGACAATAAGGTCCGGGGGAGACGACGGTGAAGGTCACATTGCAGGGCGTGCATTGCTATAAGAAGACGGAAAGCGACGAAGACGAGATCTATTGCGTGGTGACCACCGGCGGCGCGAACGGGCGCGAGCTGGCGCGGTTCGAGGTCGGCAACTTTGAGGTGGGAAGGACCCTGCATCCGGGGAAATTGTTTTGGGATGGAACGAGGTGGCCCGAGGTGACGATCACGGTCATGGAAAGCGATGAGAACGAGCCGGGGCACGGCAGCGATGACTTCATTGGAGAGGTCACGGTGAGCGCGGACGGTAGCTGCAAGCCAGGCCGCGCAACGCTCGACGAAGGAAACGACCAGAGCAAACGATACCGGCAGTTCAGCATGACGGGAAGCGCGGCGCACTATGTTGTGCACTTGGAGGTGCGAGGCTAGGATCCGAATGGGAATTAGAGAATTGAAATTGGAAAATAGGGAAGAGAACGTCCCCACGCTCAAATACACGACTAAGGAGTTATCCAATAAGACCTGGCCTGACTTTGAGAGACTCTTCTCCCAGGGCAACGGCTGGGACTTTTGCTGGTGCATGCATTTTCAGCGGCCTTGCTCCTTGCCCAAGAACAAGTGGCTGCGCACCAGGGCGGAGAGAGGTGTAAGGAACCGCCGAGAAAAGAGAAAACTGGTCGAGCGGGGATGTGCGCACGGAATCCTTGTGTATGCGAAAGGTGAGCCTGTCGGGTGGTGCCAGTACGGCCCCCAGGAGGAGCTTCCTCGTATCGACAACAGCCGCAAGTACCGAGGGCTTGCCCCCGAAGGCGGCACACAGAGACTTTGGAGAATCACTTGCTTTGCTGTTCTCAAGAAGTACCGCAAACTCGGGGTAGCAAGCGCTGCGTTGAAAGCCGCTCTAGAAGTCATAAGAAGCAAAGGAGGGGGCCTCGTGGAGGCCTATCCCATTACGCGCTGGGAAACTCGGGCTTTCGGAAATGAGTCCACACACGGAACGGCGTCGATGTTCGAGAACACGGGATTCAAGGCCGTGGCTCACTTTGGCAGCACCAGGTTCAGTAACCATGTGTTGATGCGAAGAATCGTCTGAATCCGGAAAGGAATGATGACAGCCCCACGTTTGCGAATGGAAAGATCTGCTACATCGAGATGCCGGCCACGGACTTTGCGCGGTCGGCGGACTTCTACAAGAAGGTCTTCGGCTGATGGAACGGCAGGCGTGGTTTCGGATGGCGGGGGAATATGCACTGCTCACTCTGGATTAGCAGAAGTCGATATTGAAACTAAACCAGAACATCACTAAGCGACATCCTTGGTGAAATACCCTGTTGTTTCGACGCAATGTCCGGTTCAAAGGCAAACGCGGTGTGGACTGCAACAAGCACAGGTCTGAAGACCGCCACTACAGGGCCCGGCTTGTTGTATCATCCCTCGGCCCGCGGCTTGGAAATCGGGCTCCGATGAGTGCGCGTTGCATTGAGGGAATGCGAGGTCATAAGGCGAATCATGAGGCAAAAGTTCAGTTTGATCGCGATTCTTTTTTTGGCTGCGACCGCTGCGGCGCAAACGCCGCCGCCGCTGGTTTCTCCGGAAGTCCAGGCCGACCATCGCGTGACGTTCCGATTCCGCGGACCTAACGTCAAGGAAGTTACCGTTTCCCTGGAAGGCGCCGCAAAACCGTTCCCCATGCAAAAGGACGATGCGGGCGTGTGGAGCGTGACCACCGAGCCGCTCGCTCCTGATTTTTATGGCTACACGATTATCGTCGACGGCGTGGGGCTCTTCGATCCTTCAAACTACGCTATCAAGCCCAATTTTCTCTACCGGGCCAGCGAAGTACACGTTCCCGGGCCGGTGTCTGGGCCGCCGACGCTTCCCTGGGAAACGAACGACGTGCCGCGCGGCGAGGTTCATCATCATTTCTACAAGTCCGGAGTCGTGGGCGACGATCGGGGATTCTATGTTTACACGCCGCCGGGATACGATCCCCGCGGCAAGCAGTCGTATCCCGTGCTCTACCTGCTGCACGGCTACAGCGATGACGCGAATGCCTGGACGGCGGTGGGGCGCGCCAACGTGATCCTAGACAATCTGATTGCGCAGGGCAAAGCCAAGCCCATGATCGTGGTGATGCCGTTGGGCTACGGCGCGCCGGAGGTGCTGCTTCCTAACTCCGGCGTATTCCGCGATCGCGCGCTGACGGAGCGAAATTTCGATAAATTTCGCGAAGCGTTGTTGAAGGAAGTGATCCCGCGCGTGGAAGGGGAGTATCTGGTGGTGAAGGACCGCAACGCCCGCGCCATCGCGGGGCTTTCCATGGGCGGGGCCGAATCCTTGCTGACGGGGCTGAACACGCTGAACCAGTTTGCGTGGATCGGGGCTTTCAGCTCCGGAGGGATCACCGAAGAGTTCGACAAGGAATTCCCGGCGCTGGACGCCAAGGCGGCGCAACAACCGCGCCTGCTCTGGATTGCGTGCGGGACCGACGATCGTTTGATCGAGATCAACCGCAAGGTTCGCGCGTGGCTGGCGTCCAAGAAGATTCAGCACGTGGACATCGAGACGCCCGGCGCGCACACGTGGATGGTCTGGCGCCGCAATTTGACGGATTTCAGTTCGCTGCTATTTCGCTGAGGGAGCGATGAAAATGATGAACGCTATTTCTGCAAGAACGACGAAGATGTTGCTCGGGCTCGCGGCGCTGGCGATGCTGCTTGGGGCCATTGGAGTGTCTTTACAAGGGCAGACCACTTTGCACGGGGTGCTCACACCGCTCGCCAGTGCCAATCTCGTTTTCGACGGTGAACCCGCGTGTCTCAAAGTGGCCCGCGAGAACGGCGATCCAGATATCGGCGCTTCCACGTTTCTTCTCGAAGCTCCTTCCGGGTGCGTGGTTCCCGCGCACTATCACACCGCAGAAGAAGAATTGATGGTGGTCCGGGGCGACGTGCTCACCGGTATGGACGGCATGCCTGAAACCACGATGGGTCCCGGCGGGTTCGCCATGATGCCCAGCAAAGCCATGCACTGGTTCACCTGCAAATCGAAGGTAACCTGCCTGATGTTCGTTACGTTCGACCGAAAGTACGACATCGTCTGGGCCCAGCCAGCGAAATAGCAGGCAACGAAATTGACGCCGTTTGCTTCTGCTCTTAGGATGAAGAGGCGCGCAGACTTCCCGCGGAGCAAGGTGAACGGATACTCCATGAAAGCTAGATCTCTCTGGTTCGCGATTTTCCCGCTGCTGCTACCGCTTGTGGCGAGCGCGCAGACTGCGGACGAAATCGTGAACAAATCTCTGGCCGCGCGCGGTGGCGTCGAGAAGATCAAGGCCATTCAGTCGGAGCGGGTCACCGGCCGCGTCACGTTCGGACCGGGACTGGAGGGCACGCTCGTCGCGGAGCTCAAGCGCCCGCACAAGCTGCGCGTTGAGATTGTGGTCGAGGACCAGAAAATTATCCGCGTCTATGACGGCAAGTCCGCGGGCTGGGTGGTCAATCCGTTCGCGGAGAAGAAGGACGCGCAGCCGATGTCGGCGGAAGATTTGAAGAGCGTTTCGGAAGAATCCGATTTCGACGGGCCGTTTATCGACTACAAAGGCAAAGGCAATCAGATTGAGTTGGTGGGCAAAGAGGAACTGCAGGGCAAGCCCACCTACCGCATCAAGTTGACGAACAAGAACGGCAACATCCGCTTTTATCTTTTTGACGCGAGTTCCTTTTTGCCGGCGAAGTGGGAAGAAACGCGCGTGGTGGAAGGCAAAGAGACGCCGTGGGAATCGTTTTTCTCGGACTATCGCGAGGTGAATGGCGTGAAGTATCCGTTCCAGATCGATTCGGACAGTCCCGGGACGGACTTGAAGCAAACGGTGGTCGCCGAGAAGATTGAGATCAACGCGCAAATCGACGAAACGCGCTTCGCCAAACCCGTTGTCCCGCAAGCACCACCTCCGCCGGCGTCACCACCGAATTGAAACAAGCTTGGAACGCCGGGAATCGCGGCCGTAATCGAATGGCATTTTTTCCTGTGCGCGTGCCTTCGGAGACACAATTTCGCGGGCTACTTTGTTCAGTTCTTCCCGGATCGGCGAGGCGCGCGCGGATGGTACAGATCGGAAATCACGTAGGTGAATCCGACGAAGCCCACGACGCGTGGAAGGTTGCCGTACACGGTGACGTACACGCCGGAATCCAGGACGAGTCGCGGCGAGGGGGCGTAGGTTACCGCACCGAGGACGATCATCGATGCCGGCGTGTTGGCATTCGTCCAGCTGAAGCCCGCGACTTCTCCCGTCCAGCCCCATTTTCCCTTGAGGGGATGCGAATAGGAGAACGACGAGAAATAATTCCGGTCGTATCCACGCAGGCCTGGCCGGCCCACGAACTGGGCGCCTTCGTTCAAATCAATATGATGCTTGCCGAAATCCTTGCTTAGCAGGAGTTGGACGGAATGGCCGGTCGCGCCAGTGCCCAGGCCCGCGGTCGCGGTGGGCAGCGACGCCGTGTACAAAATCGAAAAAGTTGGGCGCGCATCTTTCTGAGGAAATACTTTGAATTTGAATCCCGCGCCGGTGTCCGATAGCCCCGCGACACCATGGTCTCGTTCGAATGGATTGTTGGCGAGGCGCAGCTCGAGATTTTTGAAGAGGCCGAATTTCAGCAGGCCGTTCATGTTCTGGTGGCCGTCGGCAACATCGAACCCGTATTCAATTTCCAGCGCGCCGCGTTGCACCGTTTCCCCTGTGGTCGCGAAGGTGGGCCGGTTGGGCACAGCCACGAGTTCGTCTTGCGCCGTTGGCGCCGCCTGTGCGTGAAGCGGTGCAGACGGCGTGAGACCCGCGAGCAAGGAGAAGGCGAGGGCCCAAGACCGTCTGGTGAGTACTCTCAATTTGTCCCCGCTGGAGAAGCGAACACCTGTGGACGCCACACCCGCGTTTCTTGCGGCCCTTTCGGCAACCGCTGCAGCAGCTGCGTGCCGCCGCGGGCGATCTTGAATCTTATTAACTATAGTGAATCTCAGGATGAAACTACCTTAATCTGTTTGCATGTCAACTACATCCCGGCCATCGGTTGCGGCAGTCACAACATCCTTGATTCGCGTGATCGGCCATCGTCGGCCTGTGAAGAGATGCTGCATTGACCTATTGACAAGGCCCTTGGCCTTGCACTTGCGCTATCCTGCCTGAGTGCGACAGCCGCCCGAAAAAGAGGCAGGTCCTTCCGCCGCGGGCCTTTGCGGCGCTTGCCTGCACGCGCGGCGCATTGAATCTTCGCACGGCTCGGTCTTCTATCTCTGCGAACTCTCGCACACCGATCCGCGCTTCCCGAAATATCCCCGGCTTCCCGTTCTCTCCTGCGACGGTTACAAGAAGAAACCGTAGCAGCGGACTTTCGACCCGCATGCATGTATTTGTGTACGGTTATATAACTCTATAGGTAACTATACAGCGGATTGTCCATTCGGTGAGGTCTTTCATGGCATCCCGGTCGGAAATTTCGAGGTGCGCCGTCGTATTGCTACTCGCCTGCCCCGCGCGTGGGTACGCTGATGAATTGCAATTCACCAGGTGCGCAGATCCTCAAGAAAAAAGGATGCGGCAGAGCGTCACAGCGCGCCACGCTCTGCCGGAAATAGGTCGGTTCTCTCTATGGCAAAGGTTGCTGCGGCCAAGGCTCGTCAGGATTCGCCGGCGGGCTGACGGAAGCAGGGCTCTCTATCGGCATTTTCTGGGAAGCGGGCGTCAGGCTTGGCGTAAGGCCCGAATTTCTGTATTTCGGGGCGCTTACATATCCTTGCACGTGGTCTCGATCAATTTTGTTAACGACCACCTGCACGGGTTGCGGATCATCCGTACGGTGGATCCAGATCGGTTCATAGAGGTTCACTTTTTTCTTGCTGAGTTGGTTGTCGTCCACGATCATCTCCAGATCAAAGTTCTTGTGCTTGGCGTCCGCTTTGCGCAGCCAGAGCATCAGCGGCCCATGGCGCTGGAACTGCTTCGATTTCGGCAGGTTGAATTCGACGTAGTTCCGTTCGCCCCGTTTTTGCAGCGCGACGAGTTCCTCGTGCGTTCTGGCGATGGAACCGTTCAAATCGTCCCGCGCGGCGCTCAAATTTCCCTCCAGGTCCGAGCGCGTCTTGGCGATTTCATCTTGTGTATCTTTTAGCTGCTTTTGCTGGTCTTCCATCCGCGCCTGAAGTTCTTTCAGCCGCTTGTTCTCCACGGCCCGGCGCTTGCCGGCGGCTTGTTTTGCCGCCGGGGTGTTCACTTGTGCAGCCGCTGCCGCCGCGGCTTGCTGCGCCGTGGACACTTCATTCAGCTTTCCAGCAAGTGATTCGACTTGCCCTTGCAGTTGGCCGACTGTCGCGCGCATCTGTTCCTGTTGTCCCGTCAACGGGCCCACGAGTGTCTGCTGGCGGTACCCGTAAGCCACACCAAGACACGCGGCCACCAACGCTGTTCCCGCTGCAATCGCGAGCCAGCGGGCGGTGCTTGTGCCTGATGGATTTTCCGGTTCTTCTCTTTCCATTCTGTCTCGATGCTCTTCCATTGCGACCCTCCGGTGCCACATTCTTCTGGCGAAGATGGGCGAATCTTCATTGCAACCTGTTGCAACAGCCGACTAAGACGATTACTGCTGTCGCGGGACGACCTGAAACGGACAGGTTCGTTCCGGCTTCCTTTGCGCAAAAGGGTTGCCGCGGCGTATCTATTTCGCCCTTTTGTAAGTCTCGTTCTGCCAACAGTTGACAAGGCATGGTCGCCGCAAGCGATTTCTTGCCCGGTACTAGTCCCTGCACTTTTTTCCTGGCAACTAGTCGACTCTTACAAGGTGGCAGCTGGGGGGATTCTCCGATTTGTTTCTAAGTGCGTTGCTCCGGCTCTTTCCCTGTGCTAGCATCCGCGTCGTCAGGAGATCGGACCAGGGATATTTCGCAGGACCTTCGCTCCCGCCCCACGGGGACCCAGGTGCAGTGGCCACGTTCTCCTCCCTCAGTTCCAACTTGCCCGGCGCAGGCCCGCGCCCGAATTCTGCTGGACGGACCTCGCCACGCCGGCCGCTTTGCGGTCGCCAGAGCCAGGAGGCTTTATGAAGAGCTATCTCACCAAGGACATTCGAAACGTTGGCATTGTCGGCCACGGCGGCACCGGGAAAACGCAACTGGTGTCGTCGTTGCTCTACACCGCGGGGATGACGCCGCGATGGGGAAAGGTTGCGGAAGGCAGCACCACCACGGACTGGGACGAAGAAGAAATCGCTCGCAAGATTTCCATTCAAACCGGCCTCTCTTATCTAGAGTGGCCCGCCACACCGACGACTCCTTCCGGCTCTTCTGAAAGAGTAAAAATTAATTTAATCGATCTCCCGGGCTACTCCACGTTCATCACCGAAACGAAAGCGTCGCTGATCGCCGCAGATGCCGCGCTCATTACCGTCGATGCGCACGTTGGGGCGCAGGTCACTACCGAAAAAGTCTGGGATTATTGCACGGAATACGACATTCCGCGGGCGTTCGTGCTCACCTGGATGGACCGCGAGCTCTCCAGTTTCGAACGCTCGATGGAATCGCTGGAGCAGGTTTTCGGGCGCAACGTCGTTGCGCTTCAGCTGCCGATCGGCACGGAACGAGGATTCCGTGGGGTCATCGATCTGGTGGCCATGAAGGCCCACATTTACAAGCCCGATGGCGACGGCAAGCCCTCGATCGAGGAAATTCCCGCCGCGCTGGCCGACGACGCCAAGGAAGCTCACGAAAAGCTCGTCGAGATGATCGCCGAAGGCGACGACGAAATGATGGAAGAGTTTTTCCGCGAAGGCACTATTCCGATCCACGACCTGATCCCGGCGGTCCGCAAAGCGATCGTAGCCGAAAAAATCTTTCCCGTCTTGATGGTCTCCTCGCTGCACAACATCGGCACAGCTAGCCTGCTTACCTTCCTTACCGACGCTTTCCCGCATCCCGATGAGCATGCACAGGTCGGATACAAGGATCCGGATGGCAAAGGCGACCGTGTCGAACGCAAGTATGACGACGGTCAGCCGCTTTCGCTCTTCGTTTTCAAAACGCTCGCCGATCCCTTTGCGGGCCGCATCAACTATTTCAAAGTAAAGAGTGGCGTGCTAAAAAATGATGCCACGCTCAACAATTACAACCGCGGCATCCCGGAGCGCTTCCAGCACATCCAGGTCGTGCAGGGCAAGCAGCTCGGGGAAGTCGGCGAGCTGCACGCCGGGGATATCGGCGCGATCGCCAAGCTAAAGGAAACCACCACGGGAGAAACGCTCGGCGACAAAGCTTCGCCCATCTACTACGGACCCGCGCGCTTGCCGGAGCCTTCGATCACTTTCGCCGTCGAGCCCAAGACCCGCGCCGACGAAGACAAAATCGGCGTCTCCATTCACAAAATTCTGGAGGAAGATGCCGCGCTCCGATTTATGCGCGATCCGCAAACGAAAGAATTTCTCCTGGCGGATTCCGTCGGTGGAGAAGGGCATTCGTGACGCTGCGGCGCGCGGCTATCTCGCGGGCTTCCCGGTGGTCGATTTCCGAGCCGTGCTCTATGACGGCAAGTATCACGACGTGGATTCGTCCGATATGGCGTTCAAGATCGCCGGCTCGCTCGCTTTCAAAGAAGCCATGAAGCAGGCGCGCCCGGCGCTCCTCGAACCCGTCATGCACGTGGAAGTGTATGCGCCCGATCAATACTCCGGGGATCTGATGGGCGACCTCAGCTCCCGCCGCGGCCGCATCGCCGGCAGCGAAGCTCGCGGTCACAACGTGATCATCAAGGCGCAGGTGCCACTCGCGGAAATGCTTTCCTACGCCAACGACCTCACTTCCAAAACACAGGGGCGCGCGAGTTATTCAATGGAGTTCTCGCACTATGACTACGTGCCCAACGAACTCGCGGAAAAAGTGATCGCCGCGCACAAGGCAGCGCACGGCGAGCAACTCGTCGAAGAAGAAGCTTAAGGCGCGACTGCCTGCAGAAGTTTCTGTCGAGCTGCCTGCGTCTCGATTCGGGCGTCATTGATACGCGCGAACGAAGGAGTGACTTCTTGAAAAAACGGGTGCAGCGTCTTGACCGAGTCCTGTAGTGTTCGTAACCGTTCCTTCGCCGCGTCCGGAGTGAGCCGCAGAGCCTCTTCCGCTGAGTTCATCAGCCTGTGAAACGCGGCGACCTCTGAAGCCGTTGGCAAAGTAAAATCTTCTGGCGCGGGTTTGCCTGTCATCTCTTGATAGTACGCAGCAGGATTCGTTGACTTGGTCATCTGTTTTGTCGCCGCAATAAGGGGAGCTTCTTCATAGCGGAGCGCCTCGCCCCAATCGAAACCGGTCTCCGGCAAGGCCCGGACCGTGCTTTCGATTTGTTTCTTCTGTGCATCGGTCAGCGTGCCATTTTGAGCTGCCTGCGTCAGTGCATGGAAACTCGAAATCAGCCCCATCTTGGCGACAAGCGAAAAAATCAGGCTGCCGCCTCCGGCCAGGTGCTGCGAGAAACGGATTCCCGCAAGCCAGGTATCAACCGCCCTCAGCGCATCGCCCTTTGCGGCCAGCCTCATCCCATACAATGTATTCAGCCGCGCAAGAACACGCGCCTTCGGAACATACGCAATCGAGGCGCGCGGCCCCAGGTCGTATTCCAGACCCCAGTCGCATTCCGGCAGCTTCGTCGCTCGTTGCATCCTCCAGATCGCCGTTTCATTCTTGTCAAGGATGGAACCGAGCTTCGTTTCATCCCACGCTGCTTCTCCCGCGGCTGTTTTCTCTAGTAAGTCTGAAGTCGCTTTGTCCGCCGGGGGATCCTGCAAATCCGCAAACGCCAGCCAATACCGCAGCGCCGCATTCCGCGTTTCGGTAGGAAGTTTCGTCTGGGCGCGCGCCGTTGCTGCCAGAGAAAGAAACATCAGCGCGGCTACAACTCTCTTCGCTTGTACAGTCATTTTCAAATTCTCCTGGATGGCTATTCCTTTGCAAGCACGCGCAACGTGCTTTCCCTGCCTCGGAAATCGGGGAGCACTCTCTGCGAAGCTTTCGTCAGTTCGGCCTCGAGTTTTTCCGGGTTCTCCAACGCCAATTGCGTGAGCGGCAGCAAAGACAATGGTTGCGGCACTAATTTCGATTCCGGAATGAGGGCCGTATCCTTCGCAACAACTTCTCCGCCGTTCCATTCACTTTTCTTCCGCACGAACCACAGCGAAGCGCCCAGGGCGATCCCGATCGAAGCTGCCGCGGCGAGGCGGCGCGGCCAAACTTGCCAATGGATGGCCGGCTCCGGCAGGGCGCGCGGCCGCCGCGGCTGAAATTCACCCAAGTACTTTTCAAATCGTTCGTCGAGGTTTTTCACGCCTAGACTCCTCACTCTTTGCGGTACGGCCGCAGCTTTTCCCGCAGTTTCTCCAGCGCATAGCGGTAACGCGATGCGACGGTATTGAGCGGCGCGCCCGTCGCCACCGCTGCTTCCTCTAGCGTCAAGCCGCTCCAAATTCGCATCATCACCACTTCGCGTTGTTCTTCCGGCAATTCTCCCAGCGCTTTCTCCAAACTCAGCGCCGCTTCCATGTTCCCGCCCCGATGTTTGAAAGCGCTGAGTTGCGGATCCAGCGGCGCATCCCGCTGTCCGTTTCTTCGCGCGTTTAGAGCCGCGTTGCGCACCGCGCGGTACACATACGCAACCGGCACATCGGGCACTTCGACTTCCTGGCTCAACAAGCGGAGAAATACTTGATGCACCACGTCCTCCGCCGCTGCGGCATCGGTCACAAACGAGCGCGCGTACGCAACGAGCGCGGGCCCGTGCTGGCCATACAGATGACGCACTTCCGCGGCGTTCAATTTCTTATCGCCCAATCTGGCCATCCGTTCGCGATCTGGAGCTATGACACGCGAGCCCGCCCAAATTGTCTAGCCCACATGCCAATTTGGAGGCTTTTTTTCTTTCGCCGCAAGGCGCACACTCTCTTCCATGAAAACCAACAAGCTCGCAACTTGCGGCCCGCAAACGAAAGCCATACATGGCGGGGAGCCGAACCGTCGCGGCGTCAACGGCCCGATCGTCACCGAGATTATTCGTTCTTCGACGTTCACGTTTTCTTCCACGGAGGAAATGAAACTCTGGGCCGAAGGGAAGAACAAGGCGTATATCTACACGCGCTACGGCAACCCTACGCTGACCGTGGCGCAGGAGAAAATCGCCGCACTCGAAGGCGCCGAAGCCGCCATCGTCACTTCTTCGGGCATGGCCGCTATTTCCTCCGTTTTGCTCGCGGCGCTGAAAGCCGGTGACGAAATCATTTCCACCTCGCAGCTCTACGGCGGTTCTTACCGCTTGATGCGCGACGTGTTCCCGAACATGGGCATCGTCGTGCGACAGGTGGGCACGGATCTCGCCGGAATCGAGGCTCTAGTCACGCCGCGCACGAAAGTTCTCTACGTGGAAACGCCGACGAATCCCACGCTTCGGCTCGTTGATATTCATAAAGCGGTGGCCTTCGCCAAGAAGCACAGGCTGGTCTCCATCATTGACAATACGTTCGCCACTCCCGTTCTGCAGAATCCCATCGCCCTGGGCTACGATATGGTCGTGCACAGTGCTACGAAAGCACTGGCCGGCCACTCGGATATCATCGCCGGGGCCGCCGTCGGCAGCGCGGTTTGGATGGAACGCGTCCGGCAGATGATCATTTATCTTGGAGGGTCGATGGATCCTGGGGCGGCATATCTGCTGATTCGCGGAATAAAAACGCTGGGCGTGCGCGTCCAGCGCCAAGGCGAAAACGCGTTGGCCGTCGCTAAATTTCTTGAAAAACATCCCAAAGTGGCGCGGGTGCATTATCCGGGGCTGAAATCCCACGCGGACCATGCACTTGCGAAAAAACAGATGCGTGGATTCGGCGGAATGCTGGCGTTCGATCTGAAAGGCGGCCTGCCCGCGGCGCGCCGCTTCTGCGATCGGGTGCGGCTGTTTCTCCTCGCGGCGAGCTTGGGCGGAGTGGAGTCGCTCGTCATTCTTCCAATCTACAGCTCGCACTACAACATGACGGAAGAAGAGCTTCGGCGCGCGGGGGTCAGCCCAGGCACGGTCCGCGTTTCGCTGGGATTGGAAGACAAAGAAGATCTGATCGAAGATTTGAAGCAAGCGCTCGCGTAATTCGCCCCATCAGTCAATTGAAAAAATCCGCGCGAGATGCGGACTATTTTTTTGTACCGGTGGGTACGGGAACAGCCGCGGGAGCCGGTGCGGTAGCTGGCGGAGGAGCGGCCCATTGGTCCTGGGAGGGGAGCAGGGATTTCACGATGTCTTCCAGTTCGTGCGAGCTTTGCGCGTGCTCCGGATAGTTGTGGACCGTGATCTCGAAGACTTTGCCGTGCTTGGCGCGGACTTCTTGAAGCTCTTCTTGGAGCCGGACGGCAACGCGCTTGGCATTGAGTGTATCGGTTTCCGGGAGAACCAGGGCAAACAGATCCGCCGCCAGGCGGTAGATCGAATCGGTGGGTCGCAGTTTGCGGGACATGGCTTTCGCGGCGTCGCTCCAGGCGGTGGAATCCTTCTCATTACTTTTTGCTGATGCGGCCACAGGCTTGGCCTTCACGAGCAAAAGGGACAGCGTCTTTTGCATGGTCATGGCCCTCCGGTATTCCATGGTCAGGCGATCCCAGAAATGATTTTGATCGGGCATGGATTGCAGCAAGTCCACGCTGGCTTGCTGTTGCAAGGTGACGTTGCGCTCCAGTTCGGCCAGTATTTGTTGCTTGAGCCGCCGCACGGTGCGCTGGCGCTCGAGCAGGTAACCCACAAAAAGAAGAGTTAACCCGCAGAAACCGAAAAAGGCGACGCGGAGAGTCCACTTGTTCCCCACGGGATGGAGGAACACCAGCGGATACATAAACACAGCCAAGCCGCCGGCAAGCACCAACACGATGACCGCCGCCAGGATGGTGAGCTGCAACTCTCGGCGTTCGAGATGATCCAACTCTTTGCGGTTCAGCATCCCCATGACGTTTCTTTAGCTCCAGACGGCTCATGGCCGCTTGTAAAGCGAGTTTCGTTCCGGAATGAACCTCTATCGTCCAGTGAGAGGCCGCTAAGTGCAATGGATGCAGAGTACTGTGTAGCGCATGTGGTACTGTCCGGTTTTGGGAAGCGCGGGCCGAATGGACCGGCCAGGAAAAGCGGCCGTTACGGTGTCAAATTCGCAGGGAAGATACCGGAGGTTCGAAGAGCGGGCGGAAAAGCGGAACGGGCGCCCCGGTGAACCGGAACGCCCGTTCTGTAATTTTGTGAAGTGAAATTAGAGGGGCTGTACGTTCGAGGCCTGCAGGCCCTTGGGGCCCTTGGTGACTTCGAATTCAACCGCCTGGCCATCATTCAACGACTTATAGCCATCAGCCACGATCGCGGAGAAATGGACGAAA
>WNFF01005339.1_pt1 | contig 18553 bp, 19 predicted proteins | sample 5400441 | NCBI WGS metagenome assembly WNFF01 (sample SAMN13153345, study PRJNA577476) | soil metagenome | isolation source: 120 cm saprolite under Douglas fir tree site 2 hole 3 replicate 1 | place: USA:California | collected 2015-04-18 | reverse complement strand
CTGCCCTCCTTGCACAGCCGGGCGCGCACGACCTCGCCCCCGAGGCGCGCCTTGGCGGCGCGGAGGGCCTTGCCGAGCGGAATGGCTTGCCGACTGGCAATGACCGCGCGGCGCTGCTCTTGACTGAGGCAGCCCTCGAGCTCGCCCGCAACCGCCGATCCGGCACCGGCGAGCAGCAGTGCAATCGCGCATCTCGCCAACATCATCGTGGCCTTTCGGACGTTGCGTCTTAGGCCGAGGTTCGTGAACGCAGCGTGAACGAGCCGGCCTGACGCAGGCCCCACGAAGGCGGACGAACCATGAGGAAATTCAGGACGACCGCGATCAGGAGTGGGATTGCGCCCTCAACCTCGGCGATTCGAGTTCGGACCCGCCCGCTATCGATTCTTCCGCGGCAATCGCGCGCCGGCTGGCGTTCCTGTCCGGTTGTCCGCGGTTCGTCGTCCCTCGTCCTGACCCGGATTGCCTTTCCGCGCGCGCTTCGGTATTCGCAGCGGCCAATCCACGATCCGCCGCTCCAACGCGTCGGCCGGCACGTCGTCCTCCAGGTCCTCGACCCGACCGCGGACCGAGATTCCGGCTTGATGCACCGTCTCCGGATCGCCGGAGACGAGCGGATGCCACCAGTACAAGTCCTTGCCCTCGGCGACCAGGCGGTAGCCGCAGGTCGGCGGCAGCCAGCCGATCTCCGCGACCGTCTCCGGGGTGAGCCGGACGCAATCGTCGACCCGTTCGGTGCGATGCCGGTAATCCCGGCAGCGGCACGTCCCGGTGTCGAGCAGGCGGCAGCCGACATCGGTGAAATAGATGTCTTCGGTCTCCTCCTCCTCGAGCTTGACCAGGCAGCAGCGGCCGCAGCCGTCGCACAGGCTTTCCCACTCGGTCTGGTTCATCTCTTCCAGGCGTTTTGCGCGCCAGAACGGAACTGCATCGACCATGATGTCACTGCCGGGCCTGCCCGCCTCGTTTTTGCCGCCTCGCTGCAGCCATGATTCCGAGGATGCTGCGGCCTAGCGCATCCTCGCAGCTTTGCCGGAACCCTCAAGCGGATTGTCCCGTTCTAGTGTCCGGCCTTGCGGCTCCGCCCCATTGGCTCCGGTCTCCCGATTGGGCTAAGACAGCGAACGAACCCAACGTGCTCCAGGTCCGGACCCTGTAGCCGAGCCGGTGCCTTGAAGGAAGCTCCATTGCCCGATCTGTTGCCGAACGACTGGAGGCCGAGGCTCAGGCGGTTCCTGCTCGACCTGGATTCGCGGCTGGACTCGACGGTGTTCCATTCCGGAGCCTGGCTGCGGGAGTATTACGAGCGGTTCTCCACCTTCATGGACCGTTTCCATGTTTCCGGGTGGCGGCGCCTGTCCGTCGAATTCTTCTCGGAAGTCGCAACGCTGGGCACCGGCGGCCTGATCCTGATGCTGGCACTGGCGATCCCGGCCTTCAACGAGACCTCCGACGACGACTGGCTGAAGAAATCGGAGCTCGCCGTCACCTTCCTCGACCGCTACGGTAACGAGATCGGGTCGCGCGGCATTCGCCACAACGATTCGATCCCGCTCGAGGAATACCCCGACCACCTGATCAAGGCGGTGCTCGCCACCGAGGATCGGCGCTTCTACGAGCATTTCGGCATCGACTTCGCAGGCACCGCCCGCGCACTGACCGCCAACGCCAGGGCGGGCGGCGTCGTGCAGGGCGGCTCCTCCATCACGCAGCAGCTCGCCAAGAACCTGTTCCTCAGCAACGAGCGCACCATCGAGCGCAAGGTCAAGGAGGCATTCCTCGCGGTCTGGCTGGAGACCCGGCTGTCGAAAAACGAGATCCTCAAGCTCTATCTCGACCGCGCCTACATGGGCGGCGGCGCGTTCGGCGTCGATGCCGCCGCGCAATATTATTTCGGCAAATCGGCGCGCGACGCGAACCTCGCCGAGGCCGCGATGCTGGCGGGCCTGTTCAAGGCGCCCACCCGGTTCGCTCCGCACATCAATCTTCCCGCGGCACGCGCCAGAGCCAATGTGGTGCTCGACAATCTCGTGGAGGCGGGATTCATGACCGAGGGCCAGGTGTTCGGCGCGCGGCGCAATCCGGCGACCCCAGTCGATCGCCGCGACGAGCACTCGCCCAATTATTATCTCGATTGGGCCTTCGACGAGATGAAGAAGCTCGTCGATACCTTCCCGAAATCGATGAGCGAGCGCGCCTTCGTGGTGCGAACCGCGATCGACATGAACGTGCAGCGCAACACCGAGAGCGCCATCGAAACTTCGCTGCGGCAGTTCGGCCACGAATACCACGCCTCGCAATCCGCGGCGGTGCTGATGGATCTCGACGGCGGCGTTCGCGCCATGGTGGGCGGCCGCGATTACGGGCAAAGCCAGTTCAATCGCGCGGTCGATGCGCTGCGCCAGCCGGGCTCCTCGTTCAAGCCTTACGTCTACGCCACCGCGTTGGCCAACGGCATGAAACCGACCTCGATCGTGGTCGACGCGCCGATCTGCATCGGCAATTGGTGCCCGCAGAATTACGGGCATTCCTACGGCGGATCGATGACGCTGACCCAGGCGATCACGCATTCGATCAACACGGTGGCGGTGCGGCTCTCGATCATGATCGGAAAAGGCAATCCCAAGGTCGGACGCGCAAAGATCGTCGAGACGGCGAGGAAGATGGGACTGCGCACGCCCTTGCCCGATACCCCCTCGCTCCCGATCGGAGCCGACGAGGTGACGGTGCTCGACCATACCGCGGCCTATGCGACGTTCCCGAATCTGGGCAAGGCAGTGGCACCGCACGCGGTGCTCGAGGTGCGGAGCCCGAATGGACAGGTGGTGTGGCGCTTCGACCGCGACGGCAAGAAGCCCGAGCAGGTGATCTCGCAGCAGGTGGCCACGCAGATGATCTTCATGATGAACAAGGTCGTGGAGGAGGGCACCGGCAAGCGCGCGATCCTGGACGGGGTGCGCGCCGCGGGCAAGACCGGCACGACCAACGCGTACCGCGATGCATGGTTCATGGGCTATACCGGGAATTACGTCTGCGGCATATGGTTCGGCAACGACAATTACGATCCCACCAACCGCATGACCGGCGGCTCGCTCCCGGCGATGACCTGGCACGAGATCATGGCCTATGCGCACCAGGGCATCGAAGTGAAGAATCTGCCGGGCCTGCCGCCTGCCAAGGCATCGCCATCGGCGGCGGCGGTCGCCGAAAACAAGGGCGCGGGTTCCGAGCAGGCATTGCGTCCGACCCTGCTGACCAAGCGCGGCGCCGACATCCTGCAGGGGCTCGAGCACCGGCTGGAGAACGCCAGCCGCGCCATGGCGTCGAGCCCCGGCCCGGGCGAGCAGCGCGGCACGAAGCTGGAGCCGCCGAATACGATCGCGAAGGCCGCGGAGGGATCCCCCGTTCCCCGCGGCAACTAGGCCGCATGTCATCGAGGTGCGGGATCGAACCCGGACCCGCTGCGGCCCACCGGCCGCCGTCCACGGCGACCGCGCCGACGGCCTCACGACTTGATTATCCGTGACTGCGTTGGCACTACAGGACGCCCGTTTGCACCCCTGGCGTTCCGACCTACGGGCACGGAGAACTCGGAACGTCGGTCCCGCCACTCGACCGGTTGTCACGTGCGACTTCTCATCGGGGCGTTCCTCGCTTTGCTGATCGCGGCCGCCACCGGCCTCGGCGCGACTTGGCTCGCGTTGACGCGCGGCACCGCGTTCGGTGCCATCACGATCGGAGCCTGGACCGCCTGGCCCAAGACCGGCAGCGCGGATATCGATCCTTATGCGCGCGCGGCGGTCGCGCGCAGCGGCGAATTGCCGATCGGCTCCGGCGACGGCATCGCGTTCTATGCTCGGAGCGATGACGCCGGCTATCCCCTCGACGGCCGTTGCGAGACGCTGCTGCGCGGCGTTACCCCGGCGGCGCGATTTTGGACGCTGACGCTCTACGATCCCGAGGGCCGGCTGGTCGCCAATTCCGCCAGCCGCTACGGATTCACCAGCCAGGAGATCACCCGGTTCTCCGACGGCAGTTTCCAGATCGTGGTCGCGCCCCGCGCACGGCCGGGCAACTGGCTGCCCAGCGGCGGAGCGGATCGCTACGTCCTGGTGCTCAGGCTCTACGACACGCCCGTCGGTGCCGCCACGCGGATCGGACGCGAGGCGCCGATGCCCTCGATCGCGCGCAGAGCCTGCCCATGATCCGCGGGCTGCTTTGGGTCCTGGGGGGTATCCTGCTGGGCGGAATCGTGCATTTGGCGACGGTGCTGCTGCTGCCGAGTACGGCCACGCGCGACGCCTATGATCGGCTGCTCGCGATCGCGCCCGTCAATTCGATCGCGCAACTGCCCGCGCCCACGCCGGAAAAGGCCGTGCTGCCCTTCATGGATCCCGCGTTTTTTGCGGACGTGTGCCGCTACGATCTGAGCAACGGGCCGCTGAAGCTCACGACGCCGGTCAGTCAAGCATACACGTCGGTGTCCTTCTACACGCGATACGGAGTCGCCTATTATGCCATCAACGACCGCGCGGCGGGTCGACGCGTGATCGAGCTCGACCTGATGACGACGGAACAGCACAATCAAATGCCCGAGGAAGAGGACGTGACGGCGGCGGACCGGCTGATCGTGGATTCGCCGACCCTGACCGGTCTGATCGTCATCCGGGCGCTGGCCCCGGAGCCGGGCCTGATGCCGGCCGCGCAAAGCGCGCTCGCCAGAGCGCAGTGCCGGGTGCAGCCGCAATAGCGCGCGCGAGGGCGCCGGCTCAGCCCCGCGGGCCGCGCCGGCGACGTTTGCGGCCGGCGGCACTGTCCGCATCGGGCTCGGTGCCGGGATGGTCGGGAGCGCGCTCGATGCGGATCACGGGGAGGACCAGCACAACTGCGGATTCGCCGATGTCGATACGGGTTCCGGCGCGCTCAACGCGCCGATCCTGCGGAAACTGGACCAATGTTCCCATGCCCCTCTCCCCGCACACCAATCGCGCCGAATGCCGAATTTCCGGCGTGCCCCGATCCTGATTAGGGTCCGACAAGGTTAACGCTCGGTTACTCCCACGTTTTCCGGCCCGAGACGTCCGCGCTTCCGGGAGCGAAGCAAAAATAATCGAGGCGGCGCGAACCGGAGCCTGTGATTGCCGTCAGCTGTGCCCGACGCAACCTCCGGGACAACATCCTCGGCATTTTAGCGAACGCGTTACGGAATCGTTGCGGTTAACGCTGCGCTAACGAGCACCGACCTATGCTCGCGGCTTCGCCATCTCCGTGTTGCGTTTCGGGGCAGTCGTGTCGAAGTCGCTTGCGTATCCCAACCTCGAAGGACTCGATAGGCTCGCGTTGCGCAGCGGGGTCGATATCCGCCCTACGCTCGTTCGCGTGCTGACCGATCTCTACCTGCAAAAACCGGCGCACACGCCCGAAGAAGAGCGTCATTACACCGAGCTGGCGTTGCGGCTCATCGACCGCGTCGACGTGGGCACGCGCAAGATCGTCGCTGCGAAACTTGCAAATTATGCATCGGCTCCTGCCGCGGTGGTGCGCCGGCTCGCGCGCGACGTCCTCGAAGTAGCCCAACCGATCCTCGAGCATTCGCCGCGGCTCACCGGTTCCGAGCTGCTGGCGATCATCGCCGAGCTCGGGCCGCAATACGCTGCCGTGATCGCTCGTCGGCTGCAGATCGCTCGGCAAGCCAAAGCCCCCGCCGAGCGCGCTTCCGTCGCACCCGCAAGCAAGGCTGCGGCCCACCCGAGCCACGGTAGCGGATCGGGTTCGCCACCGGATACGGATGCTCCCGCGCTATCCGAGAGCCCGGCCGCCGCCGCGACGAGGCTGGCGGGTCTCGACAGCGACCTGCGTCTGGGTGATCTGTTCCTGGCGGCGGCGCCCGCGGAACGGCGGGTCATTCTGTGCAATCTGGACGGTGCGACCGACCAGCCGTTGTCCGGCTCGACGACGCAGGCGAGCGATGCAGTCCGCCGCCTGGAAACCGCGGCGCTGCAGCGCAAGCCCGCGGAGTTCATGCGCGCGCTCGAACGCGCGCTCGGGATTTCTGCCCAACATGCCCACCGCATGGTGATGGACGAGGGGGGCGAGCCCCTGCTGGTCGCGGCGAAGGCGCTCGGGATGGCTCCCGACGTGGTGCTGCGAATCCTGTTGTTTCTCAATCCGGTGATCGGCCAATCCGTGACCCGCGTGTTCGATCTCGCCAAGCTCTACGATGCCATGACGCGCGAGGCCGCGTTGCGGCTCGTCGCCAGCCTGCGCAGCGCCAGCGCCAGCAGGCGCTGGGCAAGCTACCGTCCGGTGCTGGCGAAGGACGAACCGGAACGCGGCCTCGCGAACGAAGCCGCGCGGCGCGCCGCGGGCCGTGCCGGGCCCGACGCGCACGGCCAGCGTCCGGGGGCCGGCGCCTCGCCGTCACGGAACGACAAGATCGAGCAAATGTGAGCCGGAGCGATCCTCGACTTCGACGATCCACAGGTCGGAATCGAAGCGGATCTCGCGCGCCAGATAGGCCTCGGCCTCGGCTTCGGGGACGGGCTGTGCTTTGAAACACGCGGTGAACGCCCGATCTGCCGGATGGGACTCCTCGAATGCCGTCTGGGGAGCCGGGCCGTAAAGCTCGGCCGTGCCGTCGAGCCGATTGATCTTGATGAATACCGCGCCCGCTTCTTCCGCGCCCCGCCGCCGCACCACGGCCAATGTGCCGTCGATATGCCGCCGACGCAGATAGGCCGCCACCCAGATCGCAGATTTGAGACGCATGGAAGCTTGTTCACCGTGCGGATTCCATACGAGCGGCAGGTCCGCCGTCGCGTCAATACCGCTGCGGATCCCGCCGATTCGCCGACCGCGCGGCGTTTTCTGCCTGTGCCGGACGGAGCCATTATTCCAGGGGACGTCCGGTCGTCGCGGCGAGCTCGCGCACGAGCCGGTCGGAGAGCTGCCCGGTGACCGGCAGCCTGCGGTCGCGCTCGAACTTCTCGATCGCGGCGCGCGTATCGGGACCAAGAATTCCGGTCGGCTTGACCGGACCATAGCCGAAATCGCCGAGCGCCCGCTGCACCGCGAGCACGCGCCGCGAGGAGCCTGCGATGAGACCGCCGATCGCGTCGCCGCCCGCAGAGGCGCTGGAATTGTGAACCGCGCGCTGCTGCGATGCCGGGGCGGGCGTGGCCGACGAGCGCAAAATGGTCTGCAGCAGCTCCTCGGTAGGCTGGGCTGCCGGCTTGAGACCTGCGGCCTGCTCGAAATCGCGGATCGCGGCATCGGTCCTGGGGCCATGGAACCCGTCGATCGGCCCGTCGTAGAAGCCGCGGCGCTCGAGCTCGCGCTGGATGTCCGCGACGATATCGATCTGAGAGCGGGCGGCGGATTCGGTCCTGGCAAGATCGCCGGGGCGCGGCCGCGGGATGTGCACGGTGCCGGTCGGATGCGCGGCGCTCACCGGCCGCGGTTTGATGGTGAAGATCGGAGCCGGGTGCGGGCCGGGCTGTAAATACAGGGCATTGATCAAGACCCCCGCCACGCCGCCGATCGCCAAGACCGTTCCGATCGCATCCCGAGGACGACCGCCGAAGACACGTGACAGCAACGAACGCGCCATCCTTGCGCCTTCGGACACCGCCTCTCCCCCAAAATCGTCGGATGCTCGCCCGGAATTCAGCAGGCCGCAAGCGCCGAGGATCGCCAGGAAACACGCGGCGACGAACACCATGGTGCACGCCGCGAGGACCGCCCGGCGCGAAGCGGAGAGCGCCGCCTCGAGCGGCACCAAGGCAAACCAGATCGCCGCAAACGACAGAATTCCCCCGGTCCAGGCGGCAAGCAGCGTGACCAGTCCGGTCAGCGAAAGCGAGCACAGGAACTGCGCGCGCTGGAGTTGACCGGTCCGGGACAGATCGTAGACGAGGAGAATCGGCGTGATCAGCCAGCCGAGCGCCAACGCCTCGATCGCGCTGGGAGCGCCGCGAAGCGCCAGATACACCGGCAGCCCGGCGACGGCGCTCAAGCCGCCGATCAGCCGCGGAGCCATGAAGGCGTAATGCCGGGCGGCCGTCGGAGCATGGCAACGCGCCGAAGGATGCACCAGCGAATGGATATAGTCGCGAACCGGCGCGAGAACGCTCATCGACCCCATGCACGCCACTTCCCGGACGCGCTCCCCGAACCCGCAGGATGGTGACAAAGCTCGCTTAAACGAACGCTAAGGCTCGCGGTAGAGAGGCGCAGGTCGGCCGCGTAGACGATCCGACGGCGCCCCACCCGGCGGAATTCGCCCATCATGGTGAATGGCGGGTTGCCGGGCCGCGCTCGACTGGCCGCGACAGCGTGTGGCGTGACGAGTTCGCCGCTCGTCCGGCGGCGTCACTGCAGGCAAGCGCAGACCCAAGGCCACCGCCAAGGGGGCGCATTTGGGAAAATTTTCAGCAATTTTTCTGCAAAACTTCGGCACATTTTCATCGAAAGCGCGTCAAATGCCGACCAGGCGTCGAACCTCAGGTTCAGTGCTCTCTGCTAGGGTATCGCGGGTGGCGGCGAAATCATCTGCCGCAGGCGAAAGGACAGGGCCATGAAGTTCCTGCTGCGAACGGCATTCTGGCTGACCGTCGTCGTGTTGCTGCTGCCGTTGTCCCCCGCGCAGCGCACCGGGTCGGCGTCGCAAGTCAGCACCGGCGAAGCGGTCTCGGCGGCGAGCGCCGCCGTCTCCGACATGCGCCAGTTCTGCGCCCGCCAGCCCGACGCCTGCGTGGTGGGTTCCCAGGCGCTGACCAGCTTCGGTCAGAATGCCCGGGCAGCAGCCAAAATGCTCTACGACTTCCTCTCCGAGCATTTCGGCGGACAGCCGGGCACCGCGGACACGGCAGGGCGAACCGTCGGCAAGCCTGCGCAACATACGCTGTCGCCAGCCGACCTTGCGGCGCCCTGGCGTAGATCGCCGGCGCGCAAGGAGGCGGAGGCGAAGCGCCCCGCCTGACCCCAAGAGATCCCTCGCCTCGACCCTATCGCCGGGCGTCCCAACCCGGTCGCGCGGCCGCCGTTTCGGGCACCGCAGGATCGCCTGTACGGCGAGCGGGGCTGCGCCTATATGCCTATATGAAGTCCCGGTATGAAGTCCCAGGCGAGCGATGCTGCGCGCATTTGCAATCGCATCGCCGGCACCAGGCTCCGGAGTCGAACCAACCCATGACGATCGAGGAAATCATCGACAATTTCTCGCTTCTCGATGATTGGGACGATCGCTACCGCTATGTCATCGAGCTCGGGCGGAACTTGGACCCGCTTCCGGAGGCGGCGAGGAACGAGGTCAACAAGGTGCAGGGCTGCGCCAGCCAGGTCTGGCTCGACACCAAGATCGAGGCGAACGGCAGGGCCGGCCCGGTGCTGAGGTTTCGTGGCGACAGCGACGCGCATATCGTGCGCGGACTCATCGCGATCCTGCTGACGCTCTACTCGGGCAAGCCGGCCCGCGACATTCTTGAAACCGACGCCATCGCCGTGTTCGAGCGGCTGGCGCTGCGCGAGCATCTCACGCCGCAGCGCTCGAACGGCTTCCGCTCCATGGTCGAGCGCATCAAATCCGATGCACGCGGAGCCCTCGTCGCCGCATGACTTCGACCCCCGGGGCAGCAATCCCGGGGTCCCGTTTCCGGCGCGCAGCTTATCTGCGTCGCCCGCGCTGCTGCCCCAGTCCCATTTGCTTGGCGAGCTGCGAGCGCGCGGCGGCATAATTCGGCGCCACCATGGGGTAATCGGGCGGCAGACCCCACTTTTCACGATATTGTTCCGGGGTCATGTTGTATTGTGTGCGCAGGTGGCGCTTGAGCGACTTGAACTTTTTGCCGTCCTCCAGACACACGATGTATTCCGCGGTGACGGAGCGCTTGACGGAGACCGCCGGCTTCACCGGCTCCGCTTGAATCTCCACGGCCCCGCCCGAGACCCGCACCAGAGCCAGATGCACCTGGTTGATCAGGTCCGGTATGTCGCTCGCCGCCACGGTGTTGTTGCTGACGTATGCCGAGACGATGTCGGCGGTCAGCTCGATGAAGGGGCTCGAGGTCGGATTGTCGGCCATTACGCCAGCTTCCCGATTGCGGTTGCAATTCTTTGCACTTTCGACCCATGCAGCGCAAGATTTCGTCCCCGCCGGATATTGGGCCGTCGCCGCTGGGAGCGGGGCTAAAACGGGTCTTTACTGCAAAAATACATAACTTTTACAGGCACAACCTGCAAGACAAAGTCGTTCCAGGCCGGAATTTCAGAATTTTACGTCGGAATTCTTTATGGGGCGGACCCCCACTGCAATTCGGGCCCGACTCGAGGGCGGGCAAGCCCTGACTCGGCAGGGTTCCCCGGCAGCCGATCAGGTGTTGCCGAGATAGTCCCGCAGCTCGTCGAGCGAGCCAAATCGCAAGGTCCCTTGCGGCAGTTCCGCCTCGATCGACCCGTCGGTATAGAGCGTGTAGGCCATGCCGTTGATGACCCCGGATTTCAGGATCGTTGCCGGTTGCGATCCGGCAGCCGACACCGGGCCCTGGTCGGGAATGCGCTCCTCGGCCCTGCCCCGATCGCCGGGCTGCGCCGCTTCTCGCCCTTCCCGGGCGGGGCGCTCCGAGGGCCAGATCGCGTCGAAACTGCGCTCGCGGGCGGGACTAGAAGGCCGCGACGGCGCGAACAGCTCCCATGACGATCCTTCTTCGCGGGTCCCAAGCCGCTCATCGCCGGACCCGCGCTCGCGAACCGTGGGTTCGGGCTCTCTTTCCGCCGGCAGCCAACCAGGACCCTCCGCCGGTTGTTCCGATTCCGAGGCCGACGTCGGCTCGCGATCGGGTGCTTGCGCGGGCGCAAGCAGGGGTTCCCGGAACGGCGCAAGCCCGGCGCTTTCCGCCTGAACCTGACGGCGAGCGCGTTCCGAATCCAGCGCCGCAGCCGCGCCGCGTCCCGGCGCAGTCCTGGTCGTACGCGGCTCCAGCACCCCAAGCAGGCGCTGCAGCTGCAGCACCGCGACCCACAGCCCCAGGAGAATGAAGCCTCCGACGATCGCGGTCGTGCCGGCGGCAATCAGCGTATTGCCGGTGCCGAACTCATTGATCGGGATGCCGAAAGCGACCATGGCGATGCCGATCAAGATCGCCAGAACGCCGAGCGCCAATGGAACGAGGTGCATGCCTACCGCGGCCCTTTGCCGAAAGGTTGGAGGACACTCTTTCCGTGAGCCTCGCGAAACCCAGGAAAATCAAGGCACTCTACCAGATCGCTGCGTTCGGCGGCGAGATATCCGCCCTAACTCCAGGCCACCATGCGGCCCCTGCCGCTGCGATGGGTGCATCGCCAGGAGACCGCCGTACACTCCGCGGCCGGGGTTCTGCCACAGAACCAAGTTCGCGGCGAGGGAACCATCGAGGCAAATCGGGATTCGCGCAACATGCAAATGGCACACCGGCGCGCGCCCGGCGTTGCGTCGGGGTAGGCCGGCCGTTGCCCGTAGCGGCATACCGGCCTATGTAGCCTGCATCCTGCCGGCCGGCCCACATCGGCGGGTCGCGTTCTGGTTCTGCACATCCATCGAGGAGGAAGCCCCATGTCCTTCACTCTGCCCGATCTCCCTTATCCCTACGACGCGCTCGCCCCCTCCATGTCCCGCGAGACGCTCGAATACCATCACGACAAGCATCATCTCGCGTACGTGAACACCGCAAACAATCTGATGAAGGGCACGGAGTGGGAGGGCAAGTCGGTCGAGGAAGTGGTCAAGGGGGTTTACGGGAAAACCCCGGCGCTGTTCAACAATGCCGGCCAGCACTTCAACCACACGCATTTCTGGAAGTGGATGAAGCCGGGTGGCGGCGGCGACAAGATCCCGGGCCCGCTGGAGAAGAAAATCACCTCCGACCTCGGATCGGTCGCGAAGATGAAGGAGGAATTCATCCAGGCCGGGGTCACCCAGTTCGGATCGGGCTGGTGCTGGCTGGCGCTCAAGGACGGAAAGATCGCCGTCATGAAGACGCCGAACGGCGAGAACCCGCTGGTGCACGGCGGCAAGCCGATTCTCGGCTGCGACGTCTGGGAGCACTCGTATTACATCGACTACCGCAACCGCCGCCCGGACTATCTCAAGGCGTTCGTCGACCACCTGGTGAACTGGGACTACGTCGCCGAGCTGTTCCAGGCCGCAAGCAAATAGGCCTTGCCGCTTCGCATCCGCGCGGGCGCGGGGGGTGCCCGCCTGCGCGCGCGGCGGATCGCTACATTAACCGCCGTTCATGATTGCACTGCGGTAGACCCGCCCGCGGCAACGAAAGTTCTTGCGCAAAGCAAGCAGGCGGGGCAGAAATTGCGCCACAATAATCAATAAATACCCCAGGGGAAACGGAACGCTCCGCATCCACTCAGCGCGAATCGCGAAATCCATGTCCGCCTGTCCCGACGAGCGATCGTTCGCTCGCATGATCGATGGCGCCGCCATCGCGTTGCTCGGTGCGATCGCCGTGATCGCCGCGCTTACGTTTCGGGATTACGGGCTCGGATGGGACGATTATGCCCACTCGGAATACGGCAATCTGCTGCTGTCGCTGTACGGGTCGGGCTTCAAGGACTTGAGAGCATTCTCGTTCGTCAATCTGTACATGTACGGCGGCGGCTTCGATATGGCGGCCGCGCTGATGGCGAAGATTCTTCCCTTCGATCTGTTCGATACGAGACGACTGGTCGGTGCCGCAATCGGGCTCGTGGGTCTGTTCATCACCTGGCGGATCGGCAGGCGGATCGCCGGACCTTTCGCCGGGCTTTGTGCCCTCGTGCTGCTCGCCATCAGCCCGCTCTACTACGGGCACATGTTCATGAACCCGAAGGACGCACCGTTCGCGGTCGCCATGGCGCTGCTGTTGCTGAGCCTGGTTCGCGCGTTCCAGGAATACCCGCGGCCGATGCCCACGACCATCGCGCTGTGCGGGATCGGGATCGGGCTGTGCATCGGGACGCGGGTGATCGGAGTCATCGCCGGCGCGCATGCGCTTGCCGCGCTGGCCTTGTTGTATGCGGCGGAGCTGCGCGCGTCGGGGCCGCGCGACGCGACGCGGCATGTCGGCCAATTCCTGCTGACATTCGTGCCCGCGCTCGTGCTCGCCTACCTGGTCATGGGGCTGGTGTGGCCATGGTCGGTGATCAAGCCGCTCAATCCGCTCGGCGCGATGGAATATTTCTCGCATTTCTTCGAGCGGCCCTGGAAAGAGCGCTTCGATGGCCTGCTGCTGGCGGTTCCGGACATGCCGCGTTCGTACGTGCCGACCCTGTTCGCCCTCAAGGAGCCGGAGGTGCTGCTGCTGCTCGGAATCGGCGGCATTGCCGGCGCTTTCGTCGCGGCAACCCGGCGCGAGATCGCCGCGTCGCGACGGGCGGCGCTGCTGCTGCTCGCGCTCGCGGCAACGCTGCCGGTCGCTCTCGCCGTGGTGCTGCGACCGGCGATGTACAACGGCATCCGTCACTTCGTGTTCGTGACGCCGCCGCTTGCCGCGCTCGGCGGGTTCGCCGCCGCGTTTCTGTTCGAGCGCCTGCAGCGATACGGACGGGCCGCGGTGCTCGCCGGCGCCGGCCTGCTGCTGGCGGCGGTAGCGGCGCCGGCGATCGAAATGGTGCGCCTGCATCCGTATCAATACACCCAATTCAACCATCTCGCCGGCGGGATTCGCGCGGCGGACGAGCGCTACATGCTGGATTATTGGGGGCTGGCGTTCAAACAGGCCGCCGAGGAGCTTCGCGCGAAGCTGAAGCCGGGGCGCCAGGCCGCGGCCGGGCGCCGGCCGTGGCGGGTCGCCGTATGCGGTCCCAACGTGCCGGCCGCCGTCGAACTCGGACCCGACTTCGTGACCAACTGGCAGACCAAGGGCGCGGATTTCGCCCTGGTGCTCGGCGAGTTTTATTGCGCCGATCTCAAAGCACCGATCCTGGTCGAGATCGAGCGCGAGGGCGTCGTTTACGCGCGCGTCTACGACATCCGCGAGCGGGCCGTTTCGAGCATCTTCACCCTGCCCCCGCCTTGACCGCGCATCGCCAACCTCGGCGCAACGCTTTCGGAGCGCATTCGCGATGCCCGCAACTGCATTCGTGTTCGACGCTTACGGCACGCTGTTCGACGTGCACGCCGCCATCGCGCGCCACCGCAACGAGATCGGGCCCGATGCCGATCGTCTGTCGGAGTTGTGGCGCGCCAAGCAGCTCGAATACAGCTGGACGCTCACGCTGGCGGATCGTTACCTCGACTTCTGGTCGCTGACCCAGCAGGCGCTCGATCACGCATTCGCCCGGCTGCCGTCGGCGGATCGCCGGCTCAGGGGCAAGCTGCTCGAGGCCTATCGCCAGCTCGATGCATTCGCGGACGCGCGCGCGACGCTCAAGGAACTCAAGCGCCGCGGCCATCGGACCGCCATTCTCTCCAACGGCTCGCCGGACATGCTCGAGGCCGCCGTGGCCGCCGCCGGTCTCGACACTGATCTCGACTTCGTGCTCTCGGTCGACAGCATCCGGAAGTACAAGCCGCGCCCCGAGGTCTATGCGCTGGTTCCCGCGGCGATGCGGGTCGAACCCGCGGACGTCGTGTTCGTGTCCTCGAACCGGTGGGACGTGATGGGCGCGGCTTCGTTCGGCTTCCGGGCGGCCTGGATCAATCGCGCCAACCTGCCGGACGAATATGCCGACCGGCCGCCCGCAGTGGTGCTGAAAGATCTCACCGCGTTGCTGACGATCGACCGAGGTCCATGACCGCGCGCGCCAGCCCTACCCTCCCGCCAGCTCCGCAAGGATGCGCGCCCAGCTCCGCGTGCCCTTGTGGAACGACGTGAGATCGTACTTCTCGTTGGGCGAGTGCACCCGGTCGTCATCGAGCGCGAAGCCGACGAGCAGCGAATCCATGCCGAGCACGTCGCGGAACTCGCCGACGATCGGAATCGAGCCGCCCGAGCCGATGGTCACCGCCTTCTTGCCCCATTCGGCCGCGAGCGCGGCCCGCGCCCGGGCGAGCGCTGGATTGTCGTAGGCGAGCTGGATCGCCGGCGCGCTGGTAAAGTTCGAGAATTCGACGGCGCAATCCGCCGGCAGGCGCTCGCGCACGAACGCACGGAAGGCCTGCGAGATCTTCTCCGGATCCTGATCGCCCACGAGGCGAAACGAAACCTTGGCCGACGCCGAAGCCGGAATCACGGTCTTGGCCCCCTCCCCCGTGTAGCCGCCGATGATTCCGTTCACGTCGCAGGTCGGCCGGGTCGAGATCTGCTCGATCAACATGCGATCCTTCTCGCCGGCCGGAATTTTCAGTCCGACCTGGCCCAGAAATTCCTCGGCCGTGAGATCGAGGGCCGCGAGATCGGCGCGAATATCCGCCGGCAATTCGTGTACGCCGTCATAGAAACCCGGAATGGTGATGCGGCCGTTCTGGTCATGGATCGCGGCCAGCACTTTCGCGAGCACGCGGATCGGGTTCTGCGCGGCGCCGCCGAACAGGCCGGAGTGCAGATCGCGGTCGGCGCAGCGAAGTCTCACCTCCTCGTAGACGAGGCCGCGCAGCGAGGTCGTCACCGCCGGCGTCTGCGGATTCCACATTCCGGTATCGCAGACCAGCGCGAGGTCGAGGCGAAGCTCGGCGGCATGCTCGCGAACGAATCCGAACAAATGATTCGACCCGCATTCCTCCTCGCCCTCGACCATGAACGTGATCGGCAGCGGCAGACCGCCGGTCACCGCTTTGAAGGCGCGACAGGCCTCGACGAAGGTCATCAGCTGCCCTTTGTCGTCGCACGCGCCGCGGGCGACGATGGCCTTGCGGCCCGCTCCGAGATTCTTGATGCGCGGCTCGAACGGCGAGGTCTCCCACAAATCGAGCGGATCGACCGGCTGCACGTCGTAATGGCCATAGAACAGCGCTCGCGGGCCTCCTCCGTTTCCGCCCTTGCCGACCACGACCGGATGACCGGCGGTCGGACGGATACTGACGTCGAAGCCGAGAGTGCCGAGATCCTTCGCGAGATGCTCGGCTGCCTGGCGGCACTCGTCCCGATAGGCCGGGTCGGTCGAGATCGAGCGGATGCGCAGCAGGCTGAACAGCCGATCCAGGCTGCGGTCGAGGTCCTGGTCGATCCGATCGAGGACCTTGTCGAGCATACTCATCGGTTTCTCCGGGTTCGTACCGGCTGGATTGCCGAGGTCGGCTTCCGCGCGGAGGGGCGCGGTCCGCGTTATAACGGCGGATCGCGGCGCTTTCCAAGCTTGTTTCCGGCACAGCTCGCAGAGCTTTCCCGATTGAGCGGCGGCCGCAATTCTGGTTCGGGGTAGCGACGATGGCTAAGGCGCTCCTGGGACTCGGCGGCAATCTCGGCGACGTGCGCTTGAGCCTCGACCGTGCGGTCGAGCTCTTGTGCGAGGACGGCCGGGCGAAGGTCCGGGCGCAATCCTCCGATTTCCGCACGCCACCATGGGGCGTGGAGGACCAGCCCGCCTACATCAACCGCTGCGTGATGCTCGAAACCGGCCTCGGCCCGCGGGCATTGCTCGAGCGGGCGCTCGCGGTCGAGCGCGCTCTGGGGCGCGACCGCGCTCGCGAGCGGCGCTGGGGACCGCGGCCGATCGACATCGATCTCCTGAGCTACGACGACGTCGTGATCGATGAGCCGGGCCTGACCTTGCCGCATCCGCATTGGGCGCAACGCGCCTTCGTGCTGGTGCCGCTCGCCGAAATCGCAGCCGATCGGGTCATCGGTGGAGTTTCGGTGCGCGACGCGCTCGCCCGGGTCGATGCCAGCGGAATCGAGCGGCTGCCGCGGCCGGCCGGCTAATGATCGATTGGCTCCCCGATCTCGGCATGGCATTTTGCCGGCAGTGAGGCCCAAGCAGGTCGGAGAGCGCCGATGAGCAAAGCCGAGTTTTCGCTCGCCGGCGAGTTTCCCCCGGCCCGGCGCGAAGATTGGCTCAAGCTCGTCTCGGCCGCGCTCAAAGGCGCGCCTGTCGAGAAGCTCGCCGCCACGACCTACGACAGGCTCACGATCGAGCCGCTCCATGCCCGCAAGGCGGACGCGCAACCGGGGCCGGGGCGCGCGCCTGGAGCGCCCTGGCAGATCTTGCAGCGCGTCGATCACCCCGATCCAGCCGCCGCCAACGAGCAGGCCCGCCAGGATCTCGAGAATGGCGCGACCGGGCTGTGCGTGGTTTTTGCCGGCTCGATCGGCGCGAACGGGTTTGGCGTCCCGGCGTCGGAAGCTGCGATCGCGCGCGGGTTCGAGGACGTGCATTGGGACGCCGGTATTGCGGTCGAGCTCGATCTCGGACCGCAGGCCGGGGATGCCGCGCGAGCGGTTGCGGCCTTGGTGCGGAAACAAGGCGTCGCGCCGGCTGCCGTCGACCTGCGCTTCGGCTTCGATGCGCACGGCCTGATGGCGACGAGCGGCGCCAGCGCCCAACCATGGAACGAGCTTGCGGCGGCATTCGCCGATTTGATCAAGGATCTCGCCCGGCAAGGCTTCCGAGGACCGTTCGCGGCCGCCGACGGCCGCCCGGTGCATGCGGCCGGAGGTTCGGAAGCGCAGGAGCTCGCGTTCGCGCTGGCGGGCGCGCTCAGCTATTTGCGCGCGCTCGAAGGCGCCGGCGTTCCGCTCGAGCACGCGCGGCGGATGATCTTCTTCCGCCTCGCGGCCGATGCCGATGAATTTTTGACCCTAGCCAAGTTCCGCGCCATGCGGCGGCTGTGGGCACGCGTCGAGGCCGCGTGCGGGCTTCGGCCCGAGCCGGTTTTCGTCTCGGCGGAGACCGCCTGGCGCATGATGACGAAGGGCGACCCTTGGGTGAACCTGCTGCGGGCGACGGTTGCGGTGTTCTCTGCGGGACTCGGCGGCGCCAATGCGGTGAGCGTGCTGCCGTTCACCGCGACGCTCGGGCTGCCCGACGGTTTTGCGCGGCGGATCGCGCGCAACACGCAGCTCGTTCTGCTCGAAGAAGCCAATCTGGCGAAGGTCGCGGATCCCGCGGCCGGCTCCGGCGCGCTCGAGGATCTGACCCGCGGCCGGCTCCGGCGCGCTCGAGGATCTGACCGGGAAACTGTGCGGCAGCGCCTGGAGCTTGTTTCGGGAAATCGAGGCCGATGGCGGACTGGCCGCCGCGCTCGAGCAAGGCCTGATCCAGCAAAAAATCGCGCGCGTGCGCGCCGAGCGCGAGAAGGCCGTCGCGGTGCGCGAGGACGTGCTGACCGGCACCAGCGAGTTCCCCGACATCGGCGAAGTCCCGGTCGCCGTGCTCGACGTTGCGCCGATGGACGCACCGCCGCCGGCCGGCGCCATCCGGTTCGCGCCGCTGCCGCGCGTCCGGCTTTCCCAACCCTATGAGCGGTTGCGCGAGGAATCGAATCGCCTGCTGCGCGACAGCGGAGCACGGCCGAAAATCTTTCTCGCCAACCTCGGGCCTCTTGCGGCGTTCGCCGCGCGGGCGAGCTGGGCGAAAAATTTGTTCGAGGCGGGCGGGATCGAGGCGGTGGGCAACGAGGGCTTTCCCGGCAACGCGACCGAGCGCA
>WNFF01001543.1_pt1 | contig 18554 bp, 19 predicted proteins | sample 5400441 | NCBI WGS metagenome assembly WNFF01 (sample SAMN13153345, study PRJNA577476) | soil metagenome | isolation source: 120 cm saprolite under Douglas fir tree site 2 hole 3 replicate 1 | place: USA:California | collected 2015-04-18 | reverse complement strand
ATGCTCCTTTACCAATGGGGAACCTATGATTGGGGCGACGGTGAATCATTCGAGTTGGACATAACTCGACAGTTGATCTTTGGCGAAGGGGAAGATGAGGATATCTTTCAGTTGTCGCTCACATTCAAGTTTGTGGCCACGACGGAACTGAGGCAAATTGCTTCCGGGAATCGATGGTGTTCATCACGTGAGGATCTCGAGGGGTTTCGAAAATTCATTCATCACTCTGTGCCATTCCTAACGGCCAACGAAGAACTGGCTTCGGCTGTCCAGTTGGAATATGGTACTGCCGGATAAGGCCGAACAAATCGTTCGACGCGAGCGGCGGGAGCGTGTTTCGCAAGATAATTGGTCCGGCGATGCTTAATTGAATTCGCGCCGCCGCGTCAACTCAACCGTTCGGCTGCTCGCATCGATGGCCAAAGAGCGAGAAGTTTAATCATGAGGAAAACTCTACTGCTCGTTTATGCACTTGCGACTAGCTTACTGTTGTCTAGTCCTGTCCCTGGTCAATCTACGGCCAAAACTCAATCTAATCAGGTGAGGGGCGTCAAACGTCAAGTGCTGACTTCAACTTCTCTTCCTCCTATCCGCATTAAGTTTGATAAGGCGTTTAAGTACGTCGGCTCACAGAGTTTTATCTTGTATGGCAGGGCGCAAGTGGAACAATATTTCTTTGTTAACGCCGATAATCAGAGGCGCATCAAGCGTATGTACATGATGCAATTTGAAGGCTATCTGCCAAACATTAATGCGACATACGATTACCTTGTCACAAACACCGTTAATCTGGGCGGGCAAACATACATCATAAATACTGAAGGCATTCCCAATGTTCCTGCTGCGCTCAAGCAGAATCCACAATCAGACGTCACTCGCGCAGCATCATTTCTGGAGAGCAAAGGTTATCGCATTAGCGAGTCAATAATGTTCCGGCGTTTCGTTCGTTTGGTGGATGACGCCAAACGCAACGAGTTCATTTTGCTATACGTTGAAGATGCAGGCACAGGAGCCTCCGCCGAAAATGAAAAGCACACGCAAGATATTTCAGGCCGAGCGTTGAAGGGCTTCAGGATACTAAGATAGAAACGCAGCTCGCCGGTGAAGCCGCCGCCGAACAAATTGGACCCGAGCGGCGGGAGCGTCTCTCGCAACTTGCTTGGCGCGGCGGAGGGTGCTTTGATTCGCCCCGTTGAGATAGTAAAACTTATCTCACGGGGTCAACTCAACCGTTGGGAATCCGAGTTCGTGGTCTCGCGCCCTCCCTCACAGTCGGGCTACTGCACCGATCACGCGTCTTCACGTGCGCACGCGCGAGATGAAATACAACGCGCCACCGGCGAAAATAACTACCGGCGTCCAGGCGGCAACCGCGGGAGGCAGTAGCGCGTGTTCTCCCAACTGTTGAAAGCCTCCAGAGACCAGCCAGAACAACAAGCTGACGACCACCGCGGCGCACAATGCCAACACAGTCGTCTTGCGCCCGAAAGAGATCGCCAGCGGCATTCCCACCAGCGCCATTACAATCACGCTGAAGGGCGCTGCGTACTTTCGTTGCAGCGCCACGGCGAACGGCGCAGTTTCGGCGCCTCTTTGTTTTAGCGTCTTGATGTAAGCGCGCAGACGCTCGGCGCTCAATTGCGACGGGCGATCGACGGTTGGCCGGAACACCGCGGGCGGATCGACGCCGCTTATTCGCATGGTCTCTGCCGACTGTCGACTAACCTGCGGCGCGTCCAGATTGATCCATTGGGCGCCGGAGATTTCCATTTCGTTGGCAGTAAGCCACTTCGCTGCCTCGCCGGAAATCACGCGCTTCAGATCAACGCCCCGCGCGTCAAAGTCATAAATTGACGGCTTCAATAGCATCTGCCGCCGGTCGTCGAACTCGTAAGAGAATATGCGCGCTCCGTCAGCGCTCACCAGCCAACGTCGCTCCGAACCGCTGGCGAGCTGGGCAGAAATTCCCTTAATCTTTGCCCGCAGGTTGTCCTGTCTGACATTTGCTTCGGGCATCACGCGCTCCTGGATCGACCAGGAAGCAAAACCAATCAAAAGCGCGAACGCCAGACCGGGCAGCATCAAGCGATAGACGCTCTGGCCGCTGGCCCACCACGCGACGGCTTCCCTTCTCCGCGCCGTCAGTGCATAGGTCATCAGCACGGCCACCAGGACACTGCCGGGAAACAACTCAACGCTGACCAGCGGGAACAGATAGAAGAGATATTGGGCGACCACTTTCAAGGTGGCCGCATTCGAAGCGATGAAGCGCCATAATTCGAAGATGGTAAAAATATTAAAGATCATTGCCAGCGCCAGAAAGCCAATTAGAAAGCTAATTCCCAGGGCGCGCAGAAGACTAAGGTCAAGCAGGCTGGGAAAACTAACCAGCCACTGTCGCATGCCGGACTGGCCTGAAGTCCCCTTAAGTCGTTCCTCTGTGGCGGCGGGTTCTTCTTTTGCTCGCGTGAACCATGCCCTGACCTCCCGACGCTTGAAAGTGAGCAGCCCGATCGCAATCACTAACGTCAAGACGCTCGCCAGCCACGCGCCCAATGCGGCCGGCAACGAGCCAGCGCGCGCCATTTGGTCGCCGGCCAGCGTGAACAGGTAATAGATCAACAACACGAGCAGGGACAGCAGCACTCCCAGGCCGCGGCCGCCCCGGCGGACCCGCAACGCCAGGGCCGCGCCAAATAGTGCGAACAGGAGCGGCGAAAACGAAAATGCGAGACGTTTGTGTAGCAACATTTCGGCCTCGCGCTGGTCACGGCCGGTGCTTTGCGCCGCGAACTGCCTCAGCTCGCTCCAGTCCATCTCGTCAGGGTTCGAGTCAGATTTGCGAATGCTCTCCAGCAAACCACTGCGCCCGATATTAAAGTCGAAACGAAATTGGGCAAGCCGCTCAACCGTGTAGGACTGGTCGCGCGCCTCCGGCGCCGGCAGTTTCGTCCGCACTGCGTCCTGCAAAACCAGCTCAGATTTGTCCGCCGAGGCGTCTATGCGCCCTAGCTTTGCGGTTGTCAGATAGGTGATGTGATCAGCCGCCTGCGATTGAATAAACACGCGGCCCCACTCGCCGCGCGTTTTGTCGCCGTCGCGCACGTAGATCACGTGGCCGGGAATGTCGGTGGTAAAGGTCCGGGGCTCAACCGGCGAGTCCATCTTGTACAAAGCGCTGCGAACCAGGACGATCTTTAAATCACGCTGGGCGCGCGGCGCCTCCTGCACGTTCAAATACAACGCTGCGGTCGTGGCGATCGCGCCGAGCGCAAGCGCCGGCCAGACCATTCTGAACGTACTCACCCCCGCAGCCCGCATCGCCACCAATTCGCTGTCGCTACCCATGCGTCCCAACCCGATGATCGTTCCCGAGAGCACGGCCATCGGAATAGTGAACACCAAAACATTTGGCAACAACGCCAGCGCGACGCCATAGACAAAGCCGGACGGAACCAGGCCATGAAAAAGTCCTTCAAGATACCGGACAGTTTGTTGGGCGAAGAGAATCGCCGTCAGCAGGATGAGAGAAATCAGAATGTAAGGCGATATCGCCTTGAGGATGTATCGCTCGATTAATCTGCGGTTGGCCATCATGTTGATTCAGATTCGATGCGTACTAGTGTAGTGGTAACTGTACAACATTCAAGCAAGGTCGCCAGTTCTGTAAATGAAGGAAAACGGTTTTTGCTTTCGTCATTTTTCGTGTGATTTAGTGGATCGCCTGCTGTCGGCGAACACACGATCCACGAAATCACACGAAGCCGCACGAAAGGAACTTCTTTAAAGTCAATTGCGAGGCATCCACTAGCGCGCCGCTACTCCAACGACTGTGCGTGGCCGCCGCTCCATTGCGCGCACGAGGAGTCGATGGGTGAATTCGGCCAGCTCTGTCTGGGCTTCGGCGGAAAGTTCCGCCGATGAGTTTGCGAATTCAACCGGCGCCAACTTCTGAGTGGCAGCCAGCCGGCGACGAATCTGACTCGACAAGACCGAGCCCATGCCATGGCTGCAAGCGCGACACTGCTGCCGCGCTTCGGAATCTACATAAACCAACTCATCGTCGATGAAGCGCCGGTTGCACGCTGAACAGTCGCGCAGGTCCGGAAACAAACCTGCCAGGCGTAACAGCCACACCTCGAAATACCGCACGACCATGTCAGGCCTGTCGGCGAATGAAGCCAGCGCATCAATACAGGCCTTGACCATTCGATAGAGTTTATCGTTAGCCTCGTGCGGCGGCGCAAACTCGCTAACGAGTTCGGCAATGTATGCCAGGGCGTCGCTCGAGTCGGGGTGTGCGGCCAGGTCAAAGTTGGATTTCAGGATTTCAACCTGCGAGATGGTAACCAGTTCACGGTTCTCCTTCTCATAAAAATCCAACCTGATAAAAGTGAAGGGTTCCAGGCCCGCACCGAAGCGGCTTCTCATCCGACGCGCGCCCTTGGCCACGGCGCGAACCAGGCCGGCGTCGCGGGTGAGGCACAACACGATTCGATCTGCTTCAGCCAGATTATAAGTGCGCAGGACGATCGCGTCGGTGTTGACCAATCCCATCCGAGTTAAGAAACTACTTTAACGAAAGGGGAGAAAGTACAAGGCCCAGCCGAGCGCCAAACCGATGAGCAGGAACTGGGCAAAGACCTTCAGTCCGTAAATCAATCGATGACGATTGGTGCCCTTGGCAACGGCGCCAAAAACGACGGCAACCAGCGCCGCGAAGACTACTATCCAGAGGAGGTGCCTCATCGCTTTCTCCCGGCCGCGATATCGAACGCGTCAAGCATTGCCAGGTAGTTCAGCAAGCCCGCGACAACCAGAAACGTGTTGCCGTACTCGAACGTCACGCGCGCAGCGGCTTGCGGGGTGTCCAGAAAGCCAAGATTCAGAACCCAGCAGAGAACGTAGAGCAGCCCCGATCCCAGATCACCGACCATCCACAAACCCGGAACGAGGACAGCGAGTCCCTGCTCGCGTCCTCCGACAGTGAACAGGTGTCCTCCTAATGAGAAGCCAATCAGGAACATGCTCCACACTGCGCCACCTACAATAAGTCCCCGCACCCAACGTCGCTGAATCAAGTGTCCGAGACCGGGCACGGCCCAGGCTCCCACGCCGATTAGCCATGCGCGCCGCCGCGCGCCTTCGCTAAAATCTGAACGGGTGTGTTTATCTCCCACTAATCTCTCACTCTCTCAAGAAGGCCGTTTCAATTGCCTGTCGTGAATAAGATAAGGCAGAACCTTAAGTACCATGGTAATCGAAAATAAATGTCAGGCAAATCCTCAAACGTCGGCTTGGCGACGGATCAGCTCATACTTCCGGCCAATTTTCGCGCGAGCTGCTCGACCTCAGTACAGCAAAAACTTCTCTCGGATCGCCATGAACTCCTTGAGCGGACGACGCCAGGAACTTTCGATCTGTTCCAGAGAGTCGCCCCGCTCGATTGCCTCGCGCACCGCCGAGGTCCCGGCAATCAGGTCGAACGGGTTGCGATCGTACTCATACTCGTACGGGGGATCTTTCCAGCGAAAGTGCTCGCGGTACATGTCGAAGGCGGTTTTGACAATCGCGATGCCTGTGATCACCGGCTCGAAGGTCTGGCGATCGAGGACGTGAATCTGAACTCCGCCGCACGCCTGACCGCCGTGCTTCTGAAACGTCGGGACAAATACACAAGAACGGAAATAGACGCCCGGCAAACCCAAACTGGAGAGCGCCGCGGCAAAATCTTCCGCGTTGATGTATGGGGCCCCAACCAGTTCGAACGGTCGCGTAGTTCCCCGCCCCTCGGACATCTGCGTGCCTTCAAGATGAACCGTACCGGGGAAAACGCCTGCCGTGTCTACCGTTGGTATGTTCGGCGAAGGCAGAACCCATGGCCCATCCGTGTCGTCGTACCAGAGTTCGCGAGACCACCCGGACATAGGCACGGCCTCAAAGTCGCAATCGATCCCAAATTCGGCATTGAACAAACGGCCGAGTTCGACGTCGGTCATCCCGCTTCGGGTTGGAATCGGAAACTGACCGACGAACGAAGTGAACGCCGGATCCAGTAGATTGCCGGCGACCTGAATTCCGCCGATCGGATTCGGCCGATCGCAGGCAATTACCTTCTTGCCAAACTTCTTCGCGGCCCGCATGCAGTTCGCCATCGTGTAAACGAAGGTGTAGATGCGGCAGCCAACGCCTTGCAGGTCGACGACAATAATGTCGACATCGCGCAGCATCTCTTCCGTCGGTTCGCGCGTCTCGCTATAGAGCGAGTAGATCGGCAGCCCGGTCTCGCGATCAGCGGCATGCGCGGTCTCGATCATGTTGTCCTGCACATCGCCGCGAATTCCATGCTGGGGCCCGAACAGCGTGGTTAGTTTGATATCGGGGTGTTGATGTAAAAGATCGGCAACGTGTCGCAAGCCGTGATCGACCGAAGCTTGATTGCAGACCAGACCCACGCGCGCGCCACGGAGCAGGTCAATCTTTTCAGTGAGCAGTCTTTCGACGCCTAACTTGATCGGTTGTCGATTCTTCGCCATTTCAGTTTCCAGTTAGCCACAAAGGACCGAACCGCCGTTCACGTTAAGGATTTCACCGTTGATGTGTCGCGCCCACTCGGTGCAAAGGAAAACGATCGGCCGGGCTATGTCTTCCGGAGCGGCCACGCGACCGACCGGAATCGAATCTTCGATTGACTTGCGGAAACTTTCATCCGCAAAGACATCCGCGCACATGTCGGTGTAGACCCATCCCGGCGCAACTGAATTGACATTGATGCCAAACGGCCCAAGTTCAGCTGCCAGCGATTTTGTGAAAGAGATCTGGCCGCCCTTCGATGCCGCATAGTTCGAAACATTTGCTTCACCCCGCTGGCCCGCGGTTGAACTGACGATCACGATCCGGCCAAACCTCTGCCCCTTCATCGCCGGCGCGGCGGCGTGGCAGACGGCCCACGTGCCCTTGAGGTTCAGATCCATCGTTCGTTGCCAAACTTCTTCCGACATTTCGTCAATCGACGCGCCCTCCCAGATGCCCGCGTTGCAAACCAGAAAATCGATGCGTCCGAAGCGCTCGATGGTCGTGTCGATCAGGTGCTGGGCTTCGGCCAGATGCGAAACGTCTGCCTGAACTGCCAGCGCGTCGACACCTGCTGCTGTGGCTTCGTCAACCACTGTACCCGCCGCGCTTTCGTCTCTCAGATAGTTGACCACAACATTGGCGCCGAGCTTCGCAAAGCAAAGGACCGCGGCCCGCCCAATGCCGCGCGAGCCGCCGGTAACGACTGCAACTGTATCTTTCAGATTCAGAGAAGAAATCAGCGCTGGATCCATGTAAAGTTTATCGTGATAATCGGAGTTATGAATGCTTGATCGTGCTAAGCCGCGACGGTTCGATTAGGTTACTGCTAAGGCCTTGCGCGCCGAAGAATTGATTTCCGCAAACCTTCGGGCTTCCGAGACGAATCGATCGAACAACGCGCGCGAGAGCTCGTCCTGCTCCCAGCCAAGTTCCGGATGCCACTGGACGCCGACGACGAAGCGGTCGCTGCGCGGGTCCTCGACCGCCTCGACGATGCCGTCCGTAGCCCACGCTGTAGCCACCAGTTCCCTTCCCAGCGTCTCGACCGCCTGGTGATGATGGCTGTTGACCGGTGCGTCTTCACCACCCGCCAGGTTACCGAGCGTGCTGTCTTCCAGAATCCGCACCCGGTGCGAATGGCGATCGCGCGGCACGCCCTGCTCGTGCTTCATCGCGTTCGGCACCTGGCTGCCGATGTCCTGGATCAAGGTGCCGCCGCGCGAGACGTTTAAGGACTGAATCCCGTAACAAATCGCGAACAGGGGCGTGCGCCGCTTTTCAATTTCTGCCAGCACCAGCAAATCAGTTTCGTCCTTCAGCGGATGAACACTGCCCAGTTGCGGGTGCGGTTGCTGACCGTAGCGCTGCGGATCCATATCGGAATCGCTGCCCGGCAGCAGCACGCCCTCAAGCGAATCCATCACGCCCGCGATGTAGTCCGCGCGCGGAATCAGGGGAATGTTCACGGGCAGACCGCCGGCGGCTTCAACGGCCTCGCTGTAATAGCGCGACAGATAAAAGCGATTCGTTTCCAACTCAATGCGCATCGTAATGCCGATGCGTGGCCGTTGCTCATTCATGAATCGTCACCAACCCTCGGTTTTCAACTGGCTCGCTCATAATAGCGCAAACAGGAGTATCCTTCACAATCGTTGTGCTCGCAGACCGCAACCAGGGGTTGAGAATCACATGCACGCGGTTGCGCTTTACTACATGCACTACAATTTCGTGCGGATTAACAAGTCACTCAGAATCACTCCGGCAATCGCTGCGGTGTTACTAAGCATCTTTGGGAGATTGAGGATATTGTGAAGCTTCTAGATTAGCTTATAATCAGAACATGAAACGGCTGGCATTGTCCTTAGTTGGTGGCTTTGCTATCCCGGTTCTCTACACCCTCGCGCTCGCTCTGTTTTTCCTTTGGACTGAAAACTTGCCTCTGGTTCTACGTTTGGCCTATCCCGTGAACTGGCCGACATTTATTCTCGTCCATCTCTTTCCTTTGGGCTCATTCCCCTTAAGACCTGGAGACCGACTATTTCTAATTCCGCTAGTCATTATTTGCGACGCGGTTGTTTACTCGATCCCGATCTATCTTCTCGTGTCGAGATTCTCAACCCGAAAGCGAAAGGCTGCGCGCGTTGACCTACCGCCCGATCCGCCGCAATTTGTTCAACCTTGAACATGACCCACTACCGAAACCAGCGCCTCGCTTGACTAATCTTCGCGCCAGTTCCTATAGTGCTCTTTCACTGATGACCAGGAAAAAGTTTCCAGAAGTGCGCAGCACGACCGTCCTGCTGGTGCGGCGTGATGGGCACGTGGCGATGGCCGGCGATGGTCAGGTAACCGTGGGCGAAACCGTGATGAAGGCCAGCGCGAAAAAAGTGCGCCGCCTTTACAACGACAAGATTCTGGCGGGATTTGCCGGCGCTACCGGCGACGCGTTTTCGCTCCTGACCCGGTTTGAAGGAAAGCTTGAACAATATCACGGCAACCTCGAGCGAGCGGCAATCGAGTTGAGCAAGGAATGGCGCACCGACAAGGTCCTAAGACATCTCGAAGCCTTACTGGTAATAGCTGATGAAAAAAGTTCCTTCCTGCTCTCCGGCAATGGCGATGTGATTTCGCCCGACGATGGCCTGCTGGCGATTGGCTCGGGTGGCTCATACGCGCTGGCCGCCGCACGAGCGCTGGTGGCCAACACGAAGTTGCCGGCGCGCGAGATTGCGCTCGAGGCGATGCGCATCGCGGGCGAGATTTGCATATACAGTAACGCGAACATCGTGATCGAAGAGTTATCAAGTCAATGAGGCTTCCCTTGAAAGTTGGCCGGCCGACACTTCACCAGCATGCTATCCTTTTTCGGGTTTTGATTTAGACGATGGTTATCTATCTGGCAGGTGAAACGGAAGAACACGAGGCGCGTCTTGACGACATGACGCCGCGCCAAATCGTGGCCGAACTCGACAAGCACGTCGTCGGACAGAATGCCGCCAAGCGCGCCGTCGCGATCGCGCTCCGCAATCGTGTGCGCCGCAAAAAGCTCGCGCCGGACCTGGCCGCGGACGTCATTCCGAAAAACATCATCATGATCGGCTCGACCGGCGTCGGCAAGACAGAGATTGCCCGGCGCCTGGCGCGGATGTCGAACTCACCTTTCCTGAAGGTTGAAGCGTCGAAGTTTACCGAAGTGGGCTATGTCGGCCGCGACGTGGAAAGCATGATTCGCGATCTGACTGAAATCGCAGTCGACATGACGCGCCAGGAAAAGATCGAAGAGATCGCGGACAAGGCTGAGCTGAACGTGGAAGAGCGCGTGCTGGATATCCTGCTGCCGCCGCCAAAGTCGTCCTCGCCCTCACCAATCTTCGATTTCGATTCAGGCGAGACGACGGCGCCGGTTTTGGTTCCCGAAGCGGAACCACGCGACGAGAACTTTGCCCGCACGCGGGAAAAGCTGCGCACCCAATTACGCTCAGGCAAGCTGGACAATCGCCTGGTTGAGATGGAAGTGCGCGAGAAGAACTTTCCGACAATCGAGCTGGCGGGCCCTATGGGCGTCGAAGAGATGGGCATCAACATGAAAGACATGCTCGGCAATCTCTTTCAGGGGCGCAGCAAGCGGCGCAAGATGCGCGTCGACGAAGCGATGGATTATTTGATGCAGGAAGAGGAAGAGCGGCTCATCGACATGGACGCGGTGGCGCGCGCATCGCTGGAGCGCGTCGAATCGTCCGGCATAATCTTTCTCGACGAGATCGATAAGATCGCCGGCCGCGAATCCGGCCACGGCCCTGACGTCTCGCGCGAGGGCGTGCAACGCGACATTCTGCCGATCGTCGAGGGCACGACGGTCAATACGCGCTATGGCATGGTGCGCACCGATCATATTCTGTTCATCGCCGCCGGCGCGTTCCATGTTTCCAAACCGTCAGACCTGATTCCCGAGCTGCAGGGCCGCTTCCCGATTCGCGTTGAGCTTGAATCGCTCACGATTGAGGATTTCAAGCGCATCCTGACCGAACCTAAGAACTCTCTGGTCCGGCAATACCGGGCCCTGATGGAGACAGAAGGCGTCAAACTCGATTTCACCGTTGACGCGATCGACTCAATCGCGAATTTTGCCGCGCGCGTTAATCAGAACACTGAAGACATCGGCGCCCGGCGTTTGCACACGATCATGGAAAGGCTCCTGGACGAGATTAGTTTCGAAGGGCCGGACCTCGAGCCAAAGGACAAATCGATCGACTCAGCATACGTCGAACTAATGCTCTCAGATACCGTGAAGGATCAGGACCTGAGCCGTTACATTTTGTAAACCGCTGCTCGCAGTTCCCTTTTGTCTGAATTCTCAAGTGACAACGCCAAAACCCCATCGCCAGTTAATCGCACGTCAACTTCTATTATTGATCGCGGTCGCGGCGATTTCTGTGGCGCCCACGTGCGGAAAGCGCAAACCTCCGTTGCCGCCAATCGAGCGGATACCACAGCGCACGGAACTCCTTTCGGGCGCGCAGCGTGGTAATCAGGTCATTCTCAGCTGGCCGGCGCCGCGACGAAACGCCGGCGAAGGCAGCGTGCAGAGCATTCGCCGCATTGACGTCTATCGCGTCGCTGAAAAGCCGAACGCGCCGTTGTCGATGACTGAAGAAGAGTTCGCCGCCCGCGCAACTGTGGTCGGCTCGGTGCCGTACAGCGACGTCAAGAACGCCGGAGACAATCTAACTTACGTTGATACGCTGGAACTGGCCGGAGTTCCCGCGCGGCTTCGATACGCGGTCCGCTTTGTAAACGCAGCGGGACAGAGCGCTGCCTTTTCGAACTTTCTGCTAATCGAGCCCGCGGCCAAAGTTGCGGAACCGCCAACCAACGTCAGCAGAGAGCTTTCTGAAACCGCGATAACGATCAACTGGGAAGCGCCAAAAACGAACATTGACGGCTCGACTCCGGTGAATCTGCTTGGCTACAACGTGTATCGCACGACCGCATCGCAACCGGAAGTCAGCCAGAAGCCTATCAATCAGGACTTGATCGCCACCACGAAGTATCAGGACCGAAGTTTCAAGTTTGGCCAGCGATACACGTACGTCGTGCGGACAGTTTCACTCGGCACCGAAGGCAAGCCGGTCGAGAGTCTGAATTCAAACGTCGTCGAGGCGGCGCCGGTCGATAAGTATCCGCCCTCTGCGCCCGGCCAGATTTCGCCCGCTGCTTCTCCTGGCCGAGTCTCACTCTTTTGGCCCGCGAATCCTGAAGCTGATGTCGCCGGCTACACCATCTATCGCTCAACGGATCCGAATTTGCCAAAAAATCGTTGGACGAAATTAACGCCGGCGCTTTACACGCGCACCACGTTCACCGATGAGAACGTCGATGCAGGCAAGACCTACTATTACTACATCACTGCCACCGATGCGTCAGGAAACGAGAGTCCGCCGTCAGAGGTTGTTTCGGAGACGGTGCCGTAAGCCCGGCGCGTGACGAACATTCAACGTCAGGTACTGTTTCGCCGTCGCGCTACGGCCCGGTAACTATCGTGTAGGCCGTTACCGGATGGACTTCCCACGGCGTTGCTCGCCAGTTGCAGTTTGGGTGTTGCTGGCCATCGTTGGGACACACGGGCTGGTTCGGTGAAGTGCTCTGCGATGCGTTTGCGTGAATGAAGTCATACATCATCCAGCCATCGAACTTTACCCACTTACCTTCAATCTGAGCTTTGACGGCTGCCAGCATCGCATCGTAGTTGCTATCGTCAAAGTGAAATTTCTTTTCCCAACGGGGCGTGAATTCCACCACGACGTATTTTGATTGATCTCCAACTTCGGACTGATTGGCGACGATGTTAATGTGAACATCTCGCAGATCTGTCCGTTTGCAATTGCATGTCTCCGGCATACCACCCGGATCGATGCCGGCAACAAAGCCGGTCACCGACACTTGCTTGTTGGGCGTGAACGTTCCGGTGTCGTTGGCTGGGTCGCGGATTGTCTCGACGGTAATCTTTTTCGGACTCGTGACAGCAGCATTTCGATTCTTATTGACATTGAGCGTTAGGTGTTTTGCGTCTCTCGTCTTGCTGCCGCAAGCCGGACAGCCTCGATAAGGTGTACCCTGCGAGCACCCAGCCGGCTTAGGCTTAGCCTTCTTAGCCTGTGCGGTTGGAAGCAAACAAAGAATAATGAGTGCTAAGAGGGTGACGCGACGTGCGAGTTTCATTGTAAGAGCCTCCTACGGTGGAAGTTAGGTAGAACAGCACGTTGTATATCACCGATCCGAACGTGAAGACAATAGTGAGACGGAACAACTGACGGTGGCACTGAGTCGGCTGACTTGTGGCAAATCAGGAAACTACCGACCTATTGATTGATTCTCCAGGTTTCTTGACCGGCTCGACCTGGGCCCCTTACGGCCTCAGCAGCAATCGCTATTCGCACGCAAGAAAATGCCCGGCTCCGCTTGATAACGGAACCGGGCAGATTGTTCCTCTCGCCCTCTTACGGTCGGGAGTCCGATGCGAACGCTAGTACCGTCGCAGATCGAGAATCAAACTCAGCACGTCGGCCAGCATGTTGTGCGACCCATTCGAATAGAGGCCGTACTGAGACTGGCCGTTGTAACCGTCATCATAACCGCGACGAAATCCCTCGCGGAAATAATACTGATACTCGCTCACGTCGACGTAGTATCCGTCGTAGCCGTAAGTCGCATCGCTAAATGCGTCGCAGTTCTCAGGATCGAATTGCCAGTTGTCTTCGCGATCGGCCTGACCCGCGCGAAAGCCTTCTTCGTAGCCGGCATTGACGGCGCGTCTCAATAAGTCAGCGCCGTACTGATTCACGTCGTAGTTCCGGTTGTCGCGATAGTAGCGATAACTGGGCGTTCCGTAGTCGTAGTAGGTGAAGCTTTGCAGGCGGATCTGGTCCTGGCGCAAACGCTCCCAATAGAGTTGCTGAAATCGCCATTGATTCAGACGCCTTTGTTCCTGTAGCCGTCGCTCGTGGTCGCGCCAAAGCCGCTGGCGCTGATCCTCGCCCCGTCGAAACTCGTTCTGACGTGAGCGCCACGATTGGTCTTCGCGACGTCGCCATTCCTCGCGCTGACTGTCGGTCAGGCGTCGCGATTGGTTCTGATCACGGAATTGGCGGTTTTGATTGTCACGCGCCTGGCGCTCCTGCTCCGCTCTGCGCCGCTGCTCTTCATTCTGCCGTCTCAGTTGCTCTTGAGCTTGACGCTCCTGATCAAGGCGGCGTCCATCATCAAACCGCCGTCGATCTGGCGGTCTCTGATTGCGTCGCTGAAGTTCGGTGTTGCGACGTTGTTCCTCGGCCTGCCGCTCCTGATCAAGCCGGCGTCCGTCCTGGTCCTTTTGAATCCGTCGCTGCTGATCGGCGTTGCGACGTTGCTCCTCCGCTTGCCGCTCCTGATCAAGCCGGCGTCCGTCCTGGTCCTTTTGAATCCGTCGCTGCTGGTCAGCACTGCGTCGTTGCTCCTCTGCTTGTCGCCTTTGTTGGTCATCGTTCTGACGCTGCTGATCAACCCGGCGCCGCTGCTCCTCCGCCTGGCGCTGTTGGTCCCATTGACGACGTTGCTCGGAACGCTGTTGCTCTTGCGCCTGCCTTTCATTGTTCCTTCGTTGCTGGTCTTCGGCTTGTCTTCGCTGTTGGTCTTGCGCCTGTCTGTCGCTATTGCGACGCTGATCTTCAGCCTGGCGCCGCTGTTGGTCCTGCGCCTGTCGATCGGCGTTCCGGCGTTGTTCCTCCGCCTGCCGTCTTTGCTGTTGCTCCTGTTCATTGTTCTGCCGCTGGCGCTGAGCCTGATCCTGATTGTTGCGCTTTTGCCGCTCTTCGCGGATCTGCGAGCGCTGTTGATCCCGGTCAGAACCATCCTGGGCTACTGCGACGACACTGGCGCTTAACAAGCTGCCAACAGCCAGCGCCAACAATATCGCCATGCGACTAAGGTAACCGTGTTTCATGATGATCCTCCTGCTCGGGAGAGAGGCTGAGGGGAAAGTGTTTCGCCGCGACTGACTGCAATTCGCATTCCCTCATTACGAATTTCGAGAATCACCATACCCGGTTTGACTCAACGCCGCGAAGCAACACGATATGGTCGTCGACTAGACCGTATCAGGCAGCGGCCGCTGGAAAGCGCGGGTTGCTCGCTGTCATTCCCGTCCTGTTTCGCTTATATTTAGGCCAAGCAGTTAATCAGGAGGCACCCATGAAGTTCTTTCTCGATACGGCGAATCTGGAAGAGATTCGCAAAGCGGCGGCGCTCGGTTTGGCGGACGGCGTGACAACCAACCCAACGCTAATCTCAAAGGAGGGCAACGTCGATTTCAAAGAGCACATTGCCGAGATTTGCAAACTTGTGTCCGGCCCCGTCTCGGCCGAAGTGACGACTGCCGACCGGGACGAAATGCTGCGGCAGGGCCGAGAGTACGTGAAGATCGCGCCCAACGTGGTCATCAAGTGCCCGCTGACCGCTGCCGGGCTGGAAGCTACGCGCATTCTGAACGATGAAGGGATCAGCGTGAACGTGACGCTTTGCTTCTCGGCCGCGCAGGCGGTCTGCGCGGCAAAAGCCGGCGCGTCGTTCATTAGTCCCTTCCTCGGCCGGCTCGACGACATTGGTGATAACGGCTTGCGGCTGCTCGAAGAGATCATTGAGATTTACGACAACTATGGTTGGAAGACCGAAGTGCTTGCCGCCAGTCTGCGCCATCCGATTCACGTGATCGAAGCCGCACGCATGGGCGCGGATATCGGGACCATGCCCTACAAGGTGCTGGAACAGTTGCTGAAACATCCGCTGACGGACAAGGGTCAGGATCAGTTTTTGGCGGATTGGAATAAGCGCGCAGCTAAGGCCTAGCAGTTTGAAAAACTAAAGCGATCCACGAACCCACACGAAGCAATCACAAAGAAGACGTTCAAATCGGGCTATTTCGTGTGACTTCGTGGATCGTTCCACTTGTCTTTACCCAGGCTCAACACCTTTCAGCAACCTGCTAGGGGTCCGGGATCAGATGGCACCTGTCAGAAAAGATTCGTACATATCTGATCTTGCGCGTCCAGGTTGCGACAGCGAAGATTCACTGACCTCTGATCTCCGGCCTGTGACCGCTGTTGTTCAGGCGCGCGGCCTCACCAAAATCTACAATCAGCGGAGCGCGGTTGATGGGATCAGTTTTTCCGTCAAGCGCGGCGAGACGTTTGGCTTGCTCGGACCCAACGGCGCCGGCAAGTCGACAACGATGCGCATGATCGCCTGTCGCGCGCCGCTTACTTCCGGCGAGCTGCTCGTCGAAGGCCTCGACGTGCGCACCCAGGGCCGAGCGATTCGCTCGCTCATCGGCGTCGTCCCACAAGAGAATAATCTCGATCCCGATCTAAACGTCCGGCGGAATCTGATCGTTTACGCGAGCTACTTCCGGATTCCGAGGACGCAAGCCGCGCAGCGCGCCGACGAGCTGCTTCACTTTATCGGAATGAGCGATCGCGCCAACGCGAAGGTCGATCACCTCTCGGGCGGAATGAAACGCCGCCTGATGATTGCGCGCGCCTTGCTGCACCAGCCGCGACTCCTGGTTCTGGATGAACCGACCACCGGCCTTGACCCGCAAGTTCGTCAGGAGCTTTGGCAGAAGCTTGAGGAGCTGCGGCGAGTGAGCGGCGTGACGATTCTGCTTTCGACGCATTACATGGAAGAAGCCGAGAAACTCTGCGAGCGTTTGGTGGTCATGGATCGCGGACACATTCTCGCTGGCGGCGCGCCTCGCGATTTGGTCCTGTCGAAAGTTTCGCGCTACGCGCTGGAAGTTCGCGACGTGGGCGACCTGCCGCTCCGCCCGACCCGCGACGGTGTGGCTGCGGTTGCTCGCAACAACGCGCATTTGTACTTTGCTGCCGACGCGGAAACCCTGACGCCGATCATGAAAGACTACGAAGGCCGGCGCCGGATGATTCGCCTGTCGAATCTTGAGGACGTGTTTCTTCAGCTCGTGAGCGATAACGAAGAGATATCGCACGGGATTAACGATCGATCTGACGGAGCGGAGACGCACAATGATGGTTTCACAGTCTAGCGCCGTTAGGCGCGAAATATTTATAGTTCTGCAGCACTTCTCGGTTTTCTTCGCAGGAGCGAAAGCGCGGCGCTTTCGCTCCTGCGAAGTGGGATTGATAGAGCCGGTGTTGTCTATAAATATTTCGTGCCTACGGCACTGAAGAAGACGCGTGTCTTTATGACTATTGCCCGAGGTCCGACGCTCGCTGATGTGACCGTTCGCGTCCTCAAGTACGACGGCGCCGAGCATCGTCGCTGGAGCGCGAAGCTTGCGCGACGGGAGGGTTCCTTAATTGTGCTGGATGCCGCGTTCGAATTTGAGGTGCAGCATCATTTGCTCGGAGACATTCAACGCGGAACTCGGACGATTGAATATTACTGGCTCGACCGTTGGTACAACGTCTTCCGATTCTTGAAAGGTGACGGCAGCACTCGTCTTTTCTACTGTAACGTGAACACGCCGCCGAAGTTTGAAAATGAGCTGCTGACCTACATCGATCTGGACACTGATATTCTGGTACAGCCGGACTTTTCTTATCAGGTTTTGGACCTGGAGGAATTTGCAGAGAACGCCGCGCGCTATGGCTATTCGGAGGAAATCAAGCGGCAAGCACACGCGGCCGTCGCTACGCTGATCTCGATGATCGAAACGCGTCAGTTCCCTTTTAGTGAAAACCGTTTGTGATTCTCTGTGACCTCTGTGGTTAATTCTTCATGACGCTTGCTGCAACTCAAGTTAACCTTCGCGATGCGCTGGCCGTTTGGCGGCGCACCGTTGAAGTGCATCTTCGCCTATGGAAGATGAATTTGATCGCGCCGGCAATCGAGCCGGTCTTCTCCGTGCTGGCTTTCGGCTGGGGACTGGGCGCGCTGGTGGCCGGCAAGGTCTCAGGCATTTCTTATCTCTCGTTCGTCGGTGCCGGAATTCTCGGCCTCACCGTGCTGATGCGTGCGATGTTTGAGACGACTTACGCCGCTTACTTTCGCATGGTTTATCAATCGATTTACGACGCGATCCTGGCCACGCCGGTCGACGCGGAATCGCTTGCCTTCGCAGAAATTCTCTGGGCCATCACTCATGCCGCGCTCGATACACTGATCATCCTGATAGTCCTCGTGGTGTTCGGCGCGGCAACTTCTCTGTGGGCCACGCTGGCTGCAATTCCTCTACTCGTGGGAAGTCTGTTTATCGCGGGCCTGTCACTGGGATTCACGGCACACATTCACGACATCGACGCTTTCAACATCTACATGGCCGCGTTCTTTACCGTCATGCTGATTTGCGGCGCGTGGTTTCCGGTCGACGTACTGCCGGTGTGGCTGCGCTGGGTGGCTTACGCGATTCCCTTGACCGAATCAATCGATCTCACCCGGGCGCTTTTGACGGGCCGCTTTCTCTCGCGACACGCGTACGAAGCGGCTTATCTGGTAATATCTGCGGTCGTGGCCTGCGAGTGGGCGATGCGGAGTTTGCGGCAGCGCATGGTGGCCTAATATTTTGCCACAGAGACGCAGAGGCACAGAGACGACAGGAGGAAGGCAGAATGCAGAAAGCAGTAGGCAGGGAAAACGAAATCGTTCATTTCTATCTCGGCGACCGTGTTGAAGGCGGTCGATCCACCAGCTCTGGTTTTCTGCTTACTGCCTCCTGCCTACTGCCTTCTTCTTTCTCCGTGTCTCTGTGCCTCTGTGGCTATTGATCAATCCCATGTCATCACAGAAGCAAAAAGAAGCGAAACTTTCCAAGCTCGATCAACTCCGCGAGCGCGAGCAGAAAGCCGAAGCAGGCGGCGGCGCGGCGCGCGTCGAGAAGCAACACGCCGCCGGCAAGCTGACCGCGCGTGAGCGCGTCGAGTTCCTGCTTGACGAGGGCTCTTTCCAGGAATTCGATAAGCTGGTCGAGC
>WNFF01001541.1_pt1 | contig 18559 bp, 14 predicted proteins | sample 5400441 | NCBI WGS metagenome assembly WNFF01 (sample SAMN13153345, study PRJNA577476) | soil metagenome | isolation source: 120 cm saprolite under Douglas fir tree site 2 hole 3 replicate 1 | place: USA:California | collected 2015-04-18 | reverse complement strand
CCCCGCCAGTGGCTGCGCTGGCGAGATACGCAGGCCAAGATTCGTTTCGCTGGGTTGCATAACTGCGAACCGCTTCCTCGATGATCGTTGGCCAGACAACATAGGTCATGAAGTTTGAAACGAATGATGGGAGGTTGCCGGCGGCCTTGGCGAGTTCACCTTCGCGACCGAGTTTATACATATCATTGGCTTGGTAAGCGAGTTCAAGGCGACGCTGCATAGCAGTACCAAAGAATCCATAGACGCTGGTCAAGAACCGATTTAGCTGACCACCACCAAGAACCAAAGGCGGTTGGTTAGTGATCGCGGTTGAGCCGTGGGCTCGCCGCACTCCGCGTTCACCAAGGGTTACCGCGTCACCGTGAGACAATCCTTCACTGCGAGCAGTATCGTAGATTGCCAAAGCTGTTGGTTTGGCCGAGACCATATCCGACCAAGCCACACCAGCAGCTCCCCATTGCATCATCTTGGCTCGGAGATTGGATGTTTGTTCGAATTCATTCTGCTGAGCTCCAAAGGTATCCTGCCAATGGCGCTCCCGGCGTTGGATTTCTTCAAAGTTGGACATTACGAAATCATGGTCTTGGAGAGCGACTTGGAGAGACTGACCATAAAGCGTATGCACAGCATTAGCATACTGCTTCACATCTACCCCTCCGAACCTCGCACGGAGGAATGGAACAATCCCTGCTTCTTTCATTGACCAAACCCAAGCGGTTGGGCCATGCTTGGCGATGGTTCCAACGTTCCCGGCGATGTAGGTGGAGATTATGTTCTGCCGGAATTTCTCAAGGAAGGCATTGGCGCGGGCCTCGTTGCGAGAGGCCGAGCCTGCGGAACCCGCAATGCGCTTGAGATAGGGCATGAGACCGTCAGCGTATTCTCTGCCGTAGTATTTGGCAACATCGGATTGGAACCGCCGATCGGCGAAGATCTTCTGTGATTCGAGAACCACCTCGCGGAAGGCGATGTCGTGAATCATCTGGCGCAGGGAATTGGGTGTCATGTCGAATGTGAGATCCAGCGGATAGATCGCGCCGGTTCGAGATTTGGTGTAGCCGTTGGCAACGGCAGAATGATAAAAATCAGTGGAGTCGTAAACATCCTCACGTTTGCCAACATCCTTTTCATGCCATAGACCGGCGTCGTCTTGGATCCAGAGATTACGGATCGGGTCTCGCTTGAGTGGGTGATACCAACCCGGGTAGGTGGCCTTTGTGCCATCCGCGAAGGTGACTTCGATTGGCTTGAGGTTGATCTTCTCGAACGGCGCACCGACGATGCGTTCGTACATGTTGCCGGATCGACTTACAAACCTAGTGAAGATATCCCCCAACTTCTGTGCCCGATCCCAGTCAGCTTTGGTTGAATTCCGCCCAAGCCATTTCATCGCTGCCTCGGGCTCGATCCCAAACCCACCAGCGAGAACGCGAAGGTTGGATTCATTACCAGCATTGTTGATCATTTGATAGACGTGGCCTTTGGAGAACCCAGTCCAGCCGCCGGACCCGGGAGAGTTTGGATCGAAAGTCAATGGATCGTTGAATGGAGCGTCGACGAGCTTCGCAGTATCCTTCGCCCGGTCGATTTTGCCAATTAGCTTCGAGGCCTCACGCAGCATAGCAGACTCAGAATTGGCGGCTCGAGCGAAGGGATAGGAGAACGTTCGGTTGAATATTCCCCAAGGATCGTTGCGATCCCAACGATTGAACATGGTTTCCTTGGCGGTTAGGCCATAGACAATGAGTCTCGGGAACCGCGCAAATGGGCCAGGATCGGCTTTGGAAGGGGCTGTGCCAAAGGTAGAGAGTTTATCCCGCATCTCTTGCTTGGTCGCTATCAGATCCCGGGCTTCGCCTTGAACGTAGATCTTCTTCTCATCGCGACCAGCTTTGATGAGCATGTCAACCGCGGATTCGAAATCTTGGAACTGAGAATGGGTTAGGGTATCCAGCTTCTGCCTGAATCCTGCGTCCTGGATGAAATCTGCGATTGGCAAATCTCTCTGTCCGTTCCATTCCGTAGCCTTTTCACGTACAAACGTGGCAAGCGTCTGCGCTGTCTGGCGACCGATATTCTCCTGCAGGTCTTGTATGCTACGGTTGACAGGATAACCCACCCGGTTAAGCAAATCATGAACCCAATTAGTGAAAGTGGTTGCGACACTGGCTACCTCTCGTTTGCGGAAGGTCTTGGCGGTACGGTCTAGGGCTTTGCGGGAGCGTTCGTAGTCAAGCGCGATTTTGGCACCCTCGACGGCGTATTGACGATGCTGCATTAGTCGATAAGCTTTGTCCCATTTATTCTGAGCTCCGGCCTCCTCAACCTTCTTGCCGAGTTGAAGTGCATTTTGAAAGAGCCGACTAGAGCTTAGCTGCCCAACAGGCACATTGCTGATCTTCTCACGAGCTATGGCTTTGACATTCTCACGCGTGAGCGGGGTGGTGTCGATCCCGGCTTTGAGCGCATAGGCGAGGGTGTCTTCGTGGACCAGGTTGAGGTTGGTTTCGCTAAGGGCTTGGTCTTTGGATTCTTCAAGAATGTGTGCTTCGCGGTCGCCGAATTCTTGATTGAGTCGACGGTCAGTTTCAACATCGATGATCCGGTTGAGGTAGTCGCGGGAGGACATGCCGGACCGGCGGCGATCTTCGGTCATCATGCCAAGGCGCTCGACCATGGCATCGCCGGAGGTGTAGCCGAAGTGCGGAGCGAGTTCGTCTGGGTTGATGCCATCTTTCTTTTGAATGTAGTCCTTGGGGAGCCGGGCTTTTTGTTCCTCGGAGAGATAGTCCGGATGGAACTTGACGCCGTACTTTGTCATGAACTGATCTGTGGCGATATCAGGTCGGCCGGTGAGTTGCTCACGGACTTCATCGCGAAGGACAGTTCGGCGATCTTTCCAGTCTTTGTTAGACCGGCGTCGTTGGCGAAGGAAGGCTGCACGTTGTTTGAATTCGTAATCTTCCGTGTTCCGCTTCTCGATTAGCTTAAGAATCCGATCCATGTGTGATTGGGTCACGCCCAAGGTTTTGCCACGGTCGTACAGGCCGAATGGTTCTTTGGTTTGGGCCAAGGGTTCGTGGCCACCATCCAACCGAGCCTGGGCCAGAGCTGGAGCTTCACCTTCCTCAGGCTCCAGCTCCCGTCTCCCAACCCGGCCAGTGTCAATTTCTTTGAAAATCTCCTCCCAGCTCATCTCCTTCCCGAGAGCCTCGTTGATCCTCCTCCGGACCACTTCCATGAAATCCTTGATCTTCTGGAAGATTGTATCGTCCTTGAGAACCTCTTCGCCCCTGCGCCAGGATTGGTAGGCCTCGGCAATGGCTTCTTCGTGCTGGACATCCTTAGAGAAATTCGAGTAGCGGTCTTCAATGTCGAATTTCTTAAGCCAACCCAGTTCAGTGGCAGCCTTGACCAGTATATCCCATTCCGCGTCGGTGAAGAAACCCTCCCGGGCGAGATAATGAATCGCTTCATGCCGAGCTGTGCTGACCGGTCCGGTGCTTTCCAGCGAGACGAATATTTTCGCGGTGCGGGGTTGGAACATCCCGCGGACCGCTCCACCTGCACGGGGGAAGTCGATGCCGTGGGTTACGTCTACGTCGGCCGAAGGAACGATCCGGCTCAGCTCGGCGGTGATTGCATCTCGAACGGCGGATTCAGCTGGAGTGAAGTCTTTGCGGAGGACGTTGATGTTTTCTTCTGGAGAGACGTTTTGCCAATAGGCACCGAGGAGATCGCGGAAGGTTTGGGGATCTTCACCGAGGTGGAATTTGACCTTAGGCATGGACTTACTAGCGTCCATGGTAACGCCTGCTTGATCCCGTGCGCCGGTAACGCGATGACCGGTGATGCCTTCGCCATCCGGCCCAAAAGCTTTGGGAAACATCTGCCTGAGTTGACGACCGACGTCGCGGATTAGGGCCGGCCCTAGGAAGTTGGGTTGGTAGAATCCTCGTTGCTGTGGTCCTGCATTGATCATTTCAATGTAGAGTTCCTTGCCGTCTTTGACCTCACTTAGGTTAATCTTTCCAATGAGCTTACCTGATTCATCGTGCATATCGATATCATGGAATAGATTGAATTTAGTGCCTTTTGCCCACTCGGGAGTGTCTGGGTCTTCAGGCTGGGGCTTAAGTTTCAACTGAACCTTGCGATCACCAGCCATGGCCAAGGGTTCAAGTCCAGCACTGGCGCGGAGGGAGGCAACGGGATCGGCGATAGCGGTTTTGGGTTCGGCGTGGGTTTTCATCTCATCGAGTGTAGGGACGCCATCCCGGATGGAGATGTGATCGTGTAGGGCTTTGTGAACGTCAGGCTCGGTTTTGGCGAGGTAATCGGCGAGTGGAACAGTGATATCCGCGCCAGCCGCTTCGGCAGCGGGGAGGGATTCGGCGATGCCTGGGACCCAACCAAGGATGCCATCGTCTGGGACTGGTTGTTTGTCTCTGTAGAGTTCGCGGATGGCTTCCGCGTTGATCCGGATTGTGCGGTCGGCGAGCGGACCACGTAGGAAGTTGTCGGCGAAGAGATCGGGACTGCGCTCACGAGTTGCGGATTTGGATGCTTCGGACATTGCACCATCGAGTGCGCGGATGTCTTCCCGGGCCTGGATTTCCTTGGCTTTGTCGATGATCGGGTGAAGGCCGAGGGGTGGTTCCCGACCGATCTGGGTCCAGGGATCGGCAAGTTGGAGACCATTGGCGACTTCGCGGATGTGTTCCAAAGCCTTGGCGTTTTGTTCAACGCGCTTGAGTGGTCCACCTTCTGCGTGGACACCGATATCACCCCGCATCATCGCCCACTCAGCCATCGCGGCGAGTTCGTTGGCAGGGCCTTCGCCAAGGACTTGGGAGACGCCATCGTGGCCAAGGGAGATGAGACCTCCGGCTGCACGGGAGAGAAACTCCGGAGGCGAGGCAAGCATCATAGCCAACGCCCCAACCTCTGGATGCGACATGGCGAATTCAACATCACTCGGACGGGAGAGGATTGAGGAGCCGAGCGGAGCGTCGCCATACCCGCGCATGAAGGATTCGGACATCGAATCGGACTCCAGCCATTTCTGGAGCCGGGACTTCTGGCCGATGCCTTCGAGGGATTGGGAGACGTTGTCGAGTTGACCCAAGTCGTCATTGGAAACGCGGGCTGCGAGAGGGTGAGAGTTGATGTAGTCGACGATGTGTTCATTGTCACCGATGATTTGGGAACCAAGGGTGGCCTTGTGTGTGCGTTCGAACCCATCCACATCGCCGTAGATAGTTGTGGCTGGGACGCCGGTAGCATCGGAGAGATCGATGGCGCGGGCTGCTTGTTCCGGATCATCGTCAAGCGCCGCGGCGTTGGCACGTTTAGCTGCGCCGACCTCTTCGGCAAGGAAATCGCTGTAGTCGGTCATGGTTGATCCGGGACCTTAGAGCTTGAGCGAGAGGCTGAGCCACCATATTTCTGTTGGTAAAGCTCAGCCCGGTAGTAGCGGTTGATTTTGCCTTCGTCTGGGGTTATGCCTTTCCAGAACGGCAGGGCCCGGATGCGGTTTTGGTCATCAGTCCCCGCCTGCATCTGATAAAACGCCTCATGGCTCTGCCACCAGTGGGAGGCTTGTTCTTGCATTAGCTGAGAGCCGATCTGCTTGACCTCATCTGGACTGGGCATCTTCCCCGGATGATCAGTTTTGTATTGCTCAAGTGAATCGGCAAGGCCGCCGACGAATTGGAAATAGTTCTGCGGGTCTTTTTTTGGATCGATTGGGTATTTAACGTCTGCGCCACGCATGTCTGGAGCTAGAATACGCAAGGCTCTGACCACGCGAGGATCATCGTATTGGTTCTTCTGCATGCGCTCTTGGATATTCATGAGGTGATCGCGCTGGGGTAGGGATAAGCGATTGTCTGCGCCAAAGTTCTGTGCCATGAAGCTCGCGCGTTTGTCGTCATCTGGGGAGAGTGACATGCCTTTGTATTGGTGGAACAGCATGAGATTGGCTTGGGTAGTTGGGATGCGGTTGGTTCCAGCGGCATTGTGTTCGAGCTGTTTGAGGATGGCCTGCTGCTTGCGCGGATCGCGAGAGATTGCATCCCAAGCTGGGGATACGGCAGGGTCTATGCCTTTGAGTTCTTCTAAAGTAGTTGGAGATTGACCTTCAGCGTTGGCTTTGATCAAGGCCTTGCCAATGGTCCGTACGTTTTGGTTATCGGAGTCGGTTTCGATGGACTTTTGTTGTTTGTATTTGGTCATGATGCTGGTGCGGACGCGGTCTTTGAATTCTTCTAGCCGAGCTGGATCAAGTCCGAGTTTGTCGGCTTCTTTCATCCCTGCGTCGATGTAGGTATCGACGGGTTTGTCGGCTTCCTCTTCGCCTGCGCGACGGTCGGCGAGGACTTTGTTGGTGATGACACGGGAGCCTTGAGTGTCGAATTGCTGCTGGACGGTTGCGGTGACCCGACCAGCGTCGGTCGGGGTGATGGCTTTGTTTTTGGTTGCAGTGTCGAGCATCTTCTGCGCACCGATGGCGTCGGTTTTGGACAGGCTGGCGATGCGTTTGGACCAATAGTCAGAGACATCGGATTGGTTGGTGGCTTCGAGTTGGTCTGGGGACCAGCCACCGTTGTCAGCTAGGCGAGAGTTTTCACCACGGAGAGCTTGGGTACCCCGGTGAAAAGTGACTTCGTCGTTGGGATCGGCCTCGATGTTGTTTTTGATGATCTCCTTGCGTGAAGTCGCAGCGTTGTTATTGGCGACCTTCATTTGTGTGCCGGAGTAGCCTGAGGCTAGGCGGATGTAACTGCCCATGTTGGAGAGCGATGAGCCATCGTACATGCGTGCCGCGGCTGGGTTGAGGGAACCACGGAGGCTGGTTCGGAGGTCGTTGAGATCGGTGATGTGCTTGGCGAGGGCGTCTGGCCCAGCGTTGAGACCTTCGCGTTGTTTGAATTCTTCGTTTTTGATACCGGCTTGCATCATATATTGCGCGTCGGCGTTCTTGGCTTCGGTTTCGTTTTGGAGGTTTTTGTTGGCGACAACTTGTTGCCAGATTTCGTTGGTCGCGTGGGTGAGGTCGGTGCCAAAGGATTGGATGGCGTGACCGATTGCGCCGCCGAATGCATCGACTGGGACCGGGAGTGAGACCTCGGGAGTGCCAGTGAGGGAGGGTTGGGCGGTGGGGACTAGGCCTGGGGCTTGGGGCAATCTAATCTACTCCTATGCTAAACCAAGGCCTTTGGCCTGCATCCACTTACCGCCAACAGAGCCCGCAGCGTTGATGAACGAGCCGATCATTTCGATCTGTCCAGCTTTCTCCACGCCAGTCGCAGACATTTGATCAAGATTGGATTCGGCGGTGTCCATGACAGCTTTGGTTTCATAGCCATAGGCGGTCTTGGCTGCGTCCCAGCGGATGACGTTTTGGTTGAATGCTGCGACAGTGGTTTGGTCTTCGCGGATCTTTTCATTGGTGCCCGAGTTGACGTCGAAGCCAGAGGCTGCTTGGACAACTTTGGTCTCGCCGATTTCTTGGCGAGATTTGAGCCCGGATTCTTCGGCTTGGATGTCACCGGCTTGGCTGGCCCAGTTGGCGTTTTGTTCGTTGATTTGTTTGTTGAGGAGGGCAACGCCGGATTTGTAGCGATAGGCAGAAGCTTGAGCGTTGGCGGAATCGGCTTGGCCAATGCCAGAGATGATACCGCCCGCGGCTGATGCAGCCATGGAGGTGCCGAGGATGATTGGATCGGCCATTAGGAGACCCTACGGATTGTGAAGGAAAGGATATCGCCTGTGGCAGGCTCAAACTCCGCGCCAAGCCATTTTAGCCAACGCTGAGCTGAACGGGAGCTGCGCTTGCAGTGGCCGATGATAGTTGGGTAGCGCTTGAGCATTTCCTGGACCTGGATTTGGCTGCGCCGGATGAAGGTGAATTGATGAGTGATGGGGCCTTGGGACCACATCCAAAGATAGGCTTGGTTGGAGACGAAGGAACCGGGGATTAGTCCCCAGCAACACACAAAGTTGTCATCAATGAACCCTGCGTAGACTTGGCCGAGTTTGTGGCAGTAGTCCATCATTGAGGCTTCACGCTCGGATAGGACATTGCCAGACTGTTGCCGGATGAAATCCGAGATGGGAAATGGAACAAGCTCAATGCTAATCATCGCCGACCTCGATTTCTGGAATCACGCCGAGGATTGAAGCAGGGTAAGGGTTGGGTTGGGTGATGAAGTATTGGCCAAAGACGTCCCAGTCTGGATCGATGATCATACGTGCGTCGGAGGTGACGAGACCGGTGACGAGGGAGTTGGACATAGAGCCGACGTTGTTGAGGATTAGGTCTTGCATTGGGAGAACGGTGGCTAGGGTTTTGCCAGCGGACAGGCCTAGAGCGCCTTTGACTCGTGTGGTTACCGCGGCGACCTTCTTGCGTTTGCCTTGGACTGTGGGTTGGCCTAGGTCGAGGGCTAGGGTTTGGAGCTGTGGAAGGAAGGCTAGACCAACGGTTACGATCGATGCATTTGGAATACCAGTAAGACCCACAGTGCCCCCGATACCAAATACAAACGAGCCGGAGGTTGGCATTGTGAAGTTAATAACAACACCATCAGCAACGCCAGTAACAACCTGACCTCCCAAGTGTTGAGCACCGCTAAAAGTCGTCGCAGCTGGACCCTTGTAACCAATCCCTGCGTCTACTTGCCAAGAGGATTTGTAGTCGTTGGGATAGGTGAGTTCGACAAAGCGTTCGATGTATTGGACCGTAACGCCGTTAATGGTTCGTTGGACAACGTGGTAGACTGCATCGACGGAACCGACTGAGGTTGTGGTCTCGGTAACAGATGCGATAGATTGGAACGTGCCTTGGGTGTCATGGTGGGCCCAAGCGATCATCTCTTGTTCTTTGACGAAACAAAGCGAAAGGAGTTGACCATCGTTGCGGACGGCCCAAGCGGTTTTGAAGGGCTCTTCAGCCCATGCCCATTCTTTGAGAGTGAAGCCATAGAAGAGGTGGGAGGAGAGGATTGAGATATCGGTGCCGAGGTAGTTGTTCAGGTAAAAGTTATAGGCGAGATCGCGAACGATGGATTGTTTGGCTTGGACGTAGAGGATGTCGGTTGGAGTGGTGATTGGGGGAAGGTCAGAGGCACCGGAGTAGCCTTGGGAGTTGGCGACTAGGCTGAGGGCAGAGATTGGCGAACCAGAGCTGCCACCGTTGATGAGCCAAGCACCTTTGTCAGAGAAGACGATTAGGCCTGCGGAGACTGGGACCATGGATTTGATGCTGTTGAGGGTAGTGTTGGTAAGGGTTGCTTGGATAGCATCGTCGGGTTGGAGCGGGAATTCGATGTTGAAGTTGAACGGTGTGCCGGGTTGGGAGAAGTTCATTTGGGCTGGGGATAGGACTGGACCGGAGAGGATTAGGCGCTGTTGGAACAATGCCGGAACGGTTGGGTTGCCAGAGGTTGGGGCACCGAGAACAGCGGTGGCTGCGGCAGTGCCATAGGAAAAGCCAACGGTCGGCGCTGTGGTGTAGCCTGTGCCTGGAGAGGTGAGGCCGACAGATGAAACGCCATAGGTAAGGCCGAAGGTAGCGCCAGAGCCAGAGCCAAGACCACTGCCGGATACTACGGTTGATCCCGCAGGGTTGGCTGGGGTTGAGCCTGCGGATATTGATCCTCCGTTTGTAACGGCCACACCTGTAACAGCACGGGCGCCGCTTACGCTGGTGACTTGGACATAAACGCCACCGGTGACGGCCAATACATCGCCTACAAAATAGCCAACGCCACCGGCGTTAACTATGGCGCTGAAGCATGTGAGAGTGACGACAGCGGATGCACCGGAACCACCGCCTCCGGAGAAGCTGACTGTTGGCACGGGATTGCTGCCTGCGCCACCGAAGGAGCCTTGGTTGGTAACATTTATGGTTTGAACACCGGTTCCAGCGAAAGGGTTCTGAACGATCTGTATGCCTTGAGAGAAGTCTGGAGTGATGTTGCTGTCGACGAATGTAGTCCCGGTGCAGTTGCCGATAAAGCCAAAGGAAGCGCCGATTGGAACTGTGGCACCACCGCCATAGAATGGAAGGGCTCTGTAAACATTAGAGCTAACTGCGCCGACGGAAGGATTGATACCAACCGTTATAGTTCCGGCAACCGAACGGATGTCTTGTAGGTTAACTATGTTGCCCGGGGCTGAAGGGGCACTTTCTTGGCCATTGATATCTACTGAGGTGACCTTGTAGGCGTAGCTGACGACTCCGGCGGCAAGGGAAGTACCGATGCTGGAAATGCCCGGAGCGGCTATTGTAGCGCCGATTACAATAGGTGCCAGGGTCCAGTTGGTGGCAGAGTTTAGGGTTAGGACGTATGGTGGGTAGTTGGGGTGGGTTATATACAACTGATTGACGTTTTGGGCGAACTTCAATCCAGCTAGTTCGCTAGCTTGATATGGGGATGTGATGGTGTAGATTCGTTGGGCCGCAATTGGAAGGGTGAATGGATTGGTGTTGATGGGATTGCCGAAGAGATCGGAAAGGGTGAAGGTATTGGTGAGGAAGTTTGTGACAATGTAAGTGTTACCACCGATGACAAGCCAATCGCCAATGATATAGCCATGAGCGGTGTCGGTGAAAACTTCTGGTGGGCCAGCGGCAGCGGCGGTTATGGTAGTGGCGGTTTGAAGAACCGGAGCGGCGTTGTTGAAGAACCGGACGTAGCCTTGACCGAATTCTAGAATGTAGGTGACGGTGAATGAAGCTTGGAAGGGGATGATGCGGACGGTGGAGGTTAGGCGGGTTTGGAGGATATAGCGTGTGCCGGGCCTGGTAGTTGCGCCACCGCGATAGTCGACGAAGAAATTGCGGAGGAGAGCAGCGCCGGAGTGGTATTTGGCAAGGTCGACACGGGCGTTTAGGGCTGGTGCCCATTCGCCTGAGTTGAAAGAGGGTTGGATGACTGGGTTGGACATTTAGTTAAACCCCGGCCACATAGCGCCCCAGTTGAAGCCGGTGTTGTAAGGACCTGAGTAGTCTTCAACGTAGTCGATGCCGCGGATGCGGAGCCAGTCGGGAGTTACGTCGTTGACTTTAAGGCCTTCGTTGGCGTCGTTGCCACGAGCTTCGGTGATCATCGCATTGGCCTGGGCGATTGCGAGGTTGGCCCGTTTGGAGTCGCCGGTGAGGGCTTTGCAGAGGGATGCGCCGAGGATGTCGACGAAGGCTTCTTGGAAGGAATCATCGAAGACGTTTTCGTCGGTGACATCGCGGACGTAGTTGAGGATGGCGAATTCTTGGTTGGTTAGGATTACTCGTTGGTCGCTTTGTGGACCGTAGGTTAGATTGAAGGTAGCTGCAGTGCCGATTCCAGTGGTGGAGCCTTGTGCAACTGGATTGGTTTGTTGGGCAAAGTAACTGCCGCCTACAGGAGTGGCCTCGCCACGAACTACATTGACCACGGCTACGGTAGCCACGCCAGAACCGGTTAGGGTAAGGACTTGAAGAACAACAGGCGCACCGACAGGGGCAGAGCCCTGAGGAGCTTGAGCAAGGGTGATCAGATCTCCGATGGCGTACTGACCACCAGAGACTTGGACAGCGGCACTGATGACAGGGAAGAATTGATCGATGGCGATGGAGAATTTGACCGGTGGACCTTGCCAGAAGGAGGGTGAGCCGCCAGTGACTGCGGTGGTGATGGGAACGCCCGAGGCAAAGCCGGTAGCGGTTTGGGGTGTGACCCAACAGGCGCGGATGCAGTCGAGTGGGTATTGGTATTCGTAAGCCCAAGGTGGGGCTGGTTGGCCCTTTTGCCAGATGTTGGTGGCTGGGGAGGTGTTCTCTGGAGTGCCGAAGGATGAGGTGATGTAGTTGAGAAGCGCAGTGTTGAATCCACAAGACCAAGGAGCCATGCGAAGGAGTCGGCGGCGGTGGGGGATATAGATAAGGTTGGCTTGGATTGCCTCATTACTTCCATTGCTGGCGAGGAGAGCGGCGGTCACGGTTGTGCGACTGCCGAATGAGGCTAAGGCTCGGTTAACTATTGATGCTGTGTCTGCCACCGCCGCTCTCCTGGGTTAGTATTTGCCTTGCGATCCACAACAGCCGTAGTTGGTTCCGCCGAGACCGGGAGAACCGGAGTGTGATCCACCATTGTCCGGACCGTTGGTGATGCCTTGGTTGGTGCCATGGAGGCCAGGGGATTTTGGGTCCATGATGTTTTTTGGCCCGCAGGGGTAGGCATAGTTGCGGACGTCTTTGGTATCGCCAGGCATCACACCGCCTTTTGAGATAACGCCGCGCTGAGGTTGGGAGGTGCCAGGACCGTATTGGGAGAGGATGTCATTGGTCATCGTCTTCGCCTTCCTGTTCGGATACGGGCTCATGCCCTGCTAGAAGATTGTCTTCTACATCGCTCTGGACTGGAGCCGTGGGCTTGCCATGTTCCTCGTTGATGAGCCTGAGCTTAGCCATCGCGGTGTTGGCGATGTTCTTCAAAAGATCCCCATGCGCTGAGGCTTTCTCATGCACGTGGAGGAGGTTTGCGACTTCTTCTAGATCGGCCATTGTCGACTTCCTTACCGTTTGCCTTGTGAGCCGCTCTTGTGAATGACCATCCCAGCGCCAGGAGCGGAACCATCTGTGCTGGTGGAGTATGGAGGAGGGTTGTAGCCTTGACCTGCGGACCAGGGTGTATGATTGTTAAGTGGCTTGCCGTTGACCTCGGTGGCATGGTTGCCAAGGTGGTTGCCGAGGTAAGAGACGGCGCCAGGGTTGATTGCCTTGGCGTTGGGTTCGATCTTTTGCCCAGTTGGGCCGGATCGATCTGCGCGACCTTGTTGCTTCATGGTTGGTTCTCCTTTGGTTTGGGTAGTTGACGAGTGTGGTCCCAGCGATTGAGTGGGTCTTTGGCCATCTCTCGACGGACTTTTTCGAACGTGCCACCGTCCATGTGGAGTTCGACGAGGAGTTGGCGATAGCGATCGTCGCAGCGTTCGAGTTCGCGGGAGATGTAGTCGGGAACAGGTATGCCACGGGATTCGTAGAGGTAGGAGACATCGTGGACGTCATGCATGTACATGATGAACCGGCGCATTTTTTCGGGGACTTCCGATTCGGCTTCACGCATGTAGTTGACGACGGTTGTTAGCATCTCGCGGACTAGTTTCATGTCTCTGGAGATGCGTTCGAGGTAGATGGAGTCGGAGTGTTCTGGTTCGGACATTGGTTTTCCTTGTTAATGAATGGCTTTCACCATCGTCGGGGCAGCGGTGTAGGTCACGCGTAATTGTTCGTTCGGGCCAAGATAGGCAGAGGTGTTCGTTGTTACCAGGACAGTAACGAAGGTTCCATTGTTTGCCGTTTCTACCAGTGAAACTGTCCCGCCATTTAAGTAAACTGTTTCTGGCGAGGGACCAGCGGTGTAGGTGAATGGCGAGGCTCCAACCGAGATAGCGGCGACAGGCCCTACTGGATTATAGCCGATATTGCTTACGATCTGTAATAGCGTAGGCGTTGACGAATTCGAGAGCGGTGTAGTATTGCCGGTTAAATCATTTGTGGTAACCGATAGAGTGCCAATGGTTCCACCCAAGGCTATGCCGGTAGTATTGACAGCAAAATTACCGTTGGAGCCAATTTTGGAGTTCTTGATTGATCCGCTGATCAGGCCACCGATGTTAACGCCGTTAGTCCAACCAGCGATTCTGCTGCCGTTGATCGATACATTCTTGATGGTTGTGCCTGCACCTTGTGAAGTGACGACGCCGTTGGTAGTAGTGGCAGAGTTGCTGTAAATATCACACGCAGTACAGTCAATACCATCAACGTTTGATGTACCAGCCGTTGCGATATCGAACCCATTGCAAGATGAGTTAGAACAAAAGAACCAGAAGCCAAGGAAGCGCGAGCGGCCAACGAAGCCGGTTCCGCTAGGAACAATTGCAACTGCGTTTATTGATGCCTGATCAGAGAAGCCGCCGATAAAGTTGGTACTAACGACAGACTGGCCTGAGGCTGGATTGATGTAGATATTGTTCTGCGCAGAAAGCAGATTGCAATCCACGCATGTAAAGTCAGGGGAATTTATAAAATTGATATGTGAAAATGGGCGTGCTCCCGCCGAATTGTTGGCGAAGATATTACGCATTTCAATATTGCCACCACCGGTATTGTTAATAGTAATACTATTCTGTCCGGCGACTGTATTGAGGCATTGTAATTGGTCAATTAAAACAACAGCAACACTTACGGAGGAACCCGATGTGCCCATAGTAAAGCAAGTAAAGGCGGCAGTTGCATACAGATCGTGTGCTGTAAAGTTGTTGCCGCTGAGCGCAATGAAAGTGCCGCTTGTGCATGTAACTGTCGATGCAAAACTGAATTCATCAATAGTAACGAATGAATTCGAAATGGTTAGGATAGCACATGTAGCATTATTCCGCTTTAGAGTAGTTGCAGCATAGCCATCGCCGATCCAATGCGCGCCGGTAGATGGGGTTATGGTTGCACTGACAATGCATATACCAGCCGGGAAGCGTAGGGCTTTGCCAACAGCAGCAGCTGCAACATCGGCTACGACTATCGCAGCAGTGTCATCGGTTGAGTTGTCACATTTAACGCCAAAATCTTTTACGGAAACAGCGTCATCGAGCTTGGTCTGAGCAGTGCGCAGAACGCCAGTGCCGTTGGCACTTTGAGTATAGTTGAGGCCCCCAAAGGGAACGTCTTTTAGAAGGGTTCCGGTGGTGTTGTTCCAAACGGCAACGTCGTTGACGACAGAGGAACCGGGACCGCCAACAATGGGACCGGCGACTGTGGATGGAATTGGTATTGCTGGCGAGCCGGTAGTGTTGCCACAGAGAGTGTTTGATGGAAATACTCCGTTGCATTGTGCCAAGGCTACAATAGGAAGTAGAGAAAGGATGAGAGCGAGAAGGAAGCGTTTCATTGCAAGAGTGTCCATCCACCGGTTTCGAGGATTGGTTTGAGTAGAAAGGCGCCGAAGTTGGAAGCCAGCCGAATTGTTGCCAAGCCAGAGATCGTTTCAGTACCAAAGGGGTTGATGGTGTAGGTGTTGGCTGCGGCGAAGCCTCCAATGTCGACGATGGAGACAGGGGTTAGGTACCACTGACCTGGAAGAGCGCTGGGGAGGCCTGCCTTAGATGAAGGAAGATTGATGGTGACGTTGGCGTTGGCGTTGATGGTGATGAGATTGGTTCCACGAGAGATAGCATAGGTGCCAATAATAGTGATCGGGAACACAGCCTCCTGTGGCACTGTCTGCCATCCAAGCGAAGGCCCCAGCCAGACTTCTTGGTACTGGCGAAAGGTGCCGCCTTGATCGAGATCCAGCTGAGAGCCCATAGTTAGATCCTCCGCACTGTTCGGTCGACCTTGACCGGAGATTTGGTCAATCCAGCGGCCGCCTTCTGCGCAGCCTCGATTTGCTCATTGCTTGGCAGCGGTTCGAGATCGTCAACGACGTGGTTGGCGGGGTCATAGCTTTCCGCGAGGTGTTCTCCCAAGCTCTTAAGTCCAGCTTCGCTTTCGGCTTCCTTGCCCTTTCCTGACAACGCATGAATGAGAGCCTCAATCTGCTTCTGCTGAGCTGCAACGAGGGTGCTGAGATTGGAGACTTCAGAGGATGTAGCTCCACTCCCACCAACCTGCGTCTTGTTCATCTGTTGCTGAAGAGCGGCGAGGAGCTGATTGGCAAAGTCCTCACCCATGGTCGGGGAAAGGCCATCGATTGGGTTGATCCAATGTGGGCGCTCAGCTTCGGAGAGCTGGCGTGCTTCCTCATCGAGTGGCTCCATATCTGGGGTTGGTTTGAAGTTGGAGACGATTAGATCACCGGGTTGATCAGAGCCTTCCGTAGCGATGACACAGTAGCCCAAGTGTCGGTTGATGCAATGAGAATCATCTGGATCAATGAACATCGGAACGGGATAAGTCTTGCGAAATGCCCGGCCAGATTGGACGTTGATTTCCTCACGCTGCCATTCGGAGGGTTGGCCATATTGGAGGGCGTGAAGGTAGTGCTTAGCGGTTAGTTTCCATCTTGCCATTGTAGATTCCTTTCTAGGTTGTCATAGAACTCTCATAACATGCGGGCGGCGGTTTCCCAAGAGCTAGCCGGGGCGCTCTGCTCGGGGTAGAGATGGGCTAGGGCCACGTAACCGGACTAATAATTCCGGACGACTGCACCAAAGAATATCCGGCCGCATCAGGATGCAGGCCATCAGTAGTGTAGGGTGGCGCCGGTGAGGCAATCCAGATGTCGCTATCCTGTGCGGTTTCGAGTATGGAAGCTGTGTTATAAAAGCCTTTTGCTCCAAAAATCACGGCTCGTATTGCCTGATTTAGTGTTGCTCGCGTCGCCTGATTAAGAGCGGTTTGATTTCCAATCGTTGCCCAGGCATCGGTTGACGATGAATGCGGTGTGATCGTTGTCTGATAAATCTTTTGTCCACCCAGCGCAAAAGCCCAGATAGCTTGCAGGTCCGTTATGATTTGTGCTGACGTGCGGCTGTTGCTCAAGTCGTTAACACCAAGTTCCGAAATAAGATGCGAACCTTGAGAAATCAGTTGCTTTCTCGATGGAGCATTAGTTACCCAATTCTGCGCGGTCACGCTGGGCCACGACAAATTCAAAAATGGTATCGAGCCCAATGACGGTGTGATAAGGCCAGATTTTCCATTGTGCCCAGTAACGGTGTTAGAAGTATCCTCTCCATTGCCACCATCACCACGACCGATAGAGTCTCCGACGATGATGACCGATGGGTTTACCGTCGTGCCTAAAACTGCCAGTGGAGGAGAGCACGCGGAAGAAAGAGAATTGGTGATCGTTCCGCCCATCGTCTGATCCGATAGACCGGAAACCGCGCCGTTCGTCGCTTCACCAAAGAACGAATTTTGCCAGTTGCAGTAAACGAGACCACTCGAATTCGTGATAAACTGCCTTGACCAGAACGTGGTGTTAGCGGGGATGACGATAGAGATATAATCAGAGAAGATAATTCCGCCGCTGGTCATGGTGCCAGAGGTCGAACCTCCAAACAGCAATTGCGTGAAGATCCCGGCTGGATATTCAATGCTGGCCGTAATCGTAGAGGCCGAGCCGTTTCCGGCGTCAGCACCGCTGTTCAAAGTAAAATTGCTAAAGACAAAACGAATAGAAGTCAGTGCCTCAGTCGAAATCAACCCATATCGACCCATCAATTGCTTGTTGGTTGTATCGTTTGTCGTCATCATTCGCGCGCGCGAAGCAACAAGACCCTCGTACGCGGAGCCAATGCCGTGAAGATGAAGACCGGCTTGTGCCTCATCAAGAAAATTAGGAGCTAGCGAAATTGCACCTGCGGCACACCCTGCGCGAATAAAATCGCGACGGTTGATCATTAGCATTCCCGACATTGGTTAGAAGCCCCAGTAGGTATGCTGATTACTGTTCATTGCGCTGAAGTGCGACGATTGATCGCCGGACCAGATACCAACTTCTAGAATGTTGCCAGGAAATGGAAATCCGCCTCCGCTATTACCGCCTCCAATAACTGGTTGTGCACTTGCAGTTTGTGCTCCTGCGTTCTGTCCCGTAGTCAAAGTGCCATCGATCTGAATGGAAGAAGACACCCCATTAAACAAACCCTGTACCGCGTGATAAGCGTTATTTGCCGCCGTCACATCATTCGTATTACCCGCATAGAGCGTGAAGCTATTGGTCCCATCTCCCGCCATTCCGGTTGTATTGCTGGTCGCAAAAAAGAATTGTAGCGAAGCGCCGGTTGTTCTATCTGCAATTCCTGACATGCTAAATGGCTGTGGTGCCGTCAGAGTCGTTGGAGCTAATAAAAACAATGGGGTTGCACTGGTAGTCATAATCGGAAGTGAGCCAAGACCGCTTAGCGTAAGCGTTGGCATGTTTGCCAAGGTCGCCTGAACGGCATGGTTACCATTTCCACTTTGGTCATAACATCTTGTGATGTTGATAGTTGTTACCGAATGAGCAGTTACCCATGCGCTGATGGAAGCGGTATCAAGGTTGCCATTGGCAAGAATATTGATCGTGATCGTATTGGCTCCGGCCTGATCGACAAGATCAACCGCCGGATTGCTGCCTGTGGAATAAGCCGCGTTGTAGCCTCGCAACCCATACCAAGCGAGCGCACCGCTTTGAATGTCACCGGGACCGGTATAAGCCCCACCCACTGGTGCACGCGCCAACGGCAACCATCCGACCCCCGTCAACCAGCCACGACCCTCACCCCACTGAGCAGAGGCAGGACCGAACCATAGACACAAAAGCAGTGTAAAAATAATCCGCATAGCTCACCACCACGTGCAGGAATATTTGTGCGCTGTTGTCGCCGCGATCACAGACAAGGCGTGATTGAGCCCGAATCCCGGCGGCGATGTGAATGATCCTGCTCCGGCGAATGTTGAAGCGGTCGCGGCAGGGAGTGGGTAAGAATCCGTGCCGCTCGCTGCTGCCGTTGTTGTAAACGAAATCCAAAGTGGTTCGGATGTGTCGATGTTGACAACCGTAAAACCGTGCAACGTGGTCTGGGCAGT
>WNFF01001540.1_pt1 | contig 18563 bp, 13 predicted proteins | sample 5400441 | NCBI WGS metagenome assembly WNFF01 (sample SAMN13153345, study PRJNA577476) | soil metagenome | isolation source: 120 cm saprolite under Douglas fir tree site 2 hole 3 replicate 1 | place: USA:California | collected 2015-04-18 | reverse complement strand
TGCCGTCCTGCTCCGCCTGTCGCCCGCCGAACGAGGTGTAGGGCTGGCGGACGGCCGCCACCCCGGCGATCGGCGCGACAAGCGCCTTGACGGTCAGCGCCGGCAGCGGCATCGGGTCCGGCGCAGCGCCGGCGGCCAGCGAGCGCCTGCGGCACAAGCAGCGCGCCGTCACCCCATGGGATTACGAGCGGCTGGTGCTGCGACGCTTTCCCGAGGTCTACAAGGCCAAATGTCTGTCCGCGAGCCTGGCCGACGCGCCTGACGGCACGCGCGACAGCGACAATCTGGGCCTGGTGCGGTTGATCGTAGTCCCCGACATCCGCGGCAAGAGCCTGTTCGATCCGTTCGAGCCCAAGGCGTCCGGGGCCCTGCTGGCGGACATCGCGGCCTACCTGATGCCGCTGCTGCCGGGTTCGGCCCGCCTGCAGGCGGAGAACGCCATCTACGTTCAGGTGCGCATCCGGGTCGGCGTGCGCTTCACCGATCCGAACAATCCGGTGTTCTACAAGCAGAAGCTCAACGACGAGCTCAATCGTTATCTGTCCCCCTGGGCTTATGACGAAGGCGCCGACATCGTGATCGGACGACGGATCTATGCCAGCAGCATCGTCAACTTCATCGATCAGCGGTCCTATGTCGATTACGTCGCCGGGATCAAGCTGTTCTCCAGCAAAGATGGGAAGACGTTCGTGCTGGCCCCGGCGGGCGGCGTTGACGGCGACAGCATCGGGTCCGATCGGCCGGACGCGGTGCTGGTGGCGGCGCGCCAGCACGAGATCGATTTGATCGCCGACGAGATCTACGCCGCGGACGAGTTCAAGGGCGTGAACTACATGAAGGTCGAACTCGATTTCGTGGTCGGGTAGGCCCCGCGAGGAAAGCATAGCAAGTGAGGTCACCATGATCATCGATGACGCCAAGAAGTCTCGCGCCGTGCTGAAATCGTATTTCGTCAAGAACGCGATCCCGACGGAGCAGCAATTCGCTCAGTTGATGGACAGCGTGCTGAACCAGCGCGACGACGGGCTGGTGAAAGTCGCGGGCGACCCGTTGTCGATCGAAGCGGCGGGCGACGACACCAGCTTCAAGAAGGCGCTGAATTTCTATACCCGGCTTTCCGACAACGATCCGGCCTGGACGGTATCGCTGCGCCCTCGTTCCAATCGAACCGATCCGCAAACCGGCCGGGCCGGACTTTCGATCAATGATGCAGCCGGCAACAGCCGTCTGGCGATCAATGCCGCCACCGGGCGCGTCGGGATCGGCACCGTGGAGCCGGCCGAAGCGCTGGAGGTCGCCGGACGGATCAGGGTCGGGCCGCTGACCATCGGAGCTCCGGACGTCAACACCGACTACAGCTATGTCGGCGCGAGCGCCCTGCCCGATCTGAGCACCACTTACGCGCTCGCGGTCGGCACATCCGGAACCCAAATCGGCCGCACGGCGCTCAACGGGACGGATGTCCGGCTCCGAATCAATACCGTCGACCGCTTGACCGTGACCTCAAACGGCAACGTCGGTATCGGCACAACGACGCCGAGCGAACTGCTTGAAGTTGCCGGATCCATTAGGGCCGGGGTTCTTTCGATCGGCTCCTGGCCGGCTGGCGACACTCCCAACCGATATGGTTTCTTCGGCGCGTCGACCCTCAACCATGCTGATCAGATTAATTACGCGCTTATACAGAGCGCTGCGGGCAACGACAAGGGCGCCACGTACCTGAACTCACCAGAATCCATTCATTTCCGTATTGCAAACAAGGAAAAAGTATCACTCGACCACGACGGTAATTTCACCGTCGGTGGCGTCATCCACGGCCGCTTCGGCGACTTCGCGGAGGTTTTTTTCTCGCACGACCCGCTTGTAGCTGGCGATGTCGTGAGCCTCGATCCCGACGCCGATCTGATCGCGCCGGCCAGCGAGGCGAATTGCAGCCGCGTCATCGGCGTGGTCTCGACCCAGCCCGGCATGGTGCTGAAATCCCAAATCGGCCGCGAAGACATTCCATCCGATGGCAGCGCGGGATTTCCGGTCGCGCTGTCGGGCTGCGTGCCCTGCAAGGTCACGGATGAAGGTGGTCCGATCCGCCGCGGCGACCTGCTGACCGCCGCCTCGCGCCCCGGCTACGCCATGCGCGCCGCGCCGATCGGGGCGGAGGGCGTCTACCGGGCCGGAACCATCATCGGCAAGGCGCTTGGCCCGCACGGCGCGGGCGACGGCATGATCGAAATATTCGTGATGCTGCACTGAAACACCAATGCGAGTACTGCATGGCAGAGGAATCGTCGAAAGAGCGTCGCCTGAAGGAGCGCCTCCAGAAATTGCGCGAGGAATTCAACCAGGGTCAGTCGCAACTGGTCCAGGCCGAAGCGCGCGTGCGGGACCTGCGCGAGACACTCCTGCGCATCTCCGGTGCGATCCAAGTGCTGAGCGAAGAGTTCGGCGAGGAAGCCGGCGAGGGCTGACCCCATGGACCCCGTGACCATCCAAACCGGCCCGCCCGAGCACCCGATCCTGGACTACCCGGCGCTGCTGCGCCAGGGGATGGCGGAGCTCGAACGCCTTGCCGGCGAGCAATGGACCGACTTCAACGCGCACGATCCCGGCATCACCCTGCTGGATGCGATCTGCTACGTGCTGACCGACCTCGGCTACCGGACGTTCCACCCCATTCCGGACCTCCTCGCCGAAGCCGGACCCGACGCCGCGTTGGGCCTGTTCACGCCGGCCGAGGCCCTGACCACGAGAGCCGTCACGCCTGACGATCTGCGACGGGTGGTGCTCGACGTGCCCGGCGTGAAGAATGCCTGGATCGAAAAGGTAGACACCCCGGTATCCCGGCTTCGCTACGATTCCGCCGCGCAAACGCTTTCGATCGATACCGGCCGGACGCCGTCCATCGATTCCGAGGCCGTGAACCTGACCGGGTTGTGGCGCGTGCTGGTGGAGAAATCCGATCTTGAAGATGTCGACGCCTCCACACTCCGCCGATCCGTCGCGCGGCGGCTGCACGCCAATCGCCCGCTGTGCGAGGATTTCGACGATATCGTCGTGCTCGCCCCCATGCCGGTTGCGGTGCTCGTCTCGATCGAGATCGGCCAGACGGAGAACGGCGAGACCGTGCTGCTGGGCATCCTGGAGCGGGTTGGCGCGCTGATTTCCCCGGCGGTGGGCTTCTTGTCGCTTGATCAGGCACTGGCGGCCGGCATGGGCATCGACCAGGCTTTCGAGGGGCCGGCGCTGGGCCGCGGCTTCGTTGATACGGACACGCTGCCGGCCGCCAAACGACGCGTGGCGTTGCACACCTCCGACGTGATCCGTGAAATCATGGCGGTGCCAGGTGTGCGGGCGGTGCGCTCGATCCGTCTCGCCCGCGCCGGCGACACGGTGGGAGAGGCCTGGTCGCTCGCATTGGACAGCACCGGCACGGCATCTCTGGACCTCAACTCCAGCCATATCGAATTGGTCAAGGACCGGCTCCCGGTCGTGGTCGACGCGGCCAGGGTGGCGCGCGCCTACGCGGCCGGCGCGCAGCAGGCGCGCCTGTTTCCGGTCTTGCCCCGCGCCATCCGCGATCTGATTCCGATACCCGGACGCGCCCGCGACGTGACCGCCTACCTGCCGCTGGAGACCGATCTGCCGCGGATTTACGGCATCGGGGCGGGCGCCCTGCCCAACTCTGCCGGGCCCGACCGTCAGGCGCAGGCCAACCAGTTGCGCGCCTACCTGACCCTGTTCGACCAGTTGCTGGCGAACCAGTATGCCCAGCTCGGACAGCTCGCGTCGCTATTCTCCGCCGCGCCCGGCTCGCCCCGGACTTATTTCGGGCAGCTGACGGGCAAATCCGACGCAAGCCTTTCGCCCATTCTGGCACCGGGGTTCGGCGAGGCCGAACTGGCCGAGATGGTCGAACCGGAAGGTTCGGCCGAAGCCCTGCGGCGGCGCAACCGGTTTCTCAATCACCTGCTGGGGCGGTTCGCCGAGATGATCACCGACGATCCGCTTGCCACGAATGCTGTTTCCCCCGCGAGCCCGGCCACGCTGGCGACGCGGCTGCTCGACGCCAAGCGAGAGTTCCTGCGCGATATTCCACGTCTGGGTTCGGCACGGGGCGCGGGGACGGACTATCTGTCGACCAAGCTGCCGCCAGCCCTGGCCGACCGGGTGCGGCTCCGTCTTGGCTTGCCCCACGATGCCGCAACCCGCTTCCTGGTGGTCGAGCATATCCTGCTGCGCGCGCTGCCTGAGGACGCCATAAACACCTTGCCGCTGCTCGCCGCCGCGTCGCGGGCCGATCCGTGGTCGTTGCAGCTCACCTTCGTGGTGCCGGCGGTGCTGAAACCGCTTGAGACGCTGATTCAACGCGTGATGCGGGAGGAAACCCCGGCGCATCTGGTTGCCTATCTGGTCTGGCTGGACGCGGCGCCGTTCGCGGCATTCGCTGCCGCCTATGACGATTGGCTGACCGCGCTGCGGCGGCACCGGCTGGCGGACCGCCTGGGTACCGACCCTGACGCGCCGGCGCCGGACGGTATGCCATGAGCAGTACCGAGACCACCCTGCGCCTGCGGGCGGCGCGCGATCGCATGATCGACCTGCTGGGCCTGGGCGAGACCTACCCGATCCGCGACCTGCCGGTTCCGAACGACCGACTGATGGTGGCGTTCGATGCCACGGCGACGATCAGGGTCCAAGTCAGCGAGAAGCTCGTGGCCTACGGCCTGCGCAACAAGGACGGAAGCCCGGCGGGCGCCGCCGCGACCGGCACGGGCGACACCGTGACGCTGACGACGCCGGCGATCCGCAACGACACCACATACACTGTACATGCGCGCACCCCCGCCGGGCGGGAGGCGGACCTGTTCGCGACCGCCTCCGTGAAGGTCGGGCTCGACCTGACGATCAGCGCCGTCGTGCTTCCCGAGGACGGGCCGACGCCGCGCGTGCTGGACTTCGGTGCGGTGGTGATGGTGCTGATTCCGTTCAGTCAGGATGGCGTCAACTACCGGCTGGTACGCTTCCCCGGCGGAGATCCGGCCCATCCGGAAGACATGGCGGCGGCGGCGCATGACGATATCGTCTCGGATGGCGACCATACGGTTCGCGGCACCGGCGGGCCGATCCAGCTGCCCAGTAAGCCGCTGCCGAGCGACACCGTGCTGCGCGTGCGCGCCATCAAGGTGTTCGACGCCGCTCTGGCGCGCCCGCCGGAGACCAACATCCTGGCGGTGCGCCTGTCGGTGTTCGTGCGCGCCGATACCAGCCTGGCGGTCACCTCGGACCCCGTTCCGATCTTCGATTTCCAGGCCGCCCGCTTTGCGCGGGTCACCGCGGCGCTGGCCGGCGTGGAGTACCGCGCCGTACAGCTGGGCGTGGCCGATGCTGCCTTCGCCCAGGGCGCGGCAGCCGCGCCGGACATCGTCGCGGTTCCGGTGGCGGGCCAGCCCGACGCGATGATCCGGTTGCCGTCTCTGGCCGGCACCGGCGCTCTGGACGTGCCACGCGGCTTCACCGTCGGGGCGGATTGGCAGGCGGGAGCCGGCGCAGATTTGCGCCTGATGCTGCCGCTCGCCAGCATGGACACGATCGTAGCGGTGGCGGCGCGCAAAGCGCACGTCGCCGCCTCCGGCCCGTTCACGTCCGCGGTGTGGTTGAGGCACATGATCGTGCAACTCGTGCGTCCGAATCCGGCGCCGGCACTGACTCTGTCGACCACCCTCGCGGCGGGCGGGACGGACGGCGCGCTGACCGTGTCCGGCGGGCAGCCCGGCGTGTTCTATACCCCGCGCGTCGGTCCCACCGGCGCCCGGATCCTGCCGCCCGCCTATGCACACAAGCCCGATCCCGTTGACCCGGCGGCCAACAAGGGCGTCGGGCAACTCAAGCTGGAGGTCGATTTCGCCGTGGCTCGGGACGGCCAGCCGCCGCTGCCGCCCGCGCTGGCGACCGGCGCGATCCCGATTGGCGCCACACTGTTCATTCAGGCGATGGTGGCGCAGAGCCGCATCGCCATCGATCTGCCGGCGCAGGCGGTCATCGCCGCGGTCCCGACCATGCAACTGTCCGCCGCGCTGGTTGACCATGGCGGCACGGTGCATGTGCTGGTCCAGGCGAGCCTCGGCAGCGATACCTACGCGCTGTTGCAGGAGGGCGTGCCGGACGATATCCCGATCGGGCCGGCGCGCGACGGCAATGGGCAGACGCAGGATTTCCCATCGCCCGCTCTGCCCCGCGATACCGTGCTGGTGCTGGTCGCCACCAGCAAGGCACCGATTCCGGTGCGGCGCCGCACCCGGCTGAGCGTCGCGGTGCGCCCCGATCCATCCCTCGTGGTGCGCGCGCAGGCCGCCACAGTGCTGGCGAATTCTGTCACTGCGATCTTGATCGACGCGAGCGAGCCGGGCGTCAGCTATCAGGTGGTCGCCGGCGGCGCGCCGGTCGGATCGGCTTTGCCCGGCACCGGCGCGACGCTCGCGCTGCCGGTTGGCCCGCTCGCCGCCACCACGACGTTCTCGGTGACGGCGGTTCGGCTTCTGCCTCCCGCCGCCAGCCTGACGCTGACCGGGACCGCAACCGTCACAGTGAAACCGTCCTGACGCGGCGAGGACCGGCATGCCGCAGCGCCACCTCATCCGCCGCCACATCGTCGAGGTGACTGTGCCCGATCCGGCAACAGGTCGGCGCATCACGCCTGTGGTTTCGGACCTGATCCACAATCGCGTGACGCAGCTGCTGGAACGCCTGTTCGACGCCGCCGCCGGACCGGACGAGACGCGGCGGATCGATCGGCTGGAGCTGGATCTGGGACACCTCGACCTCGGCTCGTTGGCGGAGCAGCTCCCGGCGCGGATCGAAGCGGCGCTTCCAGCGGCGCTGGGACGCGCCAGTGCGACCGTCGATGCCGCTGGTGTGCCAGGGATGCGACCGTTCACGGCCCGACATGGCGACGCCCAGGTTCGGCCGGACGCCGCGGCCGACCCGCTGCTGTTGATCAGCCAGTTCGCCCGCACCGGGGGCGTACCCTGGTGGAGCGACATGCGCCGGCAGCGCCTGGTGGATGAGGCGGTGGAAACGGCGTCGCGCGCATCCCCGGCGGCGCTGGCCCGCACATTCCGCGGCGTGGCGGGCGACGATGCCGCGCTGGAGCGGCTGATCACGCATTTGTCGGATGGATCGCTGGCGCGGGTGTTTGCGGCGCTCGCCCCGGCAACCGTGGATTCGCCGGGCCGGCTCGCCGCTCTGCTCGATACGACACCCGCCCTGGGCGGTCTGACCCCGGCACGGCGGCGGTTGATCGCGTGGCGGGCGTTGCTGCGGGCCGCCCTCGGCGATGCTGGGCCAATGATGATCGAGGCGGCGTTGACCGCGATCGCGGCGTCCCTCGGCATGACGCTCGCACTGCTGCTGGACGATTTGCGTGCGGCGATCCGGGAAGCCTCCGGCCAGGAGCGCAGTGGACAGGAGCACATTGGACAGGAGATATCGGCGCTGGCCGAACGGCATCCGCCGCCGGCGGGCGTGCGCGCGGACCAAGAGCCGGAGAGGTTGCTCGGGCGGCTGGCCCAACACCGGGAACTCGCCGCGTTGCTGGCTCACCTCGCTCGGATGGTGGCGCGGCTGCCGGATGAGGGCCAAGCGGCTTGGGCCGCCGCGCTGACCGGGATTGCGCCGATGATGCCGCACGGGCTGACGCCGGCGAGCCTCGCGGCTTTGCTGCGGCCGTTCACGCGGGCGGGTCTAATCACGCTGTCCGATCTGCGCGACCTGCTGGCCCCGCTGGCGCTGGCGGAGGCGGCGGCCGCCATCCCGGCCGATGCGCCGCCAAGTGCTGGCGAGGATGAGGACTCCCGGATCGTACCGACGGCCGGATTATGCCTGCTCTGGCCCTTCCTGCCCCGCTTCTTCGCGCGCCTGCGGCTGTTGGATGACGGCGAGACCGGATTCGCCGGTCCGCCAGAACGGCATCGCGCCGTGCTGCTGCTGCACCATGTGGCGACCGGAGAGATCGAGGCACCGGATTTTGCGCTGATGTTGCCCAAGGTGCTGTGCGGGCTGCCGCCGCACGCGCCACACCACGCCTTGGAGCCGGTCACCGACGCCGAGGCCGGCGAGGCGCGGCAACTGCTCGAAGCCGTCATCGCGCACGCCGCCTGCCTGGGTAAGATCTCGCCCGATGGATTCCGTGGGACGTTCCTGAACCGCGATGGTATTCTGACGACGCGCGACGGCGCCTGGCTGCTCCGGGTGGAACGCCAGACCGCCGACGTTCTGCTCGACCGGTTCCCCTGGACCACGGAATGGGTCAGGCAGCCCTGGATGCAGGCGGCGATGCGGGTGGAATGGTGAGCGCGCTGGAGCAAAATGCCGCCGATCTCGAAGGCGAGCTGGCGTGGCTCGCGCGATTGATCGACGCGCGGTTCAAGCTCTATTTCGACCTCGACGGCAATGCGGCGGCCGGCGAGGCGCTCGCGCCGCCCGATCTGTCCGTATCGGACTCCCCCTACGCGGCGTTCCTGCGCGAGACCGGATGCGGCTTCGCCGAACGGGTGGCGCTGGTGCTGTCGCTGGCGCCGCATATTCGCCCGCAATTGCTGGACGTGTTCTTCACCCGCAACCAGACCTTCGACCGCCGCTTCACGGAATTCGGCGGCGCGCGCCGGGAGCCGGACGGCGACTTCTGGCCCACCGGGGAAACCCTGGCGTTCGTCATCGCCGGCACCGATCTCGCCACGCGGTTCCGGCTGCAAGCGCTGTTCGAGCCGGAGCATGTGTTTGTGCGGCGCGGCTTGCTGCGGGCGACGCCGGTCAACGCCGACGAGCCCATGATGAAGGCCCGCCTGCACTTGTCCGACGACGCGCTCGCGCTTTTCACCACCGGGAAGGCGCGACGGCCCACCTTCGGGGCGCATTTCCCGGCGCAGTTGGTCGAGACGCGGCTGACTTGGGACGATCTCGTGCTCCATCCGGCCACGCGGCAAGGGCTGGCCGAGATTGAATCCTGGATCGCGCACGGTCGCACACTGATGCAGGATTGGCAGATGGCCGCCAAGCTGCGCCCGGGCTATCGTACCCTGTTCTATGGCCCGCCCGGCACCGGCAAGACCATGACGGCTTGCCTGCTGGGCAAATCCACCGGGCGCGACGTCTATCGCGTCGATCTGTCGATGGTGGTGTCGAAATTCATCGGCGAGACCGAGAAGAACCTGGCGCTGGTGTTTGACCAGGCCGAGGGCCGCGGCTGGATCCTGTTATTCGATGAAGCGGATGCGCTGTTCGGCAAGCGCAGCGAGACGCGAGACGCGCACGATCGTTACGCCAACCAGGAGATCGCCTTCCTCCTGCAGCGGATCGAGACTTTCGACGGCATCGCCATCCTGGCATCGAACCTGCGCGATCATATCGACGACGCCTTCGCCCGACGTTTCGAATCCGTCATCTATTTCCCGCTGCCGCGCCCGGAGGAGCGGGAGCGGCTGTGGCGTCAGGGCTTCTCCCCCATGGCACGATTCCAGGCCGATCTGGACCTGGAAAGGATCGCCCGCGAATACCCCTTGTCGGGCGGTTCGATCATGAACGCGATCCGCGTTGCTTCGCTCCAAGCACTGAAGGAAGGCGGCCGGCCAATCGGACACCACGACGTCATGCTCGCGATCAAGCAAGAGATGGTCAAGGAAGGAAGGGCGGCATGATGGCGAATGCCAGTGTCGGGGTGAAAACATCGACAAACCGGATCGAAGGCGGCCGCTACGAAAACGGGATGCGCAGAAGATCGGTCGGTGAAAGGCCCAGCGTCCCGTAGGCCTCGATTTGGAACAGCCAGGTCATCGTGTCGGCTGTTCTGCCCCGCAATTGTGGCACCGCTTCCACCGACTGCTCGAGGACACGCAGGAATTCCTCCACGGTCACGGTCGTGCGGCCGGCTGCGACCTGCGCGTGGGACCAGTTCTTCCAGCCGGCGTCGAAAGCGCCGTGAAACTGGCGCGGCATCAGCGATGTGACTGCCTTGCTCCGGCTGTATCCCGCCAAGTCCCGGGCGGCCGAAGAAGGAATTTGATGTGCGGACTGCACGGCCGAGCCCGGGCCTTCCCGGAACGCCGTCTTCACGTCATGCGGCTGCACGGCCACGTCAACGTTGAGTCCCGATCGCTGCCCGCTCTTGATCTGCGTCTCTCCCAAAGGCGGAGCGTTGGTTCGGGGCGGGCCGCCGCGTGGTGAGGTGGACGCGAGATCCGGATTCGGCGCGTATCCCTCGCCGACCACTTTCTGGTACCGATCCACCGCTTTGTTCACGCCGCCTTCGTGCGACACTGCTTCCGGTCCACCAGCTCGCACGCCTTCGAAGTAGTCGCCGACGGCGCGCTCCGCCGCCGTCAGCGCCTTCGGTGGAATCTTCCCTTTGTTGGCGGCTTTCAGGGTCTCCAGGGCGTCGAGCGCCTTGCTCGCCTCGCTGGCAAGATTTTTCAGTTCCGCGGCCGAGGCCGGCGGCCTGGGACCGCGTGGCATCCTCGGCGGCGCGGGTGGTTTGAGGGGCTTCGGTGCAGGGACCTGGGCTGGCGGCTTTGGCCCGCTGCCAGCGGATCGAGTCCCGGTCCTAGGCGACTTCGACGCAACCGGCTTCACGGGTTTCGGCTTGCTGCCCGATGCCATGCTGGTGGTTGGCTCACGGCGCGGCGCCTGGCCTTCGGCACCCGCGGCCTCTTTCACGTCCTCGGCAACCTCCTGAACCACCTCCGGCACTTCTTCCGGCACCGGTTCGGCTCTTGCCTCGCCCGGTTGGGGCCGGTCGCTGGGGCTGATCTTCTTCTTGCTCTGGATGTCATAAAGGTTATCGGGCGGTGCCTCGCGGGGAGGCTCCGGCGCGGGAGGCTCCGGTTTCGGCGTGTCGGATATCTGAGTGGGCGGCTCGGCGGATGCGCCCGCCGGCGCATCGCGGAGCGGGGTCGCGTCCGCCCCTTTCGCTGCTTCGTCGAGCGCCTTCTTGACCTTCGGATCATAGCGGCGGCCACGTGCACTGCGGATATCGCGCGGTTTCGCTGGTAACGACTCCGGCGCCCGACTCGGCTCGAGTGCCTCCGGGGGCTTCGCTTCCACCGGTGGCGCCGGCTCCGGCAGCTTCGTCTCGGGCACGAGCGGCTTCGCATCCGCGGCCTTGCTGAGATCGGTTGCGCCCTCGACGGTCTTGCCGACTTCGCCGGTCGTCTCGGCGACCTTGGTGACATCGGCAGCTTTCGCAACGTCAGCGGCCTTTGCTACATCGGCGGCTTTCGCAACGTCAGCAGCCTTTGCGACATCGGCGACCTTGCCGGCGACTCCGGCACCCTTCGCCGCCTTCGATGCCGCGTTGGCTTCCCCTCCGCCAATGAAGAAGCTGCCGACATCGACCAGCAGCAGTCCGGGTATTTCCGCGATGCGCTCGCGCTCCGACCAATCGCTCCAGATGATCTCGCCCGGCTTCCTGCCGGCGAATCGGGCCTTCTGCTCAGGCTTCTGCTCCGCCTCGGGCGGCACGAACTCGCCGCCTGCCGCCTCCACATAGTTGTGGCCGAGGCCCTTCAGCAATTCCAGGCTCTGCTTCTGGCGCGCCTCTTGCTTCGCATTTTCGGCTTCGTACAACCTCTTGAACGCATCGCTGGTCGAAACCTTCGGATCGACGATGTCGCGTGCAAACCCCGCTCCCTCCTTCAACGTATCAGCGCTCGGAAGCGGGCTTGCCATATCGGCGACCTTGGACAAGCCTTCGACGGTATTGACGGGGTGGACGAAGATGTTTTCGATCCCCTCCACCATCGTGTACACGGCCTTCGCTGCGCCGCCGGTGAGTTGGCGCTGCCGCTTTCCCAGTTCCTTGGACGCAGCATTCGCGCCGCCCTCTATCTGCGCCAGCGTTGGATGTGCGGCGGGGTCGATATAGGTTTTTTCACGCGCTTCGAATTTGCCGTCCTCCCAGTCGTTGATCGTGGACCAGGTCGCGGCCTTCATCTCCTTCAACCCGTCGTCGGTCGCCTTCTGCCAGTCCTTGACCGCCTGGATCGGATGACCGTTCAGAAGGGTCCTTGCCGCGGCCCGCGTCGGTTCCGATCGCAGCTTGGCGGCTGCCTTGAGCATGCCGTTGGCGCTGCGGACCAGATTTGCCCGTGCGGATTTGTCGTCGGCCGTCGGCAGCTTCGTCTCCACCCAGCTGGAAATGCGTTCGTCCACCGATTTCGCTTCGATCCCCTCCAGCGCATATTTCTTGACGTCGCTCTTGTCCCACGCCGCCTTGGCTTCGGCGGCGATCGTCTGGGCTTTGCCCTCGAGCTTGTTGTAGGCCTCCTTGGCTTGGCTCTCCGCCTTTGCCAGCGCCGCCCTCGGATCGTCATAGGCGCCCTTTACGGCGCTCGCAGCACTGGACACGCCCTGCACCGCACGCTCGTACCATGGCACTTCGGGATCGGCGGCAAGACCGACTGCACTGGCGCCTGCGACCTCGATCGGGGCGCGGCCAGCGGCGACGGCGTCTCCTGCCTGCACGGCCCCGCTCTCCAGCACGCCGCTGCCATCGAGGGTCGGCGATGTTGCACCGCCCCGGCGCTGTTGGATCACATGCGCGAGTTCGTGACCCAGAAGCCGCCGCCCGGCCGCAGTGCCCGGCGCGAACCGCCCCTCCGCGAAGGCAATGTGCTCGGCGACCGTCACCGCCTTTGCGCCCACGGCATGCGCGCTTCGGGCCCCAACGCCGTCGGCATGGACACGCACCGAGCCGAGTTCAGCGCCGAAGCGCGCCTCCAGTTCTGCCCGCAAGGACGACGGCAGCGGCGCGCCGCCGCTGGGCTTCGCTCCGCCAAACGCGAGGACGGGACCGTGCCGCGCGGGCGAGGCCATCCCCGAGTTGGATTGCGCGCGCGGCGGCTGTTGCCTGTCAAAACCCGATTTCGGGGCGCGCCCCTGCGTACTCATCTTGCCGCTCCCTCCTCAACTTCGCGCTGCTTGACCGGCCGCGCCCATTGGCCTTCCGTCCTCTTGAGGGTCGTTGTAAACCGCGACGGTCAGATGCAAAAGCTATCACACCGAATCGCCGCAAGGCAGGCCGCCACAACGACTACGCTGCGAATGTACCCGGCCGTCAACTCGTCGGGGCGACCCGGCTTGAAATGAGGAAAGGAGGGATGGCCGAATGAAAGCGACCGCGGCACGCGGGTCCGAGGCAAAGACCGCCGGCGCCACGCGACGGCCCAGTCGGGGTTTCGCCTTGAGGACGCCAGCACATGGGGTACCGGCGGCGCTGCGGGAATCGAACGAGGGTATTGTTGCGCCGTTCGGGACGCCCGCGGTGCCGATTCAGGCCAGGCTGGAGATTGGGCCGGTCGACCATCCGCTTGAGCGCGAAGCCGACAGCGTTGCGACCGCCATTGCGGGCCGCCTGCCCGCGCGGACGGGCCGCGTGCGGCCGCATGGGCCATCGGGGGGCACGGTGAATGAGGTGCTGGCCACCTCCGGGCAACCATTGGATCCCGGCATCCAGCGGCACATGGGCGCCGCGTTTGGACGCGACTTCAACGCGGTGCGCGTCCATGCGGACCAGCGCGCCGCCGGCTCCGCTGCGTCGATTGGAGCGCGCGCCTACACGTTCGGCAACCACATCGCGTTCGGCCACGGACACTACGCGCCGGGGCGCGCGGAGGGCAATTGGCTGATCGCCCATGAGCTCGCGCATGTCGTCCAGCAGCGCGGCGGTGGCGCCCTGCGGGGTTCGATACGGGGGACGACGGCCCTCAGCGAGTTCCCCGCGCCAGCGATCCAGCGGGCGGACGAGGGCGAATTGGCGTTCCTCGACGGCTGGGTCGTCGAGCACACGGCGAGCGCCGTGATGGGCGGGACGACCTGGCACTTCCTTCGCGAGATCCTGCGCGGCTTTGTCGGCGGCAGCAAGAAGAACCTCAAGGAAGGTGGCGGCGATCATATCGTGGACCGTCTGAAGTCCCTGCTGACGAGCCCGTCCGCGATGGGCACGTTCTACCTGCACTACGTGATCGGCCTGGCGAAAGGCCTGGTCAGTCCCATCGTCGATCTGTGGCACCTGATCAGCGGGGCATTCAAGTTGCAAATGCAGCTGTCCGGCTGGATGATCGACAAGGCGACCGAGGTATTTCGCCGGCCGAACATCGTCATTGCCCGCGCCCGGGATGTCATCGCCAGCGTCGATCAACTCGCCGGAAAGGTCGGCAAGCTGTTCGAAGAATTTATCAACGATCCGGTCAAGTCCGCACAAAGACTGTCCGGCTGGGTCGACAGCATGATGGAGAAGGCGCTCGGCCAGGCGCGCGCCAAGGGCCATGACGTCGCCGACGCGATGTTCCGTTTCATCGATCTGGCATGGGGTGAAATGGGTGACAAGATCGGTTCCGTGATCGGCGCGGTTCTGGTGCAGATCCTGATGATGGTGTTCTCGGAGGGCATCGGCAATCTGGTGACGGAAGCGGGCGCTATCCTGGGCCGCGCGGGCGCGATGATCGGGGCAGAAGCGTTGAACGTGATCCGCGCGGCCGGCGCGTTCCTGACGAAGGCGATGGAGGGGGTCAAAGCGCTCGGCAGCACGGTCATGAAGGCATTCGAGGGCATTTTTGCGGATCTGATGAAACTATTCGAAAAGATGAAAGCCCTGATCGAGGTCGCGGCCGAGGAGTTCCAGTTAGGCAAACTGGCAACTGCCGGGGAAGCGGGGCCCGAAGCCATGATATCGAAGGCGACGCGGTTCGAGCCGAAAGGCACGCGCACCACGATGACGACGGTCGAAGAGCTTACCGGGAAGGGACCGAAGGGCGCGACCAAAGCGAGACCGAAATCTCTCCCGGAAGGCGCGAAGAAACCAGCGATCGAACCACGTGCTACCGACCTCCCGCGGGCTGTTGAACAGAGAGGCAAAGATATCCTCGAGATCTTTGAAGAGGGGCAGGAGGCAGCGCGTCCTGGTTCAACGGAAGCGGAGTTCACCGGGCAGCGCGGTCGAGGCGAGCGAGCCAAACCTGGGGGTGCGGCTCAGCCGAAGCGTTTTGAAGTCGGAAACTTCTGTCACGAATATGCGGAAGAGCTTTGTCCTGAGCTCCGAGGGCGAACGCTCGACGCCGAATTCAAAATACCCGAAAGCGCGCGGCGGATCGACCGCGTAGATTGGAAGACCGGCGAACTTATCGAAGTAAAGCCAAACGTGAAAGAATGGATGGATGCCGGAGAGGAGCAACTGAAACTTTACAAGATGCACATGGATCAGAAGTTCCCAAGGCCTGGCGGGTGGAAGACCAAACTCGCGACATACGATCGCGATGCAGTCTACAGTTTCCTTCAAAAGGGTTGGCCGAAGAAATAGGAGTGCGTCCGGATCGTCCTTGATTTCGCCACGGGACTTGGCACCATCATGAGTTGAACGATCATGGCGTGGTCCGGCATTGGAATTTAGCGTGACCGCATCGTTGGCCGTCGAATAGCGGCATCGTGCTATTTGCTGGCTGGCGTTGCAGGGGGATCATTTAAAGATTCAAGCGGAAATCCTATTCGCGAGCGCGCGCCGTGTCGGTGCGTCGGTGGTTGGAGGAGTTGGGAGGGCAGCATAATGGGGCTACTTGCAGGCGAGCTCGCCGAGATCGTTTGGGCGGAAACCAAGGCATTCGGCCCGGCTCCGGGCGACGGAACCGGCAACCTTAATGGAGTCCGGCGCCTCGTTGCGCTGCTCGCAGCCTCAACCGGGGGCGTCGGCTTCGACAAGAGAGAGCCGCTTCTGTCTGTCGACGATCGACGATACGGTGACACCGCGCGCGCCATCATGCTGATCGCGGAAAATGCCAAGGCGGTTGCCGGGCCGCAAAACCGTTTGATCATCTGGGAGGCCAACGATGACCCCTCGCGGCTGAACACCAAGACGGATCCGCCCGCACCCGAGCCCTGGGACAAACTTGCGCCAAATCGGATCACCAATCACCTGCACCAACAGCTGCTGCCGAACGGGCGCACCGTCGACGTATTCTCGCGCGCACCGCTCAGCGGAGCAGAGGACGGCGCCGTATTCGTCAATGCGCTGACCGGAACCGGGGTTCCGGGCGGACGAGCCCCGATGGCGGAAGCCAAGCCGGCGACTGCCGCGCGGCCGAAGCTCGGGTTCTGGATGTTCGTCGTGGCGACAGTACTGTTTGCTTTGGCAGCGGCGTGCTCCTACGGCGTCGGCGTCGGCTCCCGGCTGACCCTCGGTCAATTCGTGCAGAATGCGCGCATCGCCGCCGGCGGCGATCAGCCGGCGCTCGATTGCGGTGTTACAACATCGGACCGGCCGACCGTGCTCAACACGGCCAATTGGCGGTCAAATCCGGACCCGTCAAAAGATTGCCGCAGCCAATATACGGCCGCCCAGTCTCGGGTCGCCGCTGCCCAATATCCAGATCCGCAGGATGCGGCCAAATCAACCCCGCCCGAAGCCGGCAAGCCCGCTCCGCGCAATGCCGGTCAATTGCGCAAGACCACGTGGCCTGAATGGTTTGCGAGTGTTGCGTTCTCGTGGTCGAGCGCCGGCGGTTCATCGGTCTCGCTCGTCATTCCCCTTGCGGTGGCGTTGATTTCTTTCGTGTTGCTTTTCGTGGCCGCCGGATATGGCGTCGCGGGGCGACCACTCGGCCCCATCATCGATGACCGCAATCGCATGAGCCTGACCCTTGCGCAGCTCGTCATGTGGTCAATCATCCTGCTGTCGGGACTGCTGGTGATCGGGCTTTACAACTACGGTTTTGGCGGCCTGGTGATCGCGGAACTGGAACAGCAGGCCGCTGCAGCCACGGCCGCTGGCGAGACTCCCAATACGGCCAAGCTCGCCCTTGATGCGTACCACCTGTTTCCGAGCATTCCGTATTACTTATACTACCTGGCCGGTTTTGCGGTCGCGACGCCGTTCATTTCGCGTCTGATTTCCAACACGACGCTGGTCGGTACGCCGGAGCAGACCGCCCCCGATCGAACTGCCACAGCCGCGGCGCCGAAATATCTCCATTCCAACGACAGCCCGGCTCAAGCGGCGATGGCCGACATGGTCACGCAGGAGGTGAAGGGTCGCAGCGACTTGGTCGATACGTCACGCATCCAGCATGTGGCAATCACTGGCATACTGGGCATCAGCTACCTCCTGGTCCTGTTCGACGCGGTCTCAAGCATCGATGCGGTGCGCATTGTGTACGCGGCCACCCAGAATGCGTCGGTGCTCGCTGCCATGCCGCAGATCGACGGGACCTTTACGGCGCTCCTCTTCGTCAGCCACGCCGCCCTCATCGGCAGCAAGGTGTATGACAAGATGGTGCCGGGAGTGACTGCCGGGAAGCCGTGATAAGTTGAGGGAGGTGCCGCAGCCATGAGTCAAGTGATACGTGGCTCGTCGCCTTTCCATATAATCGCGAGTGGGAAAGATTAGCACGGGATGTGGGGTAGGCTGGTAGAGGCGAGACCGATCTTTTGTCTCGCCTCGAAACCTGTCAGGCCGGCGGTGGCAGCGCTTCGGACGGACTCCATCGTTGGGCAAGCTTGAGGAGGTTGTGGGCGGTGCAAACCATCGCCCATTCGCTGCGTACTTTTTCGAAGTCGCGCATCAGGAATTGGCGGAAACCTCGTGCCTGCTTGATTTGCCCGAACACCGGTTCGGGCAGTTGCTTGCGCAGCCCGGTAGGGGCCGGCGTGGCCGCCAGCCTTGATCTTCGCCGGCATGGCTTCGACGCGGGTCGGTGCAGTCTTCGGCTCCGCTTGCGGTGTCGCCGCCGATAGCCGCTCCGAGGCTCCCGGCGCGGCGGCAGCCTCGTCCTTGACGTGACCGCCAATCGCGTCCCTGGCCCGGCCGGTTGCCACATAGCCATCGATGCCGCGGTTCTCCAGCGCGTCAACCGGTCCCGCGGTGGCGGACGATCCGACTCATGACGACGACCCGGCGGCCAGGTGACCGTTGCGACAGACTGAGCGCTGCTCGGTGGCCCCGGCCGAAGGTGGAGCGCCCACGATTGCCGGCCGCCTTCCCGAATCCCTTGCCGGTGTGCCCGGCCTTCTTTGCGGTGTGCATGACCTCACCGACAAAGCTCGTCGGATTGCGGCCGTTGCGGAAGCGGACCAGCCGAACGCGGAGGTCATCGTCACGTGCGGTCATGGACGTCTCCAAGCCGTATTGGATTGGGCGATGGCGCTTTCATCAATGAAAACACAGCGTATATGGCCGGAAGCGCCAGCCGTTCGATTCCCGCAGCGTTCAAAAACGTCAACCCAACCAACCACAAGCGCCCGGCCGGAGGCGGCGCTTTTCCCTTGCCGTCGTGCGGCCGCACCTGCACGGTTCCGGCTGGCGTTTCGGGTACTGCTTCGGCCTTTTCGATCACGATTGTTGAACTGGCAAAGCTGAGACCCACCAGCACCTCGCACTTGACAGCAGGTGTGATCGCTGGTTGGCCGTCGGCCGCATCGGAAGCACCCGAGAACGCGACGACGGCCATGCCGGCAAGAAAGGATGCGATGGTGACCCGTATTGCGTTGATTTCCGGCCACATTGCTTCGCCCACGGCCATTCCTCCTTT
>WNFF01006483.1_pt1 | contig 18582 bp, 17 predicted proteins | sample 5400441 | NCBI WGS metagenome assembly WNFF01 (sample SAMN13153345, study PRJNA577476) | soil metagenome | isolation source: 120 cm saprolite under Douglas fir tree site 2 hole 3 replicate 1 | place: USA:California | collected 2015-04-18 | reverse complement strand
TAGACCTGCCCTCCGACGAGCGGGAGACCCTGGAAAAGGCCGCGGAGAGGTTCGAGGCACCGCCGACGATGGATGATGAATACGTCGGGTTCAACGGCAGGGACTCGTCAAAGTCGGTGTGACTGTGCGTGATCGGATGGCCTGGTGGTTTCGCGGCGCCGGCCGGGTCGCGGCGGGGGTGGCCGGGTTCCGGGGTCTGTGATGGTGTGGGTGCGGCCGGGGTGCGGTTGGGGCGGCGGGATCGCCCGCGACACGGGGTCTTGCACGGTCGGATGTGTTTGATCTGGGGGCACGGCCCTGCTGATCATTTGGGTGTCGAAATCCGAATGATCATCAGAAGGGCCGTGCCCGTGTATGCATCATCGCTGATCAAGGTGATCCGCTGCCATCTGGGGGCGGCGGGCGCGCCGCTGGCGCCGCCCGCGACGGCGCGGGCGTCGCTGCGTGAGGTGCTGGCGGCCCGGCTGGCCGATCCGCGCAAGCCGCGCGGGATCCGGCACTCGCTGGGCTCGCTGGTGTCGGTGCTGGTCGCGGGGGTGGCATGCGGGTACTCCAGCATCCTGGCGATCGCCGGGGCGGCGGCGGGCTGGGACCAGGAGGTGCTGGCCGCGCACGGCACCCGCCGCAACCCGGCGTCCGGGCTGCACGAGCCGCCGTCGGCGTCCACGCTGGGCCGGCTGCCGGCCCTGCTGGACGCCGATGAGCTGGAGGCCGGGCTGTCGGCGTGGCTGGCCCCGGTGGCGCTGGACCCGGCGCTGGCAGCCCGGGTCGCCGCGCGCGCCGCCGCAGGCAAGAAGAACAGCGGCGGGACGAAGAAGCGGCGCCGGAGGCCGCCGGCCGCCGAGGCGCTGCGCGAGACCGGGGCCGGCGGCCTGGTCCGGGCCGCTCCCGGCCACCCGTGGCTGGACCCGGCGGTCACCGGCGACCCGGCCCACCGCCCGGCCCGGCCCGCGGTGGCCGTGGACGGCAAGGAACGCAAGCTCGCCAAGGCCGGCGGGAAGAAGAAGGTGCACCTGCTGGGCGCGGTCACCCACGTCACCGGGCTGGTGATCGGCCAGGACAAGGTCGCCAAGTCCGGCAAGGCCAACGAGATCACCCACTTCAGGCCGCTGCTGGAACCGCTGCCCCTGCAGAACGTGGTCATCACCGCGGACGCGATGCAGACCCAGCGCGGGCATGCCCGCTGGCTGACCGCTATGCCGCGCTCGACGCCCTGGACTGGGAGAACACCCCGGTCGCGGCCGCTACCAGCGAGATCACCCGCGGGCGGGTCGAGACCCGCACCATCCGCGTCCTGCCCGCCCCCGAAGACCTGGGCTTCCCGTACGCCAGCCGGGCCGTCCTCCTGGAACGCTACGTCACGATCAAGAAGAACGGCCGCTGGGTCATGCGCAACTGCGAGGCCGTGCTGTACGTCACCAGCCTGGACGCGACCCAGGCCAGTCCCGCCGACCTGCTCGCCTACGCCCGCGGCCACTGGACGGTCGAGCACCTGCATTGGCTGCGCGACGTGGTCTGGCACGAGGACAAGTCCACCATCCGCACCGGAAACGCCCCCCAGGTGATATCCGCCCTCACCAACCTCGTTATCACCCTTTTCCGGCTACAGGGAGTAACCAAGATCACGGAGGAAACGCGCCGCAACGCCCAGGATCCCCGCCGCCCGCTCCAGCTACTGGCCCTCCGGCCAGGCTAAACACGTCCCACGACTTTGACGAATCCCTGAGGAACTCGGCCGGAAGATGAGATGCATGGGCCGGCAGTGGCGCAGCGGTGACGATCAGCAACAGCTGCACTCGGCGATGGCCGCCGCGGAAACCAGGCCGACTGGTTATCCAGCGATTCCAGGGCGGCCACAGCAATTGCGGCCATGATTTCTGGTCCGCCGCAGATCGGTAAGCCACGTGTGTGGCGGGCTATGGGAAACTCGCTGTCACCAGATGCACTGGAAGCGCTGACAAGCCCGAATACAACCAGCCATCGAGGCTGCCGACAGCGGGCTGACGTGGACCCGAGCGGACCGAACAGGCGCTGGCGGTGATCAACGAGGCGGTCAAGCAATTCCGATCCCTAAACCCAGGTCACCACCGCAGTGAACGGGTACCCAGCGTGCCGGGCAGCATGCCGTACCCCGCCGCCAATGGTATGACCGGAGTCAGCGGTAGGTAATCGCCTGCGGGACCAAGGACGCCCAGAACTACTCATTCTGTGCCGGCCACGCCGATACGCCATCGCCCGCCAGCGCATACTCGGCAGGCGCTTGTATGAGCAATAAACGCTCGCAGCGGCATTCACCCTGCGTAGCTAGACTAGATCATGTGTCGTCTGGAGCCGTTCCGAGGCAGGCCGAAGTGGCCGTGGCCAACAGCCTGCGCCTGGCACGACCGACGTTGCTGGTGTCGCTGCCCCCCGGGTTGGTGATCATGAAGTGGGAGCGCAAATGGGAGCCCGCTCTGCTCAGCCAGGCTCCCTCACGCTTTCGTTGTGCTCGGTCCTGCTGCTTGTGACCTGGGGTGATGGAACAAGCCGCAGGTGGGGGAGTGGTGGTGACAACCCTTATAAGCGAGGGGTCACTGGTTCGAACCCAGTTGCGCCCACGAGTGAAAGAAAGGCATCGGGCCAGGTCAGAAGCTCGGCTGACAAGTTTCAGCCTAGCAGCCGGGCGGGGCCTTGCCACGTGTTGGGAGGAATTTGGGAGATCAACTTCGCGGGGATCTCCCGGTACGGGGCGAGCAGATCGTCCAGCAGTGGGACGGGCGAGTGGGGTGCGATGGCCACGCGGTCGCGCAGGGATGCCTCCCAGCCTGCAGGGCGCCTTTGAGTTCGGCGCGCATCGTGTCGGAGAATGGGTGTAGACGCCGCGCATCCCCGGGACTGTGTGGCCTACCGAAGGGCCTGGAGGATCTCGGGGATGCCATCTTCGGCCATCCAGGTCTTGTGTCCGTGGCGGAGTCCGTGCGGGGTCAGCCCAGGCCGGATGGGCAGCCAGCACCCCAAACGGAGTGTCTTCCGTGAAGCTGCGTGTGCGGCTGCCGCGAGGCGGTGTGAAGGCGGTCCCCGGCTGGGCGCGCGGCCACGCGGCGACAGGAAGCCCAGGCCATTCTGAGGCGTCAGCGATCACCACGGTTCCTGGCCGTCCACTGGCGGGATGGTGCTGGCCATCGACTGCAGGAAGCTCGCCAGCACCGGTCCGGCAGACCTGAACGTCTGCGCCTTCAGCCTGGTCGGCCCCCGCAACCGGGTAGACAAGATCACCAGGAAGCTGCACCTGCTGCCATGAACCCTGCGGCCTGCGGCGCATATTGCTGGGCACGGAGGACGCCCACGCGGTCTATGCCAGGGCGGGTTCGCGCCACTGGCGAAGCCTGACAAGTGGATGGCACTGCAATAAGTTAGCAGCTCCGGCACGAGGAGCTGGGCGGGCGAAGGCGTCAGTTGATGTCGAACTCGTTGCCCTCGGGGTCCTTCATCCCCACCGCGTAGTGATCGAGGCCGTCCTCGCTCAGGGCTCCGGTGAGCGTGGCCCCGAGATCCGTCAGCCGCCTGGCCTCGGCGTCGACTCGCTGCATGCGGGTGGCGAGCGGGTCCGAACGGCTGCCGCTGACGTGGATGTCGAGGTGGAGGCGGTTCTTGACCACCTTGGCGTCCGGCATCACATGGAACCAGATGCGGGGGCCGTCACCGCGGGGATCGATGATGCTGTCCGCGCCGATTCCCAGCTCACTGTCGGGAAGCCCGATGTCGCGCCGCCAGTCGTCCCAGGTAGCGAACCCTTCCGGCGGCGGCTCAAGCACGTATCCCAGGGCAGCCGCCCAGAAGCGGGCAAGCAGCTCGGGGTCCTTGCAGTCAATGACGAGCTGGAATCGGGCAGGCATCGTGCTCCCATCGGCTCGGCAGTGGCTCGGGCGTTCGCAAGTGTGCCACGAGTAAAGGTCGGGTGAAGCGGCAGACGGCCCGCTGCCGTGGCGGCGTAGTAGTCCGCCATGGAGCGGGAGACGGGCTATGAGGTTGAGCGGGAGCTAGCCGCCGGCTTTGGCGCGGGTTGTGCGAGGCGGTAGTGTCCCGCGACCCTGGGAATGAGGACGTAGCGGCGGACTCGCGTCGTTTTTGGTGAGGATGGCCGGGAGGGCAACCCTGCAGGGTTGTCCTTTTCGTGTGCGACGCCACCGTGATCAGGTCCGGGTAGGCGGCGCCCCCCCGTCTTTCTCTTGGCCGAGGCGGCGGGAGGGCCGCACTGGTGCGCGGAGGCACCGATGGTCACGGTAGGCGTTGTTGCGTGCGTGGTCGAGCGGCGGCTGGCGGCGGGGTGGTTGCGCTGCCCGGGGTGCTCGGGCCGGCTGGCCGGGTGGGGGCATGCCCGCCAGCGGGTGCTCCGGGGCGGCGGCGGGATCGGGTGGCGGCTGCGTCCGCGCAGGTCGCGGTGCGGCGGCTGCGGGGTTACGCATGTGCTGCTGCCGGTGAGCTGCCTGCCGTGGGCGCGAGCGCCGTGGCCGCCAGCGGCGTGGCACTGCCGGACGGCTTCGCGCCCGAGCCGGTGGAGAACGCTGCGGCCTTGCCGTTGACACAGGCCGAGCAAGATTTGAGACTGCCGTCAGGTGGCGGAGCGAGAAGCTTGAGCTGACCGTCCGGCTCGCACGACGTTGCCCCGCTCTCACCGAAGGCAGGAAACGTCAGGAGGAGTCATGAGCCGAAACGTGCGCCAGGCAAACGGGCTCGACCGGTATCGGAGCTACGACCGGCCGCCCGAGGGCTTCGATCCGCTCACAGCGCCCGATGAGTTGTTGCTGCGTCACGGACTGCCGCGCCGGCCGGACCAAACCGGGAGCCGGAGCTTGCGCGGATCTGGGAACGCACATTCGCCCGCCCGCTCAGGTACTCGAAGGCCGACCTCGCGATCGACCCGTGGCTGAGCGGCCGCAACCCGCTCCAAGACAAGGATTCCGAGTTCGGCCCGAACAACTGGGCCGGTGCCACCGTAAGAGCAGGGTGCAGTCTGACCCTGTCTACGTCGCGAACTTCCCGGTCAAGCCCGGCGACACGGTCAGCTTCCTCGTGTGCGCGCCGCAGCCCGACTCGCCTGCCTGGGTCAACATAGTGAACGCTACACCCGGTCACGGTCAACACACGAGCGTCGGCGTCCCAACTCCCGAGGATGCGAATGGCGTGCCGGTCACGCTTCAAGGCGACTCCGTCGAATGGATCCTCGAAGTCGTTGAGCCCGCCCTCCCAAACTTTCCCCAATTCGACGCAATCACTTTCAACGACTGTTGGGCCGGAAAGCCAAACGGGATCGTTGATCTTGGGAATGAGAGCGAAGTGAACATCGTCGGAGCCAGTGGAGATCTCACCGAAGTACAAATTGTGCAGCCACATACCGCGATCGTGCGCCGGAAAGGCGGGGCATAGAAGAACGCAGCATGAACAGCGCGTCGCGCGGCAACCCAGCTCCCATCGGCGGAGAGTTCTATGATGAACTTGGAGCGGGTTGCGGCCGGTCAGCCCGGTGTCAACGGCCGTCCAGTCGCCTGGGTGACTAACTGAGTGACGATCGCCGCGTTCGTCCGCGGACTCCCACGGACAACCATGGACGGTCCCAGCAGGCCAGCCTGCGGGTATGCCCTGCCCGCGGCCCCATGAACTTGGCTTCGGGACGAAGAGGCCGCTAGGACTGCCGAATCTGGCCGGTTTTGGTCAAGGCGCCGCGCTGCGCGCGCCGCGGGCGGCGCAAGTGCCGGCCTCCGGCCTTGGGGAGGCCCCGGCCGGCCCGCGCCGGCCACCCAGTAGCCCGCCGCAGATCAGGCAGGCTCATCCGGTCAGGCAACCGGTGCTGCGTGATGCCGCCTTCCTGGGCGTTCCAGTGTCCCGCTCCCGGCCGCCGCGTCGAGGTCGCTCCCTCCGGTCGCGTCGCAGGCGATCGGCTTCGCCGAGCCTCGACCCGGCGCCCGCTCGCCAGGTTCCGGCACCTATCGAGGAAGACGGGGGAAGAGACGAGCCCTTTGACATCGAACGTCGAGACCTTCCCCCGCGGGGCCCTAACGAGGAATCGATCATTGTCCGGCAGCGCCGTAGGCGATGATGATCGCCTCTGGCAAGCCAGCGCGGCGGCAATTGCCGCTGGTTTCGTGACGCGCATGAACCTTGCGGCCCAGCGGCCGCGGACGATGTCGCCGTGCCAGCACAGGATCGTGTCCGGAGAGACCGGCAGCCGCAGCCCCTGGCGCCGCGCTTTGATAATTACGCTGAGCAGGGCCCGGTCCGCCCAGTTCACGTTCGGCCGGCGCGGCTGCCGCCGTTGCGGTACGGCCAGCTGGTGGCGCAAGATCAAGCTCTCTGCGGCCTGCCGCGACTCCTCGCGCCGCTACAGCCGTAGCCATGAGGCCACCCGCGTGATCAGGAGGAAGACGAACCGCAGGCACATGATCGGTGCTCATCACGGCCGGAGGGCGGGAAGCGCAACTCTGCTGGTCAGAACGATGGACGGGATTCTCGGCACGCACAGGCAGACCGCTCGCTAACCAGCAGGAAGAACGCCCCGGGCAGGCGGGCGGGATATCCTAGTCCTAGCCGCGATGCCGCCGACTCACCACCGCGGCGTCTGTCTGGTTGATTGTCGTTGCTCTGGACCCCGGTAGCGCTCCGTGCTAGACGTACATCAAATCGGGAGTTCACATGGCACAGCCAGTCGCTTCATCAGGTCCCCGGGATACGCAGGACCACCCGGCGGCGCCTGCCGACCGGCGCTGGCTGATCCTGGTCGTGGTGGCTGTCGCCCAGCTGATGGTGGTGCTGGACGCCACCATCGTCAACATCGCGCTGCCGTCGGCGCAGCATTCGCTGGGGTTCGCCAACAGCGACCGGCAGTGGGTGGTGACGGCCTACGCCCTGGCCTTCGGCAGCCTGCTGCTGGTGGGCGGCCGGCTCGGCGACATGTACAGCCGCAAGTGGGTCTTCATCACGGGCCTGATCGGATTCGCCGTCGCCTCCGCGATCGGCGGCGCCGCCGTCTCGTTCGTGATGCTGGTGGCGGCCCGGGCGCTGCAGGGCGCGTTCGGCGCCATCCTCGCGCCGTCCGCGCTGGGCACCCTGGTCAGCACGTTCCGGGACCCGCGCGAGCGGGGCCGGGCCTTCGCTGTCTTCGGCTCGGTCGCTGTCGGCGGCGGCGCTGTGGGCCTGATCCTCGGCGGGGTGCTCACCCAGTACCTGTCCTGGCGTTACACGCTGTTCGTCAACCTGATCTTCGCCGCGATAGCCGTGGCGGGCGCCCTGGCTTACATCCGCAGCAGCCGCCCGGCCACCCCGCCGCGGATGGACTGGCCTGGCGCCGTGCTGGCCTGCGCCGGGCTGTTCCTCATCGTCTTTGGCTTCTCCCACGCCGAGACGGCCGGCTGGACCGCCACGCTGACCCTCGGCTCCCTGGTCCTCGGCGCGGTCCTGCTCACCGCGTTCGTCGTCGCCGAACAGCGATCCAGTCACCCGCTGCTGCCGCTGCGGGTCATCCTTGACCGCACCCGGGGCGGCTCCTACGTCGCGGTCGGCATCACCGGAATTGCGATCTTCGGCATTTTCCTGTTCCTCACCTACTACATGCAGCAGGTCAAGGGATACAGCCCGCTGACCACCGGGCTGCTGTTCCTGCCGCTGGTCGCCGGGATCCTGGTTGCCTCGACCTTGTCCAGCGTCGTGCTCCTGCCCCGGGTCGGGCCCCGCCCCCTGATCACCGCGGGCATGCTGCTGGGCGCCGGCGGGACAGCCTACCTGGCCCAGCTCACCGTGACCTCCAGTTACCTCGGAGGTGTGCTGCCCGCCCTGCTCATCATGGGCCTGGGCTTCGGCATGATCTTCGCGCCGGCGATCAACACGGCCACGGCCGGCGTCCCGCGCCAGGACTCCGGCGTGGCCTCGGCGCTGGTCAACACGATGCAGCAGGTCGGCGGATCGATCGGCATCTCCATCCTCAGCACCATCGCGGCGAGCGCGACGACCAGCTACCTCATCGCCCACCACACAGGCCCGCAGGCACCAGCGATCGCGGCGACCCACGGCTACACCCTGGCCTTCACGATCTCGGCCGCACTGCTCGGGCTCGGCGCGATCCTTGCGATCCTCATGCTGCCCTCACGGAAGCGGCTTGAAGAACTCACCAGCGAAGCCTCGGCCCTCATCCCCGAGCCGGAGCCAGAGGTAGCCGCGCCCGCCCTTGCGCCGCAGCCCCAGATGGCCTCCGCGCTGCAGCCAGCGGTAAAGGTGATGCCCGTCGCCCTGCTCTGCTGCTCGCCAGTGATAGACCCGGGTCTCCCACCGGCGGCGGCCAGGCCGTCCTTGTAGCGGGAGGACTCGAACCGGGCGGCTGATGGGGTGCGCCTGATGCTCTGACTTCTCGATTCACGGGCTCCTGGGACCTCCTCGGGCAGGCCCCGTCAGGCTAGCTCAACCAGCGGAAACGCCCCGGTTCCTGCGGGGCGGGACCAAGAAATTCTGCCGCCTGCACCGCCCAGGCCTTGCAGCGGTAGTTCCTGGGCGGAAAGGACGACGAGAACGGCCTGGAGCGGTTCATCACCACGACACCATCAGCTACCGCCGCGTTCGGGGTCGGCACCACGACGGCCCGCTCCCGGGCCAATGCGTCACGCCCTGCGGCAGTGTTGAGTGTCGGCGGGGTCCAATTTGCCGCCGACCTGCTGCTTCACGACCAGGTCCACGAGAGGTACATGCGTTGTGGTAACCGCACGCCCGCCTGTCGCCTGCCCGGCCCAAGCCAGGCAGCGCGCGCGGACGCTGTCCATGCTTGTCCGTGGTTTCACCCATCCGGGACCCCCACGCGCACGGACATATGACGGACAGCGCCTGCCGCGAAGATCACTACCAAGCGCATATGCGCAGCTCAGCAGCTATGTGGCCGCATCAGGGCAGGCGGTCTGTAAAACCGTCGGCTCAGCCTACGTTGGTTCGAACCCAACACCTGCCACCACCAGCATAAACGGCGGGCCGTTTCTTCTCTGTCCCGTCATGTGTCATGTTGTCGCGCTGTGGACCCCCGTGTTGCGGTGTCCACGGACGCATGGCGGACGGGAATCGGGGCCAGGGAGCGGTGTGGGTAGCCGCTTGACGGGGTTCCGGTGCCCGTTCCAGGGCGTGCCCTGGCTTGACGTTTGCCCCCGAGTCGGGCGTGCATCCTTGTGTCCGCCCCACACCCGCGTGATTTCCCGGGGCGCGGGCGCCCGAGGAAGGCGGGTGCGCTGATGGCTGGGCTTGCGGTCAGGGAGACCGTGACGCTTGCCGGGCGGGCGGAGCGGGCGCGGGTCGCCCGCGCGTTCGTGGCCGGGGTGCTAGGACCCGGCCACCCATGTGGGGATGACACTGCATTGCTCGTGAGCGAGCCTGTACGCGCACTGATGACTGCACCGATCAGAGCCACTGCAAGATCACGACGGGATCTTGTGCTCAGAACACGGGACTCGCTATGCCACTCGGGAATAACCCGAACACTGAATTTGACCTTGACCTTGGGGGAAGCCGCAGACTCGTCCGGTAACTGTCATGTCGATGAGGAGCGAGCACGTGGATCAGATGAGCATCGGAGAGTTCGCCAGACGTTCGCGGCTGTCCGCGAAGGCGTTGCGGCTCTATGACGAGCTGGGTCTGCTGCCGCCAGCACGGGTGGATGAGGACTCTGGCTACCGCTTGTACGAGCCCGGCCAGCTCAAGCAGGCACGCCTGATCGCGGCGCTGCGCCAGCTGCAGGTCCCGCTGGCGGGGATCAAGGCGATCCTGCCGCTTGAGCCGGTCCAGGCGGCGGAGCGCGTCCGCGAGGTCTGGGCCGCAACCGAGGCCGAGAACTCGTCCCGCCGCGCGCTGGCCGCATACCTGGTCGACGAGCTGAGCGGAAAGAGGTCCGTCATGCACGAGGTCAGCACGAGGGAGATGCCCGATCGCAGCCTGCTGTGCCTGAAGCGCAACGTCCCCGGGCGGGATCAGGCGTGGGCGTTCGGCAAGGAGTTCATCGCCCTGCTTCGGCACTACCAGCTGCCGCAGATACAGGGACGCGCGGGCGCGTTTTTCTGCATCTACTGGGGTGAGGTCAGCGAGGACAGCGACGGTCCGATGGAGTGGTGCCGTCCCGTCCCCGCAGGCGAGGCGGAAGGACTCGCCGCCCGCTGCCCGGAGCTGACCCTGCGTGCCGAGCCCGCCCACCAGGAGGCGTTCGTGAATATCGGCGATGGGCAGATCGACGGCGCCGAGTGGCAGCTGGTCGAGCAATCGCTGCACGCTTGGAGCGAGCAGCAGTCAGACATACTCCCGACCGATCTGGGTGTGCGGATCACCTATCTCCCCAGCGAAGCGGGGCAGGATACCTATCAAGACTTCGCGGTCCCGTTCAACGGTCAGTCACGCGGATGACGGCCGTCGTCAAAGCCGAGTCGTTGGCCAAGCGCTTTGGTGAGGTCCCAGCGGTCACGGACCTGTCATTTGCGCTGGAGGCCGGGACGATCACGGGCTTTCTCGGCCCGAACGGCGCTGGCAAGACGACGACGCTGCGGATGATCCTGGGCCTGGCAGCGGCGACGAGTGGACGAGCACTGGTGTTCGATCATCCTTACGCGGAGTTGCCGCGTGCGGCACTGCGGATCGGTGCCGTGCTCGAGGCGACCGATTTTCATCCCGGCCGTTCGGGCCGTGATCACCTGCGGATGCTGCCGCCCGGCGGCGTGTGAAGGGGTACTCGCTGGGGATGCGTCAGCGACTCGGGCTCGCGGCGGCGCTGCTTGGCGACCCGGAGCTGCTGATTCTCGACGAGCCGGCGAACGGGCTTGACCCGGAGGGCGTGCGCTGGCTGCGGGACTTCCTGCGCAGGCTGGCCTCAGAGGGCCGCACGGTGCTCATCTCAAGTCATGTGCTCGCCGAGGTCGCGCAGACGGTCGACCGGGTGCTCATCATCAGTCGCGGGCGGCTCGTGCTCTCGTCCTCGCTGGCAGAGCTGACCGCCCGTGCCGGCGGCGCGGTTCGCGTCCGCAGCGGCGATCCGCAGCGGCTCACTACGGCGCTGCGTGACGAGGCGCTGCAGGTGACGACGGGTACCGACCACGCGCTGCTCGTTCAGGGAGCATCGAGCGAGCGGGTCGGTGAGATCGCCTTCGCCGCCGGCGTCCCGGTTCACGAGCTGGTCAACGATGGAGGCGTGCTGGAGGACATCTTCCTCGAACTGACCTCGGAGGCATCGGCATGATCGCGCAGATCAGGGCAGAGCTGCTGAAGATTCGCTCGACCCGGACCGCGCTCGGGCTGATCCTCGGGATGATCGCGCTGATCCTGCTCTTCACGCTGCTGACCGGGCTGCTCACCCACCCAAGCGGGCTTGCGAGCAGAGAGGACCAGCGTCAGCTGCTGAGCCTGGGCAGTCTCGCAGACGTGTTCTCAGCACTTGCTGGGGTGTTGCTTGTGACCAGCGAGTACCGCTTCGGCACGATCCGTCCCACGATCCTGTTCAACCCCGAGCGCTCACACGTCCTGGCCGCCAAGGTCGTCGCCGGCGCATTGGCCGGAATCGCTTTCGGAGTCCTAGCCGAGGCAGTCGGCTGGGCGATCGGATACGCGATCCTCGACGGGCGTGGCATCACCGTCGTCCTCAGCAGCGGCGACATTCTGCTGCTCACGCTCGGCGGGCTCGCCGGCGCGGCCCTGTGGGGCGCGATCGGCGCTGGCCTCGGAGCGATCATCCACCACCAAGTCGGCGGCGTCATCACGCTACTCGCGGGGGGCCTCGTCGTCGACGACCTCCTGTTCGGCCTCGTCCCCTCGGTAGGGCGGTTCACGCCAACCCGTGCTACGGACGCACTGACGGGCCTCCGAGTCGATCATCTGGTCTCGCCAGGCGTCGGCGCGATCACGTTGATCGCCTGGGCCGGCGCACTGGCGGCTGCCGGTATCGTCCTATCCGCTCGGCAGGACATCAACTGACTCCCTGGGTGACCGCATGCGCGCATTGACGAAGCGCTCAAGGCCAGATGACCGGAGAAGGCTGGACGACGAATGGACCACAGCTAGTGGCGATCGACTGCCATCGGCGGCTACCAGTGGCACACGTCATGATCACCGTAAGCGGGCTATTCGCGCAGGCCAGCGACCATACAGACTGGCTGGCAGATGGCGCCCCAGCAGGATTCAAACCTGCGCACACGGCTCCGGAGGCCGCGTCAGTCAACTAGCGACTTTCCGCCCTTGACCAGGCTCGGCGTCTTCGTTAACAGCTAGCCCATCTTTGGGGCTGAACCGGGGGGACGGTCTGCAGAGCTGGCAGACCATTCGGCCAGGTACGCGAACCTGCCGCCATTCCGCACCGTCAGCTAATCTGCCAGCTAATATATATACCTGCCGACAGTGGAGTGCCCTGGCGGCGGGGAATGCGCAGGACACGGCGGAAATAAACCTTCCAGTGGACTCCCAGGCTTATATACGCGCACAGCTCGTAAAACAATCATCCGTGGCGCGCTGCAGAGGTGTGCCGTACGTTAAATCGTGCTCTCCTGTCCGTGGCCCGGTATCCGTACAGTGACAGGTAGCGACCCCCGCACCTGTGGCCGCAGGCTCATGCCCGCCCGGCCACGCGCGGGCGCTCAGCCAGGTGAGGGCAGGCGCGCGAGGTGGCTGGCGGGCGGCAAGGGAAGCCTCGGGAAAGGCGGTCGGCAGAAAGGCGCGAGGGCGGGCAGTAATTAAATCCGCGGCGGTCAGTGACGATTGGCACATAAACTGGCGTGGGCGTCCTCACCTGTGAGCACGCGCCGTCCGGGGCAGGCGCGTATCCGCTGCACGGCCCGCCAGTTAGCCGGCGTGCCCGCCGAATGCGGCCACGACCAGGAAATACGACACTCCGGTCGGCGGAGGGACGTCTGTGAGCTCGGCCGCCGGGCCGTAGGCCCTGGCCGGCGCGGCGACCGTCTCCTGCGTGCGCACGGCCCACCCGCGGTCCCGCAGCAGGGCGCCCACATCATTCGGGCAGAACCTCGCCTCAGGGCCGCCAGCGCCGCTCCCGGGCGGGACGCGACGAGCGAGGGTGTCGAAGATGAGGACGCAGCCCTCACCCGACAGTGCCGTCACCGTGTCCAGCAGGCCCAGCCCGGCGCGGAAGCTGAAGTACATCAGCAGGCCCTCGGCCACCCAGACCGTCACCCAGGCAGGATCAAATCCCGCCTTCAGCAGCTCCGGTGCCCAGCCTGCAGCAAGGTCAACGGCCACATCGGTGACCGCGCCGTGCGGCACTGCCCGCCCGGCAAGAACCCCCGCCTTGTGGAGGAGCACGCTTTCCTGATCCAGCTCGAACGTGCGCGTGCCAGCCGGAAGCGGGACCCGGCAGGGCCGGGTGTCCAGCCCGGCGCCGAGTTCTGTCACCTGTGCCCCGCTGGCGGGCACAGCCGCCAGCACCGCATCGTCGAACCACCGCGTGCGGACGGCAAGCAAGACATCCTCCCGCCCCTGGCGCTGCTCTTTGCGCCACAGCAGATCTCTCCCGCGTTCCCCGGCCAGGTCAGCGGCGAACTCATCAGCGAACAAGCGGTCCGGCCGGGCTGCTTCCCGCGCCCGCAGCGCCGCCGTCCAGTACGCACTCGATGCAGCCGTTTCCATGTCCACCCAGACAGCCAACCACGCCCCGCCGATAGCCGCCTCCCCACGAGACTTCCGGATACTTACATGCGCGCCCCGGGGTCGCGGCACCGGGATAACGCCCGGGAAGAAAAGGCGGCAAGCGTGCAAAGCTCACGGCACGCCAGGCCTCAAAGTAAGAATGTGGTCAAGCTGCCTCCGGGAAACAATGCCCCAAGTGGCTGGCGTGATACGTCATCCGAGGTGAGGACCAGGAGTCGTCATATTTTCCTTTCCGCCGGGCCCGGGTGAAAAATGGTAGCTGGAATTGTCGCGGAGCCGGTTGACTTCACGCCTGGACCAGAGCAATTGTCGTTCAGAAGGCGCTGGCGCAGGCAAATGAAAACGGGAATAGCGCCGGAGGATAAAAGAACGGAGTCACGACCATGGGACGCATCAGCACCCCCGCCCCCGACACGGCCCGCAGCGCCCCGGACGCCGCGACGAACCCGGCCCCCGTGCCCGTTGCCCCGCTGGCGGGCGACAGCCCCGCAGCGGCCGTCCTGGCCGCCCTGTTGGCCGAACCCGCCGGGGCGACCGTCGCGGTCATCGCCGGGCACGCTGGCATCAGCGCCGCCGCCGCCCGGCAGGCCCTGCTCGCGCACGAGAAGAACGGCACCGCAGCCCGCGTCAAGGGCAGCCGGCCCGGCGTCCCCGACACCTGGACGCCCGCCGCCGCGCCGGCCAGCCTGCACGGCGAGACCCCGCCCGCCGAGGCTCCTGGCGCGGGCTGCACCGCCGCTGCTGGGCAGCCTGCCCCGGCCCCCGCTGACGACACCACTGCAGGCGGGGAAGCGGATGCGCGCACCGAGCCGGGGCCGGACCCGGCGGGGAACTGCAAGCGTTGAACTGACGGAACCACAACAGGTAAGGGCCACCGGAGGCGCACTGGACCTCCTGGCAACAACCGCGTTGCCCTGCCCCTCCAGCACCATTTTCCGGGAGCGAATGAAAAAAGGCCCTCAAAACGGGATTTATGTAGTAGGTCAGCAATGCCGCGGCACGCGGGACCAGCCCGCTCATGACAGATACCCCAGGCAGCGTAACGCGCCGCACGCAGGCAGGCGCGCCCGAACCGGGCCGCCCGCCAGTACCCGCACCGGGGCCTTCTCTCATCGCGGCCCGTGTGCCCGCCTGGCCTCTTGTTCGTGCTCCCCTGGGCGCCCCCCCCGGCCGGGCGGCCCGTGCGGGGGCCGGACTTGACCGGGCGGGCGGAGCGGAGCGTGGGTCGTCGCGACCCCGCGGACGGGCCGCCCCCGGGAACGCACATCGCTCCCGGCCGGCCCCCCGCCGCCCCGGACGGATCACCCGGTGCCGCGGATGACGCGCTGCTGACGATCGAGGAGGTGACTGCCGAGTTGCGGGTGTCGCGCGCCGCGTTCTACCGCTGGCGTCGGCGGGGAGCCGGCCCGCTGGTGGTGCGGCTGCCCGGCGGGACCGTGCGGGTTCGGCGCAGCGCGCTCAGCGCGTGGCTGCGCCGCCTGGAAGACACGCAAGACGGACAGGAGCAGACAGCAGATGGACAGTTACGCCGTCAGGTTCTGGGACACCAGGAAGATCAGCGACAACAGCAGGGGAGGACGCTACCGGGTCCGGTGGGCCGTCGACGGCCAGGAGCACTGCAAGTCGTTCCGGAACAAGACCCTCGCTGACGGGTTCCTCGACGGCCTCAAGGACGCCGCCCGCAGCCGGCGGCCCTTCAGCCCCCGCACCGGCCGGCCCGTCGCCGAGCCTGCCGAAGGGGAGCCGGTCACCTGGTACGAGCACGCCCGCGCCTACGCCGAAGCCAAATGGCCGAACCTCGCCCCGGTATCCCGCCGGTCGGTCGCCGAGGCCCTGGTCACCGTCACCATCGCCCTCACCGCGAAGCAGAACGGCGCGCCCGAGCCGAAGGTGCTGCGCCGCGCGCTATTCGGCTGGGCGTTCAACCCTGGTGCCCGCGAGCAGGACCCGCCGCGCGAGATCACGGCCGCCCTCGGATGGGCCGCTCGCGCCTCGCTGCCGGTTAGCGCGCTGGACGACCCTGCTGTGGTGCGGCTAGTGCTCGGCGCGTGCGCCCGCACCCTGGCCGGCAAGCCCGCCGCCGGGTCGACGCAGCGGCGCAAGCGGTCGGTGTTCTACAACGCCCTCGGCTACGCCGTCGAACGCGGCCACCTCGCCTCCAACCCGGTCGACCGCATCCAGTGGACCACCCCCGCTGTCGCTCAGAGCGTCGACCGGCGGGTCGTCGTCAGCCCCGCCCAGGCCAGGGAACTCCTGGGCGCCGTCCGCGGCCTGTCCGGCCGGGGCGCGCACCTGGAGGCGTTCTATGCCTGCCTGTACTACGCCGCGCTCCGGCCGTCGGAGGCGGTCATGCTCCGCGAGACCGACCTGCACCTGCCCGCCAAAGGGTGGGGCCGGATCGACCTGGCCGCCTCCGCCTCCCGCGCCGGGCGGGCCTGGACCGACCACGGCGCCGCCCGGCAGGAACGCGGCCTCAAGCACCGCGCCGCCCACGAAACCCGCACCATCCCCATCCCGCCCGACCTCGTCGAGCTGCTGCGCGTCCACATCAGGCGGTACGGCACAACCCCGGACGGGCGGATCTTCCAGACCACCCGCGGCGGCATCATCCAGGACTCCGCCTACAGCGCGGTCTGGGCCGAGGCCCGCAAGACTGCCCTCACCCAAGCGCAGTACGCCTCGCCGCTGGGCCGCCGCCCCTACGACCTGCGCCACGCCGCGGTGTCGCTGTGGCTCAACTCCGGAGTGCCCGCCACCGAGGTAGCCCGCCGCGCCGGACACGGCATCGCCGTCCTGCTAAAGATCTACGCCCACTGCATCGACGGTCAGGCCGACGCTGCCAACCGGCGCATCACCGACGCCCTCGCCACCCAGGACCCTGCGCCCGGCCCTGACGGCCGGGAAGAAGGCGACAGCCATCAGGCAGCCTGAAAAATGGCAGGCCAGAGGCCCCAAGAACCGGACGCGGCGTGAAGGCGCAGCCGCCTGCCAGCGCCGTCCGTGCCCGTCCGTGCATCACCCGGCCCCCGGCCCCGAGCACACGGACACCTAGCGGACGGCCGCAGCCCGGAAACGAGCCTCCAAGCGCGCATGCGCTGGTCAGCGCCAGATGACTCGAACCGGAGGATAGGGCTGTAAAACCGTCGGCTTAGCCTACGTTGGTTCGAACCCAACACCTGCCACCACCTGCGAAAACGGCCCGTGAGCTGGGTTTTCCCTGTCTCGCGGGCCTTCTTGCTGTTGTTCCGCTGTGTCTCACGATGTGCCGCTGTGAGGCCCTGCGTAGCAGTGGTTACGGACATATGGCGGACGGATTCCGGGCCGAGCAAGCGGTTCACCGAACCGCTAGCCCTTATCCGCTCATATGCCCCTGACCTGCGCAGACCCGGTCTTTGATCATTCCCGCGGCCGTCCCTGTCCGTCATGCGTCCGTGCGCACGGGGGTACCGGCCGGAGCAAGCGGTTCCGCCAAACCGCTTGCTCCCCGGTTTCAAGTGGTCAGATCGTCCCCGGTGCGGACCGCAGCCACGCTGGCAAGCCCGCCGTTGATCCCATTCTCGCCCCCGCATGCCTGGATCGGAGGGGACAGGCAGCCCTCGCTGTACCGAGACCACGCAGCCTGGATCAGGCGGCTGGACGCGATGCCATCGTCGCGTGGATTGCTGATCTCGTCCCGCGCGGATGTCTTCTGTGGCCGGGATGCGGCCGGTTCTTTCAGATGCCTGGGAGCGAGATCTGCTCTGGCTGGGCTTGGGTGAGGTTCTTGTGGTTCGCGTCGCCGGGGTATCCGGCGATGCGGTTCAGCTTGGTGAAGGTGAGTGTGCCGCCATTCGGCAGCGCGTCGATGAGGGCGGCTAGGAGCAGGGCGGCTCCGAGGGTGTCCCAGAGCGCGCGGTGGGGCTGGCTGCCGGGCGCGAGCGCGGTGACGGTCTCGGTCAGGTGATGCCGGTCCAGGAGCGCGGTCAGCCCGTTGCCTTTGGTGCCCGCGTGGACGTGGCGGGCCAGCCGAAGCGTGTCGATCAGGGCGCCGGGGTGGACGCCGGGGCAGCGGCGGTGCAGGAGCCGCCAGTCGACGCCTACGTTGTGCCCGACGATGATTTTCCCTTCCAGCCGTGCTGTGAGTTCGGCGGCAACGCCGGCGAGGCCGGGCGCTGCGGCGAGGACGTCGCTGGTGAGGCCGGGGGAGATCCAGGGCCTGCGGGGGATTGGCCTGCCAGGGTTGATGACGGTGGTGTAGGCGCTGGCAATGGCAGGGTGTCCGTCGGCGATGGGGATGAGGGCGATTTCAAGGATGTCCTCGTCGTCGCGGTCTTGAGCGCCGCTGCCTTCTAGGTCGAGTGCGACGAGCGGCGCGTCTTTCCATGACGTCTCGGTCATGCGGGCCGCCGCCTCTCCGCGGGTTCGGGTGTCAGTCGTCTTCATCAAACCGCGAAGCGTGGGTGAACCGGGTACGGATCGCGGTGAGTGGCGTAGCGCTTCTGCTCACCGAGGCCGTGGGTCCAGACGTGGCCGCCGTCTATAAGGTAGTCGGTGGCGTAGCCGAGGTCGGCCAGCACGGTGTCCAGCTCGCCGGGGGCGGGCTGGCGGTGGCCAGCGTGGCAGCGGCCGATCTGGGCGGCCGGGCAAATGTCGCAAAGCTCGCGGACACCCCAGTGGCCGTCGTAGTCCGCGACCTGGTGAGCGGCTGACACCCCGCATGAGGTCTTGCGGAACAGCGGTGTGGAGATCCCTGAAGCACGCCAGGCGGCGATGACGCGGGCATCCAGTTCTTCGGGCAGGACTTTGCGCCGGTTGTAGTCCTGCCCGTAGGGCACCTCGACACCTTGTGGTAGTAGCCGGTGAACACGATCGCGTCAGCCGCGCGGCCGGCCGCCAGGACGCCGGTCATCGTGGCCGGGTCGTCGTTCCAGCCCGGGACGATCGGCCGCCAGTAGAGGACCACCT
>WNFF01014817.1_pt1 | contig 18587 bp, 13 predicted proteins | sample 5400441 | NCBI WGS metagenome assembly WNFF01 (sample SAMN13153345, study PRJNA577476) | soil metagenome | isolation source: 120 cm saprolite under Douglas fir tree site 2 hole 3 replicate 1 | place: USA:California | collected 2015-04-18 | reverse complement strand
TTTGCCAAAGCTGATATGCCGCCGGTGCCTCCGCCTGACCAGCCGGGACAGCCGGCCGCAGCGCCAGCCCGGGCTGCCCGTGAAGCGGCGAAGCCAGGTAACGTGCCTGCCGCAACGGATAAAGCTGCCACGCCAGCAGCGACTGGAAGCGGCCAGCCAGTGGCGCCGAAGCAGTAAATTGACACAGAGCTGAGGAGATTGCCTGCTGATTTGTCACAATTGTGTTCGCGATCGAGACGAGTGTCAGGGCACGAGTTCACTCGGGCAGTCGGAGCGGATGCGACGACGCAGTCGAGGATCGCGAGGATGCCGATCGTGACCATGCGGCTTTGAGGAATTCTCTCGAGCATCGCCTGGTTTGAGTACAAAAATTTAGCGTGCTGCATTCGGGGAGAACACCCTGTATCGGCATGGTGCAGGATACATTCTCGGGATCCTTCCACTCAGCCTCACGACTTGCGTCGCTCGTCTTCGGTCAGGATGACAGGGTTTGAGAGAATGGCATGAATCGTATGACATTTGACGTGGGCATGTGCCCGCTAAACTAAGGAGCCCTGATGAAATCTTCCCGCCGCAGTTTCCTGCAGAACGCCGGTATCGCTACTACGCTGGCTGTCGCGCAGCCTGGGGCCATATTCGCCCAACAGGAACAGGAAAGTGCGCCAGAAAAGCCGCTGCCTGCGCCGATCGCAAGATTGAAATCACGCAAAAGCGAAGCCCTTCCTATCACGATGGAAGAGCGGCTGTTGCGACTTGAACGCGCACAGCAGTTGATGCGGGACAACAAGCTGGACGCCATCATGATGATTGGCGGCACCTCTCTGAACTATTTCACCGGCATACGCTGGTGGCTGAGCGAGCGTCTGTTTGCCATGATCGTGCCGGCCAAGGGCAATCCATTTTATGTGAGCCCGGCCTTTGAAGAAGACCGTGCCCGCGAACAGATCATGATGAACATGGGTGATGCCAAGGCCGACGTACGCATATGGCAGGAAGATGAGAGCCCTTACCAACTCATTGCCAACGGGATGAAGGAGCGTGGCATTGCGGCAGGGAAGATCGGCATGGAAGAGACGGTGCATTACGTCTTCAGCTCAGGAGTAGGCAACGCCGCTCCTGCAGCGCAGATCACCAGCGCTACGCTGGTGACGGCGGGCTGCCGCATGATTAAGAGCGACCATGAATTGAAATTGATGATGCTGGCTAATCAGGTCACGCTGGCGGCTTATGAAGCGGCTTACCTCTCCACGAAAGAAGGCATGACGCAGCAGGATTTTGCCCAGATGGTCTCGGCGGCACATGCACGCCAGGGATTTCAGGGCGGTGCGGGAGTGCAGGTGGGCGAGAATTCCGCTCTACCGCACGGATCGGCCAAGCCCCAGGTGATCAAAGAAGGCACCATTCTGCTGATGGACGGTGGATGCAAGGTGGAAGGCTACGAGTCTGACATCAGCCGCACCGTTGTTCTGGGCAAGCCGACGGACAAGATGAAAAAAGTTTTTGAGATCGTGCACAAAGCGCAATCCACCGCGCTGGCCACGGCGAAACCGGGCGTTCCATGCGAAGCTGTGGATGCGACTGCCCGCAAGGTGATCGCCGATGCAGGATACGGACCAGACTACGCCCACTTCGGACATCGCGTAGGCCATGGCATTGGCATGGACGGTCACGAATGGCCCTATCTCGTTCGCGGCAACAAGCTGCCGCTGGCAGCACGCATGTGTTTCAGTGATGAGCCGGGTGTTTACATCCGCGGCGAGTTCGGTGTTCGCCTGGAAGATGATATGCACATCACAGACAACGGCGCTGAACTGTTCACGCCGCAGAGCCCGAGTTTGGAAGATCCGTTTGGGAAGGTTTAGTTTTTTGTCCCGAGCAAAGCGAGGGAACCCTATAGCCACCAGGCTGAGAATGGTAATGATCAGAGCGCGCGCGCTTAATTTTTTGATACTGCTGGGGTATGGAAAGATAAGGTCCACGAGACGGTAGGGATCCCTCGCTACGCTCGGGATGAACAAACCGCTACGCTCGGGATGTACAAGCACATGCCTTCTTGCCCTTTTCCGTTCCCCCAGATAAACTCACGTGTTTTCCATATACCCGTCTAACTGGCTGGAGACCAATTTCAATGACCTTGCGCCGTGCCCTGCCGCTGTACCTGTGTCTTGTCTTTACCCTTTCTCTTTGTGCCGTCGCTCAGCGCAACCGTGAAGACCGTGCCTCTACGCCTCCGGCCTCTGCTGACACTGCCAAGTCCGCGACCACTGACTCCAAGGCCGCCGACGCTAAAGCCGAGCCAAAGAAGGATGTATCGGATGCTCCGCCCGTGGTGACACATCATGAGGCCCATGTTGGCGGCAAGCTTCTGCGTTACACCGCCACCACGGGCACGCTGCCGCTTAAAAACGTTGAAACCGGCGAGGTCGAAGCTCATATCTTCTTCATCGCTTACACGCTGGATGGCCAGCAGCCGGCGCAGCGTCCGCTCACGTTTTCTTTCAACGGCGGTCCGGGATCGGCATCTGTCTGGCTGCATCTCGGAGCCATTGGTCCAAAGCGTGTGAAGATGCAGTCCGACGGCATGATGCCCGCGCCACCCTACCAACTTGTGGACAACGAATATTCCTGGCTCGACCAGACGGACCTGGTCTTCATCGACCCGGTCGGCACCGGCTACAGCCGCGCCGTGAAACGCGACCAGACCAGGAAATTCCTCGGCCTCAAGGGCGACATCGAATCGGTGGGGGAATTTATTCGTCTTTATCTCGGACGCTATGAGCGCTGGTCATCACCGCTGTTCATGGTTGGCGAAAGCTATGGCACCACGCGTGCCGCCGGGCTCTCCGGATATCTCTTCGAACACGGCGAAAAAGCTTTCGCCTGACCTGCAGCAGGACTTTCCCAAACTGCGGGCTGAAGTTGAACAGTGGGCCGCCACCGGTTATGCGGAAGCGCTGGCCAAGGGCGATCGGCTTACCCCGCAGGAACGTTCTGCTGTCGCCGAGAAACTGGCGCGTTACACGGGTCTGAGCAAAGCTTACGTCGAGCAGAATAATCTCCGCATTGATGAAGGCCACTTCACCAAGGCCCTGATGCGCGATCAGGGAAAGATCGTGGGCCGACTGGATAGCCGTTTCCTGGGCAACGAACGCAGCACGCCGCTGGAGACCGCGGCATCCGATCCCAGCATGAACGCCATTCGTCCTCCTTACACCGCCATGTTCAACCAGTACGTGCGCACCGAACTCGGCTACAAATCTGATCTTGAGTACTACATCCTGGGCGGCGGCTTCCGCTTTGACGAATGGGATTGGGGCGTTCAACGGGGCGGCTTCCCTGACACCGCTCAGGCGCTCAAAGACGCCTTCGATAAGAATCCATTCATGAAGCTCTTTGTTGGATCAGGTTACTTCGATCTGGCCACGCCATACTTCGGGACCCAGTACACGCTCAACCACATGGGCCTGGACGCTGACGAACACAAGCGCGTTTCGCTTGGCTATTACGGCGCCGGACACATGATGTATATACAGGACCAGTCGCTGGGCGAATTGAAGAAGGATGTGGGCAGCTTTATGGGTAGTGCGCTGAAATAAAGATCATTTGGTAATTGGGTAATTGGGTAATTTGGTAATTGGGTAATTGAAATCGAAATCTGATTTACTCAGTACGCAATTACTCAATTACCAGATTACGCAATTACCAAATCTCGATCAATTGCGTTGATGAGTATTGGCGGGTGGATTGGCATTCCCCGGGGCGACGCTGTTGCGATGAATGAGAAAGACCAGAATGATCAGAATCACGACCAGGGCAAGTGCACACAGGGAGAAGCGCCTGCCAGGTTCGGGTCGTTTTGTGGGGAGCACTGCCATTGTATTTAGGATGCCATTGTATTTAGGATGCCATCGAAATCGAAAAGGGCAGCAGATCAGAGAAGCGATTACTCTTCCTAACCTGCGGCCCTCATGAAATTGCCCTCATAAAATCAATGAGTCGGTACTTGAAGGTCGCGTTCCAGGCGGACTTCAAGCTGTGTGCCTTTATCCAGTTTCATATCGCCACCCTTAAAGAGCAGACTGGTTCCGGTGCCGAGCCCGCCACCAACCGCTGCTCCAATGGCAGCACCTTTGCCGCCGCCAAGCACTGAACCGCTTACCGCGCCAATACCGGCGCCAATGGCTGCGTTTTCAATTACGCGCTTCTTGTCCGGACCTTTCTTTGCCAGTTCGCCTTCGTCGCCGACCGACTTGACGGAAGCATCGCCGGGGACGCCAGTGACCGTAGCGATCAGCGGCACCCAGCCGTGGCGGGTTTCAATCTCATCCATCGCCAACATAATGCGCGCGCCGGTAAAGCCATGCTCGTAGCGGGCCACATGGCCTTTCACGTTGCGTCCGCGAGGAATGATGAGGCCGCTGGGCGTGGTCAGGTCTTCGCGCAATTCGGCCTTAAAGTGTTTTCCCTCTGACAGTTTTTTGGTGTCCAGCGTGTCTTTTAATTTCACAATAAAGCGCTGGCCCTCCGGAATAACGTTCGGCGGCGCGCCATAAACAGGATTGGGGTGGTAGCCACCAGCTTGCGGAGGCGGTCCGGGATAAGCGTCCTGTGGACGTGTTTTCAAAACCGGGCTGTCTTGTGAGTTTGAGCTTCCGTTGTCCTGGGCCGCGGCGCTCATGGCGAGCGTTATTCCCAAAGCACAAACGGAGGCGATCCACTTTGGCTGCATGGCTTGCACCTCTTGGGGTCAATCTGAAGCAGTTGACCTGAATTTTAGTGACAGTTGCTCAACGTGAGATGCAGGATGGCTACCCGAGAGCTGCTCTCCGGCATCTCAGTTACTTACTCTGATAGCGTTAAACCCAGGGCGATAGGTGTTGTTGCGGTGGGAAAAAGTTCATTACTGAAGTAACTGTACAATCGGACACATCTTTAGCATGCTGATTACATCTTAACACCTAGGCAATAGGCCTATATCGGTCGGGTGACTATGAAGAATTGGTTCATACCTGTAGCGGTGGTGGGGTTGAGTGGGCTGGGACTGATGGTTGCCAGCGAACGGGGACGGGAAAAGCTTCGCCATGCCTTTGATCGTCTGGTGGAGCACAGCGACCCGTTGGGCGAGTTCAACAATTTTCTGGATGATCAGCTCACTTCCATCCAGCGCGCCCTGGATAATCTGGCGGCGGCCCTGGAAGAGCAGGCCTGATCTTTATACCTGATCTTTATTCCTGATCAACCCGCGATGGCATTGATTCTTTCCGCCATGCGCACGTCCCTTTCCGTGACTCCCCCTGAGTCATGGGACACCAGAGACATTTTCACCTGGTTATAGCGAATGTCGATGTCAGGATGATGGTTGGCCGCTTCAGCAGCCTCAGCGATCTTGTTCACAAACGCCATCGCCAGTTTGAAGTCGGCAAACTCAAAGGTCCGCTCAATCGCCAATCCGTTGCGCTTCCATCCTGGAAGCTTGCCTAGAGCCGCTTGAATCGCAGAATCAGTTAATACAGCCATCGCTCTCACCTTCACGCGCGGTTTTAACTGCCGCCAATACGCGCGACAGTTCGATATTCATTGTAATCGCGGGATTGGGTTGTGGAGCGCAGACACTCCTGCATGCGGGGAATTGAGCTCAGCGGATGGCGACGGTATTTCTATGTGACTTTGGCGGCGACGGCGGGCAGTTTGATGGCGTAATTGAATTTCTGGGAGTTAATTTCCTTACGCAGGTCTTCCCATATGGTGTCTGGCATGTCCATGAAGACGCGGACTACTTCGGGGTCAAACTGGCGTCCGGACCAGCGCAGGACTTCTTCGCGAGCGGCTGAGATGGTCTGGGCAGCACGGTAAGGGCGGTCTGACGTGATGGCGTCCAGCGTATCGGCAATGGAAAAGATGCGCGCGCCCATGGGTATCTCTTCCGCACGCAGTCCACGTGGATAGCCGGTGCCATCGTATTTCTCCTGGTGCGAATAAACGATCTCAGCGGCCCGCGAGAGGAACGGTATCTTCTTAAGCATCTGGTAGCCGCGGAAGCAATGCTCGCGCATGATCTCAGTTTCTTCCGGTGTCAGGGCCCCAGGTTTGCGGAGAATCGCGTCTGGTATGGCCATCTTGCCGATATCATGCAGGAAAGCGCCACGCGCAATAATCTTAATATCTTCGCCGGAAAGACTCATGGCCCGGGCAATGGCGATGGTAAAGGCCGTAACACGCTTGGAGTGTCCTTCAGTCTCGGCATCTTTCAGGTCGAGCGCGTCGCCTAACGCTTCAAGGGTTACGTCATAAGAACGCTCCAACTCCGTCATGGCATGGCGAAGTTGTTCGGTGCGGGCTGCCACCAGCGATTCCAGATTCGATTGATAAGCCCGGTTTTCCATCCGCAAGCGACGCGTTTCCAGGGCCCGGCGAACCATGGCCAGAAGCTGTTCACGCTCGAAAGGCTTAAGCAGGTAATCGTAGGCGCCGTTACGGATGGCGGCCAGCGCGACTGAGATATCATGCACAGCAGTGACCATGATCACCGGCATGTCAGGAAACTTCTCTTTGGAACGTTCCAGAAGGGCGATGCCGTCCATTTCCGGCATCATCAGATCAGAAAGCATCAGCTCAAACTCACCGGAAGCATTCAGGATGGCAAGGGCTTCAACGGCTGAACTGGCAGAGCGGGTTTTGTACCCCGCGGCACTCAGCATCGACGATATGATTTCACGTATTGATTCTTCGTCGTCAACGACTAGAATGCGATCTGTATTCATGAAGGATTTCCTGCCGGGGGGAAGTTTAATCTAACGCAGACTACACGGAAATACAATGGCCTAATGTACAAAATATCTGAGTCATGAAGGGTTTATGATATATAACATTTCCCCTACCTCAAAACACTGGTGATCATGGATCTGGTTCTGCAATCAGCCTTCCTTGCGAAAGGCTCGACTCTTCTCATTCTTCTGGCTGGGGCAGTACTGTTGTACCGCAGCTTCCGGGAGAAATACCTGGTCCCGTGGATCGCAGGGTGGATTGCTTATAGCGCATCCAAGCTTCTCTCCATCAGCCAGTTAGATCAGAACTCAATCGTGCTCACGGTGTTGACGTGGGCGTGCTTTTTGCTGGCAATAGGGCTGTTCTCCAGTGCCGTCCTGCTGTACACGGATGAAAAACGGCTGATTCTTCCCACTGGGGTCGTTCTGGGCGCCGCAATGGTGCTGATTGTGCTTCACGCCGTGTGGTTCCCGCGCGTGGAGACCCTGAACACGGCTTTTGCTGGGCTATGGCGGTTGGGGGCCCTCATCGCTTCCATACAACTGCTGCGCCTGGCCTGGGGGCGGCCGAACGTTGGACGCTGGCTTCTGGCCGCAATGCTTCCTATTCTTCACCTTCATCTATCGCAGAGCCCCACCACGGAACTGTGGCATGACTTCCTGGTGGACCTGGCCCTTGGCATCAGCATGATGACTATCGTCCTGGATGATTCGCGCGTGCAGATTCAGCGGCTGGACGTGCTTAACACGATTACCCACAAGATTTCCGAATCGCAGGGTTTTGAAGCCACGGTAAATCTGGTGTTGACCCACCTCATGAAGATCACGCGCGCCAATGCGGCGTGGTTCCGATTGCTGGAGGGCGACAAGCTGGTCATGGTCTCGCACAGCGGACTCTCTGAGGCCTTCCAGCAACAGGATTTTATTCTCGACGTGAATGAAAGCGTAGGCGGCCTGGCGCTACGCGACAGCACGGTGTGCGTGGTACGTGCGGCGGATTCCAATCCCCCGGAGGTGGCCAAAGCGCTGGGAAGCGAAGGCATCCACCACATACTGCTGGTGCCCGTGGAAGGGAAGAATTCTCGCATTGGGGTGCTGGTCCTGGGGATTGACAGTTTCCGCGCCCATCGCGGTGACGAGCGGGCGTTCTTGAAAGCGGCGGCCAAGCAGTTGGGTCTGGCCGTGGAAAATCACAGACTCGCTGATCGAGTGGAGCAGTCACGCAGTGAGTGGGCGGGCACCTTTGATTCCATTCCGGATTCAATTCTGGTGCATGACAGTGACTATCGCATCCTGCGGGCCAATCAGGCGCTGTTGCGGCGTCTCGAAATGCCATTCGTTGACGTTACTGGCCAGTTGTGCGAGAGCATCATGCCGGGCGCAGGGATGAACTGGAGCAACTGTCCGTATTGCGCGCACGCAGAGTGTTCGGGTGAAGAAGATCCCTGCTTTGGGGGCTACTCAGTGGTGTCAACCTCGCCCTACACGAATGAGGAAATGACCCGCGCAGGCACCGTGCACGTGATCAAGGACATCACGGAGGCCAAAGCTTCTGAGGAGCGCTACACCTCCCTGTTTAATCACATGCATGAAGGAGTTTTCGCGTCCACGCCCAATGGCAAGCTGGTGGATTGCAATGAAGCCTTTGTTCGCATGCTGGGCTACTCGCATAAAGAGGAAGTGCTTGGGCTGGATGTGCTCCAGTCTCTCTACGTTGACAACGAAGACCGCAAGAAATTTCTCAGCGAGATCAGCCGCCAGGGCTTTGTTAGAAATTTTGAATACCGGCTGCGGCGCAAAGATGGCAATGAAATTTATGTGATTGAAAGCAGCTTTGCCACGCGTGATCCTGGCGGGCGCGTGGAGCGCTATCAGGGCGTGGTGATGGATGTGACGGAGATGAAGCACGCGGAGGATGAGATCCGCCGCCGCAATCGCGAGCTTTATGTCCTGAACAACATTGCCGTTACCTTCAACCAGTCGTTTGACCTGGATGAAATTCTTCAGCTCATCATGCTGCAGATTGTTGAGCTGCTGGCCACCGATACGGCTTCGGTTTACCTGTTTGACGATCAAACCAACGCGCTGTTGAAGAAAGCCTCTTACGGCCATCGCAGCTCCATCATCGCCGATAATGACGTGTTTCTTCTGCCGGCGGACTTTGTGGAAGCTCTGCGCGCCAACCATACAGAGATTGTTGATCACCAGAGCAAAGACAAACTTCCGGACATAATCACCAGCATCATCGCCAACGAGGGGCTGCACGCGTGGATGTGGGTGGTGCTGTGGCGCAAAGAAAAGATTCTGGGCGTGCTGGCCACCAGCAGCCGCGTAGTGCGCAATTTCAACCGATCAGAAGAAGGCGTGCTCATTGCCGTGGGGCGGCAGCTGGCCACCACGATTGAAAAAATCCAGCTTTACCATGAGACGCGTCGTGCGTATGAAGACCTGCGGCGCACGCAGGAACAACTGCTGCAAAGCGAAAAAATGTCCGCGGTTGGCCAGTTAATTTCCGGCGTGGCCCATGAGTTGAATATGGAGCCACGCGTCCAGGAGTTTATTCAGAAGCTGTACAAACAGGCGCAGCGAACCCAGAAGATCGTGCAGAACCTGCTTTCATTTGCGCGCCAGCATAAACCCCAACGCGTGCACGTGGACCTGCGCAGCGTGATGGAAGATACCATCGCTTTGCGCGATTATGACCTGAAGGTCAACAACATTAACGTGCAGCGTGAGTTCGAAGCTGTGTTGCCGTCAGTGATCGTGGATCCGCACCAGCTTGAACAGGTGTACCTGAACATCATCAATAACGCGGCGGACGCCATGCTCGATGGCCGCAATGGCGGCGTCCTGCGCATCAAGATTTTCAGCGACAACGGAAATGTGGTCTGCGAATTCCACGACTCCGGCCCGGGCCTGAATGATCCCAAACATGTGTTTGATCCGTTCTACACGACGAAGAGCGTAGGCAAGGGGACCGGTCTGGGGTTGAGCATCTGTTATGGAATCGTGAAAGAGCATGGCGGAGAAATTGCCGCCAGGAACCATCCCTCTGGCGGCGCTTTGATTCAGGTCCGCCTGCCGGTGGCCGTGGGCGAAAAGCCGCTGAGCGAGCGCGAGCGCATCGTGGCCCGGCGCGAATCGCGTCTTGAAGGCCAGGTTCTGCTGGTGGATGACGAAGAAGCGGTGCTTGATTTTGAGCGTGAAGTGCTCACCGCCGCCGGCTTGACCATTCTGACCGCTAACTCCGGCGCCCAGGCCATTGAGTATCTGTCGCATGAAGTGATTGACGCTGTCTTCCTCGACAGCAAGATTCCCGGCGACTGGTCGAGTGAAGACGTGTACCGCTACATGGAGAAACATTCACCGGACCTGGTGCGCAAGACCATCCTTGTGCTCTCCAATGTCTCTGATCCCTCCGTGCGCACGTTCGTGGATGCCACGCAGATCTTCTGCCTGGTGAAGCCCTTTGAAGTAGCTGATCTGCTGGCCGTGGCAAGACGTGTTCTGCGCCGCACGCAGGTAGCGGCCCATAGCGGGTAAAGATTCACATCCCGAGCGAAAGCGAGGGATCCCTATACCCACCAAAAAGCGTCGCGGCTATAGGGACCCCTCGCTACGCTCGGGATTTTAAGACCGTAGCCACCGGCTACCCTCGCGCCCTTGTCTCCCGCACAATCATCCTGCCTATCATTTCATTGCCTGCCAGCCTGATGATGCCGGCGCGCAGCCATGCCGGCGCTGCAAGCAGCTTTCGTATGCGCGAGGCGTTCCGCAAAGCCGGCGCAAGCTGCCGGAAATAGGCCGTGCGATACGCCGCGTGTGCCTGGGCAAGGGAAGCCCTTTGCTGGAGAAAGGGAACAAGCGCCTGCGCAGCCATGACTCCGCCATGCAGCGCGAGCGAGATACCGTCTCCCGCGAACGGATCGATGAATGCAGCGGCGTCACCTGCCAGTAGCATGCCGCGGTCTTCTGTTCGGGGGTCCCGAAAGCGTAAGCCTGAAGTGGTGACCGTGGGGAATTGCTGCTGCCAGTTGCGACTGCGCCGCTGAAGCTCAGGGTGAAGCGCAAAGACTTCAATATCCTCCCGGGAAAAAATAGAGATCCACGGAGTTCGGCGGCAACGCTTCATTGAAGTGGGCTTTCAGGCCAATTAATTTTGTCTTGTCCTGGCTTCTCTTATTCAAAGCCTCGCGCTGTGTGAGCTGTGACCATCGTCCAGTGGAGTTAACAACGGCCTTTGCCTTGAATGTTCCGATCGAACTTGTAACGGTAAATGGAGCTTCGACTTCACGGTCAACGTCGCGTACCAGCACCTCTTCGCGCACATCCACGCCGGCACTTCTCGCTGCTCGCAGCAACGCAGCATCCAGATCATAGCGGGGAATACTGGACGCCGCCGGTTCCACCGGTATGGTGATCCGGCGGGAATCGAGAAACACGCGTGATGATGTGATCTTTGGTCTCGCGGCAAATTCATGATCGTTGTCCAGTAAGGAATCGACCAGTTGCAGGGATTCAGAGGAGACAAATTCGCCGCACACCTTGTGGCGAGGAAAACTGCCTCTATCCAGCAGTAGTACACGGGCGCCGCTTCGTGCAGCCGTGATTGCGCATGCTGAACCCGCGGGGCCGGCGCCCACCACGATTAAGTCGTATTCGTGCCCGGATGCTTCCACGCGATCACTCCCATGCGCAGTAGAAAATACGTTTCAGTTTCAACCTCAGCAGCGCCAGCTTCTCTAAGCATTTCGTTCATTTCGTCCAGCGTGTAAGCCCGCTTTACAGAAGCCGGCGCGTCATGCCGTGTGAGGCGGCTGCGATACAGCGGGAAGCCTGCGTAGATCAGGGCCAGGTGCAATGGCGAACGAATCAGATCATTGATCAGTACAGCGTGCCGTGCCACGCGCAGGGCTTCACGAGCAAAGCCGGTGACCTGATCGGGCTCCAGATGATGGGCGAAGAGCGAGCAGCCGACGGCATCAAAGCTGTCGTCGGCAAAGGGAAGGGCCAGCGCGTCACCACAGACGGCGGGAAGCTGGCGGTTCATGTGCGTTATGTTGAGATCGAGCAAAGTTGGCTTCGCGGAAATGTTTTCACGCTGCAGCGTTTGCTGCGATCGTAAGGCCACGTCGCCGGACGCACTGGCCACGTCCAGCCATGAGATTGTATTCAGCTTCTTTTTTTGCGCCACAGATCGCAACAGACAGGTCATGGTGCGCACGCCGCCAAAGTTGCGGTTGATAAGGCGCAGGTCGGCCAGTGAGCCTTCAATCTCCTGAGGCGTACCTTCGTCGTTATCTAACAGCTCAGGGATGACCACGCGTTTCATGGTAAGGACCGCCCCTTTAATTCCCGCACGAGGTTTGTGGGCGAATCAGACTCTGGCCAGTTCTTCTTCCAGCAGTTGCTTGTTATAGAGCTCGGTGTAGTAGCCGTTGCGGGCGATAAGCTCATCATGCGTCCCTGATTCTACGATGCGTCCATGATGCAGCACGGCGATACGGTCAGCGTTGCGGACCGTAGAAACGCGATGGGAGATGAAAATCGTGGTGCGTCCCTGCATGACTTCGCGCAGGTGGTTGAGGATTTTCTCTTCCGTATAGGTGTCAACGCTGGCCAGTGCGTCGTCTAAAACCAGGATGCGGGGATCGCGGACGATGGCCCGCGCTATCGCCGACCGCTGCTTCTGTCCGCCGGAAAGCGTAATGCCGCGTTCGCCGACGAGCGTCTTGTACTGATCTGGGAATGCTTCAATGTCAGAGGCGATGCTGGCGGCTTCGGCAGCGTCATGTATCTGCTGGTCCGTGGCTTGCTCTACGCCGAAGGCGATGTTTTCCCGCACGGTGTCACTGAACAGGAAAGTTTCCTGGGGCACAAAGCCAATGTTGAGGCGCAAGGTTTGTTTGCGGCGATTCGGCGGGCAACGCTTCATCGCTGATCTCAGACTTGACCGTTAGAATTTCGTTGATGCGCGTCATGGAAGCAGTACCGCGTTGGAAGATGTTGATCACCCACCCCAAGGCAATCACCGGCCAGGTGAGCATCAGGATGTACATGGTGAAGGCGTAAAAGTCGCCCACCGACATCTGGCCCTTGATCACGCCGCGGGGTCCCAGCCAGAGGACCATGGCATAGGCCAGTCCCAGCAGCAGTTCCAGAGCAGGCCAGAGCATGCCCATAAGGCGGGCAAGCGGAAGACTGCGAGTCACGTATTCTTTGTTTGAGGTTTCAAACAGCGCAATCTCAGATTCTTCCTGCGCGTAAGCTCGGATCAGGCGTGCGCCGGAGAAATTTTCCTGGGCGCGCGCGGAGATGTTGGAAAACTGCGCCTGTATGCGTTCAAAGCGCTCATGAATGCGGCGTCCGAAATATTGAATGATGATGCTGGCCAGCGGCAGGGGCAGAAAAGCATAGATCGTGAGCGTGGGGCTGATGTGCCACATGAAGAACAGCGCCGCCACGGTGAACACCAGCGTATTGGCGGAGTACATGATGGCCGGCCCCAGCAGCATGCGCACGGCATTCAGGTCATTGGTGGCGCGGGCCATGATGTCACCCGTCCGGTTCTTCTGGTAATAGTTGTAGGGTAGGCTGGAAAGGTGCGCAAACATGTCATTGCGCAGGTCATATTCAATGTCCCGGGAGACACCGATCATCAGCCAGCGCGTCAGAAATTGGAACGTTCCCTTGACCAGCGCAATGCCAATCAGCAGCAGGGAATAGACCAGAAACTTGTGTTGCGTGGCGCCACGGTTCAGGTCGTCCACTGCTCGCTTCAGTACCTGCGGGAACAGCACCCAGAGGCCGTTGTTGCCGAAGACGGTGAGCGCTCCCCAGAACAACGTCCAGCGATATCGTTTCAGGTACGGGAAGAGGGGCTGAAGGTTTTTGAACATGAGCCTGTATAGATGATTTTAACAGGGTAAAGGCTCAGCACGCAGGACACAAAGGAGTACGGAGGAAAACAATAAAAAAGATCTTGGTTTTGGATCAGTGTCATCAGTGCAAATCAGTGGTGAGACTTGGATTCTACGACGGTGTCTTGAAGATCAGATACCCACCGGCCAGGCCAAAGATCAGATCCGGCGACCATGCGGCTATCAGCGGAGGCAACTGGCTCACGTTGCCCATGGCTTCAAACAGGGCTGATGTCACCCAGTACACCAGGCCGATGATCAGGGCCGTGGCCACGCCGCTAAGCGCGCCGCGCTTGCCCACGGACAGGGCAAAAGGAAATGCCAGCACAGCCATTACCAGCGTGATCAGCGGAAAGGCAATCTTCCTTTGCAGCGCCACCCGAAGACGCACCACATCAAAACCGGCCTGCTGCAAGTCGCGGATATATGCCCTGAGCTCGTCATAACTCATTTCCTGTGACTGGCGAACTTCCTTCTTAAAGTAGTTGGGCTGCTCGTTCAGTTCCGGAAACGCAGCGGCATTAAACGGATGATAGTTGGTGACCATGTCCCCGTTGAACGACCGCTGCCAGCCGTTTTCAAAAACCCACTGATTCTCTGACCAGTGCGCGCGGGTGGCGTAAATACGTTTCGCGATCTGAAAGCTGTGCGGGTCAAGCTCGAAGGACGTGATGTTGCCGAACTGGTTGCGGTCCGGTTCGTAAAATTCGTAATAATAAACTTTGCGGTTTTCCGCCTGGGCGCCGTGTTTATTGCTGGTCTGGCCAAAAATCCATTTTCTGTCCGGACGCAAATAGGTTTGTGGCGGCTTTCCCTTGATCTGGTTTCTGAGGGTCTCCACGCGCTTGTTGGCGTAAGGCAGATAGTACTGGTCCAGCAGAAAGAGCGCTCCCGCCAGCCCCAGAGCGATAAACAGAATGGGAATGATGGTGCGATAGATACTGATCCCGGTTGCTTTCATGGCTGTGAGCTCGTTGGATTTCTGCATGATTCCAAACGTGACCAGCACTCCCAGCAGCACAGCCAGAGGCGTGACAATGTACAGCAGTGACGGAATCTCATTCAGCAGGTAGGCGACAATGGTGATCGGGTTGATCTTGTTGCGCATGATGTCACTGAGGAGTTCGAAAAAGGTGAACACCATGATGAGCACCACAAAGCTGGCCAGGATCAACAGCAGGTATCCGACGAAATTGCGGAGCACATAGTCATCCAGGATCAGGGGAAAGCGTGTGCTGAACAGGCGAGGGCGCCGTTGTACAGCGACCCGCCCGTTTTCGTCGGGCCGGCCATTGCTGCCGAATCTGGAGAGAGCTTCTGTCCAGCCCTTGAAACGCGCGGACAGCATCTGTCCCAGGCCGAGTTCAACCGGCAGCTTGTCTGTGCGTGAGAGCAGCACCGTACCCACAATGGCAAAGATGATGTTGGCCAGCCACACTCCGGGGATCACCGGTACTTTGCCGTTGCGGGCCAGGGACAGGCCGGTGCCATAAAGAAAATAGTAGATAAAGACCAGGACGATGGTAAGGACAAAGCCAGCGCCTTTGCCGCCTTTCCGCGCGGAGAGTCCCAGAGGAATGCCGATAAGAACCAGTACCAGACATGCGGTGGGCAGTGCCAGACGGCGATTAAATTCGGCAAAGTAAAGGCGTGCCTGTTCTTTGTCTGGATTGTGGCGTTGCCACAGCACGTTGGCTGTACTCATCTGCGATACTGGGATTTTTTCCTGTACTGGCTTGGGGATGGGTGGCAGCGTCAGTGAGGTGTCAGTCTCGCTGAAAGTGGAGATGGTGTACTGGTCAGGCTGGCGTGTGTTGGTTTCGTGAGTTTCGCCACTGATTAGGTGGAGTCGAATCGAATTGGGCCCGCCACTGCTTACCACGGCTTCTTTGGCGATGGTAATTTTTGGAGCGCCGGGCGTTGATGTATCAGCAAGGAAGACGTTCTTCCAGACCGCCGCACCGGAGCCGGAGCTTACGTCCTCAACGTAGAGCACGTAGTTTTTAAAATCTTCATAGAAGACGCGGGGCTGGACCTGAAAAGAAATCTGCGACGATGTGAGTTTCTTTTGCAGATCGGCAAGAGCCGCCGCGGATTTAGGAGCGAGGATGGCCGTATCCACGAGCGCAAAGATCCAGGCCGCCACTCCAAAGATGGAGATGATGGCAAGAAACTTTCTTACGCTTACGCCGGAAGCGCGCATGGCCGTTACTTCACTATCGGCCGCCATGCGGCTGAGCCCGATGAGAATTCCCACCAGAACTCCCATGGGCACGGTCACGGTAAGTGCGGCGGGCATCAGCAGGAAGAAGATTTCAGCAACGCTGGGAACGGGCGCGCTATTGCGAACCACCAGTTCCAGCAAACGTCCTACCTCACGCATGAAAATTACAAACGTGAACACTGACGCTCCAAGGAGCGCGTGAGAAGCGACTTCTTTCAGGATGTAGCGGGTAAAAATGCGCACGCTAAGCTGATTTCCTGGTGCTGACTAAGTAACCAAATGATCGTTGAAACGTGATCGGTGCCTATGAGTCTAGCAGACGGGTGCTTATGATTTCGCGCGTTATGATTTAATGGATAGCTCAGATATGTCGTCCATCCGCCTTGTATTTCTCTGGCACATGCATCAGCCGTACTACAAAGACCTGGTGACGGGACAATACCGTCTACCCTGGGTCCGATTACACGCTCTCAAAGATTATTACGGCATGGTGAAGCTGCTGGATGAGTTCCCAAACGTCCATCAGACGTTTAATCTAGTCCCCTCACTGATTGCGCAGATTCAGGATTATGTCAGCGGCGTGGCCCTGGACCCATTCTGGCAAGTGGCTGCTCTGCCTGCGCACGAACTCGACTTCAGTGAACGCCTCTTTGCCATTCAATATCTGTTTCAGGCCAACACAGACAATATGATCGGGCGTTATCCCCGATATCGCGAACTCTGGGCGCAGTATCGCAGCAAGCCTGAGGACGCCGCCCGGCTGGTTCAGCAACTGACCAACAATGATCTCACTGATCTTCAGGTGCTTTCGCAGATTGCCTGGATGGATGAATTTTTCCTGCAAGACCCAGATATCCAGGAGCTGGTGAAAAAAGGCCGCGGCTACTCTGCTGATGATCAGCAGCTTGTGGTGATGAAGCAGAGACAATTCCTGGCCAAGGTGCTGCCTGCTTATGCCGTGGCGGCGCAGCGTGGGTCCATCGAAATTTCGACATCGCCTTATTACCATCCCATTTTGCCTCTGGTCTGCGATACCGATATGGGCGGCGTTTCCCACTCCGGGCTTCCACTTCCGGCAAGCCGCTTCCAGCATGAGGATGATGCCCGCGCGCAGATTCAGCGCGGCATTGATCTCCATCAGAAGGTTTTCGGTGTGCGTCCAAGCGGCATGTGGCCTTCAGAGGGTAGTGTCTCCAATGACGTGCTGCGCATTGCGCATGAAGAAGGCCTGGAATGGCTTGCCACTGACGAAGGAGTGCTTGGCCGGTCCATCGGCTACCTGTTCCGTCGCGAAGGTAGCGGCAAGCTTGAGCCCGAGGCGGCGGAGAAGCTGTATCGCGTCTATCGCTGGCAGAAGGCAAACGCGCACATGAACATCGTTTTCCGCGACCATTCACTTTCTGACCTGATTGGTTTTGTTTACTCCGGGGTGCCGCCGCGCGATGCCGCCAGTGACTTTCTGCGCCGCGTGAAGGAATCTGCCGCGCCCGTGCTGGCCGCAGGCCGTGACGCTGTTGTCCCCATTATTCTCGATGGCGAAAATGCCTGGGAGAGCTATCCGCAGTCGGGCAGGGAATTTCTGCGCCGCCTGTATGACGGCATTCAGAACGATCCAGGCATCGCCGCCATGACGGTGGCTGAAGCCGTGAAGGTTGAGAAAACGCCGGAACCGCTGGCGTCGATCTTTCCCGGATCTTGGATCAACGCCAATTTTGATATCTGGATTGGTGCTCCGGAAGACAACACTGCATGGGACTATCTCTCCGCGGCGCGCAACTTCTACGCAGAAAATGCGGACAAGGTTTCCGAAACTCAGCGCGCACTGGCTTTCGAAGAACTGCTGATCGCGGAAGGCAGCGATTGGAACTGGTGGTACGGTCCGGAACACCATTCGGACAACGATCGTGACTTTGATGAGCTTTACCGCAAGCATCTTTCCAACATTTATCACGCCATGGGCGCAGCGCCTCCTGAAGTGCTGGCGCAGCCCATTGCAGGCCGCCATGACAGGCCGCAGTTCACGCCGCAGTCCGCGTACATCCATCCGCATATTGACGGCCGGGACATTGGCTATTTTGATTGGCTGGGTGCAGCCACACACGTGGCTGATCGCCACTCATCGGCCATGCACGGCAAGGTTTTTCTGCTCGATACCGGCTATGCCGGCGTGAACGCCAGCAGCCTCTACTGCCGGCTGGACTTCCTGGAGCCTGCCAGCAAATGGGCCATCGCCCACACTAGAGTTGTGATCTCCGTGGAGAGCATGCCTCTGGATGCGGCACTGCCCATCACGTCCTACAGGCTGCAATCGGATGTTGTGGAGGGCGCGGTTACACGCTGGCAGTTCTGCGAAAACGGCATCGAGAAGCAGGCAGGTCCTGACCTGCGCGTGGAAATGGATGCCATTCTGGAATGCCAGATCCCTCTCTCCGACCTGAACGCGGAGCAGGGAACTGTGCTGCGCGTGCGCTTCTCCGTGTGGCGTGATCATCTACCGTTGGACGCGCTCCCGCAGGAAGGTTCGATTGAGGTGCGCGCGGTGGTGGAAAGCGAACTCAGCGCTGTCCCTTACGCCAAGCCCTGAAGATGGGCGATCATTTTGCACCCTGTCATTAAACCGTAAGCGCGAGCGAGTCGGAGTTCCGCAGAGCGGGACGACGCCGAAGAGAGGAACCCCGA
>WNFF01004842.1_pt1 | contig 18588 bp, 16 predicted proteins | sample 5400441 | NCBI WGS metagenome assembly WNFF01 (sample SAMN13153345, study PRJNA577476) | soil metagenome | isolation source: 120 cm saprolite under Douglas fir tree site 2 hole 3 replicate 1 | place: USA:California | collected 2015-04-18 | reverse complement strand
CGTCGCCCGCACGCGGAACTCGCCCATCGTGAACTCGCCCGCCTCCACCTGCTGCACGGTGAGCTTCGCCGACAGCGCGTCCAGCGGCACCGGAAATACGGCCGGGTCCATCTGTTGTCGCAGGATCGCCTCGAGCGAGATCGTCCCCTGACGCGATCCCCAAATCCGCACGGCATTGCCCGGTGCAAAAAACGGCTTGAAGTGCGGCAGCCCCTGAATGTGATCCCAGTGCGCGTGGGAGAGGAGAATCTCCGCGTTGACCGCGCCGTTCTGCCGCTCGACCAGCTCCAGGCCCAACGCCCGGATTCCCGTGCCGGCATCAAGGATGACCAGATGCCCCCCGGCCCCCTCGACCGCGACGCACGGCGTGTTGCCCCCGTAGCGCGCGGTCTGGGCTCCGGGGGTCGGGATGCTACCCCGCGTTCCCCAGAAGGTCACCGTGTAGGCCATGCGATCGGGCACGCCGTTACCTCGGCTAAGTTACGAGAAATCCGTGATCTAGGACAAGCCGACGCCTCACCCTGCGAGGGTGACGCATCTCACGAGCGCCCGGCGGCGGCATCGAGCGCCGCCCGGTCCTTGATCGTGATGTCCTTGCGGCTGATGTGGATGAGGCCTTTGTCCACGAGGTCGCGCATCGTGCGCGAGACGGTCTCCCGGCTGGAGCCGATCATCTGGGCGATGGTGTGATGGGTCAGCCGGCGTGTGATCCGCTCCCCGCCCTCTTCGTCGGCCAGCTCGAGCAGCAGCTGCGCCACCCTGCCGTTGACGTCGAGCAGGACCAGGCTGCCGACTTTTTCGTCGACGCGCCGCAAGCGGCGCGACAACTCCTTCAAGAGGGCCAGGGCGATGGCGGGCACCTGCATGAGGATGTTGGTGAAGTCCTCGCGCCGCAGCACCACCAGGGTCGAGTCTTCCATGGCGATCACGTGCGCCGAGCGGGGTTCGTCGTCGATCAGCGCCATCTCACCGAAAAACTCGCCCTCCCCCAGGACCGACAGAATCACCTCGCGGCCGTCCTCGCCGATCAGCACGACCTTGACCTGACCCGTGGCGACGACATAGAGGGCGTCGCCGGGGTCGTCCTCGAACAGGATGACGGAGTTCTTGGGATAGGCCCGCTCGCGCGCCAGCTCCAGGACCCGCTGCAGGTCGGCGGGGCCCAGTTGGCCGAACAGGGGGACTTTCTCGAGGACTGCCGCAGCCGACACGAAGGAACCTCCCCGGGGTCGGGGGCGTTGTGGTGCGGGCAAGCTTACGACGCGGCTTGGCGCCTGTCAATTCTGAACGCGCCCGCGGCTTGCCGCCAAGTGTCGATGCCAGTTAAATTTCCGCCCTTCGAGCCGTTCGACTTTCAGCCAGAGGATACCGGCAGTGAAGCCCGCCATACACCCGAATTACCAGCGTGCAACGGTGCAGTGCGCCTGCGGCAACAGCTTCATCACCCGCTCGACCACGCCCGCCATCCACGTCGAAGTCTGCGCCAAATGCCACCCGTATTTCACGGGCAAGCTGCGCTTGATGGACACCGCGGGCCGCGTGGAGCGGTTTCGCCAGAAATACGCGGCGGACAAGACTTCGGAGAAGACGCCGGGGTAAGCGGTGGAGCCCCGACTCCGCCAAGCGCTGGCGCGGGCGGAGGAGGTCGCGCGACAGCTGGCCGACCCCGACACCGCGCGGAATCCGGCCAAGCTGAAACAGCTGGGCCGCGAGTACGCGCGGCTTGACGCCGTCCGTCAGACCTACCAAAAACTCGAGCGCCTGGAGGGCGAGTTGGCCCAGGCGCGCGAAGTGCTCGCCGACAAGGATCCCGAAATGGCGCAGCTGGCCCGCGCGGATGTGGAGCGCGTGCGTCCGGAAATCGAGCGGCGCTTTTGCGAGCGCCGCGGCTGGAAGGTCGAGGTGCTCGAGCTGAGCGAGGGCACCCTGGGCGGTATCAAGGAAGCGATCTTCGCCGTGCGCGGCCCCAAGGTCTACGGCACGCTGCGCTACGAGTCGGGCGTGCACCGCGTGCAGCGCGTGCCCGCGACCGAGGCGCAGGGTCGCATCCACACCTCCGCCGCTACCGTCGCGGTGTTGCCCGAAGCCGAAGAGGTCGACGTCAAGGTCGAAGACAAAGACCTGCGCATCGACGTGTTCCGTTCGCAGGGGCCGGGTGGCCAGAGCGTCAACACCACCGACAGCGCGGTGCGCATCACCCACCTGCCCACGAACCTAGTGGTGCAGTGCCAGGACCAAAAGTCGCAGCTGCAGAACAAGATCAAGGCGATGGAGGTGCTGCGCTCGCGGCTGCTCGACCGCATCGTGGCCGAGCAGGAGGCGGCGCGGGCGCGCGAACGGCGCGCCATGGTGGGCACGGGCGACCGCTCGGCCAAGATCCGCACGTATAACTTCCCGCAGAACCGCGTCACCGACCACCGCATCGGGTTCTCGGTGCACAACCTGAGCGACGTAATGAACGGCGAGCTGGACGCCTTGATCGCGGCGCTGCGGCTGGCGGGAGAGAAGGAACGGCTGAGTGACTGAGCCCGGCCGCCGCTCGTCGATCGCGAATGCGCTCGAGCTGGCGGCGGAGCACCTACAGCGCGCGGGCGTGCTCAATGCCCGGCGTGAGGCGACGGCGCTGTGGGCGGCCCTCGCCGGCGTGCGACCGGGCGACGTGTGGCTCGGCCGCGACGACGAACCCGACGCGCCGGTGGAGCGTAGGTTCTGGGCGGCGGTGGAGCGGCGCGCAAGCGGCGTGCCGTTTCCTTATGTCGTCGGGCACGTGGCGTTTCGCACGCTGCAGTTGCGTTGCGACCCGCGGGCGTTGATCCCGCGGCCCGAGACTGAAGGCCTCGTGAGCTTGGTGCTGGAGTGGTCGCAGGGGGACGAAGGAAGAGGGAAGGGCGGGATCGCCGCGGACGTCGGCACCGGGACCGGCTGTATCGCCCTGGCGTTGGCGGTGGAGGGACCCTTCGAGCGCGTGATCGCGGTCGAGCGTTCGCCGGAGGCGGGGGCGCTGGCGCGGGAAAACGTGGCGCTGGTGCGGCCACCCGTGCCGGTCGAGGTCCGGGAGGGCGAGCTGCTGGCGCCGCTCGCGGGCGCGCGCTACCGGGCGATCGTGAGCAATCCGCCCTATGTCACGACGGCGGAGTACGGCGCGCTCGACCCCGCCGTGCGCGAGCACGAGCCGCGCGCGGCGCTGGTGAGCGGGGCGGACGGCCTCACCGCCACGCGCGCCCTGCTGGCCGGCGCCGCGGGGCTGCTCGCCCCAGGGGGGGTGCTGGCGCTGGAGATCGATGAGCGGCGCGGCGACGCCGTGCGCGCACTGGCGCACGAGCACGGCTGGGCGCGCATCGGTATTCATGACGATTTGTTCGGCCGCCCGCGTTACGCGCTGGCGTTCCCCAAGGAGGACGCGTGATCGACGAGAAAGCGCAGGAGCTGGGCCGGCTGCTCGGCCAGAGCGACGAGTACAAGGCTCTGTTGCGCGCCAGCCAGCGCCTCAAGGAGGACGTCGAGACCCAGAAGCTGCTTGAGGAAGTGGAGCGCCTGGCGGAGTCCATCGAGGGGGCGGCGCAGCAGGGGAAAGAGCCGGCCCGTGAGAACGTCGAACGCTACGACGAGATCTTGAAAACCGTCCAGCGCAGTCCGGTGTACCAGCAGATGGTGGCGGCGCAGGCCAACTTCGAGAAGCTCATGGCCAAGGTGAACGCCACGATTTACGAGGGGATGCAAAAGGGGGCTGCGAGCCCCATCATTACGCTCGGCTGATGCCCGGGCTTTTCGTGGTGGCGGAGGGGCCGGAGGGCGCGGGCAAGTCGACGCTGGTGCGGGCGCTGGCGGCGCGGCTGGTGGCCGAAGGGCGCGCCGTCTTGCCGGTGCGGGAGCCCGGCGGGACGCCCGTGGCCGAAGCGGCCCGCAAGATCGTGCTCAAGTCGCCGGACGAGATGACACCAGAAGCCGAGCTATTCTTGCTGCACGCGGCGCGGGCCGATCTCGTGGCGCGGGTGATTCGGCCGGCGCTCGAGGCCGGGCAGGTGGTGCTGGCGGACCGGTTCACGCTATCCACGTTTGCCTACCAAGTGGCAGGACGCGGGTTGCCGCAGGCGGCGGTCGCGGCGGTGGTGGCGCTGGCCACGGGCGGGCTGGAGCCCGACCTGACGCTGGTGCTCGACGTGCCCCTCGCCGTGGGCCGCGAGCGGCAGCGCAAGGCCCGCAAAGGGCAGGACCGCATCGAGCGCCAGGACGACGCGTTTCATTCGCGCGTGTTGGCGGCATATCGCGAAGCGCGGGGGCGTGGCGTGGTGCATCTTGATGCCACGCAACCCCGACAGGCCGTGCTGGCCGCCGCATGGCGCGAAGTGGCCACGGTGGCCGGACTCTCACTGCGAGGCGTCTCATGAAGGCGAAGCGTTTCTTGATCGTCGCCGCGGTTTCCGCGGCCGCACTGGCGTCCGGCGGCTGGCTGCTGCAACGCGACTCCAACGGCGGCACCGTGTACCGGCAGGCCCAGTTGTTCGATGTGGTGCTGGCACACGTCGCCGACTACTACGTCGATTCGATCGACGAGCGCCAGCTCTATCAGAACGCGATCGACGGGATGCTCGACAAGCTGCACGACCCCTATACCGTCTACATGAAGCCCGACCAGTTCAGCGTCCTCAACGAGCAGACAACGGGCAACTACGGCGGCCTCGGTATCCAGATCGACGTGCGCGACGGGTGGATCACGGTCGTGGCGCCGCTACCCGATACGCCCGCCGAACATGCGGGCGTGCTGACCGGAGACCGTATCGTCGCGCTCGACGGCAAGTCCACGGAGGGGTGGAAGCAGGACCATGCGGTGAAGGAGCTGCGGGGGCAGGCGGGGAGCAACGTCACGCTGTCGGTGAAGCGCATCGGTGTCGATCAGCCGCTGACCTTCAAGCTGACGCGCGCGACGATTCACGTTCGCTCGGTGCCGCTCGCGATGATGTTAGACGACCGTGTGGGGTACGTCCAGCTGAGTCCTGTGAGCGAGACTTCGGCCCCGGAGATGCAGGCGGCCGTCGACAGCCTCGTCAAGAAGGGCATGAAGTCGCTGATCCTCGATCTGCGCGGGAATCCGGGCGGCCTCCTCGATCAGGCGATCAAGGTCAGCGATCTCTTCCTCGACCCGGGGCAGGTGGTGGTGGAGCAGCGCGGGCGCGCCCCCGGCGCCACCCAGACGTATCGCGACCGCGCGCCGCAGCAATGGCCCAACTTGCCGATTGTGATTCTCGTGAACGGCGGGACGGCGAGCGCCGCAGAGATCATCAGCGGCGCGCTGCAGGACCACGATCGCGCGTTGATCGTCGGCACGCCAACCTTCGGCAAGGGGCTGGTGCAGTCGCTGTTCCGGCTCACCGACAGCACGGCGTTGAAGATGACGACGGCGCGCTGGTACACGCCAAGCGGTCGCACCATTCAGCGCAAGAGCAAAGACGAGATGGATCAGGAAGCGCACGCCTTGGCGCTCGAGACCGCGCCTGATACCGCGGCGGTGGACTCCACCCAGACCTTCAAGACCGACCGCGGCCGCGTGGTGTTCGGCGGTGGCGCCATCCGGCCCGATCTGAACATCGTGCCGGACACTCTGAGCACCGCCGAGCGCACCTTCATAAAGGTGCTGGGGAACAAGCTGCCGCTGTACTTCGACGTGCGCACGGGCTACGCCCTCGAGCTGAAGGCGGCAGGCAGGCTCACGGACCGCAACTTCGTCGTCACCGACGACATGGTGAGCGAAGTGTGGCGGCGGTTACGCGCCAAGGGCGCGACGCTGCCCGACAGCGCGCTGGCGGGCGGCCGGACGCTGATCCGCCAACAGCTCGGGTACGAAGTGGCGCGCTACGTGTTCGGACGACCCGCGGAGTTCCGGCGCGAAGTGGGCGACGATCGGCAGATTCAGGAGGCGCTGGGCCTGGCGCGGCGCGCCCGCTCGCCGCAGGACCTGCTGGCGATCGCGGCCGCCACGCCCCAGCCGAACAAGAACTAGCGTGCCCGCGTCCGCGGGCGGCGGGGCCGGGGCCGGTCCCGCCGTCGGCGTGATCGGGCCCGGCCGGGCCGGTACGGGCCTCGCGCTGGCGCTGGTGCGGGCGGGGTGGACCGTGTACTTGCACGGCCGCGGCGCCAAGGCGGTCCCGGCGCCGCTGGCACTCACGGTGGGCGCCGATGGGCCGCCGCCGTGGATGGCGCGCGTCAGTGTGGTGGTGCTGGCGGTGCGCGACGACGCGATCCGTCCCTTGGCGGAGTCGCTCGCCCGCGCCGGCGCGGTCCGCGCCGAGCAGGTGGTGCTGCATCTCTCCGGTTGCTTGGGCCAGGAAGCGTTGGGCGCGCTGGTGCCGACCCAGGCCGCGCTTGGCTCCTTACACCCGCTCCAAACGATTGTGGATCCCGAGCGCGCGCCCGAGCGGCTGCGCGGGGCGTGGGCCGCCGTGGAGGGCATGCCGCGCGCCGTCGAGGCCGGGGAGCGCATCGCCAGCGCCGTGGGCCTGCGCCCGTTCCGCTTGGCGTCGCGCGCCAAGGCGGTCTATCATGCGGGCGCGGTGTTCGCGTCGAACTACTTCGTGGTGGTGGAAGCGGTGGCGCAGCGGTTGCTGCGCCATGCGGGCCTATCGGATGCGGACGCGTGGGCGGCGCTGCTGCCGCTGGTGGAGGGTACGTTCGCGAACCTGAGCCGCCACCAGCCGGCCGACGTCCTCACCGGGCCGGTGGCCCGCGGCGACGTCGACACGATCGCACACCACGTCGCCTCGCTCACCGAAGACGACGCGGCGTTGTACCGGGCGTTGGGACGGGCCGCGCTCGAGTTGGCGCGGAAGCGGGGCATGGACGACGTGGCGGCGGCGAAAGTGGCCGACGCGCTGGCTACTGATCTACCACCCGTGCTCCGGAAGGGACGGAAAAAGTAAACTCGCGCTGCGGCACGCCGGTGTTCACGCTCAGGTGCCGCAGGATCACCGTGCGCCGCTGCCCCGACTGCTCCACGATTTCGACGCGCCGCAACAATCCATCGTTTCGATCGACCCAAATTACCGCTTCGCTGTAGGGCTGGTCCGCCGCTGTCGGTGTGAGCGCCACGACGTCCGCCCAGCCGTCGGCCAGGGAATCAGCGCGCAAATAGCGCGCGCGGTAATGCGCGCGCGGATGCTCCACGAACTGCCCGAGCAGATTGGGACCGGTGGTTCCGGTTTCCGGGATGGTCGAGCGGATCACTTGGCCCGGCGTGGTGCTGGGCGTGTACAGCCAGAGCCAGCGGCCGTCGGCCACGATGCGGTCGCCTCGGGGAGCAGTGAAGCGCATGGCGAAGCGGCTGGGCCGCATTTCGTAGAGCCGGCCGCGCGTCGTGTCGGGCCCACCCGCCAACGGGTTCGCCACGATCTGCACGAAGTCCGCCGCGAGCGTGGAGATCGTTTGGTACGCCGCGCTGGCGCGATCGAGGATGGGGCCGGGGTCTTGGGCGGGCAGGCGGGCTGGCGGGGCGCCGGGCACCAACAGCGCCGTCCACACCACGATCCGCCCTGCCCAACGGCCCGCTTGTCCGCTCACGCGCCCACCGGCGCCGGTTCGGCCATCCGCCGCCCGATCACGTCCGCGATCACGCGCACTTCCTGCATCAACTGGGCGAACTGCTCGGGGTAGAGTGACTGCGCACCGTCGGACAGCGCTTCCGTCGGATCGGGGTGCACCTCGACCATGATGCCGTCGGCCCCTGCCGCCACCGCGGCGCGCGCCATGGGAATCACTTTTTCCCGCAGGCCCGTGCCGTGCGACGGGTCGGCGATGATCGGCAGGTGCGACAACTTGTGCACTACGGGAATGGCCGTGAGGTCGAACACGTTGCGCGTCGCCGTGTCGAAGCCGCGGATGCCACGCTCGCAGAGGATCACGTCGTGGTTGCCCTCGGCCAGCAGGTACTCGGCCGAGAGCAGCAGCTCCTCGATCGTGGCCGACATGCCGCGCTTCAAGAGCACCGGCTTCTTGCTGCGGCCTGCGGCCTTGAGCAGCGAGAAGTTCTGCATGTTGCGCGCGCCGATCTGGATGATGTCCGCCAGCTCGGCCACCCAGTTGAGGCCTTCGGGGTCCATCGCCTCGGTGCAGATCAGAAGGCCCGTCTCCTCGCGCGCCCGCGCGAGCAGCTTCAACGCCGGCCGGCCCAACCCCTGAAACGAGTAGGGCGACGAACGCGGCTTCCACGCGCCGCCGCGCAGGACGACGGCTCCCGCCTCGCGCACTTTGTGCGCCGACTCGATGATCTGTTTCTCGCTCTCCACGGAGCAGGGGCCCGCGATCGCAATCACGTCGGTCCCGCCCACGCTCACACCGCCGCCCAGGCGCACCACCGTATTCTCCGCCTGCCACTCACGGCTCACCTGCTTGTAGGGCTTGGAGACCTGGATCACTTCCTGCACGCCGGGCAGGCCCTCGAGGCGCGACGCGTCCACGCGGCCGTCATTGCCCACGAGGCCCACCGCCGTGCGCTGCGCGCCCGGCATGGGGCGGGCCTGGTAGCCCATCTCTTTGATGACGGCGACGACCCGATCGAGCTCTGCCGTGGTCGCCCCGTGACGCATCACGATCAGCACGCCTACGCTCCTCCGATGGTGAACCGGTCGCCGTCGCGAGCGGCGCTCACGCGCCCGGTGAACCGCTTGGCTGCGATGCGCGCCGGGTCAGAAATCTCGACAGGAGGATAGAAGTGCGTCAAGACGAGCTGCTTGACCCCCGCCGTGCTGGCCAACTCGCCCGCCTGCTCGGGCGTCAGGTGGATGTCCATCGCACGGTCCGCGGGCAGGGAGCACTCGGCCAGCAGGAGGTCGCAGCCCTGCGCCCAGCGCGCCAGCTCGGATGACACTCCGGTGTCCCCCGTGTACACCAGGCGGCCCTCCGGCGCGCGCAGGGCCAGGGCGACGCTCTCCGCGGTGTGCGGGACGGGACAGGTCTCGAGGCTCACGTCGCCGTCCAGCGGGAACGGTTCGCCGTCGCGGACATCCATGATGACGAGCGGGTAGCCCGGATCGAGCAACCAGTCGCCGAACCCCACCGCCAGGGCTTTCACCAGGCGCACGGTGCCGGGCGGGCCGAGGATCACGAGCGGCTCGACGCGCGGCGGCTCTACGCAATGCCGCAGCGCGTACACCAGCAGCGGCAACTCGCCGAAATGGTCAGGGTGGAAATGCGAGAGCACCACGTGCGTGACGTGGGGCCAATCGAGCCCGAACTGCGCCAGGCGGTGCGTCGCGCCCGGACCGCAGTCGAGCAGCACGCGCAGCCCGCCGCGACTCACCCAATGACAGGGGCCCGTGCGTGCCGCCGCCGGGGCCACCGTACCCGTCCCCACCGTCACCAACTCCACAGGGCTCCTACGTTCCGAGGAACACAACCCGCTTGAAGAGAATAACGCCTGCTGCCTTCAACTTGAATATGTACACGCCCGCTGGCACGAAGTGGCCGTCCTGCGCGCGGCCGTCCCAGGTGAGGTGCGGGTCGCACTCGGGACCGCCCACGGGCCCGCGGCCGTAGCGGCCCGCCGGCAGCAGCGTCGTGAAGTCGGGTCCGGGGATGTAGCGGCGCACCGGGTTGCCGCGCAGGTCGAGGATCTCGAGCTGCACCAGCGCGGGCTGCGACAAGTCGAACCAGAAACACGTCTCGGTCTTGCCGCCGGCCGGGAACGGATTGGGGAAGTTCTGATACAGCACGGTCGCTCCCGGAACCGACGAGTCGAGTACGATAAACGTGCCAGGACTCTTGACCCGACTCGTGTCGCCCTGCGCGTGCACGACGAGCGCCCAGGTATAGACGACGTTGCGCTCGAGCGGCTGGGGCAGGGTATAGCTCGTGGTGGGCAAGCCAACCGCGCTGAACTCCGCTACGCCCGTCGCCGCGCGGGTGATGCGCAGATCGTAATTGAACGGCCCCGGCGGGCTCAACACGCCGGGCGACGTCCAGGTGAACGTCGGTTGCGGGTCGGCGACGGCATTGCCGCCCGAGTCCGCCAGGGTCGTGAGCGTCGCCCACGCCGGGACCACCAGCGGGCCGATTCGCCCCGTGCTGGCGGTGAGGCCGTTGGCCGCGGTCGCGTCCACCCGCCAGTACACGGGCGCGCCCGGCTTGATCGGCCGCCGCAGGTCGTAGGACGTGACGTCGGTGAGCGTCGTGTCGATCACGATGGTGGCGAGCGCGGAGTCGCGCGCGATGCGCAGGCGGTACTGCACCGGTCTGGCGAACGCCGGGATCGAGTCCGCCGACCACGCGAACGTCGGCGTGACGGACGCCAGCGGCGACGTGATGGGCGTGAGGGCGGTGACCCCGGTCGGGAAGACGGCACTCAGCGCCACGTCGGGGCGGCCCCAGCCGCGCGTGCTGTCGGGCTGCGTGTGGTTGGTCGCGAAGCGACGCAAGGCAGCGAGCAGTGCCATCGGTGTGAGACCGGGATGCACCTGCTTCACGAGCGCTGCGGACGCCGCGAGGATCGGCGTGGCGAACGACGTGCCGCTCTCGCGGCGGACCCTGCCGCCGCCGTTCACGACGCAGACCGCGACGCCGGGGGCCGTGAGGTCGGGCTTGAGGCGCCCGTCGGCCGTGGGGCCGCGCGATGAGAACCCTGCGATGTTGCCGACTGAGTCCTCAGCGCCCGCCGTGATGATGGAATCGGCGTCGCCCGGCGTGACCAGCGTGCGGAACCCGGAGCCGCTGTTGCCCGCCGCCGTGACAAGGAGGATACCGCGTTGTGCCGCCTGTTCGGCGGCGACGCTCGTCACCGCCACGTCGCCGTTGAGCTGCGAGGGCGTGTAGCCCGTGCCGTCGTCGAAGCTCAGGTAGCCGAGACTCGAGGAAACGATGTCCACGCCGATCGAGTCGGCCCATTGGAGGGCGGCGACGTAGTTGTCCTCTTCCTGATGGACTTCCTTGCGCATGTCCTCGGTCTTGGCGAGCAGATAGGTCGCCGCCGGCGCGATGCCGCGCAGCCGGCCCGGGACGATTCCGGCGAAGAGCGACCAGGTCGCGGTCCCGTGGGCCTGTGGATCGAGCGCCAGGCTGTCGTTCGGTTGGTTCCGCACGACGCTGTCGCCGAACACGAAGTCGTACTGCGCTCGCACCGTCGCCCCAGAGAAAGCCGGATCGAGCGTGTTAAACCCGGCGTCGAGGATGGCGATCCGCACGCCCGCGCCGTCGAAGCCGGCGTCGGTCAACGGCCGCAGGTGCAGCTGACGGTAGGGCATCTCGGATGGGCCGAGCGTGGGGTCGCCGCCGGCACCGCACGTGTCTCCTACGGCCAGGAGCGTGACCGAAGCGGGGCGCAGGGGCTCCGCGCGGCCGTGCCAGTGGGCCACGGGCTGCACGTGGCGGAACCGGGGATCGCGAGCGAGCACCTGCAGGCCGGCGCTCGGCACGTCGGCGCTGACCGCGTGGAGCCAGCGGCTGCGCACGCGCACGCGGCCACCCTGCGCGGCGACGGCCGCAGCGGCCGCGTCGAGCGACGTGGCGGGGCGCGCGAACAGCCACACGGCGAGGACCGTGTCGTGGGTCCAGCGGCGTGGCAGCACCGGGGACAGGGAAGGCCGCTGCGCGGCGAGGGCGGCGGGCAGCGCGAGCCCCAGCAGCGCCGCGACCCGCAGGGCCGCGCGCACGGAAATCAGGCCGCTTCGGTCTGGCCCAGCCGGACGCCGACGATCGTGGACACGCCCGGCTCCTGCATCGTGACCCCGTACACCGCGTCGGCGGCCTGCATGGTGCGCGGATTGTGAGTGATGACGATGAACTGCGTCTGTTCCTTGAACTCTGCCAGCAGGCGCACGTAGCGGCCGACGTTCGCGTCGTCCAGCGGCGCGTCCACTTCGTCCAGCAGGCAGAACGGACTGGGCATCGTCAGAAAGATCGCGAACAAGAGCGAAACGGCCACCAACGTCCGCTCGCCCGAGGAGAGCAGGTGGATGCGCTGTGTGCGTTTGCCGCGCGGCGCGGCGTGGATCTCGATCTCGCTGTCGAGCGGCTCGTCCTCGTTGGCGAGCCGGACGTCGCACTCGCCGCCGCCAAACAGCGTTTGGAACACCGAGCGGAAGTTCTCCCGGACTTTGCCGAAGGACTGCAGGAACAGCGTCTTCGCCGCCTGGTCGATCTCGCGCGCCGCTTGCTGCAACGACGTACGCGCCGCGACCAGGTCGTCGCGCTGGGTCATCAGGAATTCGAGGCGCTTCTGCTCCTCGGCGTGCTCTTCGACCGCGAGTGCGTTCACCGGGCCCACCGCGTCGATCGCCTCCTTGAGGCGCTCGTTTTCCTGCCGCAGCCACTCCACGTCGCCCGCGGCGTCGGGCGCCGCGGCGAGCAGGTCGCCGAGCGGCTTGCGCCATTCGATCTCGGCGCGCTCGGCGACGCTGCGCTTGCGGCTCTCGAGGCCGGAGCGCTCGAGCTGCAGGCGGTGTTCTTCCTCGCCCAGGGTCGCGAGCGCGCCGCGCGCGCCTTCCCGCACGACCTCAGCCTGGCCCAGTTCTTCGTCGGCCGCGCGGACGGCGGCCTCCGCGTCCGTCGCCGCGCGCTCCAGCTCCACCAACTCTGTGCGGCGCTCCTCCAGGCGGTCCACCCACTGGCCGCGCTGACCCGTGAGCGTTTCGCTGTCGGAATCGAGGCCGTCCATCTCGGCGGCGAGCTGCGCCGCTTGCTCGCGCGCGCCGGACGCCTCGCCCCCGGCCCGGGCCGCGCGCTCGCGCGCCGCCGCGTGGCGGGCTTCGACCTGCGCCGCTTCGACCTGCCACTGCACCCGCTGCTCGCGCGCCGCCTCCTGCTGCGCCTCGAGGTCCGCCAGCTGCCCGCGCTCGGCGCCCAGCCGCTCGTCGAGCCGCACGCTGCAGCGCGTCGTGCACGGCGGCGAGGCGCGTCTCGACTTCCCCGAGGCGGTGGGTGAGGCGATCGACTTGCGTCGTGGCGTCCGTGGCTTCGCGACGGGCGTGCGCCGCGGCGCGCTTCGCGTCGTCCTCCTGGGCGCCCGTCTCGAGCTCCAGGTGCCGCGCCCGCTCGGCCCCCTGCGCTGCTGCGGCTAACGCCGCCTCAGCGTGCGTCAGCTCGCGCACCGTGCCTTCAAGCGTCGCCACCGCGCGGTTGCGCGCCGTCTCCGCCTCGGCCTCCTCGTGCGCCAGCGCCTCCATCTCGGCGCGCCGTTGCAGCGGCCCGGCCGCGGCGGCGCCGCCGTCGAGGAACACGGCACCGTTGGCGCGTCGCAGCGCGTGCCCGCCTTCGAGGACTTCGTGACCGCTGAGCAGGGCGCGCACCCAGGCCACCGCCGGCCCGTCCACGCGCAGCTCATCCTTCAGCGGGTGGCCGTCAGCAGCGAGGCGCGGACCCGGCACGCACGGCAGCAGCACCAGCGGCCCGGGCTGCGCCGCTTCGTGCCAAGTACGAATCGCGTCCACCGCCGACGCGTCGCGCACCAGCACCGCGTGCAGCCACTCGCCCAGCAGCCGCTCGGCCAGCTCGGCGTCGCGCCGGGTGGTGCGGATGAAGTCCGAAAGCGGGCCCACCACGGCGTCGCCGAATTGCGTTCGCGCCTTGAGCAGCGCCTGCGCCGCGGGCGCGAGCCCCACGTGCTCGCGCTCCAGGTCGGCCAGCGCCTCGCGGCGCGCCGCCACCTGCGCCAGCGCCTCTTCGGCTTTGCGGCGCGCCGTGCGCGCCACCATCTCCTGCTCTTGCAGCGCCGCCACGCGGTGGCGCGCCAACTGCAGCGTCTCGACCGCCTTCACCGCCGCCTGTGCTTGCGCGGCCGACTGCTGCGCCGCGCCGCGCGACTGCGCGTCGGCCGCCTGGGCCGCCTGGGCGCGCGTGGCCTGCTCGGCCGCGGCCCGCGCCAGCTGCTCGCGCAGCTCGCCACGCTCCCGGTCCAGCGCGCCGCGCTCGCCCTCGAGCCGGCGGTGCTCTTCGGCGTGTTGTTGCAGCTCTTCTTCTAGCTGCCGCACGAGTGTGCGCTCGGCCGCGAGCCGCTCGCGCACCGCCTGCTCCTGCGCCGTGCGCGTCGCCAGCTCCTGCTGCACGCCCGCCAAGTCGCGCTCCGACGCGGCGCGCTCGTGGTCCGCCGCCTCGCGCTCCCGCTCCGCCTGGCCGGCGCGCTGCTCGCTCAGCCCCCGCTCCTGCTCCGCCCGGCCGCGGCGCTGCGCGGCGTTGTGGAGCCGCTCCGCCGCGAGGGCGAGATCGTTCTCCAGGCGCGCCACGTCGAGCTTGGCATCGGACAGCCGGCGCTCGACCTCATTGCGCCGCGCCTCGGCCGTGTGCCGCGCCTGCACCCGCGTTTCCCGGCCGCGCTCCCCGTCCGCCAGGTGCTCGCGCGCCGTGGGCAATGCGTGGTCCAGCTCGCGCGCACGCACGCCCAACGCGCCCAGCGCCAGGTCCACGTCCTCCATCTCGCGCCGCACCAGCGTCATCGCCACGCCGAAGCGCTCCGCGCGCATTTTTTCGAAGCGCTCCGCCTTGCCGCGCTGGCGCGCCAAGCTGCGCACCTGCGTCTGCACTTCGGCGATGAGATCCTCGAGTCGCGCCAGATCGGCCGTGGTTTCTTCCAGCCGCCGCTCGGTGCTCTGCTTGCGGTCCCGATACAGGCCGATCCCCGCCGCCTCCTCGAACAGCGCGCGTCGCTCCTCGGCTTTTTCGGAGAGCAGGGCTTCGATCATTTTCGCTTCCATCACCACTGCCGCGTCCGCCCCCAGCCCCGTCCCCCGCAGCAGGTCCTGGATGTCCCGCAGCCGCACCGGCGAACGGTTGAGCAGGTAGTCGCTCTGCCCGGAGCGCGACAGCCGCCGCGTCACCACGACTTCCTGATAGGCGAGCGGCAGCGTGCCATCGGCGTTGTCGAAGACGAGCGAGACTTCCGCGACATTGACGGGCCGGCGGCCAGTGGAGCCCTGGAAGATCACGTCCTCCATCTTGCCGCCGCGCAGTAGCCGCGGAGACTGCTCCCCCAACACCCAGCGCACCGCGTCGGAGATGTTGGACTTGCCGCAGCCGTTGGGCCCCACGATCGCGGTGACGCCGGACTCGAACGGCAGCTCCACCGTGCCCGCGAACGACTTGAAGCCCGACAGCTCCAACCGGATCAGTCTCATGGCACCTTTCCCGTTCTGGTGACGAGGGCGGCCTTGATCCCCGCGCGCTCGAGCTGCGCCTGCGCGGGGCCGGCTTGGTCCGGTGTCTCGAATGCGCCTACCAGTACCCGCGCCGCGCTCCACGGCACGGCGGGCCACCCCAGGCGCCGCAGGCTGTCCCGGCTCGCCGCGCCGTCGAGCGCGAGCGACCACGGCGCGCGCAGCAGGTCCCCTTCGCCGCGCGCGGCGACGCCCCGCGCCCACATCCGGTCGCGTGCCGTCGCGGCGGCCGCGCGTGTCGGATAGGCGCCTACGAGCACCCGATACCACACGGTGCCGCGCCGGCCGCTCGCGATCGGCGTGACGAACACGGGCACGCTGTCCGACCCGACGTGCGCGGCCTGCGTCGCGGCTTTGTCGACCGTGCCGTACGCCGCGAGCTGCACCGTCCAGGGCAGCGAATCGACATGTGCCACGACGGGCGCCACCGTCACGGGGACCGCGGCGGCAACGGGGGCCGCGGGCTCCTTCGGCCGCTCGGCGCTGCGCGCCAAGAGGGCCCAGCCCGCCGCCAGGCCCAACGCCAGCACCAGCGGGCCGGTCAGTGCGCCCCACGCGGCCCGCCGGGGCGTCACGGGCGGCGGCAGCGCTCGCGAGATGCGCGGCGTGGTGATCGGCGCGGGTGCCGGCGCGCTCCAACGCTCGCGCACGACGCCGAGCAGCGGTGCGCCGGTCCCCGCGAGCGTGGCGGCGTCCGGGGCCGCGACGGCGACGCCTTCGGGCGCGAGAATTAGCACGCCGTCGGGCCGCGCCGAGAGCCGCGCGAGATTCAGCGCGGAACAATACACCAACATCAAGGCGCCTTCCGAGCGAAACCCCGCGTGCAGCTTGGGCCAGCGTGGATGCGCGAACAGGTCGGCGACGCGCTCGGTGTGGGAGCCCGCGCCGATAAAGAACACGTGATCCTTCTCGTGCGCGGCCTTGGTGAGCGACACGCCGTACTCGAACGCGTCCACGATGCCGTCGGTGGGGGCGAGACCGGCCGGTTCGTGCAGCCGCGGCTCATCGAGGAAGCAGTCGATCAGCGCCACGCGCCGGGCGCCGCCCAACGTCGCCGCGCGGGCCACATCCCAGGCCGCCGCCGCCGCCCAACGCCGGTCGCCCGTCACCGGTACGAGAGCCACCAGCGCTTGCCCCTCGAGCAAGGGGGGCATCAGCGCGGCGAGCCGCGCGCGGACCAGCGGCCGCTCGCTCACGGCTGGCCGGGCTGGTAGATCCAGAAGGGACGTCCCAGCTTGCGGCCGATCGCCTCGGCTTGCTCGCGCGTGGGGTAGGGGCCGAGCACCACGCGGTAACCATCATCGGGATGTGCGGGCGGCAGGACGCGTGCGGCGAGGCCGGCGCGGCTCAGCTGCTGCGCCATCTCGGTGGACCAGTCCTGGTTCTGCGACACCGACACCTGCACGTACAGCGCGCCGCCCGTCGTATCGCCGACGGGAGTGACGCCCTGCGCGGCGTCGGCGAGGGCACGGAGTGAGCCGCGCGGCAGCCAGGTGGTCAGGACCCACAAATCGGCGGCGGTGCCGGCCACGCGGCCCGTCTGCTTGAGCGAATCAGGCTGCAGCGCGACGACGTCGGCGCCGGTGCGCACGAGCAACGCGCCGTCGGGCGCCACGTCCGGCAAGTCGCTGTTCCACCCCCCCGGCACCGCACCCACCAGCCGCTTGATCGGCAGGTCCACGATCCACACAGAATCGCCCGTGGCGGGGCGCGCGAGTAGCCAGCGGCCGAAGCGGTCCACGCGCAAGTCCGTAGCGGGCAGCGGCAGCGCCACGCCGTCGATTTCCTTGCGCTCGAAGCGATCGATCACGGCCAGACCCGGGCTGGTCCGCCGCGCGACGTACAGCCGGTGCCCGGCGGGCGAAAACGCGAGGGCCCGCGGATGATCGGCGAGTGGCACGAAAGCCGGCGCGCGCCGCGCGAACGGGTCGACCAGGGTCACGCCCGAATCGCTCGCCACGGCGAGCAACTCGCCCCAGCGGGTGATCGCCACCTCGCCCGAGAGCAGCAGGTCGCGCACCGCCGGCGGCTGATCGGACGCCGCGGTGATCACGCGCGGCTGGTCCTGGGTGACGATCGCGATGAGCCGGCCGTCGGAAGCGCCGAACAACTCCCGGGGCATGGCTGCGAGCGGCTGGGGCCAGGCGACCCGCACGCGCCGCTCGAGCGACACGACGCGCTTCTTCGTGTCCACCGTGAACAGCGTGCCGTCGGGTCCGAGCGCCGCGTGCGCCACGCCCGTCGCCACGGTGTCCACGCGGCCGCTCTCGAGATCGTAGCCCAGCAGCTCGCCTTTGGCCGTCACCGCGAACAGCATCTCCGACTCGGGATCGACGCCGACAACCGACGCCACGGGCGGGAGCCGACCGCGCAGCACGCCGGGCATCTCCTGGAGTCCCGGCAGCTGGTAGAGCGCGGGTGTCCCCCCCTTGGCGAGGACGCGAATGGCGATGGCCGAGGCGCGGGTCAGGGGCCTCTGCGTAACTGCTTGCGCTGTTTGGTTTTGTGATGTAGGCGACGACGGGGCGGCGGGCGCCTGGCTGCGGCAGCCCACCACCGCCAGGACGGCGGCAACGAAGGTGCGTCGGTACGTAAACAATGGCCTCGCCGACAAGATAGGAAACCGGCGAGGCCAATTCAAGTGGTTTAGCGACGCGGAGTTAGAACGTCGGCCCCAGGCTCACCGTCCAATATGCGTGCTTGCCGACGCGGTCAATCGGCTTGGTGTAATCGAAGCGCAGAACCAGCCAGCCGAGCAGGTTGGCGCGGATCGATCCACCGTAGCTCTTGAGCGGCGCCCGTACGAGGGCTTTGTTGGCGCCGGCAGGGCGGGTCCACTTGAGGGTGTCCCCGGATTGCCACGCGATCCCGGCGTCATAGAACAGGGCGCCCTCGATCGGCGGGAAGCCGATGGGCAGGAAGCCCAACACGAAGTTCCGTGCGAGCGGGAAACGCAACTCGACGTTTGCGACCGCGATACGTGAGCCGATCAGCTGGTCCAGCGCGCCGCAGCCGGTGTAGCCACCCGACTGTGCGGCTTCCTTGGTGCACTCGTTGTTGAAGATGGAGCCCGAGGTGTAGCCGCGGATCAGCTCGGTGCTGCCCAGGAACAGGGGGAAGCGATCGCCGTCGCGGCCGACCCGTGCCAGGAACATGCCACGGAAGGCGAGCGTGAACGGCCGGGCGAAGAAGTAGCGGCGCATGTCCACCAGGCCCTGGGTGTAGCGCCAGGTGCCGAAGCTGGGCGAGATCTCCCAGCGGTCGCGCGCGCCGGCGAACGGCCCGACATAGCCGAACAACGACTTGTCGTGCACCAGCGCCAGCGACGGTTGCACATACGTGATCGTCGGAGCGCTAACCTCGAATACGTTCTCGAACGTGCCCTTCGTCGTGGCGACGTCCTGGATCACGAGCGTCGATCGAGAAACGCCTACGGCATGCGCGCCGATCTCGAGGCGGT
>WNFF01012146.1_pt1 | contig 18594 bp, 19 predicted proteins | sample 5400441 | NCBI WGS metagenome assembly WNFF01 (sample SAMN13153345, study PRJNA577476) | soil metagenome | isolation source: 120 cm saprolite under Douglas fir tree site 2 hole 3 replicate 1 | place: USA:California | collected 2015-04-18 | reverse complement strand
TTTGCCCGCCCCGTATAGAACCGAGACCAGGCTGCGCGCGGCTCCAGGAAGGTTGAGCCCGCGAGGGCGATAGAAGCGAAGGGTGTTTCCCCACTGGCCTTCGCGCAGCACGCGCACCGCGGATTGCAGGCCCTGCTCCGCGACATCGTCACGCAGTGCCTGGGCATCTTCGCCATCGAGCATCACCAGCGGTGCTCGACGGGGTCGCTCGAGGAGCGCCTCCACCTGCGCCGGCGACAGCTGGAGTCGATCGGCCAGCATGCCGGCTGTAAGTCCGAGGCGGCCCATCATGCGTGAGACCGGCTCGGTGCCCTTCTCCACGGCCTTGCGCGCCATCGCTTCGTCCGATGCAGGCGTCGTGAAGTGGACGTCCTGACGCCAGTACCGAAGGGGGAGTGGTGGCTTGCGCCCGGTTGTTTTCGCGGCGAGCTGGGCTTCGCGCGCCTCCGCGCGGCGGATCAGATCGTCCAAATCTTGCCGTAGCATAATCCACTTCGTATACTGCTGGAAACGTTCACAGCCGCCGGTCGAGCGGCGCCAGGAGGAGAGGGCGTCATGCGCGTCAAGACCGTTGAGGCGATCCCAGTCAGTTACCCGGAACCGAACGATTTCAACGCCTTGCGTCATCTCTGCCTGGTCAAGCTCACCGCTGACGACGGCCAGGTTGGTTGGGGCGAGTCGATCACGCAATTTCCTGAAGCGTCCTGGGCGACCAAAGCGATCATCGAGGGCTTCGCGCCCGTCATCATCGGAAAGGATCCAGTGCAGACCGAAACCCACTGGCGTGCCATGAAAAACCAGGCCTGGTGGTACGGCTACAACGGAGGCATTGCATCCTACGCCGTCAGCGCCATCGATATCGCCCTGTGGGACCTCAAGGGGAAGGCGCTCAACCGCAGCGTGCTCGACCTTCTCGGTGGTCCGGTACACGATCGCCTGCCTGCGATCGCCTCCAGCCACGCCCACTACGAAGAGATCCCGAAGATGGCGGAGGAGATCGCCGGCTGGGTCGCCTCAGGCTTGCAGGGCGCGAAGGTCGGCTTTGGCAAGCGCGGCAACGCCCGGCTGGGGTACGAGCACGATCGCGACATAGCGTTCGTGAAGGCAGTCCGGGAGGCGATCGGTCCTGGGTTGCCGATCATGATCGACCTTGGCTGGGCCATCAAGTGGGACGTCACGACGGCGGTGGAGCGGACCCTCGCTATGGAGGAGTACGGCATCGCCTGGATCGAGGAGCCGCTCGGGGCGTGGGACCCGAATGGATACGAGACATTGCGCGCTAAGACCACAACCCGGATGGCGTACGGCGAGAAGGAGTGGAACCTGGAAGGCTATCAGCGCATCCTGGACACGGGCACCGTCGACGTGGTTGGCGTGGATCCGGGCCGCGCCGAAGGCATCACCGGCTTCAAGAAGGTGGCCGAGCGGGTGGAGGCGCATCGACGGCAGGCCAACGCCCATGCCTGGTCGTCGGCGATCGTCAGTGCTGCCAGCCTCGCGATCTCGTTCAGCAGCTCCGCGTGCAAGCTCTTCGAGTTCAAGCCATTGCGGAACCCGATGCAACACGAGCTCGTCAAGAAGCCGTTCGAGTGGAAGGACGGGTGGGTGCTTCCGCCGGCAGGGCCAGGGCTTGGCATCGAGGTGATCGAAGGGGTCGTGGATCGCTACCGCAGCGAGCGCGTTCTGGAGAAGGTTTAGTACATCAGGAAGCCACCACTGATGTTGATGGTGGCCCCGGTGATGAACTTTGCGTGATCGCTGGCGAGGAAGACGACCGTGCCGGCAATCTCCTCGGGCTCGGCGATGCGGCCGAGCGGCGTCGCCCTGGTCATCGACTCGAGCACTTGCGGGTCCAGCCCGTCCATCAGCATGGGGGTGCGCGCCTGGCCCGGCGAGACCGCATTGACCGTGATCTGATGAGGGCCATAGGTGCGAGCCAGGCCACGGGTCATTGAGGTGATCCCACCCTTGGACGCGGCGTAGACCACCGAGCCCCCGAAACCGCCGGTCCACCAGCCCTGTGAGGTGAAGGTGATGATGCGGCCACCGCGGCCTTGCTCGACCATCGAACGGGCTGCCGCTCGGCAGAAGAAGAAGGCGGCCTTCAGATTGGTGTCAATCTGGAAGTCCCAATCGTCCTCGGTGACCTCGTCCACGGATGGGCGGCGCCTCAACACGGCCGCGAGGTGCGCCAGCACGTAGAGCGAGCCGAGCTCGTCGCGAGCGCGTCGAATCAGGGCGTCGTGGGCCGCGAACTGGGTGAGGTCTGCGGCAACGGCCCGATGCCCCTCGCCCTCCAGTTCCGGCAAGACGCTCTCAGCAGCCTCACGCTTCACGTCGACCACCATGACCCGGGCGCCGGTCGTCGAAAAGGCTTTGGCGACTTCTTTGCCGATGCCGCCGGCGGCTCCGGTGACCATCCGGCCGCGAGGGTTTGCGGGGTCATCATCGCGCCGTATGACCCCCATCGACGTTCAAGACATGGCCGGTGACCATTGCCGAGGCGGATGACGCAAGGAAGACAGCGGCCCCGACGATGTCCGGAGCCTCGCCCAACCGCCCGAGCGGAATATTGCCCAGGAAATACTCGAGGACGGCGGGATTTCGCTCGATCGCTCTCGCGACGAGGGGGGTTCTGAAATGTGTGGGAGCGATGGCATTGACCCGGATGCCATGGGTTGCCCATTCGATTGCGAGGCAGCGCGTTAGGGCGATCACTCCGCCTTTGCTGGCCGCATAGTTGGCGTTCCCTGTCGTAAGCCCGACCTGGCCGGCGACCGATGCCATGTTGATGATGCTCCCCGCCTTCTTTCGCTCGATCATGTGCTTGCCCACCGCCTGGTCGAACAACCAGATGCCCCGCAGGTTGACCCCGATCACGCGATCCCACTGGTCGATCGTCATGCTTTCCGCCGGGCTTCGGTCGCCGATGCCGGCGTTGGCGACAAGGATGTCAATCTTGCCGAATTTGTCCAGCGCCTGTTTCACCGCCGCCTGCGCCTCCTCGGCTTGGGAAACATCGCATTGGATAGGCGTGGCGTGGCCACCTGTCCGGCCGATGCCGTCCGCCACCGCTCGCGCGGCCTCCAGGTCGATATCAAGCACGCAGACGGTTGCGCCATAGGCGGCCAACCCTTCAGAGATCGCCTGGCCGAGTCCTTGGCCACCCCCGGTCACCAGCGCGACCGATTCCTGCAACTCGAAGAGGTTCCTCATAGCTGGATGCTCTGTGTCTGCCCGCCCCAGGTGGTGGTCCAGCGGTCGAGCGCCACCGCCCCGATGGTTACGAGCCCGACGAAGATGAGCTGCGCGAACGTCCCGACGCCGAGCAGCGAGAGCCCGTTACTCAGCAACGAGAGGAAGAACGCGCCGATCAGCGTCCCCAGCACGGTGCCTCGGCCGCCCGAAAGGCTCGCGCCGCCGATGATGACCGCCGCAAAGACTGGGAAGGTGAGGTTGGCTCCGGCATTGGGGGTGGTCGAGCCGATGAACGAGAAATCGAGGATTCCGGCCAGCGCGGCGCACGCGCCGGCGATGGCGAACACCCACACCTTGTAGCGCCGGATAGGCAAGGCCGCGACCCGGGCCGCTTGCAGGTTGCCGCCGATCGCGGCCAGGCGGAAGCCGAACAGCGTGCCGTGCAGCAAGAAGGCGGTGATGGCCGCCACGGCGGCCAGCCAGGCGATCTGAATCGGAATCCCAAACGGCAGCTCCAGGCTGCCGAGCGCTTCGAACACCGCGTAGCCGGGCAGCTTGCTCGGCGGATTGATGCTCTGCGAATTGCTGATCAGAAAGCTCACGCCCTGTACCAGGCTGAGCATGCCGAGGGTGGTGATGAACGAGGGAACCCTGATGACGGTGGTGATCCAGGCGTTGACCACGCCGATAAGGACACCCACCAGCAGGCCAGCGACCAGCGCCACGGCTAGTGGCGTCCCGTGCATCCAGAGGAGACCGAAGCTCATGGCCGCGATGCCATAAGTGGCGCCCACCGACAGGTCGAGCTCACCGGAGACAAGGACGAGTGTCTCACCGAAGGCCACGATCGTGAACGTACTCATCGATCGGACCAGGCCGATGAGGTTGATCGGCGTCAGGAAGAAGGCGTTGATCGAGGTGAACACGATCATCGTCACCACGATCGCGGCGATGAGTCCGCTGAGGCGTCGCAGGAAAATTCCCCGGAGGAAGCTCAGCCGGCTCAAGCTCAACGATTGTGCTCTCACTCGAGCGTTCAGGCCCGGGACTCCCGTGGCCCGCTCTCCGTCATTTTCGCCAGCTGGGCGGCGAGGTCCTGGACACTCCCGGCGTTGGCCACCTCGAACGACTCCGACAGATGTCCACGACTCATCACCCGGACCCGCTGGGCGAGGTCGAACACCTCGGGCACCTCGGTGCAGTAGGCGAGCACGGCGTTGCCATCGCGAGCGTACTGGCGAAGCTGGTGATAGATCTCGGCCTTGGTGCCGAGATCCACGCCTCGAGTCGGCTCTTCGATGACCACGAGCCGGGGCTGCTTGGCGCTCGCCGATCCGACGGCGACCTTCTGCTGATTGCCGCCGCTCAAGGTGTCGACCGCCTGGCGCGCCGAGCGTCCCTTGATCTGGAACTGGGCCATCAGCTGCCGGCCGAGCGCGTAGAGGCGAGCGGTGAGCAGCCATCCCCAGCGCGACGCCACCGCCGGGATGCCGAGCCGAGCGGTCAGGTTCGCCGCGATCGAGAAGTTCGGGAAGAGGCCGGTCCGTCGATCCGCCGGCACATAGGCGAGCACGGCATCGATCGCGTCCGCGTTTCGCCGCCCGGCCACCTCGCGAACGCCGTGCGCGGGCTCGAGGCCCGCGACCGACTGCAGCAGCTCGCGCGCTCCGGAGCCCTCGACCCCCATGACGGTCAGAATCTCGCCGGGTCGCAGGACGACCTCGACGTCGCGGAAGCGTCGCCGCCGGTGCGTCCACCCCGCGAGTCTGAGGAGCACCACGTCGCCCGCGGGCCCGCCGGCGCCAACCGCCGCGGACTTCGACAGTCCCGCTTCCTGGCCGACGACCAGCTCTCGCGCGAGGCCCTCCTCGGTCAGGGCGGCGCCCGCCAGGATCGCCCCGCACGCTCCCTCGCGGACGACAGCCACGCGGTCGCAGTAGTGCACGAGCTCGCGGAGCCGATGGGAAACGAGGATGACGATTCGGTTGGTCTCCTCGCGCATCCGGAGGATGTGCCCGAAGAGCTGCTCCGATTCCTCGTCGCGCAGTAGGGCGCGGCCGATCTCGGTGAGCTGCCAGACCACGAGCGAGCACGACTCGAGGGGACGGTCCGCGACCCGCTCTAAGTTGAGCTCCGACAGGACTTGCCGTTCGCGGCCGGTCGCCCGCGGCCTCAACGGTCCGCCGCTCCCGCGTTTGAGCAGGAGGTTCTCCGTGACCGTCAGGTTGGGAAACAGCTGCGGCTCCTGATGGACGGTGGCCACGCTCCCCCGCCGGTCGGCGACCGACCAGGTCGCGCCGTCCAGCAGGATTTCGCCCACGTCCGGGGTCTCCTCTCCGCCGAGGATCCGCACCAGCGTGCTCTTGCCGGCGCCATTGGGGCCCGCGATTCCCAACACCTCACCGGCGCGGGCGCTGACCGCAAGGCCCCGCAGGGCCTGCGTCTCGCCGTAGTGCTTCTGGACCCCTTTGACCTCGAGGGTCGTGACGCCAGGTCGGCTTGGTGCGGTCAGCTCCCCAGCTGGATCTCCTGGGCGAGGCGGGTCTTCACATCAGCCACGTTGGTCGGTGTCACGACCGTTGGCTGCACATAGGCGAACCCGCTCGACGGAATGGTGGCCTTCAGGAGGAAGTCGGCGCATCCCTTGACGAAACCGTAGGACTGCTCGTCGTAGCGCTGGTCGACGGTGGCCATCACGTCGCCACTCGTCACTTCATCGAGGTACGTCGTGTCGACGTTATAGCCGATGGTGTTGATCTTGCCCTTCATTCCGCGGTCCGTGATCAACTTGCCGATCGTCTTGGCGCCCCAATCCGAGTCGAAGTACAGATCCACGTTGGGATGGCCGTTCATGAATGCAGCCACCGCGGGGTAGATCGCGGCCGGATCGTAGCCGGTCGTTAGAGCATTCGTCGGCGTCCCGACGAACTGGAGGCTGGGAAACGCCGCTTTCATCGTGTCCATCCACCCCTGCATACGGCCTTGCGCCCAAGAGGCGGTCGTGTCGCCGGTCACGAGCGCGGCCACCTTCGGGGTGACGTTGTGATCGTGGAGCCACTGAATCGTGTACTGCCCGGCGACTTGTCCCATCGGGTGCTGGCCCTGGGGCGGGAACGAATCGTTGGCCCCGTTGTAGGCGAAGCGATGCGACGAAGGGCTGTCCGTGTTGACGGTGTACGACGGGACCCCGCCATCGATCGCCTGGTTGATGACCCGCACGAAGGCGTCGGGGGTCACCGGCTCCACCGCCAGGCAATCGACCTGGCCAGCGCTGATGGCCTGCTGGACCTGGGAGATCTGGGCGACCGGGTCCGTATTGGCCGGACCGATCAGCTTTACGTTGACCTCAACGCCGTACTGGGTTTTCACGTCTTTGGCGGCCTGGCGCATGCCGGCCAGCAGGTTGACCGGGGCGCCGACGGTGGCCAGCGTCTGGAACGAGAGGGTGAAGTTGAGCGCCGATTTCTTGTCGACCTTGCTAGCGATCGCGGAGGAGAGGGTGAACGTACCCCAGTCGAACTTCGCCGAATACGGCGCGCCGCTGTGTGATGTGCCCGTGGTGGTGCTCGTTCCGCACGCCGTGCCCAGCAGACCGAGAACCGCGACCGACGCCAGGACGAACTGCTTCCTCACTCCCATTCCTCTTCTACTCTCCTCTTGGAGGGTTGTCCCTCTCAACTCCTCAAACTCGCCCGCCGGTCAGCAAACGTTTCCAGCACTATAGCCCCGGCACCAGTCGCCGTCAATCGGCTCAACGGTTGACAGACCCGGAGGCGAATGCTACAACGGCAGACGGTACTGGAACCGTTCCCGGTGATGGAGCAGCCCCGGCGTGGAAAGGCTGCGAGAAGGAGGTCCGTTGGTCACACAGTCGCGATACCAGCTCTGGCATGGGCGCAATGCTCCGCCGGTCGAACGGCGCGAGCTCCACGCCGGACGGCTCACGGCCATGCTCGAAGAGGGCGATCTGCGCTACATCCGGGTGGATGGGGTCGAGGTGGTTCGCCGCATTTACGTTGCGGTGCGCGATGAGGTCTGGAACACGATCCCGGCCACCTACTCCGACTTCGCTTACGACATCGCCCCGGATCATTTCACGATTCGCCTTCGCGCCAGCCATCGTTACCAGCAGATCAACGTCGATTGGCAGGGCAGCATCAGCGGAAACGCTGATGGCACCATCCGATACGCGATGGATGCAGTGGCCAACAATGCGTTCCGCTATTGCAAGATTGGCTTCAACATCCATCACCCGCCGCAGGAGGCGGGCCGGCCGTATCGGGCTAATGGCCCCGACGGAATGTCGAGGGGTGAGCTGCCGGTTGTGATCGAGCCGCAACGGAATGACAACGGGCGTCTGACCGCTCTTTTTCCGCCCTACGACTCGCTCGAAATCGATCACGATGACGGACTCACGGTACGGTTCGCTTTCGAGGGCGATCTGTTCGAAATGCAGGACCACCGCAACTGGACCGATGGCAACTACAAAAGCTACGGCACCCCGCTGTCGATCCCGTGGCCGATGGACGCCATTGGCGGAGAGCGCTTCCACCAGGTGGTGTCGGTTTCGGTAACGGGAAAGCCGGCCAAGCCGGCGGACGGAGGCGAACCCCGACTCGAACTCGGCTGGTCGACGGACCAGTCGCTCCCAAGCATCGGCCTTGGTATGGCGAGCCACGAGGGTTCGCTCTCAGCCCGAGAGGTCGACCTGTTGCGAAGGCTTCACCCCGATCACTTGCGGGTTGACCTTTACCTTGCGGAGTCCTGGCCGAGGCCGCTCGCGCGCGCGGTTGAGGCTGCTCGGGCCCTCGGCGCCAGGCTCGAGGTGGCACTCTTCGTTACGGATGACGCGGAGGCCCAGCTCGACGCACTCGCTCGTGAGCTGACAGCCACCAGGCCGCCGGTGGCCCGCGTCCTCGTCTTTTACGGTGGTAAGGCATTCAGCACCGGGCAGGGTGCGACGCCGGGAAAGTTCGTTGGCCTCGCGCGCGAGCGACTCAAGGCTGCGGTCGGCGGGGTTCCCTTCATTGGCGGCACCAACCAGTTCTTCGCCGAGCTCAATCGCGATCCCCCCGAAGTGGCGGCCATGGATGGAGTGGTGTACTCGATCAATCCCCAGGTTCACGCCGCCGACGATGAATCGTTGGTCGAGAACCTGGAGGCGCAGGCCGCAACCGTTGCGACCGCTCGGTCATTCAGTGGCGACCTCCCGATCAGCGTGAGCCCGATTACGCTAGCCGCACGGACCGGGCCCTACCCGGCCGGGCCACCAAAACCCGGCGGGTTGCCGTGAAGTACCTGGCCACGAGTCGAGTCGCCTCGATCACCTACTACGAGACGAGCGGCTGGCGAGGTGTGCTGGAGGTCGATGGGGGATCTCCGATGCCCGAGCAATTCCCCTCCAGCGCCGGCGGCGTGTTTCCCGTTTATCACGTCCTCCGCGACCTGGCCGACTTGAAGGCAGGGAAGCTGGTCGACGTGAAGGCGAGCGAGCCGTTGTTGGTCGACGGCCTCGCTCTCCGAGAGAACGATATGACTCACGTCATCCTCGCGAACCTCACGCCTCGAACGCAGGTTGCCACCATCGGCCCGTTCAAGGTCACCAACCTCCGGGTCCGCCAGCTCAACGATGAAACGGCCTCGCAGGCGGTCGCTGACCCAGAGCAATTCCGCAACTCGGCGACGGTCATGTCCGCGCCCAACGGCCGGCTCCGCCTGGAGATGGGGCCGTACGCGGTTGCGCGCATCGACGAGGCATGACGCGCTGGCGACGGTAGACGATGCCCCGCTGCGTGGCGTGCGCGTCATCGCGGTCGAGCAGTATGGGGCGGGACCGTTCGGGACGCTCTTTTTGTCCGACATGGGGGCCGAGGTCATCAAGGTCGAGGATCCGGCGGTGGGAGGAGACATCAGTCGCTATGTGCCGCCCGGACAGCAGGGGACGGACAGCCTGTTCTTCGAGACCTTCAATCGGGGCAAGCGCAGTCTCGCCCTCGATCTCAAGAACGAGGACGCGCAGGCTGTTCTCCACCGCCTGGTGACACAGTCACATGCCCTCTTTACAAACCTCCGGGGAGACCTACCCGAACAACTCGGCCTGACCTATCACGCCCTTCAGCGATTCAACCCGGCCATCGTCTGCGTCTCGCTCTCGGCCTACGGCCGCACCGGTGAGCGCAGCACGCAGCCGGGCTACGACGCCCTGGTTCAGGCCGAGGCCGGCTGGGCGGCCCTCACTGGCGAGCCCGACGGTCCACCCGTCAAGAGCGGGCTGTCCCTGGTCGACTATTCCGCCGGGCTGATGGCGGCGCTCGGCCTCATGGCCGGCGTGTTCGATGCGCAGCGAACCGGACGCGGTCGAAATATCGACACCAACCTCTACGATGCGGCGCTGGCGCTCCTGACCTATCCAGCGACCTGGTACCTGACGCAGGGTGTCCTCACGGAGCGTCTTCCGAACTCGGCGCATCCAAGCATCGTGCCCTTCCAGTTCTTCGCCACCGCTGACGGGCAGATTGCGATCGCGTGCGCGAAGGAAAAATTCTTCAAGAACCTGGCGACCGCCATCCAGCTACCGCCCGACGCACGCTTTGCCACCTTCGAGTCACGGCGCCAGAACCGGCAGGCGCTGACAGACATCCTCTCGGAGCGGTTCCGCACGCGGCCCACGGCGGAGTGGCTCGCGCTGCTCAGCGGCCGCGTGCCGGTTGCGCCGGTGCGGCCGTTGACCGCGGTTCTCGATCACGAAGAGCTGTCGCGACGCAACATGCTGGTCAGCTACCCGCATCCTGCCTTTGGCCAGGTTGAGAGCATGGCGCTTCCCCTAAAGATCTCCGGGTTTTCGCCGGAGTACCGGGCTGGCCCGAGCCTGGACGCCGATCGCGACTCGATCCTTGCGACGCTGGGCTATGCCGCGGAGGAGATCGCGCGCTTGACAGAGGCCGGGGCATTCGGTTCGGGAGTCAGCGGAAATGGCTAAGAGTAAACGTAAGAGCGTGAAGCGAGTGAAGCCTGTTCCGGGGCCGGCGTTGGCCAGCGCCACCCCGGTCACGATCCGCGACGTGGCACGAAAGGCGCACGTGTCGCTCTCGTCGGTCTCGCGAGTCCTCACCGAGCACCCGGATGTGAGCCGCCCGATGCAGCTACGGGTGCTGAAGGCCACGGCGGCGTTGGGCTACGAGCCTGACTTCATTGCGCAGAGCCTTCGCCGCGGCGTGACTCACACCCTCGGCTTTTTGATCGGCGATATTTCAAACCCGGTTTTCGCCGACGTTATCCGTGGCGCCGAGGACCACGCGCGCAGCATGGGGTACGCCATCATGCTGACGAACTCAGAAGGGGACCCGGAGCTTGACGCCAAATACCTCCACCTCTTCCTGCGTCGCCGCGTGGATGGCATCATCCTTTCCACGGCCGAAACCGGCTCGCCTCAGGTGGCACGAGCGTTGCTGGATCCAACCGTGCCGTTCGTGGTTCTGGACCGTGACGTCCCGCCCAATGCGAGGGTAAGCATGGTTTTTGGGGATCATGCCTCGGGGATGCGCCAGGCGACGGCGCACCTGATCGAGCGCGGTCACACGGCGATCGCGCTTATCTCAGGTCCGGAACATCTGAAGCCGGCCCGCGAGCGCATCCGCGGCTTCCGGGCCGCGTTCGAGGCAGCGGGCCTGAAGCCAAATTCGGACTTCGTCCGGATCGGGTCGCTGCGTCCCAATTTCGGAAGGGATCAAGCGGTCGACCTTCTTCGCCGCGCCGATCGACCGACCGCCATCATTGCCGGGAGTAATCGCCTGCTAACGGGCGTCCTCGAGGGGATTCAGCAGACCGACTTCGTGGTCGGTCGCGACCTGGCGCTCGCGGGCTGCGACGACGTGGATCTCGCCCGCCTCTACCGGCCGCCGATCAGCGTGGTGATCCGTGATCAGTACAAGCTGGGGCAGGTAGCCTGCGAGCTCATCATCGAGCGACTGGCCAACCCGGAGGCTCCGATCCGCACGGTCACGCTCCCGACGCAGTTCGTTGCTCGCGCCTCCTCGGACTTTCCATGGCCACCGGCGCAGTCCAATTGACAGCGCGGGCGTGTTTAGTGTTAGATGGGCGAGCCTTACTGGAATCGTTACCGACGTTGGAGAGGCCGTGATCACAACCGAGCAGCTCAAGCACTGGTACACGGAGATGCTGCGCATCCGCCTTTTCGAGGACAAGACGCAAGAGTTGTTTCTCCGCAACCTGGTCCAGGGGACCACGCATCTTTGCCAGGGACAGGAGGTGGGGAAACGCAGCGGCGTCTCGCTCGGTCTCGGCGGTTCAATGCACCTGACCGATGCCCGGCTCAACATGATCGGCTGCTTTGCCATCGTCGGCGCCGGGCTGCCGGTTGCGGTGGGGGCGGCGATGTCGGCGAAGCTCCGCGGCGACGGGCGGGTTTCCGTCACGTTCTTCGGTGATGGCGCCACCAACATCGGGACCTTCCACGAGGCACTCAACATGGCGAGCGTCTGGAAAGCCCCGGTGATCTTCGTCATCGAAAACAACCTCTATGGCGAGTACACCCCGATGCGGATGACGGCGCCGATCGACGACCTCGCCGAACGCGCGCTGCCTTTCCGAATGCCCGGCGTGGTGGTCGATGGCAACGATGTCGAGAAGGTCTACGCGGCCGCTACCGAGGCGGTAGCACGCGCGCGTCGTGGCGAGGGACCCTCGTTGCTGGAGTGCAAGACATACCGGCATAAAGGTCACTCGCGGACTGACCCCGGCAAGTACCGGCCCGAAGCCGAAGTCAAGGCGTGGCTGGCGCGTGATCCGCTGATCGTCACGGGGGTCAAGCTGCGCGAAGCCGGGGCGCTGACCGACGACGAGGACGAGCAACTCCGATCGGAGTTCAGCGCCCAAATCGACGCCGCGGTCGAGCGGGCGCAGGAGGCGACGGCCCCGACCCTGGAGGACGCACGACAAAATGTCTACGCTCGCTGAGACCCAGGTCGGCGTCGAGCCCGGGACGAGGGAGCTCACCTACCGGGAGGCGATCCGGCTTGCCCTCGAACACGAGATGGAGCAAGACCCCACGGTGCTCCTGCTCGGGGAAGACATCGGCGACGCAGGGGGACCGTTCAAGACCAGCGAGGGTCTGCTAAAGCGGTTCGGCCCCAACCGCGTCTTCGACACCCCAATCGCGGAGAACTGCTTCGTCGGCGTTGGCATCGGGATGGCGGTGACGGGCTTCCGGCCTGTGGTCGAGATTATGTTCGCCGACTTCCTGGCGGTAGCCTTCGATGCCATCGTCAACGAGGCGGCCAAGTATCGGTACATGTCCGGCGGAAAGTTCGCCGTGCCGCTGACCATCCGCGCCATCGGCGGGGGCACCGGGCGGTTCGGCGCCCAACACTCGCAGACCGCCGAGTCGTGGTTCACGGGTATTCCCGGCCTGCGCGTTGTCGCGGCCGCCACGGCACCCGATGCCTACGGCCTGCTTCGCTCCGCCATTCGTGACCCCAATCCAGTGCTCTTCTTCGAGCACAAGGGCCTGTACGTGCGCAAGGCGGAGGTGACGACAGGCGAGCGCGGCCTGGTGCCCATCGGCAAGGCCCGTGTGAACCGGCCGGGCAGGGACGTCACGGTGGTGGCGACGTTGCTGATGGTGGAGCGGTCGCTGGCCGCCGCCGCAACGCTCGCCGAGGAAGGGGTCGACGTGGAGGTGATCGACCTTCGCACGCTGCATCCGATGGACCTGGACGCGTTGCGCCGTTCCGTCGAGAAGACCGGGCGCCTGGTCACCGTCGAGGAGCAGCCCAAACCGCAGGGTTGGGGGAACGCCGTGATCGCCTCGCTTGCCGAGGCGGGCGTTCCATTCAAGACCCCGCCGGTGCGGATCGCCCTGCCCGACATTCCGCTCGCCTATAGTCCGGGCCTGGAGGATGCCATGCTCCCCGGGCCGGCGTCGATCGCCGAAACCATCCGCCAGCTGGTCCGCGCCGGCCGCTGAACGCAGGCAGGAGGGGGAGTGAACAAGATTGAGAAGATCGAGACCATTCCGATTCGGGTGCCACTCGATCGTGTGTATCGAGGTAGCTACTACCAGATGCAATCACGCTGCACGATCATCACCCGGGTCCACACCGCGAACGGCGCTGTAGGGGAGATCTATAACGCGGACAGCGACAGTGAGCAGCCCGAGATTCTGCACATTATCCAGGACGAGCTCGCTCCCGCGCTGATCGGGCGCGACGCATCGAACATCGAGGGTGCGTGGGAAGCCATGCAATTCAGCACCTTCGACCAACTTCGCGACCGGCGGCTCGCCATGCAAGCGATCGCTTCGATCGACAGCGCGCTCTGGGATGCGTTTGGCAAAGATATCAAGGTCCCGCTATACCGTCTTTGGGGTGGATACCGCGACCAGATGCCAATGATTGGGATCGGCGGCTACTACGGTCACGACGATGACCAGCTGCGCGAAGAAGCCCGCTTCTTCATGGACCAGGGGTTTTGCGGCATGAAATTCAAGATCGGGGCCAAGACACCCGAGGAAGACGAGCGTAGGGTTCGCGTCGTGCGCGATTTCGCCGGGCCGGACTTCATTATCATGTGCGACGCCAATCAGGGCTACACGACGCGCGAGGCCATCGAATTCGGCAAACGGGTCGCCGACATCGGGTTGCGCTGGTTCGAGGAACCCTGTCGCTGGTCGAACGATCGCCGCGGGATGAAGGACGTCCGCGCCATGACCGGCATCCCGGTGGCGGCCGGGCAAAGCGAGTACTCCCGGCTGGGCGCCCGCGACCTTATCGTGGATGGGGCAATCGACGTTTGCAATTTCGACGCCTCGTGGGGCGGCGGCCCTACCGAATGGCGCCGGGTTGCCGGCCTGGCCGCCAACTTCGACGTGCAGATGGGCCACCACGAGGAGGCTCAGCTCTCGTTCCACCTGCTGGCCGCGATTCCACACGGAACCTACACCGAAGCGTTTTCCATCCAGCGAGATCCGATCTTCTGGCACATGCTGGCCAACCGCCCGACCAAGGGCGACGGCGGTTTCGCGCTGCCGCATGGGGGCGGCTTCGGCTGGGAGCTCGACGCGGCCTTCATCAAGAAATACCGAGTCGACGCCGGCTAGCCGGGCTTACCCCGGCGCGATCACCGTGTGCTCGGTCACGAAGTAGACCTGGTTGCGTCCGAGAAACTTCGTGCGATCCTCGGCGAGGAGACTTCGAACGGGCTCGGCTTTGAACGCGGCTTCAGCATCGGCGACGGAGTCGAACCAGAGCTCCCCGATCCCGTCCCATTCGCTGGTCGCTGGATCGATGATTGGGTTGAAACGCAGCCCGCGTAGGTTTTGCAACTGGCGAACGATGGCGGCGTGGGGGCCCATCCAGTGCTGGCGGAAGGCCTCGGGCGACATCCCTTCCTTGCGGGCGACCAGGCTGATTCGCTTGATCATCGCACTGCCGTTTCGCCCATCGTCTCCAGCGCGGCCAGGATCGCGTCGCCGACCTCGCGCGTCGAAGCCTTCCCACCCAGGTCTGGTGTATGCGGTCCGCTGCGAGCCACCTGCTCGAGCGCCCGCATGATGAGGCCGGCCGCCTCGGGCTCTTCGAGGTGATCGAGAAGCATCGCCGCCGCCCACACCGCGGCGAGTGGGTTGGCGATGCCGCGACCCGCGATGTCCGGCGCCGACCCGTGGACGGGTTCGAACATCGACGGGAATTGACGCTCGGGGTTGATATTGCTCGAGGCCGCCAGGCCGAGCGAACCCTGCAGGGCGCCCCCCAGGTCAGTGAGGATGTCGCCGAAAAGATTGCTGGCGACGATGACATCCAGTGACTCGGGGGCGGTGATGAAGCGTGCCGCGAGCGCATCGACGTGATAGCGTGCGACCTCGACGTCGGGAAACTCACCGCGCAGCCCTTCGATCACCTCGTCCCAGAGAACCATCGAGTACTGCAACGCGTTCGATTTGGTGGCGGATACCAGGCGCCGCCGCCGCTGACCCGCCTGGATAAAGGCGTAGCGGGCGACGCGTTCGATGCCGCGCCGGGTGAAGACGCTGGTTTGCACGGCAGTGTCGTCCGGCGTCCCCCGCTTGAACCGCCCACCGATGCCGACGTATTCGCCCTCAGTATTCTCCCGGACGCACAGCATGTCGATGTTCCCATTGGCGGCGCGACGCAGGGGCGACGCGATCCCATCGAGGACGCGGATCGGTCGCAGATTGACGTACTGATCGAATCCACGTCGGATCGGAAGGAGCAGGCCGTGCAAACTCACGTGGTCGGGGACACCGGGAAAGCCAACAGCCCCCAGGTAGACGGCGTCGTGCTCTGCGAGGATCGCGAGCCCGTCGGCGGGCATCATGACGCCGTTCGCGAGATAGTATTCGCACGACCAGGGAAGGTCGGTGGTCGTAATTTCGAAGCGCCCCGTGACGCGGCCCGCCTGGCGGAGAAGCTTGAGACCGATCGGAATGACTTCCTTGCCGATGCCGTCGCCGGCGATTACGGCCAAGCGGTAGGTCGTCACACCCGCAAGTATGGCGGTCTCTGTCCCACGCGCCCTGTACCTCGGTCCCTTTGCCGTCATGGCCGACCGCTTCGCGGTGGCGCCGCTGCTCATCCCCATGGCGGCCACGTTTCACGTCTCGTTGGTGGCAGTTTCTGGGGTCGCGAGTCTCTACTACCTCGCGTACGGTCTGATGCCGCCGATCTACGGGGTGCTGGCGGATCGGTTCGGGCGGGTGCGCGTCATCAGGGGCGCGCTGGTCGGAACCGCGGTGGCGGGCGTCCTTTCCGTTGTGTCCCCGAATCTGACGTTATTGTTGGTCGCCCGATTTATTACAGGCGGTGTCGCCTGCGGCGTTATGCCGGCGACGCTCGTCTACCTGGCGGACCGCTTCCCGTTCGCCGTTCGGCAGCAGGCAATAACCAACGTGCTGGTCTTCGTTGCCCTCGGTACGACCGCCGGCACGCTCGGCGCGGGCATCGTCGCCCACGTTCTCAGCTGGCGCCTCTTTTTCCTCATCCCGGGAGCAATCGCGCTCGCTGTCGCCATTGCGCTCCGCCGAGTTCCCGAGTCACTCGTGGAGCGATCGAATCAGAACCCATTGCGGCAGGTGGCGGGCGTGTTGCGCCACGGTTGGGCGCTCTTCTTGCTGGCGGTGGCCGTCCTGGTCGGCGCCGTGATGTTCGGCTTCGTCACGTACCTCGCCCCCGCGCTCGAGGCGAACGGCCAGAGCCCGGCGATCGCAGGCGTGGTGGTCGCAAGCTACGGGTTATCGGTGCTAATTTGCACCCGCACCTTTCGGTATGTCGCGCGACGCGCGCCGGCCGCGATCATCCTCGCCGGCGGCGCCACTATGCTGCTGATCGGATACCTTGTCGCCGCCATTACTCAAAGCGTCCCTGCCATCCTGTTGGCCAGTGTCCTTGCCGGAGGCGCATACGCGTACATGCAATCGACCTTTCAGACCTGGGCGACCGACGTCGTCCCGGAAGCGCGGGCGACCGCGGCGTCCTTATTTGCGACCGCCATCTTTGCCGGGGCTGCGCTCGCGACCGCAGGGGTCGCCGGCCTCGCCAGCGCCCATCGATACACCAACCTGTTTCTGATCGCCGCCATCGTCACCCTCCCGGTGCTGATCATCGGGACAATTGGCCGCTGGCGTTACCCCGGGTCAGACGCAATCGATGATGCCACGCCCAGCACTCAGATTGGCTGAGCGCAATCCGGATCGCGCTAGGCTTTTTGCCGAATGTTGAACTTCTTTGCGCGCAACCTTGACAGCCTGCTCGCCACCTATGGCTACCTGGCGGTCTTCTTCTTCGTCGGCATCGAGAGCATCGGTATCCCGGTGCCGGGGGAGACGATGCTTGTTACCGCCGCTGTCTATGCGGGGACGACGGGGCGGCTCTCGATTTTCTGGGTGATCGTCGCGTCGTCGGCGGGCGCCATCGTCGGCGACAACATCGGTTACCTGATTGGCCGCACCGGTGGTTACCGTGTGCTGAAACGGTACGGACGGTACATCCGTCTCGAGGAGAACCGGCTAAGGCTCGGGCAGTACCTCTTCCACAAGCACGGCCCCAAGGTGGTGTTCTTCGGGCGATTCTTCTCGGTGCTACGCATCTTCGCGGCCTTCCTTGCCGGCGTCAATCACATGCACTGGAGGCTCTTCCTCATCTTCAATGCGGCGGGCGGGATCATCTGGTCGACGATCTATGGCGTGGCCGCCTTTCTGCTCGGGAAACAACTGCTGCAACTCTCCGGTCGGGTGGATTTCGCGCTGGCGGTCGTCGCCGTTGCGGTGATCATCACGGTGATCGTCTTTCTACGGCGCAACGAGGCGCGGTTGCAGCGCGAAGCCGACCGGGCCATGCCCGGACCGCTGAAGGCGCCGCGCTAGCGGGGCCGGCGCTCGGTATCGAAGATCTTGCCCAGCAGCGTCAGCAGCTGCTTCTGCTCGGCCGGCGTCAGGCGGTCGAGGAAGGTCGGGGGCTGGGCGAGACGTGCCTCCAACGTCGTCCGTAGCCGCTCACCCTCGGGCGTCAGCGCGAGCAGCCGAAGCCGCCGATCTGAGGCGTCCGAGCGGCGCTCGATCAGGCCGCGCGCCTCGAGCGAGTCGGCCAGGGCGTTGATATTGGAAGGATCGTAATGCAGTCGCCGGGCGAGCTCCCGCTGTGACTGCGGCTCCGCCAGCTCTCGCACGAGCTTGCCCTGGGAGAGGGAAAGGCTGCACTCGGCCACCCGGGTCGTGAAGTCATCGCGAACGCTGGCAAAAGCGTCGTCCCGAAGGAGCTTCCAGAGCGCCTGCGCCGCCTTCCCTTCGACTTTAGTTTCCACGGATGGAATATACCCGCCAGATCAATGGTTTATTCATGTGAATCGTTCAATGATCTCGACAAGCATTGGAGGCAGAGACATGGCGTTTGTTCCCTACTGGATCGACCCCGCGACAGCCAGGCAAACCATCGAGTCCGGCCAGGCGATCGTCCTGGACGTCACCTCGCCGTTCATCGAGAACGCGGTCAAGGGCAAGATTCCGGGAGCGCTTCGGGTGTCTCCCCGGGCGATCCTCGACCGCAATCGGCACGCCGCCGACCTCGTCAGCGACCTCCCCGATCTTTCGCACGACAAGACCATCATTGCCTACTGCACCTGCGCCGACGAAGAGGCGAGCACACGGCTGACCCGCGCGCTGCGAAGCCAGGGCTACGACGCCTGGCTGCTCGAGGGCGGTCTGCCCGCCTGGCGCGCCGCCGGCTACCCGATGGAGCTGAACCTGGCGGTCGCCGCATAAGCGGCGAGAGCCTAATAGGGTTGGAACAAGATCCGCCAATCGGATACTGTTCCACCGAGCCACCGGTGGGAGAGCACTGCGAAAGCCTGGGCAGCGAGCCCTAT
>WNFF01001534.1_pt1 | contig 18597 bp, 17 predicted proteins | sample 5400441 | NCBI WGS metagenome assembly WNFF01 (sample SAMN13153345, study PRJNA577476) | soil metagenome | isolation source: 120 cm saprolite under Douglas fir tree site 2 hole 3 replicate 1 | place: USA:California | collected 2015-04-18 | reverse complement strand
CGCTGCTCGGTCGGCCTCGTGCCCGCCGCCTGGCATTCTCGCCTCTGTCCGCGCGAGTACCCCAGCGAACAGGAGCAAAGTCGCTGCCGTGCTTACCAGCAACCTGCCAGTCCTCTTTTCCATTGCCATTCTCCTCTGCACCGATCCCGATTCCCGATGGAGCATAAACGAGCCCCCAGCACCCCGCAAGACCCGGATGAAGCGCCCATTTCTCAAGACAAGTCTAATACTTTCAATCATTTACGCCATTCGTCCTATCCCCGTGGTACCTCCGTGCTATAGGCCCGGCACGTCGCGTACGGCAGAATGCATCCAGAGGCTTGAGGGATGTTCTCCGTCATGCTACTTACGATTTCGATCGTGGCCCTCTCCCAGTTCGCCCTCTACTACTGGCGGGCGATTCTAGCGGGAGTTGCCGCGCAGCCGGTCTCCGACCGCGTGCTTTCTGCTGCTAGTGTTGAGCCCGACCGCCTCAAGGGCAAGGATTTCGAGGCCTTCGCTGGTCTCCACAACTTGACCCCGGATTTGCAGCTCAGCAGCAGCGGTTTGGGTCTCGTTCGGCTCTACTATCGGATTGTCGATGGCCTCGCGCTCTTGGCCGAAACCCGCATGCCTGTCATGGAAGCCTGGTGCGAGCGCGAGCGGCTCGTCTGCGCCCGCTATGCAGCTGTCCAGATCGATCGGCGTTTTCAGGCCAACCTCGCCCTCGCCGCCTCTCTCCGCGACTGCTAGCCTAGCAGCCGCAACGCTTCTTACGATTTGTACCCTTTGTCTTGAATGAGGCTGTATTGAATGAGGCCCCGTGTCCCCGGGCTTGGATTGTCCCACGCGTACCAGAATGCCACAGCGAGGGCTTCACACGCGCCCGCGCAGACCTTTGCTTGTGCTGTCGGCCAATCCGCAGCACAATGCGGCTCTCCCCTCGCCGTCGTTTAGGAGTCAAGGATGAACGGAATCAACAGGGCGCTTCTAGAAGTGCGGGTCCTTCATGGATTCTTTGTGATCACCATCCTGCTTTTCATCTTCGTGATTTTCCAGGCGAATCCGCAGGAACAGCCCCTTGAAAAGGTCATTCCCCTGGCGGTTGCCGCTGTGAATGTCGCCACGATCTTCGCCGGAGTGATTTTGCGCTCAAGAATACTGACTCCTTCCGTGAAAATTCTTCGTAGCAACCCCGGAAACACTCAGGCTCTTGGAAGGTGGCGCCTCGGGCAGCTTCTTTCTTTCACGCTTGCAGAATCAATCGCTCTTTTCGGTCTTGCCTTGAAGTTTGTCGGCGCGGACTGGAAGACCGTCGCTCCGTTCTTTGCGGCGAGTATCCTGCTCTTGTTGTTCTGGATCCCGAAGCTCGACGTTGCACCAACCGGCTGATCCTCAAACAACGATACCGTCTTCCGCGGGACTAATTGCCAGCCACTTTTCTTAATACGCCCAGCGCAAGAGCACGCCGCCCGTCGTGTACCCCGCCCGTCCATCTAGACTTGGTCCAATCGCCTCGTAACCTTTTTCCGGCTTGAAGGTATTCACTGTTTGCAGGGGTAAGAAAAGGCGTTTCGGAACATAATTCAGCGATGACATCGGCCCCAGACGAGGATCTCATGCTCGAAGTGCGCAATGGCGCAGGTGAATCGCTCGGCGTGTTGTTTGACCGCTACCAAGCGCCTCTCTACAACTTCTATTCGAAGCTGACAGGGGACCGGGTGCTGAGCGAAGACTTGGTCCAGGAAGTGTTTCTCCGCATCCTGAAATACCGCCAAAGCTATCGTCCCGGCACGCCCTTCCGCGCCTGGATCTACCAAATCGCGCGCAACGCCCGCGTGGACCATTTCCGCAGGGCTCCCCGTCAGGTCGCTCTCAATCCGGAAATGCTCCCTCCGGTCTTGCCAGGAGATTCCGCGCAACACGGCCAAGAAGCCGAACTGCTGCATCGCGCGCTCATGCAGCTGCCCGAGGAAAAAAGAGAAATCCTGATTCTCAGCCGTTTTCAGGAATTGAAATACGAGGAAATCGCCCGGCTCCTGGACTGCCAACTTGGCACCGTCAAGACGCGCATCCATCGCGCTCTGCAGCAATTGCGCCAGGTCTTTCGTCAGCTGGAGCAGGGGGCCGCCGCCGGAAAAGCGAATGCTTCCGCGGCAGGGAACATTCCTCCTCAAGGGGGTTTGCAATGAAATGTGAACAAATAGGCGAACTGTTGCCCGACTACTTACAAGGAAACCTGAGTCCTGAGCAGGACAACAGCGTCGAGAATCATCTCGAAGGCTGCCCGGCGTGCTCGGAGGAGGTCGCGGTCTGGAAGAAGCTATCGCTCTTGCCTGTCGAGCAGCCAAGCCCGGCATCCCGCGTCCGTTTTGAAGCTATGCTGCACGCCTATCAGACTGGCCGCGCCGATCAAGTCGGCGCCGGTTTCGAACGGGGGAAACCGTCTTCTTTTTGGAGCGCCTTCAACTGGTTGCGCTCGCCTCTGGGCGCATTGGCGTACGGGGTGGCGCTGCTCGCCATCGGCACGTACATCGGTACGCACATGAGCGGCTCCAATACCCACTCGCAAGAGCTGGCGGCCATGCATTCCGAACTCACCAACATGCGTCAATTGGTGGTGCTCTCGATGTTGCAACAGCAATCCGCCGGTGAGCGGCTTCAAGGCGTGACCTGGAGCCGGCGCGAGGAACAGCTTGACCCGCAGATCCTTTCTGCCTTGCTCCACACCTTGCGCTATGACGGCAGCGTCGATGTGCGCCTGGCAGCTCTCGACGCTCTCAGCCGCCGCGGCCGGCAGCCCCTGGTTCACAAAGGAGTTGCGGACTCCCTCCAGGAGCAGCAATCGCCTCTGGTGCAAGTGGCCTTGATCGATCTCTTGCTCGAGTGGCGTGACCCAGACGTGGTGCAACGCCTGCAAAGGCTTCAGCAAATCCCAAATCTGAATCCCACGGTGCGGCAACGCGCCGAGTGGGCGATGAGCAAACTGAATTGAGGAGGAGACCATGCGCAGAACGCCTTTCTCCCGAGTGCTGACCATTTATCTCTTGGCTCTTCTTTTCATCCCGCTCTGGCCCGCCAAAACGGGGCACGCTGCGCCCTCGGCAAAAAGTGTTGCGGGAGCTCTCCTCTTGGCGCTCCAGCCCCAGTCTGCGTTCGCGAATACCCATCATGATTCCGATCGTGACCTCCCCGTCCGGGAACAGGAAACGATTCAGAAGTCTTTTTCCATGCCCGCTGGGCAGCATCGGTCGCTCGAGATCGACAACGTGTTCGGCTCCATTGAAGTCATCGGTGACACCTCGGATCAGGTGCAGCTCGTGATCAACAAAGCCACCCGCGCGGAATCAAAAGACAAGCTCGAACAGGCCAAAAAAGAAGTGACGCTCGACATTACGCAACAGGAAGGCTCGCTGAAGCTCTATGTTAACGGCCCCTTCCGCTGCCAGTGTCCGGACTGCATCAGTTTCCACGGTGACGAAGGGTACGTCGTCAAGATGGACTTCCAGCTCCGCGTTCCCCGCGACATCGATGTCAAGGTCAAGACCGTGAATGAAGGCCACGTTCTCGTCCGCAACGTCAATGGGAGCTTCCTCGTTCGCAACGTCAACGGCGACATCGCCATGGAAAACGTTGCCGGTTCCGGGACGGCGCGCACCGTCAATGGCCCCGTCAAAGTTTCCTTCCGCCAGAATCCGCGCGAGAGCTCCGACTTCCGTACCGTCAACGGCAACGTTGAGTTGCGTTTTGCTCATGACTTGTCCGCGGATTTTCGCTTCAAGACGTTCAACGGCGGCGTGTACAGCGATTTTCCCGTCACCGCTTTGCCCGTCCACGCCCTTCAGGAAGAGCATCGCGGCGGCAAAGTCATTTTTCGCGCGGACCGCTACACCGGTGCGCGCGTGAATTCCGGCGGCCCGGAGATCAAGGTCGAAAATCTAAATGGAGACATTCGCATTCTCGAAAACCATGAATAACCACACTCGGCGGTTCCCAATCATCGTTGCCGCGGCCGCGGCCGCGGCGCTGGCCCTCACGCTAACTGCATCGCGCGCTCACTCTCAGGGATCAACATCAGCATCAACTTCCTCTGGCGGCGATCACGTTTCCATCAATCTCAGCGATCCGGCGCGGCCCGCGCTGGTGAAAGCCAGTTTGGTCAACGGCAGCATTACGGTGAAGGGCTATGATGGTAAGGAAGTCGTTGTCGAAGCTCGCGCCCGCAATCGCGAAACGTCGCGCTCCGAATCCAACCCGAAGCGCATCGCCATCTCCTCAACCGGCCTTTCTGTCGAGGAAGAAAACAACGACGTGCGTATTGGCACCGACTCTTACATGCGCGCCGTCGACTTGACCATCTCCGTTCCCGTTCACACCTCTTTGAAGCTCCGCGCCGTGAATGACGGCGACATCACCGTCACCGGTGTCGAGGGCGAATTGGACGTTGATGACATCAACGGCTCCGTCACTCTCAACAACGTCTCCGGCAGCGCCGTAGCGCATGCTTTGAATGGACGCCTTCTCGCCACCTTCACTCGCGTGAACCCTCAAAAGCCGATGGCCTTCAGCTCTTTGAACGGCGATATCGACGTCACCTTCCCCGCTGACTTGAAGGCCAACGTCAGCATTCGTTCCGATCGCGGTGATGTCTTCAGTGATTTCGACGTCCAGCTTCAGGCCGCCTCCGCCCAACCCGTCGTCGAAGACGGTCGCGGGAAGGGAGGCAAGTACCGCGTCAAAATTGACAAGACCGTGCACGGAAAAATCAACGGCGGCGGTCCCGAGTTTCAATTCACGAATTTTCAGGGCCAGATCTACATCCGCAAAGCCGGCACTCCGCGCTGACTTCGGCCTGCACGGTACGCGGTCATTTTTCGAGCGAATGGGAAGGTGCCACACGCTGCCTGCTACTCACTACCCACTCCCCACTACCTACTCTCTTCTTAATACGCCCACCGCAAGAGCACGCCGCCCGTCGTGTACCCCGCCCCCACCGCCACAAGCAACACCAGGTCCCCCTTGTGCAGGCGTCCCTGCGCCACGGCGTCGCGTAGCCCCAGCGGAATAGTTCCCGCCGTTGTGTTTCCCAGCTTGTCTATGTTCACCATCACCTTGCAATCCTCCACCCCGAGCCGTTCCTGCATCGCCCGGATGATTCGTAGATTCGCCTGATGCGGCACCACCAGCGCCAAATCCTTGCTTGTAAATCCGTTTCGCGCCAGCAGGTTCACCGACACTTCCGCCATTCGCCGCACCGCATACTTGAAAACCTGCGAGCCCTCCTGATGCACGTAGTGCATCCTTTTCTCCACCGTCTCTTGCGTCGCCGGATTCAGCGACCCTCCGCCCGGCATGTAGAGGAACTGCCCGCCAGAGCCGTCCACGTCGTGCGAAAAGTCCAAAATGCCCTCGCCCGGTCCCGCGGCTTCCAAAAGCACCGCCCCCGCCCCGTCCCCGAATAGCACGCACGTGGCCCGGTCCCTGTAATCCAGGATGGAGGTCATCACGTCGCTGCCGATCACCAGCACTTTCTTGTGCGCTCCTGATCCCACGAACTGCGCGCCCACCGTCAGCGCATAAGCGAACCCGGAACACGCGGCAGAAAGATCGAATCCCCACGCCTTTTTCGCCCCCAGACGGTCCTGCACCAGGCAGGCGGTTGCGGGAAACATCATGTCCGGTGTGACGCTGGCTAGGACAATCAGGTCGATCTCCGCGGGATCCGTCTTCGTCTCCGCCAGGAGCGTCTTCGCCGCTTCCGTCGCCATGTGCGAGCTGGCCGTGCCGTCTCCGGCCACGTGCCGTTCCCGGATTCCCGTGCGCGTGCGGATCCATTCGTCGTTCGTCGCCACTATTTTTTCCAGGTCCGCGTTGGTCATCACTTTTGGTGGCACGTAGCCCGCGACACCCGTGATTTTCGCTGCGATCCGATGGGGCATGTTTCTCCTTACGGAAATCCGCCAAACCGGGAGAGTCACGAAATTCTATGCGATGCCGCCGTGCCGTACAAGGTGAGAGCTCATCAAACACGCCGCAAAGTGCTTCTTCAGCAGCCCAGACCGGCGTCAGGTTCCTGAATCCATCCTCGCCACATGAGCGAGCTCCCAATTCCGCTTCAATAGCGAAACAGGTAGCTCAATTTGATGAAGAATAGCCTGCCCGTGGAATTCGTTGGGGAGCCAAGAGCCGTTACAAACGGCGGCGGGGGGAGCGTATGCAGCGTCAGATTGCTGTAGCCGTCGGTATAACCGAGATATACGGCTGTGCCCGGATGCAGAAGATACGTGAAGAGAACATCTCCGGTGAGCTTTTTTGTTGGCACGATTGGGCCGCCATCGAAGCTTCCCAGGTTCGTCTGCAAATCGACCAGCCCCTCATTGGCGAGCGTCGCGTTGTAATCCACAATCAGGCGCAAGGAAAGTTCTTTAGTGAACTGATAATTGAGCTTCGAACGCATCAGATGGTTGTTGAAAATATTTTGATCGGGTGAGAAGCCCGGGGGCGTGCTGCCGTTTCTGGTTCCCAGCCGCGAGTAGATGTAAGTTTCATCGAAGCGGAAACGGGAGGACGGCCGGAGCGTAAATCCAATGTTCACTCGCCGTGTGTTTCCTAGAAACGGCTGGAGGGGCGAGAGCGTCGCTGCCGGGAAGAAATTCTCCCCGGTACCCTGGGTGTAGCGTCCTGAGAAGGAGATCCATTTATACGGCTGTGTGCTGATCAGTGCAGAAGTGCTGTGTTTCCGAAAATCGATGTTGTCAAAAAGCTCGAAAAATTCGCCGCGACTTATATTCAGAGTGGTCTGGCGCGTGAAGTCGACTTCAAAACCGAGCGCCGCTTGCCAATCCTGCAACCTTCCGGCGTGATCCCAATTCAAAAGCTCCGACGCCGAGGGGCCGAAGGCGATAATCCGCCGCTTTTCCGGACGCCAGAAGTAGCCCGCGAACGTGAAATTCTGCCGGATGTCCACGCGGTTTACGAATCCGAGCTCGGTGCAAAAGCCGGGGGTCTTCTCATCGTAATCGCTCGAGAAGGCAAGATGACGTCCTGTAAAGCGCAGATTGCCGAGATACGCGCTGCCTTGCTGCGATCCGATTCCCCGGGAATCCACATTGGTGAACGTCAGGCAATTCGGCGCCAGATTGGCGTCCTGGCGCGTCCAGCTGTGCGCCGCCTGGAGATCCAGCACCCAATTGCGCGAGAATTTCAGGCGCGCATCCAGCGACGCCACGCGGTTATTTGTATCCGCAAAATCCCGGCTCGACAAAAACGCTCCAACGTACGACTGATTCCCGAATTCGCGCGCCACCCGAACCACGCCGTCCACCGCGCGTGTGTCATAAGGGCCTCCCGGCGCTTGCCCCTGTCCCGGCTGCCGGTCGTCGATCATCAGTGCGCCCAGCGTCCACTTCCCGAGTTTCCCCGTCATTCGCCCGCCGAACTGCGGATCAGCGATCTGCCGCGAGAAAAAAAGATTGATGGGCGTCTGGAAGAAGCCTGCGTTCTCGATAAAGAATGGGCGCTTCTCCGGGAAAAACACGGCAAAGCGCTGGTTGATGGTCACCTGCGGGTCATCCGATTCCACCTGGCTGAAATCGGGGTTGAGCGTGACGTCAAACGACAGCGCATCCTTAACCACGAATTTCGCGTCCAGCCCGGCGCGGTGCTCGAAGACCTTCCGGTACTCGGGAGTCGCGGTCTGATCCAGAAAGCGATTGTCCGCGAGCAGGCCGTAGGGGATTAGCTGAATATTCCTCCCCGGTGAAACGTTTTCTATTCCACTCACCGGCGCGAACTGCTGCGTGATACCTTCCACCCGCTGCGTTATGTACGGCCAGTAATCCGTTTCGCTTTTGCGCAGAATGTTTCGGAAAAGCGCCACACCCCAGGTCTGCTCCGGCTGGTGGGAGAAGCGCAGGCTCTTGAACGGAATCGCGAACCACACGATGTACCCGTCCTTGGTTTCCCGCCCCGCGTTGTCCCACAACGTGTCAAAACTGAAGTCATAGCCTTGGCCCTCCGTGTAGATCGCGTCCGTTTGCACGCCCAGCGGGTTCGAAAAGAAGTAATACGCCCGGTGGAAATCCTGGAAAGTGTCCAGCAGCACGCCCACCCCGTCATCCTGGTCGGAATCCTCGCGCTTCGAAAGATGCGCCCGCACTTGGCCGGGTTCGTCGCGGCACACTACGACCACGTATAGATTCTTGTCGTCATAGGAGAGGTAGGCAGTCGTTGGTTCGGACGCCGGCGCGCCGTCTCCGGGAAGATATTGCCGGAAATCAGAGACCGCGAGTTCCGCTTCCCGCGGCCGGTTCTCCAGAAAATCCTCGAGCTTTGGCGCCCGGTGGACGCGCGGTATCTTGCTCAGCGGAATTGCCGCGCCGTTGGGCCGCGGCGGAGAGGCGCTCTGCGCAGAAACGCGCGCCGCCGCGCCGCAAACAGCAAGCATCCAAAATAAAAAGGTCCTGGTCCGGGGCCACATTACCGTCGTTTCTGTATATCGTCTGGCATGACTTCACGCAAGAGTAAATTCAAAACAGTTGTTTTGCGGGTCTCAGCGTGGACGGGAAGATAAAGCAAAGATGTCTCCGCAAAGGCCACCCCGCATCTTTCTTAAGACACAATCGGCCGGGGTCTCCGAATTGTGCGCGATGGCTTATCACGATCGCGGAAGAATCTCGTAGCGCCACGTTAGCGACGCAGTTTTTTGAAGCATCGCGGAAACCGAACAGTATTTCTTTTCGCTCAGCTCGATGGCGCGCTTCACGGCTTCCTCATCGAGCTTTCCTTGGAGCCGGTACACCACTTCCAGCTTCGTCCACACGCTCGGCGGCTCCGCTGCCCGCTCTCCCGAGCAAATCACTTCCAGCGCTTCCAGCTTCTGTCTCTTCTTCTTGAGGATAATCACGATGTCCGTGGCCGTGCAGGCGCCCAGCGCCATCAAAACCAGCTCCATTGGGCCGGGTGCTTTATTTGAGCTGCGGTCGGAGTCCAGCGTGATCGCGTGGCCCGAAGGGCTGTTAGCCACAAATTGCTCTTCCCCGATCCACTTTATCAACGCTGTCTGCATGACACCTCCCCAGGCGATGCTCATCGCTTTTCTTGCGCTGCAAGCATAGCAAGGTGAACAAAATGTTGGCGATTAATCAAACGGCGGTGGCCGCCCTGATTAGGGGTTAGGATGTGGGGCGTCGGGAAAGGGATATACGGAGGCGAGGAATGCAGACGAGAAACCTAAAGGAAATCATGTGGGTCGCGGTTTTGATATTTGCCGTTGGCGCGGCGCTTTGGGCGGGTCGCGACGCAGTGAGAGCGGACCAGAGTGCGGCCACGAGTGAAGCGAAAGAGCAACCGTTTGTGGTGGAATACTACTACAAACCAAAGTGGGGGCACGCAGACGAGTTCCTTGCGCTCTTCAAGAAGAATCACTACCCGCTGTTGAAGAAGGAGATGGAGCTGGGGCGGATTGTGAAGCTGAGCATCACGGCCCCGCGGTTTCACGCTACAGAAGACGGGCGCTGGGACTACCGGGTCACAATCGCGTTTCGGAACGCCCTGGTTGCGAACGACAACTTCGATACTTCCGCCCTGCTCAAGCAGCTTTACCCCGACCAGGAAACGTACAAGAAGGAAGAGCAAAGACGCTTCCAGATTCTAGATGCGCATTGGGACCTGCCGGTTAAAGAAGTCGACCTCGACGCGCATTGAGGCTTGCCCTGTCTCCGGCTGGGGATCATCGCAAGTGCGCGTGTGGCATTCAAGAAGCGCGATTCGCTGGATAGCCCGCCCGTAATCGGGGAACGCCGCGGGATGGGTGGATGGCAACTCATCAAACTCCGCCGGGTGAGCGATTTATTTTTTCCGCAGCCTAGGAATTGCGAGGCGAGCCGGTGGCGACTTCAATGATCGGATTCGGCAGTTGGCGCATCGTGCGCACGAACGCCTCGACGATTGTGCGGTCGAATTGCGCGTTCGCACAGCGCTCCAGTTCGGCGAGCGCTTCCGCGGCGGGCCGGCCCTTCTTGTAGGTCCGGTCGCTGGTGATCGTGTCGTAAGCGTCGGCCACCGCGATTATCCGCGCGCCCAGCGGGATGTTCTCCGAAGACAGGGCGTCGGGATACCCGGAGCCGTCGAAGAATTCGTGATGGTGAAGAACCATTTCGCGGATTCGCGCCAGCGGCGTGAGCGGGTCCAGGATTTTCGCGCCGAATGTTACGTGGGACTTCATCGTTTCCCACTCTTCGGGATTCAGCGGCCCGTTCTTGTTCAAGATGTTTTCCGGAATCGCCACCTTGCCGACATCGTGAAGCACGGCCCCCAGGCGGATTTCCTCGATTTCGGCGTCGGACATGCCCAGGGCTTCCGCGATGAGCGCCGCGTAGGCGGATACTTTTTGCGAGTGACCCTGTGTGTAGTGGTCCTTGGCGTCGATCGCGAAGGCCAGCGAAGTGACCGTGTCGAGCACTGCTTGCGGCAGCGCGTGCGGCCCTTGCAAAGAAGCTGCGCTGGAGGGTTTTCCGTTGCTTCCTTCTGTCGCCGCCAGCGATTCCGTGAATTGCTTCAAGCGCGAGTAGATCTCTTCGAATGCTTCCGGGCCGGTGGCGAAAAGTCTTTTGAGCGTCACGCCGAGATACGCTTCGAGCACGTCCCTCTTCCACTTCTTGGCTTCGTTGGGATCGAAATGGTCCGCGGTCGAGACAGCGTTTCCTCCCTGGTGTTTCGAAAGGTACATGGACGCGTCTGCCACCTGGATGAGCTCCTGTGGCGACGAGCCGTGCAGTGGATAACAGGCGATGCCGAAACTAGCGCTGATGTTTTTCTCCCGGAGCAGTGGGTCCGCTGAAACCCAGCCGCGCAGCTTCATCGCCAGTTGGCGCGCGTGCTCCATGCTCGTTTCCGGCATCAAGATGACGAATTCGTCTCCCCCGTAGCGCGCCACCACGTCAGAGCGCCGGCAGTTCGTCTCCAGAATGTGGCCGACTCGCTGGAGCACGAGATCCCCTTCCAGGTGCCCGTAGAAATCGTTAACGAATTTGAACCGATCTAGGTCCATCAGCACCAGCGCGAAGGCGCGCCCGGCGCGCGTGGAACGCTTCCACTCTGCGGAAAGCGCTTCCATGAAGAAACGATGCGTCTTGACCCCGGTCAGTCCGTCCGTGATGGCCTGCTCCTGGGCCTTCTGGAAGGAGAGCGCGTTGTGCAACGCGCCGGCAATCAGGTCGGCGAGCGTGCGCAGCAGGAGAATCTCTTCTTCGGAAAAATCCACCGGTTCGGACGACTCGGCGTAAAGCACTCCGTGGAGCTGCTCCGCATAGAAAACAGGAAGGGCGATGGCCGCGGCCGAACCGGACAGCAGCGGCTTGTAAGCCGAGTCCGCCGGGGCATTCGCGTGGTACGTGCCCAGTTGGCCGTTTCGCGCGACGTGCCCGATCAGGCCGCTGCCGAGAGGGATTCGCCGGCCGAGCGCGTTACGGCGGGCGCCGGCCTCCGCTTGTATCACGATTTCTCGAGTCGCGTAGTCCAGAACGCCGATGCCAATGTGATCGTAAGTGAGGCCGGACTCCAGTTGCTCGGTAATTTTCGCCAGCATTTCATCCGGGTTGAGCGTGGCGATGGCGTTCCGCGAAATCGTGTTGAGCAGCGTCAGGTGGCGCGCCTTCGTCCGCTCTTCGTGGAAGAGCCGGGCGTTTTCGATCGCGATGCTTGCCTCGCTTGCCAGCACGCGCATCAACTCCAGGTGCCCTTCATCGAAGGTGCGCTCATTGTCGCTGAACACCGCCATCGCGCCAATGGCATGATTGTAGGCCACTAATGGTACCCCGCAGAAGCAGCCGCCCTCGCGGATTGGCTCCACGCCCAGCTTCTTGACTTCCGCGGCGAAGTTGTCCCGAATGAGCACCGGCTGCCGTGTCCGGATGATGTACTCGGTCAGGTGATTGCCCGCGGGACGCGTGCGCTTGGGCATCAGCATTCCGTCAATAACTTCCAGGTCGAAAAACATTTCGTCGCGCCCCGGGTCCAGGGAAGCGATATAAAAATTCTCGGCGTCAAAAAGCCGCCGGAGTTCTTCCCATATTTTGCGGAGCAGGTCTTCCTTGTTGAGCGTGGAGCTCAGCGCGCGCCCGATCTCATTCAGCACATGCAGTTCTTCCGAGCGCCGCGACGTTTGCTGGATGAGGTAGCTGTTCTCTACGGCCATCCCGATCTGGTGCCCCAGCGCAAGGAGCAGCCGGTATTCCGCCGGCGTGAATCGCCGGCTGTCCGGGCTGCCGAGAAGAAGCACGCCGAACGCTTGTTCCTTGGCCTGCAGGCTTATGGCCACGACGCTCCGGAGATCCTGCGCGAGCGCCAGTTGCCGGAAGCGCCGGAGGGGTTCTTCACGCTCCAGCGCCGCCACCGAATCATCGTCGCGCAAATCGCGAAATCCCAGCAGGCCGCCTAACCGCGCCACTAAACTTACTAAGTAGTCGTCAAGATTTTCTTCTTGCGCCTTGCGGCAGAATTCTTCGTTCAAGCCCGCCGCTACCACCGAGGTCGGTCCCTGCGGATCCCCGTGATGCAGAAACAACGCTCCCGCCGGCAGGCGCACCACGCCGAGGACCCGGTCGAGAGCTTGCGAAAGCATCCGCTGAATCTCGCCTCCCACGAAACTCGACGTGGCCAGATTGAGATTCGAAAGAGCCAGCATGTTGCGCTCGACGCGCCGTTTTTCTTCCTCATAAAGCGCCATCACCATCAGCATGGCGGCAAATGCGCTTGGTGCCGCTGCAATCGCCTGGAAACTGTAGTCTTGAATCAAACTTGTGCCGCGGAACAAATAAAGAGCGAGTCGAAGCCCCGCCCACAGCGCAAATGTAACGGCGAGCAGCCAATCCGCCAGTGTTTCTTGACGCCGGCTTTCTTGCCAGAAAATCACGGCCACCGCCAGGAAAATCACCGCGGAGGGAACCAGCAGCGGGAGCGAGAACCAGTCAAGCGAATTCGCCGCGCCCCACAGAATCAGCACGCCACCCGCCGCCGCGACGGGGACGTTCCAGACCAGGCGTTGCGCGTAGAGCTGCGCGCCCAAAAAGAAAAAGAGGCCGGCAATGGCGTAGAGCCACTGGTCAAGGGCGCTCTGCAGCGTGCCTGCCGTAGACACCGGGGCTACCGCCCCCCCGAGAAAACTGAGCGCCAGAAACGCCCACCCCGAGGTCCAAAACAGCAGGTAGGTCTGGCGCTTGAGGTTGTAGATGTAAGCGAAAAAGCCTGCCACCAGGGAGGTAGCACCAAGTAAGGCCAGTGCGATGAAATTCTGACTAGTCAATGGCGCAATCAATTCTCCGTCCGGAGTGCGGACGGCCCAGCGCCGCCGCTGAAGACGGCGAAGCCCGGCATGCTTCGATGTGGTCTCACAACCCCATCCGGCGCGCGCGAGTACAGGCGCGCGGCAGCAGGGCACACCCACATCGATGCACAATACGCAGTGGCTGTCATTATGGATTATAGAATTTTCAGGAAGCAAGCGTACTGGTGTACCGGTTGCCAAAAAGACAGCATAGGCAGGGATAACGTTTTCAATACATTGCGGGGGAAGACGGTTGGAAAACAGAACTACTTCTCGCGCCAGCGTTGCGGGCGCCTGTTGGACGCACAATCAGGTTTTTCGCTACACTGAAACGTTCCATTTAGTTCTCGGGAATTGGCTGAAGAATGGCAGAAATGACGAATACGGCGGCGGGTAGCGCTCGGGTGCGGTTTGCGCCCTCCCCAACGGGCTATCTCCACGTGGGAGGGGCAAGGACGGCGCTGTTTAATTGGCTGTTTGCGAGGAAGCAGCGGGGGACGATGATCCTGCGCGTCGAGGACACGGACGCCGAGCGCAACAAGCCGGAGTTGGTGCAAGGAATTTTGGACGGGCTGCGGTGGTTGGGCGTCGATTGGGACGAGGGGCCGTTTTATCAATCGCAGCGCACGGAGCTGTACCGCGCGGCGGCGAAAAAGTGTCTGGCGAAGGGGAGCGCATTTTTGTGCTACTGCCCGGCGGAAAAATACGCCGGCGGTGACCACGCGGAACCTGCGCAAGACGAAGAGCCGAAGGGCGGCGGGCCGCGTCGCGTGGCGCGCTGCACCTGCCGCGACGCCAAGCCTTCGACGCCGGGGACCAAGCCGGCGATCCGCTTCAAGGCGCCGGCGGGCGGAACGACGAGATTTTTCGATGTGGTGTTCGGCGAGCGCGAGTTCTCGAATGACGAGATCGAAGATTTTGTCCTGCTGCGTTCGGGAAAGGGCGACGAAGAATTTGGGCAGTCCATGTACCAGCTCGGTGTGGTGGTAGACGATATCGACATGCGCATCACGCACGTGATCCGCGGCGCGGACCACCTCTCGAACACGCCGAAGCAAGTGCTGCTGTACCGCGCTCTGGGAGCGGAGCCGCCGGTGTTCGCGCACGTTCCGCTGATTCTGGGGCCGGATAAATCGCGGCTCTCGAAGCGGCACGGCGCCACGGACGTCAACATGTACCGCACAGAGGGATTCTTGCCCGAGGCGTTCCGGAATTTCCTGGCGCTGCTGGGATGGTCGGCAGGCGGCGACGAGGAATTCTTGCGCACGAAGGATCTGCTGGAAAAGTTTTCGCTCGAGGGCGTGAGCCGGACGAACGGAGTGTTCGACCGCGCGAAGCTCGAATGGTTCAACACCCAGTACCTGCAGAAGCTGCCCATCGAGGATTTGCTTCCGGAAGTGGAAGCGGAACTGAAGCGCAGCGGGCTGTGGAAGGAAGAGTGGGCGAAGGGAGCGCGCCCGGGGCCGGATGGGCGAGACCACGCGTGGTTTTCTCGCACCGTGGATTTGCTGCGGCCGCGAGTTCGCTTGCTGCCGGATTTTTCGACCTGGGCGCGGGCGTTTTTCAGCGATGACTTTTCGATCGATGCGGCGGCGAAGGAAAAGTTCTGGAAAGACCCGAAAGTTCCGGAGCTGCTGGCAAAACTGGCGGATGCGCTGGCGGCGCTGCCGGAGTGGAACCACGACGCGTGCGACCATGCTTCGCGCGCTGTCGCCGAGGCCGCCGGCGTGAAGGCCGGGCTGCTCATCAACGCGACGCGCGTCGCCATCGTCGGCCAGGCGGTTGCGCCGCCACTCTTCGACACCATGGTCGTGCTGGGCCGCGACCGCGTCGTCGGCCGCCTGAGAAAAGCGCTTCCTCTGCTCAGCGCCCGCGCAACACCGTAGACTCGCTGGCTGAAAGTCCGAGACTAGAAACGATGAGGCACCCAAAGGCATCTCAAGGGATTGAGGTACGGCAGCGGGCGAAGAGGAGTAGTATAGAAGACGTAAGGGGCGCTACCACTAGCAGTTGCGTGACACCCAGGATACCTGCGGGGCCATCTTCAGGAAGCCACTTTACCGCTAGAGTCGACTCTTCTACCCAGCGCTTCCCAGCAGCAATTGGGGGTGGAAGGCGCCAACCAGCAGGCCGAAGGCCCGTTCGGAACCGAAAAGCCGCGCTGGTGAAGCATGCACGGCTACAGCACAGACTCGAACGAGAGGAGGGTCGTTCCTCTTCTGCTCGCGTCCGTGGCGATTGCTTTGGCCTGGATGTCATCCAAGTCTCTCGCCGCCGTTCACCTGTCGGTTCCCTGGTGGATGGAAGCTCCTTCCAGCATGGCTTTCTACGGCGTGCTGTACGCCCTCTTCGACAAGTATTTTTGGCAGAACAGCTTTGTGTGCAAATTGGGGCTGGTCAGAATCCCGAACCTCACGGGACGCTGGCGCGGATACCTCATCTCCTCTTTTGACGGGCACGCGAAACGCCATGAGCTGATCATCAACATCTTTCAGAGTTGGACGCAAGTTTCCGTATTCCTGACCACGGCCACGTCGATGTCACGGAGTTGCGCCGCAGTGATTCAAGTTGACGACCCGGAAGGCGTGGCGCTGATCTACCAGTACGAAAATCAGCCGCTGGCAGACGCGATGAAAACGATGCACATGCACTATGGCACGGCGATGTTGAGAGTCTCGAAAGAAGGATGCCTGGCGGGGGATTATTATGCGGGGCGCGACCGGCGGACCTTTGGCCGGATTTGCTGCAAGAAGTTGGAGAGCCATCGCGCGGCGTCAAGCCCGGATCAGGAGGGCTAGGGTCAGGTGGCGAGCGGGGGCCAGCGGGGCTTGCATTCGACGACGCGCAGCGCGAGGATCTTTGTGTAGGAGCTATGTTGCAACCAGGTCAACTCGTGCGCGTGAACCTAGCCGGCCTGCAGGCCGAGGGCGTGATGTTCCAGGCCGCGGTCACCGACGCTGTTGGTCACATTGTGAAGCAGACTTCGGAGCAGCCGCCCAAGTACCTCGTAAAGCTTTTGTTCTCCTTCCGTGGCGTTAGCGAGGTCGAAGTCCCCGCCGAGCGCATCCACGCGAACAAGTGACCCCCACGCCTGGTTCCGACACTATCGTTCCCTCTGCCAGGCGCCGAAAAGAGAACAAGGAGAAAATAGAAATTAGAGAATTGAAGCTAGAAAATCGGAGGAGAGAAAAGAAAAAATCCGCACTCGTGCTGTGCATAAATGGGGCACTCGGCCGCTTGGGTTTTTCTCGCCGTCGGCGAAAGGGCTTTGGATTCGAAACGAGGCTGACGTTGCGTACGGGGACGGTAGGGTATACATTGGCGGCCGGTCGTAATGCCGAAATGAGAATTCGGGCTTGGAGATGAATCGTACGGCTCTAGAAAGGCCGGCGGAGGAATAGTCATGAGCGCTACATCAACTCCCGTTGCCACAATCGTGAAAGCGTCAGTGAGATGGTCCATCGCGCTGAGCGTGCTGATGATCCTGGCGGGCGTCCTCTCCATTGTCATGCCACCGGCGGCCGGAATCGCGATAGCGGTATTGGTCGGCTGGCTGCTTGTGTTCAGCGGCGGAGCCCATTTGGTGTTCGCCTGGCACGCGCGCGGTACAGGCGGAATTCTGTGGGAGATCCTCGTGGGGATTCTTTATCTTTTCACTGGCGGTTACCTGCTGTGGAATCCCGCGGCGGGTCTGGCGTCACTCACGCTCGCACTCGCGATTTACCTGCTTGCAGAAGGAGTGTTGGAACTTGTTTTGTCATTCCTGCTGCGCCTGATGCCTGGTTCAGGCTGGCTGACGTTTGATGGAGTCGTCACGCTGATCCTCGCCGTGCTGATTTGGAGGGCGTGGCCATCGAGCAGCGCATGGGCGATCGGCACACTTGTGGGCATCAGCATGCTGTTCAGCGGAATGGCTCGGCTGATGCTGTCTCTGGCCGCGCGCAAAGTGGTCAGCAAGCTGGCTTAAGCGTTGGCTTTTGTTCTCCTTCCGTGCGGTTAGTGAGGTCGAAGTCCCCGCCGAGCGCATCCACGCGGACAAGTGACCGCGTGGACAGTGCAAGAATGGGGCACTCAGCGGTACAGCCTGCATTTCAGGAGGTACGCCACCCATGTTGAGACTCAATGACAAGGTCAGCACGGTCTTGAAAGGCAAGGGCAGGGAGATCTGGTCGGTAAACCCTGAACAGACGGTCTACGAGGCCGTCGCAAAGATGGCCGATACGGGAGTTGGAGCGTTGTTGGTCATCTCCGCGGGCAAACTGGCAGGCATCATCTCGGAGCGGGACTACGCGCGCAAGGTCATCCTCAAGGGAAGATCCTCGAAGGAAACCCAGGTTGCGGAGATCATGACGAGTCCGGTGTTTTTCGTGACGCCAGCGCACACGGTGGATGAGTGCATGAGCCTCATGACGAACCACCGCATACGGCATCTTCCGGTCATGGAAGAGGAGAACCTGGTGGGGATGGTTTCGATCGGCGACCTGGTGAAGTGGATCATCTCCGAGCAGGAGGAGACCATCCAGCACCTGGAGAACTACATCACCGGAAGGTACCCAGCCTGAGGCGTCTTTCCTTGAGCGCCGGGGCACCGGTCTGGCCGATCCTTGGAGTCCTGTTGTCAGCAGTCCTCGTTGCGGCGGTGGCCCGCCTTTTGTTGACGCAAAGTAACGGCGCGGCTTATCGAAAGTCAGTAGCTCTTGAAATGTCGTGGAAGCGCGGTGACTACCACTACGGTCCGAATTTCATTCATCTGGAGTCGGCCTGTCTCAGTAATCCAGAGCCTGGCTGTTTTTGCTCTCTTGATCTTAAAACAACCACGTCCAAGGAATTTGCAGACTACATTGAGTCGTTTGGAAGCAAAAAAGTGCCGGTGAAATTTCATGTCGACTACGACCGTAATCACCAGGTGATTGGAGCTATTTTGGAAGGCGTGAGTGAGTGGCCAGAGGAGCGATTTCATATCAATGAGAGGTCGTTAGGTACGGGATTTCGAATGCTTCCGAACAAACGCACCGGTGGTGGTCATTTCAACAATCCGGCTGACTGTTTTCCTAAGTCTGCGAAGTAAAAGCTTCCCCATCGAATCGTCTCCGACGCGGGGCTAGTTCAGAGCGCACGGCGGCACTTGGACGATAATCGCCGGGTGCCCGGGCGCCGGGTCTGCGCCTGGGGCTCTTGACTTTTGCACGGGCGGGTGCCCGATGCTTGATGCGCTAAGAAACTTTTTGGTGGCGGACAAGTTTCAGCGCGCCCTCCGGAAGATCATTTTTGAGATAGCTTCTAGCCGAGGCGAA
>WNFF01002217.1_pt1 | contig 18601 bp, 20 predicted proteins | sample 5400441 | NCBI WGS metagenome assembly WNFF01 (sample SAMN13153345, study PRJNA577476) | soil metagenome | isolation source: 120 cm saprolite under Douglas fir tree site 2 hole 3 replicate 1 | place: USA:California | collected 2015-04-18 | reverse complement strand
CCGCCGCCGTCCACGCCGAGGAGGAGTTCGGTTTGCACCTGCGAACCGCCTGTTTTCGTCGATCGATCAACTCCTCAACGCGCAAGGAGCCGAAATGGGTCGAATGCCGTTGCCTTCGGGGGTATAATGCGCAGGCTGAGCCCATGGAAACGGAGCGCCTGAGTCCCCGGTATTCCGGGATCGATGTCTGGGACCCTTCCGACATCCTGGATGCCATGGTCGAGGGGCAATTCGCCGCGGTCGCCGCGGTGCGTGCCGCGCGCCAGGCGTTGGAAGGGGCGGCGCTCGCGATCGAACCGCGGCTGCGCGACGGCGGCCGCTTGGTTTATGCCGGTGCCGGGACCTCGGGCCGTCTGGCGGTTCAGGATGGCGCCGAGCTGATGCCGACCTTCAGCTGGCCGAAGGACCGCCTGCTGCTGTTCATTGCCGGCGGGCACGAAGCCCTGATGCAATCGGTCGAAGGCGCCGAGGACGAGATCGAGCACGCCGTAAACCTCGTCCGGGACGCCGGCATCGGCGGCAACGACGTGCTGATTGCGGTCGCCGCCAGCGGCTCGACCCCGTTCACGCTGGCGTGCCTGCGCGAGGCCAAGCAGCGCGGCGCCCTGACGGTCGGGATTGCCAACAATCGCGACACGCCGCTGCTCGAGGAAGCCGACCATCCGGTCTGGCTGGACACTGGGCCCGAGCCGATCGCCGGATCGACCCGGATGAAAGCCGGCACCGCGCAGCGCATCGCGCTCAATCTGCTCTCCTCCCTGGTGATGATCCTGCTCGGCCGGGTCTACGAGGGCCTGATGGTCGACGTGCAGGCGGTGAACAACAAGCTGGTGCAGCGGAGCGAGAACATGCTGCTGCACCTGACCGGGCGCAGCAGCGACGAGGTGCGCGACGCGCTGGCGCGCGCGCACGGCAGCGTCAAGCTCGCGGTCCTGCTGCTGCAGGGCTGCGACCCGGGCGAGGCCGCGGAGGCGCTCGACCGCGCCGGCGGTCAGCTGCGCATCGCCAAGGCGCTGGTCGAAAGGAGCGCCGCACGCAAGAAGCGGGCGTAATTACTTCGCCGCGGTTATCGGTCGAAAACGCAAGGCGCGCGCCTCCCTGCCTGCTTGCCGGGGAGGGATGGGGCGGGGGATACTTGCCGGGGCATGATTCCGCAGATCACTCCCAAGCTCGCCGGCTGGATCGCCGCGCTCGCCGCGGCCGCGCTCGCGATTGCCGCTGTCGTGCTCACGACGGACCTCGGCGCCGGGATCCTCGCGCGGGTGCGCTGCGCGGGCGTATGGATCACGTCGGATTCGATGTCGTACCGCGCCTGCGCCGATTTCGAGCGCGAACAGATGCTCGAGCAGCGCCGCCACACGCCGGAGGATTGATCCTTTGGCGCCGAGCGGGCGGATCGTCCGCCGCGACATCAACGCTTGAGGAAGCTCGCGTTCTTCGTGAATATTTCCCCGGAGGCATTGGCGACCTGCTCGATGATCGATTTCAATAGCGCGGAATCGGTCACGCGCACCGGACTGTCGATGCGCACGAACAGATCGCCGTCCTTGTCCAGCCCGATTTTCGCGTAATCATACTCGTGGTTGGCGGAGAGGAGCGCCTCCATCAGCTGCGGCGTTTTCCGGATCTTGGCTTTCTGGGTGACGGTCGCAAACGTTACGATGATATCCTCGCTGTTGGAGATGATGACCCGGAACTTTCCGATGGTCTTTCGCTCGAACTCGATCGACCAAGTGATCGGATTGTGCGTTTTGTAGGTAAAGCCGGTTGCTTTCAGCATCTGCTCGATTTTTACGCCGACGGCTGCGGCGCCCGGGGTCTGCGCCTCGGCCGGCGACCAAGCCAGCCACACCCAGGCGGCAACGGCGAGCACCGCCGTCACGCAGCGCAGCCCATGATTGGGGCGCGAGGTCACGCTGTCCGCCGTTGCGGTGCGCGCTGAGGCGACGAGCCGGCACTTCATCATGATTCCCCCTCGATCGAGACCGTTGCGAAACCCGGCGGGCGAGTTTCACCCGATCGCACCAGCCTTGCCAAGCCCGGCGCATGGCGCGGCGCCCCAGAACCGGCCGAATGCGAGAGGGGTTTCTTTCCATGGGAGAACTCGATATTCCGGAATGTCGGGTCGAGGCATTTGGCCGGAGGGCGACATGAAGACTGGCTCCTTAGTCTTTTTACTGCTTGCGCTTCCTCTTCCATCGGTCGCCTCCGCGCAATCGCCATGTTCGCGGGTGGGGCAGGTGATCTGCGACAGCAAGAGCGGCATGGAGATGCGGTGCGAGCAGACGGCAAGCCAGATCACCCCGATCATCACCGGGAAACGCTGCCCGCCGGTCAGAGCCGAAAAGAGTTGCGCGGAAACGGCGCGGGAGTTTGAAGCGCGGGTGGTGCGCTTCAACGGCAGATGTTCCGGCGTGGGCTCGGTGTCTCAAGCCGCCTTGTACAGGCAGTGCGCGGACGAAAAGGCAGCTCTCGCCGCCGAGCAGGCCCGAATTTGCGCTCGCTGTCCCGGCTGCAAGTGAGGCTCGTGGGGCGGGTGCCGGCGGTCGCGTTCGATCCGCGCTGCTGGGCGCTGCTGCCCACCCTGCAGTCGTGGGAGGAGCAATCGTCATGATGGATGCACCGCGCTCTCCGTCCCCCGATCCTTTCGCCCGCACGCCGCTGCCGAAGCGCTTCTGCAATCTCGACCGCCTGCTCCATGCCATGAAGGCGCGTTCTCTCGACGGCATCGTGGCTACGACGCCGTGGAACATGTTCTATCTCACCGGCTTCCACGGCATCGCGCACAAATCCGACGAGCCGCGACCCTATGCCGTGATCGTCTCGCGGCACGCGCCCGAGCATCCGATCGTTGTGTTGGCGGATTATTATCTCGCCACGTTTCTTACGCAGCCGACCTGGGTCGAGGACATCAGGCCGTTCCGCGCCGTGATGATGCCGCTCGACCTGCCGCCGAAGCGAACCGACATCGACCGCTTCATCCCGAAGCACGGCGCCGGCGCGCCCTGGGTCGCGAGCGCGCGGAAAACTTATGCCTTCGACATGGCGAGTGCGGTGCGCGGCGCGCTGAAAGACCTCAAGCTGGACCAAGCACGCGTCGCCTTCGACGACATGGGCTTCGGCTTCCGCCTGGAGGTCGAAGGCATGGCGGTCGCCGACGGCTACGACCCGCTGATGTTTGCGCGCGCGGTCAAGACCGCGACCGAGATGCGGCTGCTCGAGCGCGCGACCGCGCTCAACGAGGCGGCGATCCGGCGCACGATTTCAGCCTGGGACAAGGGCGCGACCTGGCGCGACCTCAACAAGGCCTATGCCCGCGCCGTGACGGAGCTCGGCGGCTTCGTGCGCGACCCCGGCGGCATGGTGTGGGGCCACCCGCGCGGCGCCGATCCGGCGCTCACGCTCGCCACCGGCCTCGAGGACGATGCGGTCGAGCCCGGCACCCACGTGATGTTCGATTGCCACGGCACCATCGATCTTTATTGCTGGGACGGCGGCAAGACCTGGGTGGTGGAAGGCGAGCCCACCGGCGGAGCGAAGCGCTTTGCCGACGCGACCGCGCGCGTGGCGGAGATGCTGCTCGCCGCCATGCGGCCCGGCGCGCGCATCAGCGAGCTGCAGAGACAAGGCCGCGAGATCTATCGCCGCGAGGGCGTGCCGGACCCGGCGGCCGCCGTGATCTTCTTCCACGGCCTCGGCCTCTCCCACATGGACCTCGAGCAGACGACGGCCGACGGCAAGCCGAACGGCGATTGGATGCTCGAAGACGGCATGGTGGTCCCGGTGCATCTGCTCTATCCGGGCGGCGAGCACGAGCGCTGCTGGCTCGAAGAGGTGGTCGCGATCCGCCCGGATGGCGGCTGGCCGCTGTTCTCCTGGGGCTTCGCGCCGCTGACCGCGGAATAGGGTTGGCGCCAGCAGGCCCTACTGAATAGGCCGCAGCGGCTCGTTATTCGGACCACGGACTTTTGAGAACGTCCAATGCCAGCCCGGCAGGAGGCTCCTCGGCAAACTGCGCTGTCCATGTAGCGTATGCGGGCTGTCTGACGGCATGCGCGGCCAGCACGCGCTTGAATTCCGACTTGAACGCCAGGCGCGGAAATTCCACCAGGATCACTGCTCGAACTTCCGGGGGTACGATCTGCCCAAAATCGGGTTTACCTAAAACGTCGAGTCCTGCGCCCCTTTGGATCAGCGCGATATCAGGAATGTCGTCGCTGTTGACGCCGCCCGCGTGCAAAGCGATGCCTTGAAAGACGCGCTCCGCCCGATCAGGGGTGAAACCACCGTTTTCAACGAAATGCTGGGCATAATGCGCGCCCGCTTGCTCGAAGGTCATGTTCGCGCTCTCGAATTTTTCCAGCAAACCCAAGTCGTGCAAGGCAGAGGAGACGAACACCAGCTCCGCATCGTATTTCAAGTCTCTGTGCCGTGCGTACAGACCTGCAAGCACGAATGTCCTCATGCAATGATTGAACAGGAAACGATCCGACTCCAATTGCGCCAGCATGGCGGCGCCGCGCGCGAGATCGCTGTCAGGAAAGCGGATGCCGAGAATTTCTTTAGGAAGCTGGGCGCGGTTCGCCCTGGCAGACTTGGCCGCGAATGCGCCGCAGAATCCCGCCAGCAGACGCCCGGCCACTCTGCGGTTCATCAGTGTGCACATCGGCTCGATTCCCCGGTTCGCAGGCAGCAGCCGCGAACGTAAATAGGGAAGATTTGAATTCTGCCATGGGTAATCCACCAAAGGCAATTGACATCAAACGAAACCACCGGGTGCGAGGCGGGCCGTCCCTGCTCTCGTCCCGGCCGCCGGCCCTGACAGGAGACTAGGCTGAATCGGTCAGGTACGGCTAAACCTCGCGACAGGAACCTCAGTCGTATCGGCGAGGATGGCGCTTGCGATAGGGAGCGGGCGGGTAGGGGAGTGGTTGCGCGTAAACGTTCGGGGCGCAATAGCCCCCGACGCCCCGGATGGTCGCAACGCACTGCGCGAGCGTGTAATAGCCGCAATCGTTGCTGTAGCTATACCCGGTGAACCACGCGCACCACGGCGCCGCTTGGAGCGGGGCCCCGGCACCGACCACAAGCACGGTCGCGATCGTCGCAGCAGCGGCCAACGTCCGCATGGCAATTCTCCTCGAGAAACGGCGCGGTCCCGGTTTGCCCGGGAGCTTCAGTGCGCAGTATGGCGCTTGTCGCCGAGTTCACCGGGCTCCTCGAGCGCGGCGACCTCGTCGAGGATGGCGGCGAGCACGCGCAGTCTCGGCGTGCACAGGACGCTCAGGCCATCGGTGATCTTGCCGAGCCACAGCAGCCGATCGTAATCGGCATCCTGGTCGTCTTTCGGCGGATCGAGCGCATCGATCTCATGGGCGGCGGCCGATGCGTCGACGAGCGCGTGACCCATGGCTCGGATCGCAAGTTCGAACGCAGTCTCGGCGGCGCGAAGGGGGGTGGGCTCTGGATTGCTCATCTCGTACTCGTTCGTATGCGGGCGAATCTTCCCGAACTATTCCGCAATGTATCGCATCTCGGTGCGGTGGCGCCGTCGAAATCGGGCCTGAACCATTGGCTTCATCGGCTCCCCGGGCCGGATTCGAACCAGCGACCCAGCGGTCAACAGAAGCATACAGCGAGATTTGCTGCAATGCGCTGCGACAGAGTGCAACGAGCATCCCATTAGAATCACGGATTTTTTCAACGCTTTTCCGCTGCCCGTGGGCCCCGGTCGCGGCCCGTTATTTTCTGGCGTCTCAGTCAAATCAGCTTGAGCTGTCGAAAAGTGTCGTGCCTCGAGGGCAAGGTGCGAAGATGGCACTCAGCGGCCAAGCGCCGTTCGGCGCGCGCGACTAGCCCCAATGGCCCGATAGCCCCGGAATATCGTTTGCTGGATAGCGGCCTGCACCCGCGCGAGTTACAATCGCCGGCTTCCCTTGGTCCCGCTGGAGCTTGCAGCAGGCGCAGCCGATAGCTGCGCTCTATGGCGGTATGCGACCTATGAATTTTTGTAGAAAAACCGAGACCGAATATACTGTCGAAAATGTCGAGGTGAGCGGCTAGGATTTGCGGAACGGCGGGGCCGCGATCGCGTGAGGCGGGCCCACGCCACGGAGGTTGCCATGACGGCGCAGAGGGACGAGGTCGCCTACGACAGCGGCGAGACGATTCCGTATGTCGACAGCCGAATCTACAGCGACCAGGGTATTTTCGAGGAGGAGCTCGAGAAGATCTGGAAGAAAGTGTGGCTCGTGACCGTTCACGAATCCGAGCTGCCCGATCCGCTCGACTTCCGGACCCTGACGGTTGCGCGCGAACCCGTCGTCATCGTGCGCGGCTCGGACGGCAAGATCCGGGCATTTCTCAACGTGTGTCCCCACCGCGGCAATCTGATCCTGCGGCAGCCCTCCGGGAGCCTGACGGTAGCGGAGCCGTCCGGCAACGCCAACCATATGACGTGCATGTTCCACGCCTGGCAATTCGACAGCTTCGGACGCTGCGTCGATATTCCGCGCGCGAAAGCCGGCTATCAGGATCGCCTGAAGAAGGAGGACGTTGCTCTCAAGCAGTTCCCCTGCGAGGTCGCACATGGCGGCTTCGTCTGGTTGTCACTGGATCGCGACGCCCAGCCGCTCGCCGACTATATCGGCCACGCATTCGACATCATGCAGCAGGAGCTCGACACCGAGCCGCTGGCGATCTTCCATTATCACAAGGCGATCATACCGAGTAATTACAAGCTGTGGCACGACACCAACAGCGAGTTCTATCACGACTACATGCATTATTTTAATCGCGCCACCAGCATGCTGCAGAAGGGGTATTTCGAGCGGCAGTACACGGCGTTTCCCAACGGGCACTGCACCGTGGGCTCGATGGAGGTCAAATACGACGCCTACCAGGGTGCGGCCGACCGCGTGCTGTCCTTCCCCGGCATGCCGCGCAACGGCTGGAAGATGGTCGATCTGTTTCCCGGGGCGACGTACAACATCCGCGGCTCCTCGCTCCGCGTCGACACCATGACGCCGATCGGTCCCGACCGGGTCATGATCGAGTTCCGCGGCCTCGGCCTCAAGCGCGATACCCCGGACGAGCAGGCGCAGCGGGTCCGCGACCACAACACCATCTGGGGACCGTTCGGGCGAAATCTGCACGAGGATCTCCTGGGTATCACCGGCCAGGGGGTGAGCATGCGCCCGGGCTCGACGCCACGGCACATCCTGCACGGGCGCCGCGAAAACAATTCCATCCACGACGAGATCGGCATGCGACATTTCTATACCGAGTGGGCGCGGCGGATGGGGCGGTCGCCATCCGACCCGTTCGCCAGCGCGCTGGTGGCCGCCGAATAGCCCGGCTGACCCCGCAGGAGAGTGGAGGTCGATCATGAATATCGTCGCAACGGCCGAGCTGAAATCCGTGGAGCCGGCGATCCGGGAGGTCATCTACCGGGCCTGTCTGCTGCTGGACGACGAAAAATTCCTCGACTGGCTGAACCTGTGTGCGCCGGACTTCAAATATCGCATTACCACCTACAGCCCCGAGATCCGCCGACAAATGACCTGGTACGAGCAGGACGTGCCAGGGCTCAAAGTGATGATCGAGTTGCTGCCCAAGCATAACACCGACCACGGCCGGCTGACCCGGCATGCGACGGTGTACACGATCGACGTCGACCCGTCGCAGAACGAGGCCAGCACCACGACGTCGTTTGCGTGCTACCGGACGATGCTCGACGGAATCAACTCGCACATCGACTCGGGCGAGACGCAGCTGTTCCTGATCGGAAAATATTACGACCGCTTCCGGATCGGCAAGGAAGGCCCGCGCTTCCTCGAGCGAAACGTGTTCCTGGACACCCGCCGTCTCGACAAGGGATCCCACTATCCGATCTGAAGCCCATTCGGTTTCCGCGATCCGCAACGCAAGGGAGCTGGCAATTGGGTTGGCAGAGGCTTTGCCCTGCGCGAGACGTCGAGAGCGGGCGCTTGACCGGCGTTGAAATTGAGGGGGTGAAGATCCTGGTCACCAGGATCGACGGCAATTTCATCGCGTTCCCACCGCTGTGTCCGCATATGGCGGAACCGCTGGAAATTTCCGGCGTGTGCTCCGATGGCATGCTGACCTGCACCAAGCATATTTGGCAGTGGGACCTCAATACCGGCGAGCCGCGAGGCGACGCCGAAAAGCCCTTGCTCTACTATCCGGTCCGGCTGGAGGGCAACGATCTGTGGATCGATTTCGAGCGCGAGCTCACCTACGAATACGACGATTGAAACTGCCGGCGATTGCCGCAACGGCTAGGTTGCGCCGTTGAGCAGCGCGCTCTGCTCGAGAAAACTCTGCGTGATCATGTTCGCAAGGCGCTGCATCACCAGGTAGCCCGCGCGCGGGTCCTGGTCGAGGAGCCGCAGCAGCGCCTCGCCGTCGAGATCGAGCAGCCGGCATTTTTCCAGCGCTATGACTGTGGCGATGCGGCGCGGCTGATTGCCCAGCAACGCCGCCCAGCCGAGAATGTCGCCGGGCCGAATGATCGTGCCCTGCGCCGCGGGCCGGCCGTCGCCGCCGAGAATGAACCGCAGCCGCCCGGTGCCGACCACATAGGCGCTCCGCGCCGGATCGCCGACCGAGTAGAGCGTCTCGCCCTCCTCGACCGTCTGCGGCTTGGCGAGGGTCGCGATGTTGCCGATCGTCGAGTCCGATACGCCGTTCAGAATGGCCGTGGAGCGCAATACCTCGAAATTGCCGGTGTCGATCGTGGTCGAGGACATGATGTTCTCCCGAACGCGCTGATCTCAGCTGAATTTGTCGTAGCGGATGTCGCGCACCGGAAGCCGCCCCTGGGTGATCAGCATTCGAATCGAAACGTCGACCAGAATCGGCGGCCCGGCGATATAGGCGACGCGTCCCGCGAAGCTTCCGGCGAGATCGCGCGCGGCGATCTCGTGCGGGAAGCCGGACTCGAATGTCAGGGACGGGTAGCGCTCGCGCATTTCTCCGGCGGGGACATCGTGCGAGGTTGCGACCATGATCCGCAGCCTGGCGGGAAACGTTTCCGCGAAGCGCTGCAGTCGATCGAGATAGAACGCGTCGGCGCCGGCGCGGACGCCGAAGAAGATCGCGGCTTCGAAATGGTCGAAATGCCGCGAGGAGGATCCGGCCTCGAGAATCGACATGATCGAGGCGATGCCCGAGCCGCCGGCGATACAGACGATCGTGCGCTGCTCCTGGGGCGTGAAGATCGCCTTGCCCAGCGGGCCGAACCACTCGACGGCATCGCCGGGCTTGGCTCGGGAGAACAGCCACTCGGTGAATGCCCCGTCGGGCTTTCGCTTGACGACGAATTTCGCCTGCGTCGCCGAGCCGGGGTGATTGACCATCGAATAGCCCCGATAGCCGGCAAGGTGCGGCACCCGGAGCACCGCGAACTGGCCTGCATCGAACTCCAGGGCGGGATCGACATCGAGCAGCAACTCGACGGTGTCCTGGGTGAGGGCGCCGATGCCGGCGACGACGCCGCGACCGAAGTACGGCCGAACCCGCGTCGTGGAAGCCAAATTCACGCTGCCCGGAATCTCGAAGCTGCAGTCGCTGAGCGCGCGGGTCTGGCACAGCAGCACCTCGTCGCGATCGGGGCGCAAATAGGCGTTGCCGGGCGCTTCCCGCCAATCGCCGACGATCACGCCGGCGAGACGCCTTGCCTTGCAGGTTCCGCAGGTACCCGTCGCGCATTCATAGGGCACGGCCACGCCCGCGCGCAGCGCCGCGTAGAGCAGCGGCTCCTGCGGCTCGGCGCCGAACGCGCAGCTCGAGGCCTTGGACCGCACTTCGATCAAGGCGGTCCGCTTCGGCGGCTGCCGGGAGGCCGAAAAGGCAAGGTCTTGCGCGTCGGTCATGCGAAACGCCGATCTTGAAGTTTGGCGACCCTGGGCGCGAACCGGGCCGGGCGAGAGCATCTGATCAAGGTGGACGGCATGTCAGCTCGGCTTGCGGATGCGTTTCGAATAGGCGTCGATGAAATCCGCGGCGGCCTTGCTGCCGCGCGCGAAGGATTTCATCGCCTCCTCGTGCAGCAGCGAGAGCGCCTGCATCTTGATGAGGTTGGCCTCGTCGTTCTCGATCACGTCCTCCAGGCGCCGCGGCCTCGGCAGATTGACTTCGAGCACCGCGCGCACGCGCGCCGGGGCGTTGGTCATGACCAGAATTCGGTCGGCAAGGAAAATCGCCTCGTCGATGTCGGTGGTGACGAAGAACGTCGTGCGCCGCGTCTCCTCGTAGAGATTGGCGTAATATTCCTGCATCAGCTTCTTCGTCATGGCATCGAGCCCGCGAAACGGCTCGTCGAGGATCATGACCTTCGGATCGTTGATCATCGCGCGCGCGAGCTCGGCGCGCCGCTGCATCCCTCCCGAGAGCTGGGTGGGATATCTGCGCCGGAAGGCGCCGAGCCCCACCTTGTCGAGGAGAAATTCGGCCTTCTTGCGCGATTCCGCGCCTGCCTCCATGCGGGCCCGCGGACCGAACATGATGTTGTCGTAGGTCGTCATCCAGGGAAACAACGCCGTCTCCTGAAACAGCACGAGGCGATCCCGGCCGGGCTCGGTTACCGGCTTGCCGCCGATGGTGATGGTACCTGAGGTGGGCCGTTCGAATCCCGCCAGCAGGCGAATGAGCGTGCTCTTGCCGCAGCCCGACGGGCCGATCATCACCGTGAGCTTGCCGCGCTCGATCGCCAACGAGCAATCGCGGATCACGGTCTTCGCGAACTTGCCCGCCCCATACGCCTTGCTGACGTCGTGCACATCAATCTCGGCGACGCCGTCCGCCGCGGCTCGCTGCGCGGAAGCAGCGCCCGAAATCTGCGGCATGGGAGCGATCGTCATCGAAGTGCTCCAACTCGCCCGATCATTGCTCGCGCAGCCACGGCGTCACCAGCTCTCCGAGCTTGCGCAGCAGCGCGCTCGATATATACCCGGCAATGCCGATGCTGATCATGCCCACGACGATCTGCGTGTAGGATCCGCCGACGTAGGAATTCCAGATGAAGAAGCCGAGCCCGCCGCCCTTGGCGCCGCCCATGGAGCCGGCGCTGCCACCCCCGGAAATCATCTCCGCGGCGACGACCACCGCCCAGGCGATGCCGATGCCGACGGTGGCGCCGACGACGATCGAGGGCAGCGTGCCGGGCAGAATGATCCGGCGAAAAATGTCCCAGCTCGACGACCCCATGGAGCGTGCCGCCTGGTAATAGCGCACATCGATCGCCTGCGCGCCGCCGATCACGTTGATGACGACGGCATAGAATGCGCCCAGGAACGTCACGAACGCGATTGACATCTCCTGGGTCGGCCAGAAGATGATCGAGGCTGGGACCCAGGCCAGCGGCGGGATCGGGCGGAGCACTTCGAAGACGGGAAACACGGTGCCGTAGAACGCGCGGCTCACCGCCATGCCCAGTCCCAGCGGAATGCCCAGCAGCATTGCCGCGAGAAAGCCCGCGAACACCCTTTGCGTGCTCAAGTACCAGCTGAACCAGTAGCTCGGGTCGCGCATGAGATCGTTGAAGGTCACCGCGACGGCGCTCGGCGCCGGTATGCGCGAGATGCCGGTGCGCGAGGCGATTTCCCAAAGCACGATGAAACCCGCGGTCGCCACCACGCCGCGCCGGAGCTTGGTGTTGGCGATGACCCGGAATATCCACGCTGCGAGAAAGCCCGGTCCGCGCATTCAACGCTCCCTCTCGCCGGCGGCAAAGGCTTTCAGGGCTTCCTCGTGCACCGCCTCGATGGTCTCGTCCAAGTATTCGCGGAATCGTTTCGCCGTCAGCACGCTGTAATCCCGCGGCTGCGGGATATCGACGGTGAGGATCTTCTTCGGGCGGCATGGCCGCGTCGTCATGATCACGACGCGATGTCCGAGAAAGATAGCCTCCTCGAGATCGTGCGTGATGAAGAAAATGGTGACCTGATTGCGGTCGAAGGTCTCGAGCAGCGCTTCGTGCATCACCGATTTGGTCAGCGAATCGAGCGCGCGGTAGGGCTCGTCGAGCAGCAGCACCTTGGGATCGTTCATCAAGGCGCGCGCGATCTCCACCCGCCGGCGCATTCCCGAGGAAATTTCGCCCGGATAATTGCTCTCGAGATTGCGCAGCCCGGCTTCCGCCAGCATGGCACGGGCCTTCTCGAACGCGTCCTTCCTGTTCAGTCGGCCCTGCACCATCGGACCGAACGCGACGTTCTCGATGATGGTCTTCCAGGGAAACAGCGCCCCGTTCTGGAACACCACGATCCGATCCGGGCCGGGGTCCGCTTTCGGCCGGCCGGGGCCGCACAGCAGCGCGCCGTCCAGGTGGATCGTCCCGGAAGTGATGCTGTGAAAACCGGCGATCGCATTGAGCAGCGTGGTCTTGCCGCAGCCGGAAGGTCCGACCACCACCGTGATCTTCCCGGCCGGAACGTCGAACGTGCAATTGTCGACCGCACGGACGCCGGTCGCCTCCGAGCCGTAGATTTTCACCACATCGGCGATGCGGATCTCGCCCCTGCGGCGGGGATCGGGCCGCAACGGCGGCGCCTTGGTCTCGGCGAGAGAGCGCTCGCGCGACGGCACCGGCTCGGGCTTCACTTTTCGCCTCCCATGGCCAGCTCGCGCGTCCGCCATTGCATCAGGTAATTGCCGAGGATGCGCACCGCGGCGCTCGTCGCATAGCCGACGATCCCCAGCGTGATCATGCCGATGACCATCGTGGGGTATTGCACCATGGTGTAGGACGTATTGATGAGATATCCGAGCCCGTATTGGCCCGACACCATTTCGCCCGCGACCAGCGAGAACCACGCCACGCCCACCGAGATCTGCAGCCCGGTGAAGATGAAAGGCATCGCGCCCGGCACGACGACATGCCAGAATACTTGGCGGCGTCTCGCGCCGAGGCAATACGCCGCGCGAATAAAGGACACGTCGATCGATTCCACCCCGAGCATGGTGTTGAGGGTCGTCGCGTAGAACGACGCCAGAAACGTCAGGAACACGATCGGGGTCTCCGAGCCCTGGAACATGATGATGGCCAGCGGCACCCAGGCGAGCGGCGGAATCGGCCGCAGCAGCTCGAATACCGGAAAGACGTACTCCTTGAATAGCTGCGACCATCCGAGGAACAGCCCGAGCGGCACGCCGGTAGCGGTCGCCAGCACGAAAGCGATCGAGACCCGGCGCCAGCTGACCCAGATGTGCTGATAATATTCCGGCGAATAGATCGAGAGCCCATAGGTGGGATCCCGGCTCAACCATTCGCTGATGATCGTGGTCGGTCCCGGCATCTGCGAAAAGCGCGGCAGCTTCCAGACCTCAACCGTGAGATACCAGAAGGCGAAGAACAGCCCGAACCCGAGCAGCATCAGATACGGGCGAGGGCTGCTCAGCCATTGTCCCAAACGATATGCCGCGACTTCGACCCGACTCGTGCTATCGGCGCCGTCCGCCAAGCCGGCCGTCGGGACCTCGGTGAGCCCCCCGTCGACTTCGGCGACCGCAAACGTCGATTCCGGGTCTTTCACGCCGTCCTCTCCATGTGCCGAGCCGCAAACCCTAGCGGCTCCGGTCGCGAGGCCGAAACCACAGACCCGAGCGGCACTGGCGAGACGAGGGCCGGCGGCTCCGCTGTCATGAACCGGTGTAAGCGGAATCCGGCAGCGCCTTGACCTCACCCACCGGAGCTTTCAAGTTGCGCTTCTTGAGGATCTCTTCGGTGAATGTCGGCACCACCGCCTCGGGGCGGAGATCCGCTTTGATGCTCTTGATCTCAAACAGGAACTTGGCCGCCTTGCCGATCAGCTCCTTCGCCTCCTGCGTGAAACCATAGGTCAGCGTGATCCGGCTCGTCGTGCCGCCTTCCGATTTCGGGTAGGTGCCGTAGGCGGAATACCACAGCGTCTTCTGCGGAAATCCGGTCGTCTGCTCGAGCGCCATGGCGCTTACCGCCATCGCGTTCCTCTCGTCGGCGAAATACAGCTGCGCATCCAGCTCCGCCTCGAGCCAGGCGTTGACGATGTCGGGACGCTGATCGATGAGCGCTCTCGGCATCACCATGAAGCCGCCGTCGTTCTCGTTCACGGAGGCGCCGGTCGCCACTTTGCGCGCGAGCTTGTCCAGCACGAGGCGCGATGCGGTGGGTTCCCACAGCACGGCGGCATCGAGCTTGCCCGCGCGGAAACCGCTGGTGATCACCTCGATGCTCTGGTTCAGGTACTCCGAAGGAGCGATGTTGAACCGCTTGAACACGGCTTGCGCAAAGCGGTCGGTGCAGCTGCCCTTCGGCACCGCGACGCTCTTGCCGTTCAGCCATTTCACCGCCTCGTCCGGGGATTGGAACTGGGGCGCATCGTTGCGCACCAGGAACACGTTGCACTGGTCGTAGCCCAGCCCGAGAACCGAGACGATGCGAATGTCGCGCACATCGGCGTGGCTGGTCGATACGATCGCCGGCATGTCGCCGACGTAGCCGAGATCGACTTTGCCGGCGAGCATGCCGTTGACGATGATGGCGCCCTGCAGACCTACTTGGAAATCGACCTTCGAGCCCTGCGGAAGATATTTCTCGTAAAACTTCTTGCTGCGCATGATCACGCCGGACCAGGACTCGGTGTAGTAGGGCTGATAGCCCACCACCAGCTCGATCGGGCTGCCGGGCTTGCCGTAGTCCTTGATCTCTTCGGACAATCCCGGCTGGACGCAAGCCAGCATGCTGCCGAGGCCGGCGACGGCGCCGAACAGGCGCATTCGCCATCTCCGAAAGGTTCGCGGCCGCACCTTTGCGACACGCCAGTCGACGCGGCGCGATCCATACGCGCGTCCAGAGAGCTTTCGCGCTGCCGTGTGAGAAAGCATTTCGTCCTCCCAGGGTGAAGTGTCATCAGCGCCGTTCGGAACGCTCGCGTTTTGTCCAAAGCCTATGGACGACGGTTCTGACTGTCAAACGACGACGGCGAATGACGCAATTTCCGGCGTCTATCAGGGAAGCACGGATGCATGCGCGGGCAGATTGCGAACCGACGCCTTCGTCCAAAACATGCATCCCTGCCGATCGTCGCGTGAACGGGACGAGCGATCCTCGCTCGGTCGCTCCGTCGCTCGTCGTCCACGAAATTTGGCTCTCAATGCCGAGCGATCAAGGCGCGCTGGGACGCGGGGATTGGCCGTGAGCATGCCGTGGCGTACCGCTGCGTCCGCTCCTTACAGCCGGAGCCGGCGATCGGAACAGCGCTGGCATCGTCATGGCCTGCACCGAATGCAGGGTCGCTTTCGCCATCGGCAGCATCGGATCCCCGTCCACCCAGATGAGTCCGACCTGCCGGACCACTTCGGGCTCGACCAATTTGACGAGGCGCGTGCCCGGAAAGGCGCCGATGACGATTTCGAAATGGCTGGGCACGATGGTCACGGTTCCGCCAAGCATCGTGTGGAACGCAAGATTGACGATCGAATCCGATTCGATCGCGGGCTTCGGGGCCTTCCCGACCGAGGCGAACGCGGCGTCGATGATCTGCCGTTCGTGCATGTGCGGCGAGAGAAGACAAAACGGCAGGTCGGCGGCCCTGGACCAGGTAGCTTCACGCGCAATTCCTCGAGCCCGAGAAAGCTCACTTCCACCTGTACCCCCGGGTGGAGTGTCAGGAAATGGCGGTTGATATGCGGCAGCACCGGCGAGCTGGTCGGCATCGCTCCCAATCGAAGCCGGCCCGACAATGTGTTCTTGAGCACCGAAAGCTCTTGCAGCATCGCGTCGCGGTCCGCCAAAATCCGTTTGGACCATTCGACGATTCGGCTCCCCTCGGTGGTAAAACCCTGGAAGCGCTGGTGGCGCAGGACGATCGGGGTGCCGAACTCCATCTCCAGCTGTTTGATGGCGTTGGAAAGGCTCGGCTGGGATACATTGCAATGCCGGGCCGCCCGGCTGAAATGCTGCTCCTGAGCGAGCGCCACGAGGTATTCGAGCTGGCGCAAGAACATTTCGCTTCCCCCGGCAGGTGAGCGGCAATGCACAACGGCTATCAGTTTACACGAAACTGCCGGTCGTTGCTATCAGAACCAATCAAAAGCGCAGCTTTCTTGCGGTTCTACTGATGATAGGGATCGCCATCCTTGCGCTCGTGTCGGGAGTATTGATCGGCTGCATCGGTATCGGTGGCGTCCTCCTGGTCCCATGCCTCAGCCTGGTGGGCATCGACGTTCACAAGGCGATCGGCGCCAGCATGTTCAGCTTCATCTTCAGCGGCGGCATCGGCGTGTGGCTCTTTGCCCGCCACGGCTCGATCGAGGGGCGTTCCGCGGCTTGGCTGGCGGCCGGCGCCACGCCGGGCGCTTTTCTCGGCGCGGTTCTCGCCGCGCACATCAGCGGGGAAATCCTGTTGATGCTGATTGGCGCGACCGTGGTGTTTGCGGGTTGGCGGATCCTGCTCCGGCAGCCCGGCGCGCCGGACCGCGGTGCCATTCGCTTCGCGCCGCCGCTGCTGGCCGGCATCGGCGCCGCGGTGGGAATTGCTTCGGCACTCACCGGCACCGGTGGGCCCGTGCTCCTGGTTCCGCTGCTGATGTGGTGGGGCGCGCCGGTCCTCGCAGTCGTCGGGCTGAGCCAGGCCATTCAAGTGCCGATCGCGCTGATGGCATCCGCGGGAAATTTCTGGACCGGCAGCCTCGATCTGCCGCTCGCCGCCGTGCTGAGCCTCGGCATCGCGCTCGGATCGGCCGCCGGGGCGCGGGTCGCGCACGCCGTGCCTGCGGTGTTCCTCGCCCGGGTCGTCGCGGTCGCGCTCGTGCTCGTCGGCATCGTCGTGGCCATCCGGTCCGGCCACACCTTGGCCAGGTCATGGTGAGCGGCGGATTGGATATTCACGCGCTGCGCCGCGACTATGGCGACGTTGGAGCCGAGGCGGCGAGCTGCCGCGCCGCGGCGGCCTTGTTCGACTTCAGCTTCATGTCTCGGATCCGGATCGAGGGCCCCGCGGCGAGCGAGCTGATCGGGACCTTGACGCCGCGGCGGGTCGGCGATCTCGCGCCCGGGCGCATCCGCTATGCTTTGCGCCTCGCCGCCGACGGACGGGTGCTCGAGGATCTGACGATCTGGCGTCTCGACGCAGAGACCTTCGAGATCTTCAGCGCAACCGGCGACGCGCTCGCGCAATTGCGGGCGGCGGGATCGCGCGTGTCGGTTCGCGATCTGAGCTCTGAAACGGCAATCTTCGCGGTGCAAGGTCCGGCGAGCTTGCGCGCGCTTTCAAGCGTAAGTCCGGCGGGGCCGCTTCGGGAACTGCCGTATTTCGCCCATTCGCCGGCCGAGATTGCCGGCGTAGCCTGCGGTGTCGGGCGCCTCGGTTATACGGGCGAGCGCGGCTTCGAGATCATCCTGCCGCGCGCCGCACGCGACGGGATCTGGACCAGGCTGGCCCGGCATGCGCGTCCGGCGGGCTTCGCTGCCGCCGATATTCTGCGGATCGAAGCGGGCTTCCTGTTGTTCGCAAACGAGCTCTGCGTTCCGGTCGCGGCCGCGGAGCTCGGGCTCGACCGCTTCGCGGCCGGATCGGGATTGGGCGCACGCTGCGCAGGTCATGCGCAAGCGCGAGAGCGCGTGCGCCTGCTCTGCTTCGGGGCTTCGTGCGACGCGGAGCCGGTGCTGTGGCGGCCGCGCCCGGACGCGAGCTTCCCGCCGGCGCGCGGCGAACTTTTCGTAACCTCGGCGTGTCGGAGCGCCGTGACGGAGGAAGTGTTGGGATTGGGCTATGCTGCCGTCGCGCCGCGCTCCGCGCAGCTCGTTGATCCGGCGGGCCAATTCCATGAAATCCGTGAGATTTCGCTGCCGTTTTTCGACCCGCGCAAACGCAGGCCGCGCGGCGGATGGCGCGAGGATCTATGGCCCCAGAGCAGCGAGATCCCTTGATTCATTCACTCTGCCGATGAGGTCATTGCCGCGCTCTCTTTGACTTGCCCATTTGCCGCCACGTAGGGTTCTCGAGCCACTGCTGTTTTTTGTTCACAGCCTCCGGGGGCTTCCATGTCTTCAGCAACGGTCCTGCAAGCATCCGCGCCGCCGCGCAAGAAGGTGACGATTCCTTCGCTCATGAAAAAAATGAGGGAAGGCGAGGCGATCGTGCAAATGGCCGTCTACGATTATCGCAGCGCGGTGGTTGCCGACCGGCTGGGCATCGACATCCTGTGCGTGTCCGACACCGGCGGCATGGTGCTGTTCGGGCACCGCAGCACGGTCTCCGTGAGCTTCGAAGAGGTGATGTTCATGGCGCAAGCAGTCGACCGCGGCTCGCGCTATGGAATGCGTATGGTCGACATGCCGTACTGGAGCTTTCACGTCTCTCCCGAGCAGGCGGTGGACAATGCCGGCAAGTTCGTCGCCCGGGCGAATGCCGAAGTCATGAAGTGCGAGGGCAATCGCCACCACGTGCGCAACATCGAAGCCATCATCAAAGCCGGCGTTCCGGTGCAGGGGCACATCGGCATAACGCCGATGCGCATGGCGCAGCTCGGCGGCTTCGTGGCCCAGGGCAAGACCGCGACGCGAGCGCTCGAGCTGGTCGAGGACGCCAGGCAGATG
>WNFF01004613.1_pt1 | contig 18640 bp, 22 predicted proteins | sample 5400441 | NCBI WGS metagenome assembly WNFF01 (sample SAMN13153345, study PRJNA577476) | soil metagenome | isolation source: 120 cm saprolite under Douglas fir tree site 2 hole 3 replicate 1 | place: USA:California | collected 2015-04-18 | reverse complement strand
ACGTTGACGCTGGGAAAGAGAAAACGCCCGGCGGTCATGTTTTCGCCGACGAAGCCAGTGATCGCCGGAAGATTGCCGAGATGAACCCGATAGTGAGACGCCGCCAGGCTCTGGTAAGAATGCCGCGGTGGCGGCAGGAGCAACGGGTCCGTGACGTGCAAGATCTTGGCATCGAGGGTATAGACATTAATGTCTTCCAGTGATGGCGCAAAGGAGACTTCGGGCGACACACTTAGGTTCTGCGTGATCTGCCGGCCCTCTTGACGAGCCGCCTCATACTGCGCGGTCTGGGCGGCTCCGTGATCTTCCTCACCGGCCACGCTGCTGGCCTGGGCAAAGGCGGTGAGGGCGTGAACTGTATCCTGACGCTGCCGGTAGACGTTCGCCGCGGCCATCATGTAGTCGTAGTCGTCGCGGTAGTCGTCAACCGACCCCAGGCTGGAGAGAGCTTCCTCAGCTTTATGGGTTTCGCCTTCGGCGAGATAAGTATTCGCCAAGCCGATGTCCACCGTTCGCGGATTAGCTCCCACCAGCCGGGCTTTATCGAAGTAGGTCTCGGCCAGCTCGAAGTCATGCATCGCCAGAAAGATGTTGGCTGCCTGGGCAATATCATCGGGCACGACGGGGGATGAATCCACGCGAGCCTCTGCGAAGCCCAGCGCGATCTGACGGCGCGCCTCATCGTAATGCCCCTGTCTCATAAAGACTTGAGCCACCGCCAACCGGACTCCGATGCGATCTCCGTTCGGAATATCCAAAGCGCGGGAGAACCGCTGCATTGCGGCATCTCGATCGCCAAGAGCGAGAAGGGCTCCTCCCGTGGACATCAGAATGTCGACCTGGTCTTTGCCGTACTGTTCCGCCAGTTGAATATCGCGCATCGTTTCCTCGCGCGCTCCTTCCTTGGCGTGCACCTGCGCTCTCAAGGCATAGACTCGGGGCTCGGTAGGAGACAGTTTTTGAGCGGCGTCGAGGGCAGCAATCGATTGCTGGAATCGCCGCAGGCGAAACAGCGTGTCCGCATACGCCAACTGAGTGCCGAGATCGTTGGGCGTTTCCTGCAGGGCTATCCGGTACTCCGGCTCGGCATGGACGAAATCCTGCTCTTGTCGAAACGCCTCGGCTCTGGCCAGGTGCCAGCTATGCGATTTGCCCAATATTTTCTGGGCCGCATCCAATTGGGTGAGAGCAGGTTTAGGCCGATGCAATTGCAGATAGGCATAGCCCAATCCGAGATGCGCCTCGCCATAGTCGGGCTGCAACTGAAGTGCTGTCTGAAAATCTTTAACTGCTTTGGCGGGCTCACGCAGATCGTTCCACATGTATCCGCGATTCTCGTATCCCAAAGACATTTTGGGATCTCGCTCCAGAGCGCGGGTATAATCGGCCACCGCTTCGCGGGATTGTCCGTAGTGGGCGTGAACGTATCCGGCGACCAAAGCTAGATCTTTATCATTGGAAATAATGGCCTCGTACTTAGTTACCAGTGCGAGTGCTTCTTCGTAGCGGCCGAGGTAGAAAAGGTCATAGGCGAGATAGTCGACTCCCTCACGGTCATGCGGGAGCTTTTCAAGCACTGAGAATCCGAGCTTTGCCGCTTCCGCATAGTCACCCTTCAGCGTGAGGAATCGTTCGCGCTCGCGGCTGACTTGCGGACTGTCGTTCATTTTTCCCTTGGCGCGACCCAGCCACCGCTTCGCCAGATCGGGATTGTGCGACTCGAGGGCGGCGTTGGTGGCGCCGGACACGATCAGCGGGTTAGTGGGCATGCGCTGATAAGCATTCTCGTAATTTGCCTCCGCCGATTTGAAATTTCTTTCGGCCGTGTACAGATCGCCTAATGCAAGATACGGCGAGTAATCTTTGGGGTGCGCATTGACGGCGCGAGTGAAGTAAGTTTCGGCTAGCTTTGTGTCGCCCTTATCGCGGGCTAGATAGCCCAGGGATGAGAGTGCGGTTCGATTGCGCGGGTCCAGTTCCAGCACCTTCGCAAAGGTGTTTTGGGCAGCATCTTTTTGGCCCATCTTCCATTGCAGGCTGCCGTAGTTCAAGAGCGAATTAACATTCGAGGGCGCCAGGGATAGAGCTTCCTGCAAATCTTTGTTAGCCGCATCTGTATTGCCCGAACCAGCCTCAATGGCTGCACGCAGCCGTAACATTTCCGGTCGCGATGAGGCTGGAACATTTACCTGGTTTATCAGGGCGAGCGCGGATTCAAGTTGCTGTTTGGCCGCGGCTTGGTCATCCTGGCGCAAGTCCAGTTCATAAAGATTGAGCCGCAGTTCAATCGGGTACAGGGGACCTTCCGCAACCTGCGCCGGCAAATGGCTGAGGGCAAGATTGTATTCGGCGGTCGCGTCGGCAATGCGATCCTCGGATGCGGCGATCGAACCTGAAATAGCGTGCAGCCGGTAATTGGTGCTGTCTATCCGCCGGGCTTCTTCAAGAAAGTTTTGTGCGGCATCGGTCTGGCCTAGAGCGAACAAAGCCTGGGCAGCACTGAGATTGAGGCCAAGATTTCCTTTCGCGCTCTTGGCCAGACGCGAATACAGGTTGGCAGCCTCCTGCTGCTTCCCAGCAAGCTGGTAGGTATACGCCAAGTCGGCTTGCACATCGATAGTCTTCGACGGGATTGCCTGCAGGGCCGCGATCGCCTGATCGTACTGACCTTGATCGCGATATTGGCCAGCGACCGCCCGTAAAACTTCGGGATCTCGCGGGGCGCGGTTTTTAGCGCGATTCAAATAGCGGACTGATTCGTCAGTCTGCCCGAGATGTTCGTAGGCGTGAGCGATCAGCAGGTCGGTGTGAGCGGTGGGTTGTACGGCCTCGGCTCTTTGGAGCAATTCGAGAGCGCGGGCCGGATCCGAATTGAGCAGCAGTTCGCCGGCAAGCTGAAGACTGTTCCCATCCCTCGGATTCGCGTCCACGACTCGCTTGAGCAGTTGCTCGGCTTCGGCGGTGCGGCCCATCTTGGCGTAGGTTTGCGCCAATCCAGCCATACCCCGAACGGAGTTGGGCTGAATCTTAAGACCGCGATCGTAGGCATCGATAGACGCCTGATAGTGCTCTCCCAGCCGGTCACAATAGCCAAGAAGGAACCAGAGCTCTGGATTTTGAGGAGCTGATTTGGCAGCGCGCTCGGCGAAGGAGACGGCGGCCGCGTAGTCTTTTCTTTTCAGCGCGTCATCAGCGGCACGCGCCTGGCGAGCAACATCGATGCTCGATCCCCAGCCTAAGTCTGAACTGTTTGAGGGGGAGCTTCGGGGAGTCTCCGCACTCTGGTTTTTTGGCGCGCTGCCTTGACCGCTGACATCATAAGTCTGTCCCAGGCAGCAAGTTGAAAGAGCGAGTATGCAAAAGCTCGCGAGCGGAAATCGGCTTTTCACGGAGTCACCACGCTATGTACAAGGCTTTAGGTTTACCTCCCGCACACGTATTCTTGCGGTGCACATCAGATGCCACTCTTGGTGGTAAGGCTGCTTCGGCAAATCAACATTAGGGGGCAAAAACCGAGGGTAAAACGACGACGAATCCAGTAAACCCCTTAGAGAGTTTGCGAATCCAAGTGCGGGCTGGGACTCCTGGAGCGCGCAATTGTGAGCACTACCCAAAGCTACTCTCGTCCTATCCCCATTGCCGCTATCGTGCTGGTGGCGTTGGCGATCCACGGCCCCTTGCTATTGATGCAGTTGCCCGCAGGCTCTTTTGATGCGAACTTTCACATGTTTTTCGCGTCGCATTACGCACATCATTGGTTCAATCCCTGGAACGAAAAGTGGTTTGGCGGGTTTTCGCAGACTACCTACCCGCCTCTAACTCATCAGTGGATAGCCCTGCTTTCTACCGTGGTCGGCTTGAAAATGGGCTACATGCTGGTGCAGTTGATTGCAGTCCTGCTGCTGCCGGTCGGGGTGTTCCGCTTTGCCAGAATTTGGGTAGAAGATCGCGCAGCCAGCTATGCCGCACTGGCCAGTGTCTTTCTGGGATCCCTGACTTTCCTGGTGTACCAGGCAGGGCAACTGGCAACGGTTTCGTCGGCGGCCCTCTATTTGAACGCGTTGCCCTACTTTTACGAGTGGATTACGGAGGCGCGGGGACGTTCTCTGGTCAAAGGGATCGCGATCAGCTTGTGTGCCGCCGCCGCCCATCACGTAACCCTCATCTTTGGTTTGGTTCTATTCGCGGGTCCGGTGCTTTGGACTGCTTACCTGGATGCCCGTGATGAACGGGTATCGGGTTCGGTGGGTGGGGTGTTATCTCGCGCTGTAGTCTTCGGGATAGCAGTGGGCGCGGGTGTTGGCGTGGTGCTGGCGCCTAATTTTCTGCTCAATTCCATCACTGCCGTGAACTATTTCGTGATTCCGTACGGCGCCTTGATTCTGGCTCTGCCCTTCATTCTGATTCGAGGCGCTGCTTCCAGCCGGTTGCGGCCGCTGTTAATCGCCTTCTGGCTCACGCTGATTTTCGGGCTCGGTGGAACTACGCCCGTGCCCAGATGGCTGCTGGGTCGCGCGTTTGAGATTTTAACCTTCGAGCGCTTCACCTTCTGGGCGACGCTGTTAGCAATGCCGATCGTGGGTATTCTCGCCGCCGAACTTCTCGATCGCTACCGGGCCGGGGCCGCTGTGGCACTCTCACTTGCAGCCGTGGCTACAGTAGGCGCCGCTCTGGCATGGCTCACGGTTAATCCGTTCCGGCCAAGGACCTCCACTGATGTGCAGCCCGTGATTACTTTCCTGAATCGTGACGGCCACGATGCATACCGCTATATGACCCTGGGGTTTGGCAGCGACCTCTCCAAGGTTTCGACCTACACCAGCGCGGGCAGCGTAGACGGAGACTATAACTCCGCTCGCCTGCTGCCCGAGATGACTCACTACGGTTCAGCGCAGCTCACCAACGCCAAGTTCTATGGCTCTGCCGGCATGGCCTCGCTGCGCGCCATGCTGGAACATGCGAACCGCTACGGCCTGAAATACATATTTGTCCACGACACGTATTACGAGCCGCTGCTGACCTTCGTGGGATGGCGAAAGATCGAGACCTTCGGTAGTGGTGATATCACCGCATGGTCGAAGGATGACGTGCCACCCGCCCATAAGATTGAGTCCGACGCGGTCCCGGCTCCGTGGCAGGGGCTGATGTGGGGAGTATTGCCGATTGGAATAAGCTTCCTGGCGATCTTCCTTGAACTTCTGCTGCCCGAGCGGCGCCGGGTCCCGGCCCTCGCGGGAATCTCGGTCCATACCCGGCATCCAGAACAGCACTACGTAGCCTGAGGCATCCAATGAAATTTACTCTGCCAATCATTCTCGTAGTAGTAACCGCCGCACTTATGGTGCTCGCATTGTTGGGGGCGGGACAAGCGCGCGGCACCGTTGGCATCGCGGCCGGTTCCGCAGTGTACACCCCGAAAGCCAGCACCCCGGAGCAAGCGGTCAAGAATCTTTTGCTGGATGTGCAGCGGCGAAATTGGGATCGGGCATTCGCCGCGGTCTCGAAGACCAGCGCCACCGACAAGCAATCGTTCATCCAGGACTGGACTGGTTCCAACGGAAGCCTGCGCTCGTTCTCGGCCCTGGAAGGCTTTGATTCACGGCCGCTGCATATCACCGATAACGACGCTCAGATGCGTGTACGTCTACACTGGGCGACCCCGGTCGGTCCCCTTGAAGACGTGCGCGACCTCCATCTGGTACACGAGGGCGATATCTGGAAGGCCCTGTGGCCGAAGGTTCAGATTCCCAACGTGCCTGCACAGGTGATTCCCGTTACCTATTTGCGCTGGGACCTTGTGACCGGCGGCGCCGCCGATGAGTGGGGATCGAAGAACGTCGATGCGCCGCATGTCCGGATCATCTCCATGAATGCAGTGGATTCCGCCGACGGCGCCGTCGTAATGGGAGAAGTTGTGAACGAAGACACGGTTCCGGCTTTCGTAAACGTGAATGCCACACTGTTAGATGGAGCGGGCAGTGCGATTGATGATGAAACCAGCTTTGACAAAATAGACCACGTTCTTCTTCCGAAGCAGGTGACGCCGTATCGCATCGACTTTCCCAACATCAGTTTGAAGAATGTGAAGAGCGTGCGCATGGACGAGAAGGCAACCTTGGTTCCTGCCTCGGCCGACCCGGTGATCGGAGTGATGAATCAAAAAATCGAAGCCGATGTGCAAGGGAAAAGTGTCCTGCATGGAGACCTGCTCAACCAGAGCGGGCAGACTGTCAACATTTCGCATGTGATCGTCAGCTTCTATGACAACAACGCTAAGGTCGTGTGGGTGGCGGATGGCTATGTGGATCGTGCACTCCTGCCGCAATCCTCGGAGCCGTTTGCGGTCGAGATTCCCCGCGCGGTCGCTTCCAAAGTGCAGACCTTTCACGTGGTGGTTGACCACTACAGTCTGGGCAGGTCCTAACATGCGCCGGCTTCTTCTAATCTGCGCGGCACTTTGCCTGCCAGGGATTTCGATGGCGGGGCTGGCGCAGGACCTTCGCGTACCCGCTCCGGTCACCGCCGGGGATGACGCGACGATTTCGACCTCGGGGAGTGGCAAGGCGACGTTTTATCTGTTGGGTCCCGGAGTCTCACGCAAGAACGACGTGAATCTGGGCGAAGAAATCCATTTGCAAGGTCAAGACTTGCGGAATGCCGGGGACTATTTGGCTCTCGTGTGCTCCGACATTTGCCGCAGCGGCACCTTTTACGTCATTGCCGCGAAGCCGGCAAGCCTCAGTTTTCTGGTGCATCCGTCGCGAGTTCCGGTCGGGCGAAGCGACGCATTAAGCGGGGTCGCGTTTCCTTTTGATCAATTTCGCAATCTGGTTCTAACGCCGGCGACGGTCACCTTTCAGCTGACGGCGGGGGATAAGTCGCTATTCTCGCGGCCGGTTCGTACCCAAAATGGCGTGGCCTGGTTTCGCACCGCCTCGGGCAAGTCTGCCGGTGTGGTGCAAGTGACCGCTTCCGTTGATGATCTGACCGCGCGGCGTGCCCTACAACAGGTTGCTTCGGAACCTTGCAACCTGCGCATTACGGGCCAGCGCATACCGGTTGGGATTCTGGTTCAGACCGAACCCGTTCACGATTGCGCGGGAAATGTCGTCCCGGATGGGACGATTGTCACTTTCTCAGCCACCGAGGCGAACGGAAAGAGCACGGTCGACGCCCCTGTCAAGGCGGGTGTGGCCCGGGCTCAAATCGCGGCACAAGGCGCAACCGTTATATCGGTCGCCTCTGGCGTGGTAATGGGGAACGAACTCCGCATTGGAGCGAAACCATGAGCGGCAGGATCAAATCCGCAGTTTATCTTCGTTGCGTGGGCCTCGTTGCCATATTCGCTTCAATTTGTGGTGTTGCGCTTGGCGCGTATGGGGCGGATTCGGCCGTCCAGGTACAGCTCGATGCCAGTAAATCAAGCCCGCGAGCAGTGGAGAGTCTAACGGAGCGTGGAATCCTGCGGGATTATCGCTTTGCGTGGAGCAGCATGGCCCAGGCTCTTGAGCTTAGTACCCTCGATTCCCTGGAAGGGCCTTTCGCGGGAGAAGCTAAGAAGTTGCTGAGCGATACGGTTGTTAGCCAGCAGCACTCCGGCCTCAGCCGGCAATATGTGAATCAGAATCACCGCCTGGAAGCGGTGTTCTACGCTCCAGAGGGCGATGTCATGGAACTGCATGACACGGCGGAGTACGAACTGCGGATTTCTGATGGAAAAAGAATCATCCATGAAGAGCACGTCGTCATGCACTACGTGGTGCTTATGACCCCCGGCGCCGATCGTTGGGTGATTCGGCAATTGCAAGCGGTACCACAGTCTTAAGCCGGGCGGGTGGGGGCGGTCGATCCTCGCGCCGACGCCGGTGCGCCAACCGTAGCGTTTCCCACAGCATCCTAATCAGTGCGTAGGAAGGCCGAGAGAATGGAGCTGTCACTTGTCGAGGGCGTTACTTACTTTTTGTCTGGCTTTTTTTGTGATGGCGGGCGGGTGCACAACCAGCGGCGTCCACCGTACGTTGAAGCAGAATGAGTTGACGCCGGCGCTGACTCCTAAACTTCTCGCGGTGTATATGCCTTGGTTTGGAGACCATACCCACATGGATGTGGGCTATTCCAGCCAGGACTCCGTCCTTCTTCGTAAGCAAATTCAGCAGGCCCGCCGCATGGGGATCGCTGCCTTTGTCGTCGACTGGTACGGCGAGAGCCGTCCATACTCTGATCACAATTTCGGTCTGCTGCAGGAAGCGGCCAGTGAGGGCCATTTCCAGGTTGCCCTTCTTTACAACGAGGCGCAAGACCAAGACTCGGAAGCCACGGACAGCGCCATTGCGGCCTTCGATAAAGCCTACACGGCGTATTTTGGTGCTTCCGCCAAGTACCGCGACGCTTACCTCACTTATGACGGCCGGCCCATGATCTTCATCTTCCCCAAGAGTGGACACATTGATTGGAATCGGATACGCCAGCACTGCAGCAGCTGGGATCGGCCACCTCTCCTGATCTACAAGGACGAGCCAGCATCGCAGTTTGCCAGTGATTTTGCGGGGTCGTATGCGTGGGTTCAACCGGGCCCCGGCGGATGGGCGCGCGACGGCAGCAATTGGGGTGAGAAGTACCTCAAGAATTTCTACAGCACGATGAAGAACAAGCACCCCGACAAGATTGCCGTTGGAGGGGCTTGGCCAGGGTTCGACGACTCAGCTGCCAAATGGGGTCTCAATCGCCACATTCAGCGCGGGTGTGGGAAAACGCTCGACGAGACCATGAGCGTTTACCGGCAGTACTACGACAGCTCCAATCCACTTCCGTTTCTGTTGATCGAAACCTGGAATGACTACGAAGAAGGGACTGCCATCGAACGGCAACCCTCGGCTAATTGTGGCGCAGGAAACGCAAGCTCGGCCCCGCCTGTCCCGCATGGAGCGGGCTAAGGTTCTCTCCCTAACAACCAGAGAGCGGATTTACACATCGAAGGAAAGCCGGACGTTACATTGCCACTCGAGCGGCACACGAGCGGGTCAAAAAATCATGGATGGCGCAAAAAACTCTACGAGGTGTCTAACGCTCCTTTCCCAACTTCTTTTGGGACTTGACGGAGAAAACGGCTCGCACTCGAACGCCAGCGCGCGCCCGCAGCGCGATTGCACGAACGAAGTCACCGCCACCGTCGCCAGCTTTGGGCCCCCAGACTTTGGAGAGCTCTGGGGTCTCGCAGCCTCTCACCACGTGATCATGCGGGCCTTCCCTGACTTACATCGGGTAATGGTGGCGCAGGGGAACCAGTGGGCAGAGGCAGTCGATCGGGCAATGGAGAAAGAGCGGAAACGGATTGATCATGCGTTGTCCTTTTTATCTCCCATTTGCGAAGCATTGAAAGAAGTCGGCAAGGTCATTGTCATCAAGTCTCTCGATCACTGGCCGGACTTGGGAAGCGATTTGGATCTGTATTCGAGTGCGGAGAGCGCCGATGTCGTCGCCATTATGCGTGACCGCTTCAAGGCGCACTTGGAAGAACGGAGCTGGGGCGATCGGCTGGCCAACAAATGGAACTTCGTTGTTCCCGGTCTGCCTGAACTCGTAGAAGTGCATGTGGGACGGTTGGGCCAGACCGGAGAACAAGTCGCGATCACGGAATCTCTGAGCACGCGAGACCGCATCGCGCAATTGGTCGGGTACACCTTTCCAGTCCCCGCGCCGGAAGAGCGCCTGATTATCAGCACCCTGCAGAGAATGTACCGTCACTTTTATCTGCGGCTCTGCGATGTGGTGGATACCACCCGGCTCGTGGAATCAGGCGCAATCGATTATGCCTATCTCAAACCTTTGGCTCGCTCAGCGGGCCTGTGGGATGGTTTGGCCACATATTTAGTCACGGTGTCTGGTTATGTTAAATCGTATCGTGGAGATGGTTTGCCGCTGCCTTCTCTGGTAACCAATGCCGCGCGATTTGGCAACGAACTAGTTAGCTACCGTCGAAAGTTCCTGCGAATCCCGATTTTTCCCCAGGCCGCGAAGCTCTACGCGTCCGAGTGGACGAGACTGTTACTCAACGGGGAACTCCAGAGCACGCTGCGCCTCAGCTTGCTCCCTCCCTTGGCTGCCGCTGCCGCTCTCGAATTCAAATTCACCGGAACAGACAAAGGTATCTGGTAATCCGGCAGGGATATCACATTGGTTGCTAAGGAGTTCACGGTATTGTGAGCACCACAGCGGCCCTCTATGGTGAAGGGGCATGTCTGATGCTGAATCGGAATGGAAGGGAAGTGATGCTTGGTCCGAATCCTGGTGGCAGACGATAACCCGGCGGTGCGCCAATACCTTCGGGCTCTGCTTGAGCAGCAGGGTACATGGCAAGTATGCGACGAGGCTCGCACCGGGGAGGAGGCGATTCAGAGAGTTAGAAAAAATCCGCCTGACATGATCTTGTTAGACTTCCAAATGCCTGATTTGAATGGACTTGACGTTGCCCGGCAAATATCGGAGATCTTTCCTGAAATTCCGATCCTGATGGTCACGATTCATTTGTCGAAACAGCTTGCCGAGGAGGCCCGCCGCGCGGGGATTCGCGGAGCCTGTGCGAAATCAGATGTGGGCTCGATTGTCGAAGCAGTAGACGCACTGTTGCACGAGGGAACTTACTTTCCTGCTTTTCCACCCATCAGTTCGATGGGCAATTAAAGGTACTATTACGGGTGGGGATTGGGCCGCGGCCAAAGATACAGGATTCCCTGTATTCGGTCGGATGGCACCGCCATGCTAGTTTCATTCTGGTTGCTTTTGGAATTGCCCTTCCGCTTGGTGAGGGAGACCCCCTGCGGCAAGGATTTAACACAGTGGAAAACCAGCCGCTGCGCGCCTACGCACGCAGCTTCCTCAGGGGGGCAGAGAGTGATGTCAGTCCGGATCTTGCTTGTGGATGATCATCCGATCGTAAGGCAAGGTCTCCGGACACTTTTAGAAGGGCGTTCTGGATGGGAAGTCGTGGGCGAAGCGTCAGATGGGGTTGAGGCTTTGGAAAAAGTCGACACCTTACAGCCGGATGTCGTGGTGCTCGACGTCACTATGCCTCGAATGAATGGACTCGAAGCTTGCCGGTTGATTCAGCAAAAGCCGAAAACCAACGGCCTCGAGGTTCTATTCGTTACCCAGCATGACTCTCCCCAGATGATGCGTGAGGCTCTGGATGCGGGAGCCAGGGGCTACGTGGTGAAGTCGAATGCCGCGCGGGATCTTTTGGAGGCTGTAGAGGCGGTAAGCCAGCATCGAGTATTTACCGCGCTCGCAAGAAGTCCGGGCGCTGCGTGTTGAAGTTTGGACCGTGGTTCCGGGTTGGTCATGTCTCTGAGCTGTGGAGGAAGAATCTGCCATGAAACTCCGTATCTTGTTAGCCGACGATCACGAAATTGTACGCCGCGGTTTGTGCGCGCTTCTCCAGAAGCATGAAGGATGGGAGGTGTGCGGCGAGGCATCGGATGGCCGCGAAGCGGTTGAAATGGCCAAACAATTGAAGCCGGATGTGGTGATCGTTGACATTGGCATGCCGTACCTCAACGGTTTGGACACCACGCGCCAACTGCTGCAGCATGACCCCCACTTCAAAGTTATCGTTCTGACCATCACGGATTCCGATCAGGTCATCCGTGAGGCTTTGGACGCGGGAGCGCGGGGCTTTGTGCTCAAGTCCGATGCGGCTCGCGATCTCGTGTCAGCGGTTGAAGCCTTGCAAAGCAAGAGAATGTTCTTTACGCCCCGCGTCAATGATCTGGTGTTGGCTGGCTTCCTCGACAAAGGCCATGCCATATCGCGGAATGAGCCTCCTAATTTACCGACCTTGACGGTCCGGGAGCGCGAAGTCACTCAACTTCTGGCTGAAGGGAAGAGCTCCAAAGAAGTGGCTACACTGCTGAACCTGAGCACCAAGACCGTGGAAACACATCGCAGCAACATTATGCGGAAGCTAAGCCTGCATTCCATCCGCGATCTGGTTGTTTACGCAATAAAGAACAACATTATCCAGATCCAGATGCCGCCGCAGCTGCGAAATACCACGGAAGTGCCCATGGCTTAGCTCGCCGGCATCCTTTAATGGCCGCCTTCCGGAGGAAAATATCCGCTCCGGGTGCGGACCGTAAGCTTGCCATATCCCGGGGCATGCGCCTCGACTCGAACCGACTGGTATCCCGGTTTGGCGTTCTGGTTTTTCGGCTTGTAGGCGAACATGTACTGGCTGCGGATATCGTGCGCGACAGTTCGCGTGATGTTATCCACCTGATCCAGTGTGTCGGGAAAGAAAGCCACTCCCCCTGTTCCTGAGGCTAGGTGCAGCAACGCTTCGCGGCCCGAACTCTGCAGTCCGCCCCCTAACAGGCCAACCGCATAGATTGTTGGGCCATTCGCCTGTTGCAATTTTCGTGCGGCCTCCTGCAGAGTTTCCTGGCTCATATTGTCTTGCCCATCAGTGATCACCAGCAGCACTTTCTTTTCCAGCCGTGGGTTGTTCTTGAGATGAACTGCGGAGGCGACAATCGCGTCGTACAAAGCAGTACTTCCCTTCGATGACACTTGGTGCAACGCGGCCTGCAACAGCTTTACATCGCCGGTGAAGTCCTGATCGAGGTAGTAGTTCTGGATGAAATTCACCACAAAAATCTCGTCGCGCGGATTGCTGGCGCGGATCAGATTCAAGACCGCCTGGTTCACCTTTTCCCGCTTATCGCGCATGGACCCCGAATTGTCCACCACGATCCCCATGGCTACCGGAACGTCTTCCCGGCGGAAAGAGGTGATGGGCTGAGGTGCGCCCTCGTCATAGACAACGAAGGCGCTCTTATCCAGGCCCGGAACCATATTTCGCTGCTCGTCGTAGACGGTGGCGTGCAACACAACCTCTTCCACCTGCTTTTTGAAGACGAACATACCCCCTTGATCATTGCCGCTCGGTTCCGCCGTGATCGGTGCTTCTGCCCCGGAAGGGCTTTGCGCGCCGGCGTCATTGGGAGGCGCTTGCTGGCCGGCAGGGGCAGTGCCTGGGTCAGCCGAGGGCACCGCAGGCGCGGGAGCCTGGGCCCACCCCATCGACATGAGAACGATGACTACAAGACCGACCGACAGAATCGAGCCAGACGGCCAGGAAGCGGCTGAACGCATGGGAATTCCTCCGCACTTTTAGATGCCATCTCGCGCCCAGTGGAAGCCGCGTCCGAAGTAAGAAAGCGATATTAGGACTACCGCAAACACCTGATTTATGGTTTTTCGGCCCCAAGATTTTCAATTTGATGAATAAGTTAGGGTTCTCGCGATCTCTTTGCAACCGCTGCTGCCGGAGAGCGCAACTATCTTAGATACGAAGTTGTTTCTGGCGAGAATCGTCCGGCAAGCTTCGTGGTCTGTTCTGAAGGGGTGGAGCTTTGGGCGCTCTTCGAATCCTTATTGCGGATGATCACGAGGTCGCGAGACAGGGCATTCGCTCCCTATTGGAATCCCATCCCGGATGGGAGGTTTGTGCCGAGGCCAAAGACGGTCGTGAAGCGGTCGAAGGTGCCAGCAAGTTCAAGCCTGACGTCCTCTTGCTGGACATCGGCATGCCGAACCTGAATGGGCTGGATGCGGCGCGACAAATCCTCGCAATGGCGCCGGAAGCTCGCATTCTGATCCTCACCATACATGATTCGGAACAGGTAGTGCGGGAAGTGCTGGCGGCCGGAGCGAAAGGCTTTTTGCTGAAGTCCGATGCCGGCCGTGATTTGCTCGCCGCCGTGGAGGCCTTGCAACACCGGCGAACGTTTTTCACTCCCAAAGTGGCGCAGATGATGCTCGATGGCTACCTGCGCCCTCATGAAGAAAGTGACTCTTCCGGCCAAAATGTGCTGACCCCGCGGGAACGGGAGGTAATTCAACTGGTCGCGGAGGGCAAGACTACTAAGGAGATCGCTACCGCTCTCAGCCTCAGCGTTAAGACCGCTGAGACTCACCGCACCAACCTCATGCGCAAGCTCGACCTGCATTCGGTCGCCGACCTCACGCTCTATGCGGTGCGGAACGGAATCGTCCAAATCTACTAAAGGATTATCGCTCTCTGTGGAAACTGCAGAGCCGCCAGACTGACGTGTCATGACTTATCGGCACCCCACAGCATAAAGGGAGATTGCACACCGAATAGGGCCTTCACTCGATACCTCTCAGAAACCGGCCACTCTACACTTCACCTGTCAGCTGGTAGATAGATTCAAGAAAGGAGAGCCAAATGCTCTGGACTATAGCGGTCTTGCTGTTGATCCTGTGGCTGTTGGGCATGGTCAGCTCGTACACCCTGGGTGGATTCATTCACATTCTGCTCGTCTTGGCTGTGGTTGCGGTTTTGATCCGCCTCATTCAAGGTCGTAGCCCGGTGCTCTGACGCTTGCAGTCCGCAGCTTGCGCTGCTGATTTGATGTCGTAGGGAAGTGCTACAAGCACATCCCTTGAAAATCCAAAACAGCCTCCGGAGGGAAACGTCATGAATAAAGATCAAGTGGAAGGGAAAATCAAGGATGTTGCCGGTCGCGTTGAGCGTCAGGCCGGCGAATGGACGGGAAGCAAAGAGGCAGAAGCACGAGGCGCGGCGAAGCAAGTTGAGGGCAAAGTGCAAAATGCCTGGGGCGATGTGAAAGATGCCGGACAGAAAGCGGCGGACAAGGCTGAAACAAATAAGCCGAGCGATGAAACCATCGAGGCCGAAAGGGAAGAGAATATTCGTTCGGAGCGCAAAGCCAGCTAGATGCACTTTTGCGGGGTGTGGAAACCGCTTTCTTCGGTGACCAGCAGCACTCGACCGATTCGATTCTACACACGCCCAGGGAAGTAAAAGGAGGATTCGAGAGTGACGCGCCTTCCGGGCGTGGATGATCGAGCCCTCCTTCTCGAATTTTCTCTCGCAGTTTGCCTTTCAGTTCGATACCAAACGAAGATTCCGCCAAACCCTGCCGCGGCCGTTCCCGCTACAGCGACTTCTCTGAACTTGATGGAGGATTTGATCGCGCTGTGCCAGTGCTACGCACATGTTTATTCAGAAAACCTTACATCTGCGGCTTGCGGCAAATAGGGGAAACTATCGCCCGCCAACGGGGAGTACACAGTATTGCTGGCGACAGAGGGTCATTTTAAAGTCAGACAGTAGAAAGTTGAATTTCTCAAACACGCAGGAAAGTTGAGCCGCTCCCATGGCATACAAGATGACCCAACAACACATCGAAGCGCAACGCTCACCCTCTCCCGAGGATTTGAAGCGAGTATTCGAGACAGCCGTGTGCGAAATCCATCAGGCAGATGTCGAAGCCAAGAAGAAATTGCTCTACGGCGTTCCTATCGTTTCGCGCGCCAGGATCCTGGGTCTTTCCCGAGCCGGCGCGGAGAAGCGAGCCCTTTCGGACGCGGCTCAAGCGCTAGCCCAACTGTGGAAGGTTTGATTCCGTGCTCTTCGATCGTGTCAGCACAGGCGGAAAAAAGCTCCCGTGCCCGGGCCACAATCGCCTTCTCGGCATCGGCAATCCGGTCGGGAATCCGGTTTTTGTCCGTCTCGAACAGAGCAGCGCTATAAAGACCTCGCCAGCCTTGCAACAGGAATTGGGGAGTTTGGTTCGTCATAAAACCTCTAAACAAGTGGCGGATCACTGTAGGTGTGACTGGAAAACACTGTACCAATTCTCTCGGTCGAAATGCTATACGGTAAATACTGTATCTGCCTTTTTAGATCAAAAAATGGAGGGAATCTTCGAATCCCCTCCATACCGTTTGTTACGTGGTTAAGTATTTGTTTTTGTTTAGGCTGCTTTCCGGGATTTTGAGATCGAGCGTCCTTCGGAGGAACCCGCCCCAGCGCGTCCCTGGCCTTGTGCGGCCTTGGGATTGATCTGCTTCGCCAGTTGCGTCAGTTTCTCGTCAGCTTGTTTCTCTTCTTCCAGGGTTTGCTCCAGTAAGGTAACGTGCTCGTCCTGGCCCAGAAGTTCGGCAAAAGCCCGAGCGGTTCCGTAGCCGGCCATTTCATAGTGCTCGACCCTCTGGGCGGCGCCAATAATGGCGGCATCCTTCACTTCTTCCGGGTAGTCTTCCTTCATCGTTTCTGATCCTTCTTTGACCAGACCTTCCATGCCCAGACACTTCTTACCAGAGGCTTTTACTTCCAGCAGTTCGAAGATTTGCTCCAGACGGGAAACATGCTCCGAGGTCTGCCGCAAGTGTTCTTCGAAGGCTTGACGCAATTGGTTATTCGCAGCCGCTTTTGCCATTTTCGGCAAAGCCTTCACAAGCTGCGTTTCCGCGTTGTAAAGATCCCGAAGTTCGTCGACGTACAAGTCTTGCAATGAGCTCTTTGGCACTGTGTATTTCCTCCTAAGAATGGGGTTTTATCGTGCGATGACTCTTGCTTTCATAAAATTCTGCGCCGCTGTTTTCGAAAGTAGGCCAAGATCCGCACCGGTACAATACCCCGGACTCCGTACGCAGCAAGGCTGAATGCCAAGGTAAGCTGGCGTGTGGACTAGGTTTTAATCCGGGGCCCGCGGGGGCGTTGCTACTCCTTCTTCTTTCTACTTACGGCCTTTACCCGAACACTTGGTTTCTTCGTCGCCGGCTTGCGTTTGCGGGCAGTTACGGAGACCTTCGTCCTCTGTGGGCGAGCGGCCTGGCGGGTTTTATTCTTGGACTGTTTACGACGACTCCGCAAGCCAGCGACCGTGCCGGCAGTCGACCGCACCTTGGTGGAAACGGCCTTGGGGAGTGTCGAAAGGTTCTCCGTTAACTCCTGGGCCACGTTGGTAAAGGTTCCGGCCGCATAGCCCAGTTTGCGCGCTACCGTGTTCAAGAACGGTTCTTCTTTTACAGGCTGTTTCTTGGACGTCATTTTGTTCCTCCAAGCGCACAAGCTCCGCCCGCCAAAAATGAAGTCCCGGCACAAGGCCGGGACTCCAATCATTGCATCGAAAAGGAAACTAGGAAGCGCGACGCTGACGGTCGCGGTTCTGATCCTCTTCCTCGTTCTGGTTCGGACCGCCCTTTTTCTGCTGGTTTTGGCCGGACTGACCGCTCTGCTGGCCCTGTCCCTGCTGTCCGGACTGACCGCCCTGTTGGCCCTGTCCGGGTTGGTTACCTTTCTTTTCCATATCGTCTGCCATAAAAACATTCTCCTGAAAGAGCGCGAGCGTGCCGCGCTTTTGAAATTTAAGCGCCTTCTACAAACTTAGTTGCTGCAAGAGATTGCAAAGGTTGGGAACGAATCCCCGTGCAGCCGTGCAGCGCCTCGGTGTGTGAATCCCGCGGATTACTCGAACCTAAACGCCGCTTCGTCGGCGGCCCAGATGAGTCACCAGGGAGATTACAAACAGAACCAGAAAAACTACAAATAACAGCTTCGCGACAGCAGCAGCCGCCACTGCGACGCCGGTAAACCCCAACACTCCCGCGATCAGTGCGATCACCAGGAATACGAGCGTCCAATAGAGCATAAGGCCCTCCTTTGTGGTCCTGCCTCAGACTGTAGCGGTCCAGTACAGCCGAGCGAATCCTGTTCAATCTGTATTTGCTGATTTCGAGCCCTGTAAACCGCCCAAAAGAGGAGAGCAGGTGCCTGTTCTCCCAGTGAACTGGCACCTGCTCGATGGGGGCGTCTGTCGAGTAGACCCTCAGATTAGTCCAAGGTCACATTCATGCCCATACAGTAAATCTTGTAATTAAAAGCAGGTAATTCACACCCTTCGGTTACGCGATTCTCGAAATTGATACGCCCTCGAAGACGTCCCTGGGTTGTTACGGGAACCGGTGTATAGACGGCAATAAATACCCCATGTAGAAACGAATAAGAGTGAGGCAGGATTTTCACCCAACGAATGCGCCCGCTCTTAGTGCGGGTTTGCAATCAATGGCTTGGAATGGTACCGCAGTTGCGTTGCTTACCATGGGCCGCTTCGGTTGTGTGGAGGTTCTATGAAACGAGAGATTAAGGTAGCGGCGTTGATTTTCCTCTTCGCGACCGCCCCTCTGATGTTTTCGCAGGACCTGCAGGGCAAGCCGAGCCCCGTGCTTCCGTCGGAGATTTTGGGGCCTCAACTAATCGCTTGGTCGCAAATGCAGAAGCCCCAGCCGGTGCAGGAGCCTGTACTCCCGTCCGATCAGCCGGTACAGAAACGGGAAGCACAATCCGCCAACCAACCGGCTCAGGAGACGCCACAACAAGAACCAGCCGCCCAAACGCTCACCGGCACAATCATAAAGGATGGTAGCCGATACGTTTTGAAAGTATCCGGTACCAGCACCTATCAACTCGATGATCAGGACAGGGCGGAACAATACGAAGGCAAACAGGTCAAGGTTGCTGGCACGCTCGGTGCGAACGGCAATAGCCTTCACGTCATTAGCATCGAGCTGATTTCCTAAGTGGTTCGCCGGCTAAAGGTTAAAAGGCGCTTCTCGGCACCCGCGACCGGTGTCGGTAATTCGGGCAGAACCGGCGCCCAAACTAAATATCCTATGAAATTATCCTTAACAAAATCGCTCAACGCTGGCTTGTGGACTCAACCTCTTGGGACGCGCAGCATCGTCTTTCTCGTTTTGATGATGTTGATCGCGACTGTGGAATTTATCCCTGGATCTCGCGCTGGCACGCTGG
>WNFF01001747.1_pt1 | contig 18645 bp, 16 predicted proteins | sample 5400441 | NCBI WGS metagenome assembly WNFF01 (sample SAMN13153345, study PRJNA577476) | soil metagenome | isolation source: 120 cm saprolite under Douglas fir tree site 2 hole 3 replicate 1 | place: USA:California | collected 2015-04-18 | reverse complement strand
CTCGCGGCCACACCCTGCTGCTGACTCCAACCGGCAGAAGTGCAGCGAGGCCTGCAGCGGATGATGTGGCGACGCTGGTCTCCCAGCTGTGGCATTTCCCCACTCAGCCCGTTCACAAGAACGCGGTTGCCGAATTGCGCCGTTTTCTCGCCGGACTTCTGCCGGCGGCGAGCCACCCGCTCAAGCTCGAACCGCTCGCCAAAGTCCGCCACGCAGTCACTTACCGCAAGATCACCGTCTTTCCGTTCCGGATCGCCGTCCGGAAAACCCCGCGCCTGCGCGGCGCGAAAAGTATTTTGCTGCAAGACCTCTCGTCCCTGCCGATCTCGAATCTGACACGAAAAATCGGCCGCACCGCGCTTTTGGAGCCCGCCGCAGCCGCCGCAAACAGTTAGGCGTTATCCTTTCGCGCTCGCCGTTCCCATCCCAGGAGGGGCAGGTGCTACGATAAAGTTTCCCAGATGGCGACCGCAACTTCATCCCCGAGTGCCACCCCACCTCCCGCCGAGCTTTTTTTGCGCGTCTCGCTTTTTCTGCTCCTGGCCACTTCCGTAGCGACTCTCGTCAGCACCGGTAAACTCGACCTGCTTGCGGTGATACTCGCTCCTGCGGCCATCCTGTATAAGGGCGTTCGCTGGTGGCGCCGGTGTCCCGCGGAAATTGCGCCGCGCGCTGCGACCTGGCTGGTCCTCGGTTACGTGTTTTTTTTTCCGTTTGATGTGTTTTTTTTCTCGCGCGCGTTTGTCGCCTCGTCGTCGAACCCGGCGCTCTACGCGGCATTGCTGGGGGCCATCCATTTCGTTCTTTACGTCATGATCGTGCGGCTGTACAGCGCGACCACGGACCGCGACGCGCTTTTCCTGGCGATGCTCTCCTTTGGAGCGATTCTCGCCTCTGCTGTCCTTACCGTGGACACCACGTTTCTCGTGCTCTTTTTTCTTTTTCTGCTGTTCGGCGTGGGAACATTCGTCGGGCTGGAAATGCGGCGAGGCGCAAAGGGAGCCGTCGGGCCAGCCTTTGCCGCGCAGTCCCATCAGGAGCGCCGGCTCACGCGAGCCCTCAGCCTTGCTGCGGTAACCGTCTCTTTCGGGGCCATCCTCATGGGCGGCGCGTTGTTCTTTTTCTTCCCGCGCGTCAACGCCGGTTTTCTGGGACGCACGGGGATGCAGCCATCGCTGATGACGGGCTTCAGCGATGACGTCGAGCTCGGGCAGATCGGGGAGATCAAGAAAAACTCCGCTGTCGTCATGCGCATCAAGACGGGCAAGCCCGTCGCATACCCGCGGCTGCGCTGGCGCGGCATCGCCCTGTCCGCGTTCGACGGCAAACGGTGGTACTCCCCCAATCACGATGCGTCGGCGATTCCGCCCAGCGCGAACGGATGGATACACATTGCAGGCGCGCCGCCAAAGCCGGAGTCCACCTCCGTGGGACTTCGCTATACGGTTTTCCTGCAGCCGCTGGCGACGGACACGATCTTCGGACCCGCGGATATCATCGCAGTGCGCGGGAATTTCTCCGGGGAAGGCTCCAATCAAGACGCAGCGGCCCGCCGCAGCTTTCTTCTGCGCGACTCCACGGATTCCCTGGCCAATCCGTTCCACAACTATTCCTCGATCCGTTACGAAGGAATGTCGATGCTGCCCGCAGAGGATCCCGTCAAGCTCCGGGGGGCTTCGACGGAGTATCCCGCTGAAATCCGCGAAACATATCTGCAACTTCCGCCGGCACTCGACCGGCGGATTCCTGATTTTGCAAGAGAGATTACCGCGCGGGCGAGGACGCCCTACGACAAGGCAATCACGATTGAAAGTTATCTCCAGACGCGCTTCCGCTACACTCTAAACTTGACGGGCAAACCGGGCGACGATCCGCTCGCGCATTTTCTTTTCGAGACGCGCGCGGGCCATTGCGAATACTTTTCCTCCGCGATGGCCATCATGCTGCGCACGCTGGACATACCTTCGCGGGAAGTAAACGGGTTTCTCCCCGGCGAGTACAACGACCTCGGTGACGACTACATTGTGCGCGCGAGCGACGCACACAGCTGGGTCGAAGTCTATTTTTCCGGCAGCGGATGGCGGACCTTTGATCCCACGCCGGCTTCGGCAGACATTGCGGTTGGCCTCTTCTCGCGTTTGGGGGAATACCTTGATTGGCTGGAACTCTCGTGGAACGAATGGGTGATTAATTACGACTTTAGCCACCAGGTCTTGCTGGCACAGAGTTTGCAGCGCGGCTCGCGCAATTGGACTGAGAGCGCGCGAGCATGGTTCGAAAAAGAGAACGCCAGGGGAAAGAAATGGATACGGTTCTGGCAAGCCGAGCATAACGCCTTGCGGTTTCTTCTACCGCTGGCGCTGCTACTTTTTCTGGTAATCCTGCGCTTCGAATGGCTCGGCAGGGTTATCCACCGGCTGTGGTTGTCATGGCGGCTGCGGACGGCGGATCCGGCGCGTTCGAATCCGGGGCTGGCCTCGCAGCTTTATTTGGAATTGCTGCGGCTACTGTCGCGCCACGGCTTCGCGCGGCGCGACTCAGAGACGCCGCTGGAGTTTGCTGCCGCGGTGACTCAGTCCGGACTAGCTCCCGCTGTCCGTGAATTCACGCAGCTCTACACTCGCGCGCGGTTCGGTGACGCACCCTGCGACATGCCGCGCCTGCGCGAAATACTCAATCAGGTTCGGTCGGCCTTGCGCCGGCAATAGCAAGAGGAAGAACCCGCGGTCTGAGGACCACAGCTGAACTGCCCGCTCGGGTTTCTGCGGCGAGGCGAGCCGCAATCGGCGTCTCCCGGCGAAGCGCCGCGCCCATGTTACAATCAAGAATTGCGCAAAGGGAAAATCTACCGCCTGTGACTAAGGTAGGATTCGTCAGCCTGGGATGCCCCAAGAACCTCGTGGACAGCGAGGTGATGATGGGCATTCTTGTGCGCGGAGGCTATGAGCTGACGCCGCGCGCGGACGAAGCGGAAGTCCTCGTTGTCAACACCTGCAGCTTCATCGAGCCGGCGCAAAAAGAGTCAGTCGACGCCATCCTGGAAATGGCGGAACACAAGAAATTTGGCGCGGCGAAAAAACTGATCGTCGCCGGATGTCTCGTCGAACGATTCCGCGACCAGATTTTGGAGCAGGTGCCGGAAGTGGATGCGGTGGTCGGCACGGGCGAAGTGGAACGCATCCTCGAAGCCGTGGAAGGCGAGCTGCGCGTGCTTCCGCCGATGCCGCCGGTGTTTTTGTACCACGATCTTACGCCCCGGATCATCACCACGCCGAAGCACGCCGCATACATCAAGATCGCCGAAGGCTGCGACCATCCTTGTACCTTTTGCATCATTCCGCAGCTTCGCGGGAAATTTCGCAGCCGGCGATTCGAATCGGTGGTTCGTGAGGCGGAAAACCTCGCCGCAGCGGGCGCGCGAGAAATCACGCTGATCGGGCAGGACACGACTTCTTACGGCGAGGATCTCGGCTTGCGCGACGGCCTGGCGCAACTGCTGAGCAGGCTTGCCGGCGTGGAAGACCTGCTGTGGGTGCGCTTTCTGTATGCGTATCCGAATCGCGTGACGCAGAAATTGCTCGACACGCTTGCGGCGCACCCGCGGCTCGCGAAGTACATGGACATGCCGCTGCAACACGCGAGCCGAAATGTTCTGGCGCGGATGAAGCGCGGGTCGCATGGTGACGCGTTTTTGAAATTGCTCGAGCGGATCCGCGCGACGATTCCCGGTGTGGCGCTGCGAACTTCGTTCATCGTGGGATTTCCCGGCGAAACGGAGGCGGATTTCGAGGAGCTTTGCGGATTCGTGCGCGCGGCGAATCTCGATTGGATGGGCGTTTTCGAGTACTCCGACGTGGACAACGCGGGCAGCTACGCGCTGGATGAAAAGGTAGAGGCGGAAACGATTGCCGCTCGCCGCAACCAATTGATGGCGATCCAGAAAAAGATCTCGCGGGAGAAACTGCGCGCCTTCAAGAGCCGCACGGCCACCGCTCTGGTTGAAGGTCCGTCGAAGGATAATCCGCTCGTCTGGGAAGCGCGGCTGGAAGGCATGGCGCCGGACATCGACGGCAAGGTCTATCTTACCGACATCGAATTGCCATCGGGTGAGGTAGCCATGACCGGCGGCGTCGTGCGAGTGGAGATCACAAAGACCGATGCGTACGACCTCATCGGCCGAGTCGTGGAAATTCTTGCGCGACCTGCCTCGCGCGACGCGGCAACTCCGGCATCCGCCCCGAGCTTTCCACCGGCGGAAAAGCTCACGCGGATCGCCACCGGCGCGCCGCTCCGCGTCCTGGGCTGAGCTATACTCTCACTCATTGGTGTTGCCTCTGCGGAAACTCCGCGATCTGTGCGTTGAGGATTTTCGACACAGAGAACGCGGAGATGGGAAGGAGCCGGAACGCAACTGCGGATTCCACGAGTCGCGATGATACATAAATGCCCCATCTGCAAAACGCCGACGGACTCTACACTGCACGCCGATTTTCCGTTCTGCAGCGAGCGGTGCCGGCTGCGCGACCTGGGCAATTGGGCGAGCGAAAAATACGTGGTCTCCGAACCCGTTTTCAACGAAGATGACTTGGCTGCCGCCGAGCGCGATGAAGCCGGCGCAGAATCACCAGATTCAAATGACACCAAACACTGACGCTGCATCCGCGGGCGCGCCGCAGAGGAAGAAGCCACATCTCGCGTTGGCGCTGGCTACCGCTCTGGGCGTCGGCTACATACCCAAGGCTCCCGGCACATTTGGCGCGTTGGCTGGAATTGTTGTTGCGATCTTGACCAATCCTATCAGCCTGATCGCGATTGCCGGCGCGCTATTTTTTCATGGCGGCATCGGCATTGACATACCGATGGTCAACGGACGTGCCGCACCGGTACTACTGCTTGTTCCGTCTCTTGTTGCTTTGCTGGCTGTCGCCCTCATAGGCGTTTGGAGCAGTTCGCGCGCGGCCGCGTACGCAGGCCTTAGCGATCCACAGTACGTGGTCATTGACGAAGTCTCCGGGATGCACTTGACGCTTGTGCTTGCGATCATGCCGCTAAGCCTCCCGACGCATCTGATACCGGCGGACCAGGCTTCCGTGTTTGCGCTCTACTCCGCTTTCAGCTTGCTCAACTGGAAATACCTGCTGGCGGGATTTATACTTTTTCGCGTGTTCGACATCTGGAAACCCTTCCCGGTACGGCAACTGGAGAAGCTGCCCCGGGGCTGGGGCGTCATGGCGGACGACTGGATGGCGGGCATCTACGCTGCCATTCTGCTGCGGCTAGCGTTACACTTTGGCCTGGTATGAAATTTGGTTTAGGGTCCACGGCAGAAAAGAACGGCATCCCCCGAATAGAAAGAGTTGCGCCTGCGGCCGCCATCCCCGGCGGTGAGATCACGATCCACGGGAGCGGATTCGTTTCGCGAACGCACCCGCGCCCGGTGGTGCGCTTCGGGGACGCGGAAGCGGGGCTGGCGCTGGCCAGCGAGCACCGGCTCATCGCGCGGGTGCCTGATGGAGCCAGCGGCGGTGTGGTGCGCGTGGCGAACGCCTCGAACGAAAGCCAGCCGCATCCCGTTTCGATCGGGCTGCAAATCGCGGACAACTTGCATCCGGTGGCGAATCCCGCGGTGGACGCGCTGGGCAGCATTTATGTGACGTTCAGCGGTCCCCGCGGACAGCGCGTTCCCGTTTCGCTCTACAAGATCATGGCGAATTACAGCATCAAGCCGTTTGTGACGTCGCTCGTGAACCCCAGCGGATTGGCGCTGGACCGGAGCGGAAATCTTTTTGTCTCCTGCCGGAACGACGGGACGATCCATCGCGTTACGCCAGAGGGCCGCGCCGAGCAGTGGATCGAGGGCATGGGCGTCGCCACGGGCATCGCCTTCGACCGCGCGGACAATCTTTACGTCGGCGACCGCAGCGGAACGATTTTCAAGATCAGCCCCAGCAGGGAGATTTTCGTTTTCGCCACGATTGAGCCGTCGCTCGCAGCGTATCACCTGGCGTTCCATCCGAGCGGCGATTTGTATGCCACCGGGCCGACGACATCCAGCTTCGACCGCGTCTATCGCATCACGCAGGGCGGGGAGGTCACATCGTTTTTTCGCGGGCTCGGCCGGCCGCAGGGATTGGCGTTCGATCGCGACGCCAATCTATATGTGGCCGCTTCTTATGGTGGCCGGCGCGGCATCGTGCGCATCACGCCGCAAGGGCGCGTGGAAGTGGTGCTCAGCGGCTCCGGCCTCGTGGGATTGGCGCTGCAACCATCCGGCCGCGCCATCCTCGCCACGACCAACGCGCTCTTTACGCTCGATTGGGACGTCCGCGGCCTGCCACTTTTCGGATAGTTGACAAAATGAAAGCGGAGATCATTGCCGTTGGTTCGGAGTTGCTCACTCCGGACCGGCTCGACACCAACTCGCTCTTCCTGACCGAAGAGCTGAATAAGATCGGCATCGAAGTGGTGCGCAAGAGCGTCGTGGGGGACAACCGCGAAATTCTCAGCGAGGCATTCCACGATGCGCTGAACCGCGTGCCGCTGATCATCGCCTGCGGCGGGCTTGGCCCCACGGAAGACGACCTCACACGCGAAACCGTGGCCGAATTACTCGGCCGTAAGTTGCGGCGGAACGACGAAATCCTTCGTTACATCGAGGGGCGCTTCCGCGCGCTTGGCCGGGAGATGCCGGAAGTGAACGTGCGCCAGGCGATGGTTCCAGAAGGCGCGGAAATCCTGGAAAATCCGCGCGGCACCGCGCCGGGATTATGGATCGAAGATGCCGGGCGCTGCGTGGTGCTTCTTCCCGGCCCCCCGCGCGAATTGAAGGCGCTTTTTCGCGAACAGGTTCTGCCGCGACTAGAGCGGCGCGCTTCCGGCGTGCGGATGTTTCACCGCGAGCTGCGCGTGACCGGGCTCGGCGAATCCCACGTGGAGCAGCGCATCGTGGGGATTTACAAGCGCTATCCCGAAGTGAATACCACCGTGCTTGCGGCGCCCGGAGAGACGCAACTTCACCTGCGACTCTGGACCGACGACGCGCAGCACGCACAGAAAACCCTCGACGAAATCGTGCAGGGATTCGAGCTCGCGCTCACGGACCGCATTTTCAGCCAGGATGGATCGTCTCTCGAGGAAGTGATAGCGCGCCAACTGACGATGAACAACGCCACAATCTCCGCGGCGGAAAGCTGCACCGGGGGCTTGCTGGCGCAGCGATTAACGAGCATTCCCGGCAGCTCTTCGTATTTTCTGGGCGGCGTGGTTTGCTACAGCAACGAGCTGAAGACGGCGTGGGCCGATGTGCCTCCGGAATTGATCCAGGCGAAAGGCGCGGTGAGCAGCGAAGTGGCCATCGCGCTGGCGGAAGGGATTCGCCGCCGCGTGGGAAGCACGTTTGGCGTGGGGGTCACGGGAGTCGCGGGGCCGAGCGGCGGCTCTGAAGAAAAGCCCGTCGGTACGGTGCACATTGCGCTGTCACACGCGGGCGGCGTCAAGGAGCGCGGGGTCCGCTTCCCCGGAGATCGCGAGTCAATCCGTTTCCAGGCTTCGCAAGTGGCGCTGGACATGGTGCGCATCCATTTTCTCTACAACGGCAACCAACCTCCAAAGAGAGCCTGAGGGGTGCGTCTTTTTGTGGCGCTGGAGATTCCCGCAGGGGTGCGAGACAATCTCGCCGCACTGGTCCAGGAACTCCGCACCCTGACCCAGGAAGCGCGGGACAACAGACCGCGCTGGGCTCGCGCGGAAAATCTTCACGTGACGCTGAAATTCATCGGCGAAGTTGCGCGGGAGAGGCTCGATGGTATTCGCGGCGCGCTTGCCGCGGTTCGCTCGGAGCGCCCGGCTGATCTTGCGTTTCGCGGGCTCGGGTTCTTCCCGAACGAAAGGCATCCACGCATCTTTTGGGCGGGCATTGGGGCTTCAGAGAATTTGCAGTCGCTGGCGGCGGAAATCGACCGCTCGCTTGAAGCGTTCGGAGTCGCCCGGGAGCGGCGCGCCTTTGCTCCGCACCTGACACTAGCGCGCTTCCAGCCGCCAGGGCTGCCCGAAAAATTGCGCTCGGCGATCCAAAGGGAGATCGCGCGCGAATTCGGTTCGCTGCACACGCACGAGTTTCATCTCATCGAAAGCAGGCTGAAGTCTTCCGGCGCGGAGTACACTCGCATCGCCACATTTCCGTTCGCAACGGAGGCTTAGCGGCGCATGGAGCATGCGATTACGATCCCGATGATTTTCGTTGTGATTCCCATCGCCGGATACTTGCTTGGCTCCATTCCGTTTGGGCTAATCCTGGCGAAGATTCTCGGAGGCAGAGACGTCCGCAAAGCGGGCAGCGGAAATATTGGCGCCACAAATGTTGCGCGCGTTGCGGGCCCTTTCGCGGGGATTCTGACGCTCATCCTGGACGTGGCGAAAGGCGCGGGAGCGGTGCTGCTGGCGGCGCAATTCTCCCTGGGAAGCACGCTGTGGATGATGGTCGCCGGACTCTGCGCGTTGGTGGGCCACTGCTTTCCGGCGTGGCTGAAATTCCGCGGCGGCAAAGGCGTGGCGACGGCGGCGGGCGTTTTTATCGTGATGAGCCCGTTGGCGTTCCTTGGCGCGATTGCCGTTTTTCTTCTCGTCGTGGCTGTTACGCGCTACATTTCGCTAGGATCGATCTGCGCCGCAATGGCCATGCCGATCCTCATCTATTTTCTGCCGGCGGCGCATGTTCCGGTGTACATCGTCCTCGTGGGAGCGCTGGCGGCGGCGATGCTCATCGTTTACAAGCACGGAGCGAATATTCAAAGGCTGGTTCGAGGCCAAGAGCCGAAATTTTCTCCCGGCAAGAAAAAAGCCGCCGCATGAAACGCATCGCCATTCTCGGGGGAGGAAGCTGGGGCACGGCGCTGGCAATTGTGCTGTCGCGGAGCCGCACCCCGCACGAAATATCACTTTGGGTGCATGACGCGCCGCTCGCCGAAGCCATGCGGCGCGAACGGGAAAACAAGATTTACCTGCCAGGACAAAAACTGAGCGAGCCCATCAAAGTCACCGGCGACCTGGGCCAGGCGATGGCGAAGACCACTCTTGCCGTTGGCGCGATGCCCTGCGCACACGCGCGCAGCGTGTACACGCAGATTCGCGGCTTACTCGCCGATGTCACGGCCATTGTCAGCGCGACGAAAGGGCTGGAACCCTCGACGCATCTGAGGACCAGCAAAGTGATCCAGGATGTCTTAGAGGCGGAGAGATGTCCTCAGGTCGCGGTGCTTTCCGGGCCGTCGTTTGCGGCGGAGGCCGCACGGGGAGAACCGACCGCGGTGGTGATCGCATCGGAGGAAGCTCAGCTTGCTTCGGAGTTACAGGAAGAATTCGCGGGGCCCAATTTCCGGCTCTACACAAATAACGATGTTCTGGGCGTTGAACTTGCCGGGGCCATGAAGAATGTGATGGCGATTGCCGCGGGGGCTTGCCAAGGTCTCGGCTTAGGATCTAATTCGCTTGCCGCGCTGATTACCCGGGGACTTGCGGAAATGTCGCGGCTTGCGATGGCGCTGGGAGCCCGGCCGGAAACTTTGAGCGGGCTCGCCGGATTGGGCGATCTGGTCCTGACCTGTACGGGGTCACTAAGCCGGAACCGCCATGTCGGAGTAGAGCTCGGCAAGGGCCGTGCGCTGGCGGATATTTTGTCTGGAACGCGGATGGTGGCTGAGGGCGTTGGCACAACGGCGGCGCTGCTGGAGCTTGCTCGCGACGCGGGGATGGAACTCCCGATTACAGAACAAGTTAACGCGATTTTGCACCTGCACAAGCCCCCCAAAGAAGCCATCCGGGACATCATGGAACGACCTTTGAAGCGGGAATAACTCAGGGAAGGCCGCATCCCGGAAGTAGTACTAACGTTCCAGTGGCAGATGGGCGACGCCTGTCCTTCTGCGCCCTGCCCTGCCAGCGCGATTCCACTTAAAATGGGAAGTTACGATGGCCCAGACCTTCGCAGCCGCGATCGAACGTATGCGCAAAGGGCGAGTGCGCATTTTGTGGCTCGTCTTGGGCGCGCTGCTCCTGGTCAGCGCGCTGCCCATCGGGCTTTACCACCGGCAGGTGCTCCAGTTAAGCCAGGATAAACTGGTGGACACGGAGCGCGTGCAGCAGACCGAGCTTACGCGGTCCTTCGCGCAGGAAATCCAGCTCTTCGACAACAACCTGACGCAACAGTTGCTGAGCGAACGGCAGATTCTGGCTTTGACCGGAATCATCGACGACGTGGCGGAACCCTCGTCGGAGCCGAAAATTACGCGCTTGCTCGAAAATTTTGTCGATAGCAATCGAAGCACTTTCGTCTACTTGACGGCAGTGAACAAAAACCGCAAGGGCGCCATCGCTTCGCAGGGGAATTTCAGCGCGGAGCAGGACCCATTCGTCGCCAAGGCCTTGCAGCGGGCGTTTGTAACCTGTCTGCAGTCGGTCAAGTTCCGGAGCGATCCAATCGCGCTGTCCTCGAATAACACCCCGGCCTTCGTGATCGCCGTGCCGCTGAAGGACGTGAACGACCAATTCACCGGCATGCTCGCCGCGGTCGTTTCGCTTGAGACGATCGTGCAGCACCTGAAGGACGCCAGCGTGCGGGGCCGCACCGTGTTCGTTGTGGATCACTACGGGCACATCGTTGCTCATCCCGAGACCAAGAGCTTCGTTCCGGGCGCGGACATGAGCGGGGGCTCGAAGATCGTCTCGCAGATCAAGGCCTTGCCACAGGAACTCCGGAACACAGAGACGATTCGATTCACGGAGGAGGAGAAAGGCAGCTCAGTCGAGATGGTCGGCACCTATAGCACGCTGCCCGAGGTCAACTGGGCGGTCATCGCGCAACGCAGCCTGGAGCAGGCGCGAACTGACGCCGGGGTGAAGGAGCTCAACCGCCAGGCGCTTGCCTTCGTCAGCGTCGTGGTTTTAGTGGCCATTATCTTCGGTTACTTCTTTGCCGTGGGTATCAGCGATCCGATCCGCGGCCTGGCGGCTTCGACGCGCGCCATTAGCCGCGGCGAATTTCACCAGCGCTCGCCGGTGCGCGGGGCCGCGGAAATCAGCGAGCTGGCTGAAAACTTTAACAAAATGGCGGGCGATATCGAGGAGTATATCGAGCGCCTGAAGGAAGCGGCCGAGGAGAACCGTGAACTCTTCCTCGGCTCGATTCGCATGCTCGCCGCGGCCATCGACGAAAAGGATCCATACACGCGCGGTCACTCCGGGCGCGTGGCCAAGTTCTCCACGCTGATCGGCCGGGAGCTGGGGCTCACCAACGAAGACCTTGACAAGCTGAAGATTGCGGCGCTGCTGCATGACGTCGGCAAGATCGGCGTCGAAGACCGCGTGCTGAAGAAGCCCGGCGCGCTCACGCCCGAGGAATACGATTTGATGAAGCAACACACCGTGAAGGGCGCGAACATCATGCGGCCGGTTTCGCAGCTCAAGGAGATGTTGCCGGGCATTGAGCTTCACCACGAGCACATGGATGGGCGCGGCTATCCTTACGGCCTGCAAGGCCCGCAAATTCCGCTGATGGCGCGGATTATCGGCGTGGCCGATACGCTCGATGCCATGACCACCAACCGGCCGTACCAATCGGCGATGGATCTGGAATTCGCGCTGAAGCGGATCAAGGCACTCACCGGTGCGAAATTCGACGCCGTCGTGGTGACGGCGCTGGAGTCCGTCGTCAACGCCGGCAAACTGCGCCTCAGCGCCGTAGAAGTCCACGTCTAACTGCTGGCTCGCTTCTGTCCCTGCGTACTGCCCGGCCCACTGAGCTTCTTCTGATACAATTTTGTGTTGAGCTACGATCAATGCGCTCTCCTGTATGATTTCTCTCTTCGGCAAAAACGAACCGGAACCGACACTTCTCGAACGGTTGAAGGTTTCAGTCAGCAAGACCAAGGCGGCGCTCTCGGAAACCGTTGACACGATTTTTCTCGGCGACCGCAAGATCGATCCGGCGCTGCTGAAACAACTGGAAACGGCGCTGCTCGCCGCCGACCTGGGCGTCAGACCCACGCGCGAGATTCTGGAAGCGGTGCGCGAAAAGCTTGACCGCAACGCGCTCTGCGACGCAGGCCAGCTGAAGCGTGAAATCAAATCGCACATCGTTCGAATTCTCGCTCCGTCCGGCGGCACGGATGGAACTTCTCCGGCAGCTCTTGCAGCCACAACGAATGGGTCAGGTCCGCGCGTTATTTTCATCGTGGGAGTAAACGGAGCGGGCAAGACGACCAGCATCGGGAAGCTCGCGAATCGCTTGCGAAAAGATGGCATGTCCGTTTTGTTATGCGCAGCCGATACCTTTCGCGCAGCGGCCGTCGAGCAACTGGAAATCTGGGCAAAGCGCAACGGCATCGAGGTCGTGAAACAGAAGTCCGGCGCCGATCCCGCGGCAGTTGTTTACGACGCCGTCGCGGCGGCCAAAGCCCGCGGCACTGATGCGGTCATCGTGGACACGGCGGGCCGCCTGCACACCAAGTCCAATTTGATGGCGGAACTCGAAAAGATGAAGCGCACCGCCGCCAAAGTCATTCCCGGCGCGCCGCACGACGTGCTTCTCGTCCTGGATGCCACGACCGGGCAGAACGGGCTTGCGCAAGCGCGAGAATTTACGTCTAGCGTGGGTGTAACCGGCATCATCCTCAGCAAGCTCGACGGCACGGCAAAGGGCGGAATCGTCGTTGCCATTGCGCGCGAGCTTGGCCTGCCCATCCGATTTGTCGGCACCGGTGAGCAAATCGACGATCTCGTGCCCTTCGACGCCGAAACGTACGCTAATTCCCTCTTCGACTGAACCGTGGACGCTCACGACATCCGCTTCATGGAGCACGCGCTGGCGCTGGCGCGCAAAGGGACCGGCCTCGCCAGCCCTAATCCCATGGTGGGGTGCGTCATTGTCCGCGAAGGGCAAATCGTTGCCGAGGGCTTTCACCAATACGAGTGGCGCGATCACGCCGAAATCGTGGCGCTGAAATCTGCGGGGGAAAGAGCGCGCGGCTCAACGCTTTATGTGACGCTCGAACCGTGCAACCACACCGGGCGCACGGGCCCCTGCGCCGAAGCCATAATCAGCGCGGGCGTCCAGCGCGTAGTAGCGGCGATGGAAGACCCGAATCCCGTTAACTCCGGTAAGGGCTTCGATCGTCTACGGGCGGCGGGCATCGAGGTGATCACAGGCGTGTGCGAAGAAGAGGCGCGCCGCCTCAACGAAGCCTTTGCCTGCTGGATTCGAACGAAGAAACCGTTCGTCACGCTCAAATCCGCGCTGACCCTGGATGGCCAGCTTGCTCTTCCCGGCGGGCACATGAAATTCGTTCCGAAAGGCAGCAAGCGCAGCCACGCAACCTGGATTAGCTCCGAAGAATCCCGCGCTGAAGTCCATCGTATGCGCCACGCCTCCGATGCTCTCCTCACCGGCATCGGCACGATCGACCTCGATGATCCGCTTCTCACCGATCGCAGCGGCCTCCCGCGGCGCAGGCCTCTCTTGCGCGTCGTCCTCGATTGGGGGCTGAAACTCTCCTGTGATTCCCGCATTGTGCAAACCGCCGATGATGACCTACTGGTCTTCACGAACCAGCGCATCGGCTCACAGAGAGCACGAAACCTCCAGAAGGAGGGCGTCGAAATCGTCTATGCGAAATCGCTAAGCGGACGGATTGATCTGGAAAGCGTTCTCACTGAACTTGGCCGCCGTGACATTCTCAGCGTCCTCCTCGAAGCCGGGCCTATTCTGAATGGCGCGGCTCTGGCCGCCGGAATCGTTCACAAACTCGTCCTCTTCTACGCACCAAAAATCGCGGGCGATAACCGCGTTCCTTTTGCCATTGCACCGAAACTTGCTCATGCGCCCATGCATGACCTGCGCGTCCGGCAATTCGGCCCGGACTTCGCGGTTGACGCCTATCTCCACGATGTCTACAGAAAATAGATTCTGATTATTCGCTTACACGTAAGACGGCGGCGCCGGGAATGGCGTCGTTCTTCAGGGCGTTGAGTGCGCGATTGGCTTCGACGAGCGAAAAAAGTTGGACATGGGTGCGAATCGGAATTTCCGCAGCGAGGCGCAGGAAATCTTCGCCGTCTTGCCGCGTATTGTTCGCAACGCTGCGGATCATTCGCTCCTGGTAGAGAAGATCGTAATCGAAAGAGGGTATCGGGCTCATGTGGATTCCCCCAAGAATGAGCGCGCCGCCTTTGCGAAGCCATTTGAGAGCTGCAGGAATAATTTCTCCCGCCGGGGCGAAGACAATCGCTGCGTCCAGCTTAACTGGCGGCTTGTCGAACGTTCCGCTTGCCCACGCCGCGCCCAACTCGAGCGCCAGGCGTTGATGACGCGCATCGCGGGTCAAAGCGTAGACCGCGATATTCCAGTGCCGCGCCACTTGAATGGCAACGTGAGCCGCCGCGCCAAAGCCGTAAAATCCCAGCCGCCCGCCCGGCTTGATTCCAGACACACGCAAACAACGAAATCCGATGATGCCTGCGCACAGGAGCGGCGCGGCTTGCTCATCGGGAAACCCTTCGGGAATCGTGTAGACGAAGTCTTCCGGCGCGATGATGTGCTCCGCGTAACCACCGTCTACGGTGTAACCCGTAAACGTCGGGTTGTCGCACAGATTCTCCGCACCTGAACGACAGTACTCGCACACGCCATCTGTTTTGTGGAGCCAAGCGATTCCGACGCGCGCTCCAACCGGGAAGCGCTGCGCGCCCTCGCCGTGCTTTTCAATGACCCCTACGACCTGGTGTCCGGGAATGACGGGGGATTTGCGCGGTGGCAATTCGCCCTCGATAACATGCAAGTCCGTGCGGCAAACCCCGCAGGCGTGCACCCGAACCAGCACTTCGCCCTTGCCCGGCCGCGGCGTTGCGCAGTTTTCAAACGCGAGCGGATTGCTTTCAATCGGAGCTGGAGCATGGAGCACGCAAGCCTTCATGTCGCGACCTTGACAGCCGGTTCGAGCGAGAAATTCATTATCAGTTTAGAGCAAATCCGCCGCGGCCCGGAATAGTGCGACGCGCAGCTGAAATCGGCTGGGATTAGCTGGAAGCCGAGGAGAGGGGAATGATTCCACGAAACGCCCGGGCAAATTACAATCTCGTTGACTTGCCCTTGCGACCGCACGATACTGAATTCACTTCTCATCGAAAATGTCTTCTGTGCCGAAAAGCATGCCCACTTTTTGTCGAGGTAGATCATGCGCATACTAATGCCATTTCTCTGCGCGAGTCTTTTTCTTGCCCCGGTAGCGCGATCGGATGACCAGCATCACCACGAACTCACCGCGGAAGAAGTCGGCTCGGTCCAGTTCGCGACTTCCTGCTCGAAAACAGTTAGCGTGAATTTCAATCGCGCCGTGGCGCTGCTTCACTCTTTCCAGTACGAGCAGGCGCGCCAGGCGTTCAATGAAATTTCCGCCAGGGATCCACAATGCGCCATGGCCCAGTGGGGCGTCGCGATGTCTCACTACCACGGTCTGTGGCACAACGGAGACGCCAGCGCCGGCCGCAAGGCTATTGTAAGAGCAAAAGCGATCGCGGCCGCCAATCCGAAGACCACTCCGCGAGAAATGGCTTACTTGGATGCCTTGAGCGAAATCTACGGCGAGGATGGGAAAGATCAAGAGGCGCGCGACCGCGCCTTTGAACAGAAAATGGGTGCCGTTCAAGCGGCCTACCCGGACGACAGCGAAGCGGCAATTTTTCACGCGTTGACGTATTACATTATCGCCCCCAAGACGGACAAGACTTTCGCCAATCAGCGCAAGTGCGGAGAAATCCTCGAGCCGCTCTTCATGACGCAGCCTCATCACCCGGGCATCGCACACTACATCATCCACTGCTACGACAATACCGTGCTTGCGGAAAACGGCCTCGGCGCAGCGCGCATGTACGCAAAAATCGCGCCAGCCTCGGCCCACGCCAACCACATGCCTTCGCATCTCTTCACACGAGTCGGGTCGTGGGACGAATCCATACAATCCAACTTGAAATCGCAAAAACTGGCCGCCGCGGCCGAGGCGACTTCAAGCAATGGCGAGGCCCGCGATCAGAGACTCCACGCGATGGATTACCTGGCATACGCCTACTTGCAGAGCGGGCAGGTGAAACAAGCCGAAGCCGTGCTTGCTGAAATGAACTCGCTGAAACCCATAACCGGGCTCACGCTGACCGGAGACTATGCCATTGCCGCGGTTCCCGCGCGCTGCGCGATCGAGCTCGGGAACTGGAAGCAAGCAGGCGAGCTACGAGTCCGGAACGACGGCGTCCCTTGGGCGCAAGCTATTACCTGGGCGGCGGTCGGCATCGGCAGCGCTAGAGCCGGTGACCTGGGCCGCGCGACGCAGGCCGAGAAGACCTTGGCATCTTTGGTTGACACAATCGCAAAAATGAAGAACGCCTACTGGTCGAGCCAGGTGGAAGTCCAGCAGCGTGAAGTAGCAGCGTGGATCGCAGAAAAATCCGGCACTGGGGCTAATGCGATTGCGAGGATGCGCTCCGCCGCAGAATTGGAAGAAAGCATGGACAAAGATGCCGTGACGCCCGGGGCGGTCACGCCCGCCCGGGAAATGCTCGCTGAACTGCTCTTGCTGGAAAAGCAGCCGCGGGAAGCCCTGACAGAATACGAGGCGGTACTGAAAGTTGCGCCCAATCGCTTCAACGCGCTGTACGGTGCCGCAAGCGCCGCGGACTCTGCCGGCAATGCGACTGCGGCCAATCAATACTTCCGCAAGCTGAGCGAAATTGCCGTTGGTGACGAGCGGCCGGAATTGGTTACGGCGCGAAAGAGAATCGCGGTCACTGCGCAGAAGAGCTTGGTTACTCGGCAGTAAGATTTAGCGAGAAAATAGTTAGGACTCGTCGCCGCACAGCATACGCGCGCCGGAAGTGAATTACTCGCACTCATTAGGCTAGAATCGATACTTGCTTGGGAAATGAGCGAGCATTCTATGTTCACCGGCATTATCGAACACCTCGGCACAATCGAAGCTCTGGAGCTGCGGGATGACGGTGGCCGGATCACCATCCAGGCGCCGAATGTCGCGCCGTCGCTCGCGGTTTCGAACAGCATTGCCGTGAACGGTTGTTGCTTCACAGTTGCAGCCCTGGACAAAGGAACATTCTCCGCGGACCTCTCAGGTGAAACCATTCGCAAGACTTCGTTTGGCGCGCAAAGTGGGGAGCTGAAAAAAGGCTCGCGGGTCAATCTCGAACAGCCGCTCACGGCCGGCAAAGAGTTTGGCGGGCATTTCGTTCTCGGCCACGTCGATGGCGTCGGGCGCGTTACGCAGCTAATGCCGGAAGGCGAAAACTGGTGGCTTGGGGTGAAGGTCCCGGAAGAATTCGCGCGCTACGTCGTGCCGAAAGGCTCCATCACCAGGCACAACCGCATCGCCGAAATCGCGGTGATTCCCTACACGTACGAGCACACGAATCTTCGCGACCGCAAAGCCGGCGATGCCGTGAATCTCGAAGGCGACATCCTCGGCAAGTATGTCGAGCGGCATCTTGAAGCGCGCTCCGGCCGAGCCAATCTGTCGATTACGATGAACCGCCTAATCGAAGAAGGTTTCTAGCCACCCAAGGAGGCGCGCGTGCCGCCGCTCACCGGCGTGATCGAGACGGCTCTGTACGTGGATGATCTCGACCGCGCGTCTCGTTTCTACGAGGACAAGCGAGGCGCATCGAACTGTGTCACACAACTGCCCTTCGGAAAGCTTGGACCGCACGACGGCAGCGGCCCGCTGCACTTTGCGTTCGCGATCCTGGCGGAAGACCTTGGCGCCTGGGAAAAAACTCTCGACGCCAAGGGGATCGAGATCGAGAGCCGTGTCCGCTGGCCGCGCGGCGGCACCAGCATTTATTTCCGCGATCCTGACAATAATCTCCTCGAGCTCGCAACTCCCGGCGTGTGGCCTATCTACTGAATCGCGCCGCAGCTTTGCGGGCAAATCAAGGTCCTACCTCTTTCGCCTTCGAGCGTGCGCCGCGAAAATACAGAATCAGGCCAAGCGCAAGCGAGCCTGTCACCCAGCCCACCACTTTGATGAGAAAAGCGGTGCGATCCGCTGAATCACCCGGAGGGTAGAGAGAGACCGCAATCGAGAGCAGCGTGACGACAAAGCCGAGTCCGCTGGCGATCCACACGCCCGCTTTTCCGCCGGGAACCAGAACCGCGTGCGCATTTTCCGCTCGGTCTTTTCTGCCCGCGAGCTTGACGGCCGCGGCGAACATGTAAAGAAATGGAATGAAATAGAGAATGATCGCGGCGTCGATGAGCACCTGGTAGGCGCCGCGCGTTGTCTCGTTGATCTGGCTCACCCGCAGCACTAATGCTGAGACGACGGCTTGCACCAGAATCGCAACATACGGCGTGCGCCATCGTGGATGAATTTTCCCAAACGCGCGCGGCAAGTAACGGTCAATTCCCACGACAAACGGAACCCGGGCGATTCCGGCCACCGTGCTGCCCACTCCGCCGGCATTCCCCACGGTGACCAGCATGGCCGCCAAAACGCCGACAAATCCGATCTTCAGGGCAATCGAGCCCACGGTAATTGCATGAAAGACGCCGCTCTTCGGATCCACATCCGCGCTCGGCACCAAAGACAGCACGGA
>WNFF01004150.1_pt1 | contig 18651 bp, 14 predicted proteins | sample 5400441 | NCBI WGS metagenome assembly WNFF01 (sample SAMN13153345, study PRJNA577476) | soil metagenome | isolation source: 120 cm saprolite under Douglas fir tree site 2 hole 3 replicate 1 | place: USA:California | collected 2015-04-18 | reverse complement strand
TCGAACATCATCGACGCCGTCCGGTGGGTTCTCGGCGAGTCGCGCGCCTCGGCTCTGCGCGGGGACTCGATGCAGGATGTGATCTTCAACGGCTCGTCGCTGCGAAAGCCCGTGGCGCGGGCAAGCGTCGAGTTGTTCTTCGACAACAGCCTCGGCAGGGCGGCGGGTCAATGGTCCCAGTACGCGGAGATCTCGGTAAAGCGCGTGTTGCAGCGGGACGGCGAATCCTCCTATTTCATCAACAACACTCATGTGCGCCGCCGCGACGTGCAGGACATTTTTCTGGGCACGGGCCTGGGCCCGCGTGCCTACGCCATCATCGAGCAGGGGATGATTTCGCGCATCATCGAGGCGAGGCCCGAGGAATTGCGCGTGTTTCTCGAGGAGGCGGCGGGAGTGTCCAAGTACAAGGAGCGACGGCGCGAAACCGAGCATCGGCTCGCGGACACTCGCGACAACCTCGCGCGCCTCGCCGACATCCGCCAGGAACTCGGGTCACACGTCGAGCGGCTGGAAAAGCAGGCTGAGGTCGCTCGGCGGTACAACGAGCTTTCGACCGACCGGGCGCAAAAACAAAACCTGCTGTGGCTCCTGCGCCGCAACGAGGCAGAGGCCGAGGCGCAGCGCCATGCGCGCGACATCGAGCGCAGCGCGACTGAACTCGAATCCGAGACCGCGCGGCTGCGCGAAATCGAGCGCGATCTCGAGCAGGCGCGCTCAGAGCACTACGCTTCGGGGGACGCGCTCGCCGCCGCCCAAGGGGAGCTCTACGGCGTCAACGCCGATGTTTCCCGGCTCGAAACCGAAATACGCTTCGTGGGCGATACCCGGCAGCGCCTCGACGCGCAGCTTGCACAACTTCGCGCGCAGCGCGACACCGGGCGGCAGAGCGAGTTCGATCAGCGCGAGGCGCTGCGGGCCTGTGAGGCACGTCTCCAGGAGTCGCGAGACGCTCTGGAGCAAGCCAGGCGCAAACTCGCCGACGAGCAGCTCAAGCTGCCGCAAGCGGAGCAGGCGGCGCGCCTGCTGCAGGGACGGGTCGCGGGCGAGCGCGAGCGCATCGCCCAGGCCGAGCAGGCGTTCCAGGTGGAACAGGCACACCTCGCACACGCCGGCAAGACTCTGAAGGGGTTGGAGCAGCGCGAAGAGAAACTGCTCGCCGAACGCGCCGAGCTGGTCGCGCCCGACGAGCAATTGCGCTTGCATCTGGCGCAGGAACTGTCGCAAAGCGGCGCCGAGCTCTCCCGCCAGGAAGCGCTGCTCGCGCAGCTCGAAGCCGCGCGGGAGGCCCTGGACGGGCAACGCCGAGCGTGCGTCGACAGTCTGCAGTTGTTCGAGCGCGAGCTCTCGGCCCTGGAGGGCAGGTTGCTCACGCTGCAGAAAATACAGAACCAAGTTGAGGAGAACAGCAAGATCCAGGATTGGATCGGTCGGCACGAGCTCGCGTCAAAACCGCGGCTGTGGCAGAAAATTCGGGTCGAAGCCGGCTGGGAAACGGCGGTGGAATCGGCCTTGCGCGAGCGCTTGCATGCGATGGAGATGTCCGACCCCGAGTTGCTGCAGCGCTTGCTCGAGGACCCGCCTCCCGCGAGGGTCAGCGCCTATCTCCGCGGAACGGATTCCAAGCTGCCCCTAGAGCGTGGACTGAAACCGCTTGCCGATTACGTCGGGGCCGCCGAGCCCGCGGTGGGCGGCGTCGTCGCAGCGTGGCTTGCGCCTTTCTACGCCGTGGAGGGCGTGCCGCGGCTGATGACCCGCATGGGGTTGCCGCCTCAGGCAGTGCTCATCAACCGCGAGGGCCACCAGTTCAGCCGGTTCGGCGTGAGCTTTCACGCGCCCGATCCGGCAGACACTGGAATTCTTGCCCGGCAACGTGAAATCGAGGCGTTGGAGGCGGAGGCGCGCGGGCGCAGTGATTCGATCGAGAAAAAGCGCGCAGAGCTCGCCGGGCGGGAGCGCTCGCTCGCCGAGCACGACGAAGGCCTCGCCAAGCTGCGCGTGGCGGGAGCGGCGCTCAAACAGCGCCATCACGAGCGTCAACTGGAAAACCTCAAACTGACTCAAGGGGAGGAGCGGTACCAGGAGCGCAGCCGGCAGATCGACGGAGAGCTCGCTGAAATTGCCGCCCAGCAAGCTCAGGAACGAGCCACCCAGACGGCCGCGGAGGCCAGCCTGGAGCGGCGTCAGGGCGAGATCGATGCGCTCTACCGCAAGCTGGAATCCACACAGAAAGATGGGGACGCCGCGGAACGCGAGCTGGAAGCGCAGCGCGAAGCGGTGGTGCGAGCTGAGCGTGAAGTTCAGGAGGCAGGCTACGCTGAAAAAGATTGCATGAGTAAAATCAGCGAGATAGATAGATCTTCTAAAGTCATACTAGAGCATGTGCAGAGTGCCGAGCGAAGCCTCGAACAGCTCCAGGCCGAGCTGGCCGGCGTGGACGACCAGGTGTTGCGGGCCCAGCTCCAAGAGGGCCTGGCGGCGCGGGTCGCTCGAGAGCAAACCCTGGCGGGGGCGCGCAACCGCCAGGAAGAAATCGCCGGCAGGCTGCGCTCCTCCGAGGGGGCGCGACTGGCCAGTGAACAGAAACTCCAGCCGCTGCGCGACCGCATCGCGGACCTGAGGCTGAAAGAGCAGGCCGCGCGAATCACGAGCGAGCAGTTTGCACAACAGCTTCGCGAGGCCGGCGCTGACGAACCGGCCCTGGCGGCCGCGCTGAAAGAAGGCCAGAGAGCGCCTTCGCTGCAGGGCGAGATCACCCGCCTCACCAATGTCATCGCCGAGCTCGGTGCGATCAACATGGCGGCGCTGGAGGAGCTGACGGCGAGCCAGGAACGCAAACAGTTTCTCGATGTCCAGGCGGCCGACCTCACGGCCGCCCTGGAGACCCTCCAGAACGCGATCCGCCGTATCGACCGCGAAACGCGGGCCTTGCTGCAAAGCACGTTCGATACCGTGAATCGCGGTTTTGGCGAGATGTTCCCGGTGCTCTTTGGCGGCGGCGAAGCCCAGCTCATCATGACGGGCGAGGAGATTCTGGATTGCGGCGTGCAGGTCATGGGACGTCCCCCGGGGAAGAAGAACACCACCATCCATCTGCTTTCGGGCGGGGAGAAGGCCCTCACCGCGATCGCCCTGGTGTTTTCCTTCTTTCAGCTCAACCCCGCGCCGTTCTGCCTGTTGGACGAAGTCGACGCGCCGCTCGATGACGCCAATACCGAGCGCTTCTGCGAGTTGGTCGAGAAAATGTCGCAGCAGACCCAGTTCCTGTTCATCAGCCACAACAAGATCACCATGGAGATGGCGCACCAGCTGGTCGGCGTCACCATGCAGGAGCGAGGCGTGTCGCGGGTGGTGGCGGTGGATATCGAGGAAGCCCTGAAGCTGCGGGAAGAACCCGCCGCTGCCTGAACATGAGCGAACTGCAGGTCGGTCTCCTCGGCGTTGGTGCCGTGGTCGTCGCGGCTGTTTTTTTGTACAACAAGTGGCAGGAACGCCGGTACGGGCGCCAGGCCGAGGTGGACTTTGCTTCGCGGCATGAGGACGTGCTGATGCGCTCAGGCGGCAGCGCGGGCCAAGAGACCCTGTCGCCCTCATCGGACTCGGACCGCGTCGAACCCGTGCTCGTGGCTTTCGAAGCGGAAGGGGAAGATGCCGCGGCTTCGGGGCCCGCGCTGTCGAAGTTTCTGGACTTCATCGTTTCGATCGAAGCCGCGGCGGAAGTTTCCGGAGCAGCCTTGATCGGCGCCATGGCCGCTGCGCTCGAGCGCTGCTCGAAAGCGATCTCTTTGGAGGGCTTCGACGAGACCGCGGCTTCCTGGGAGCCGCTCGATCCCGATCGCAGCTATTCGAGGTTGCGCTGGGGCATGCAGCTGGTGGACCGCCAGGGCGCCGCGGATGCGGAGGAACTGGCCGCGTTCGGAGCCGCAGTGGACAGAGCTGCCGCGTCGGTGGGGGCTCTTGCGCGCGCGCCTGATCCGGCCTCCGCATTGGCCAAGGCAAGGGAGCTCGATCGCTTTTGCGGAGAAATCGACATCCGGGTTGCCGTCCATATCGTCAGCGTTACGGCGCCTTTTTCGGGGACCCAGCTCGCCGGTCTTGCGAAAGCGGCCGGTTTCCGGCTCGACGAACCGGACGGCAAGTTCAGGCTCCGGGATGGGGCGGGACGGGTCATTTGCGCGCTTGCCAATTTCGAACAGACTCCTCTGACCCCCGACGGCTTGAACGCGCTTTCGACGCGTGGAGTCACGCTCGAGCTCGATGTCCCGCGGACCCCTCATGGCGCGTTCGCGCGATTCCGCGATTGTGCGCAAACGCTCGCGCAAGGGTTGAAAGCGCGCATCGTCGACGACAATCGCGAGCCCGTGGGGCCCGCCGCGTTCGACGCGATCGGGGCGCGGCTCCAGGCGGTACACAGGAGCATGGAGGCGCGGGGCATCGCACCCGGCGGGGCGCTCGCGCTGCGGCTTTTCTCCTGATGGCGGTCGCGGAAAAGGCGCGCCAGCGCGCGGAGGCGCTTCGCCGCGAGATCGAGACCCACAACTACCGCTATTACGTGCTCGACTCGCCGACCATCCCGGATGCCGAGTACGACAAGCTGTTCCGCGAGCTCCTCGAACTGGAGCGAGTCCACCCGGAGCTTCTCACGCCGGATTCACCGACTCTCCGGGTCGGCGGGACGCCGCTCAAGGAGTTTCCACAGGTAACCCATCGCACGCCGATGCTTTCGCTCAACAACGCCTTTACCGACGCAGACGTGATCGGGTTCGATCGACGCGTTCGCGAGGGCCTGGGGCAGGACGAGATCGAGTACGCGGCGGAGCCGAAATTCGACGGTCTCGCGATCAGTCTCGTATATGAGCGCGGGCGCTTCGTGCAGGGCGCCACCCGGGGTGACGGCTACACCGGGGAGGACGTCACCGCGAATTTGAGGACGGTGCGCTCGATCCCGCTCAGGCTGCGCGGCCCGCGGCCGCCCGCCTCGGTCGAGGTGCGCGGGGAGATCATCATGTACAAGGCGGATTTCGAGCGGATGAACGCGCGCCAGCGCGAACGGGGAGAAAAGGAGTTCGCCAACCCCCGCAACGCCGCTGCGGGGGCCGTGCGGCAGCTCGATCCGAAACTGACCGCCCAGCGCCCGCTGCGTTTTTTCGCCTACGGTCTGGGGGACTCCGGCGGCACGGCGTTGCAGCGTCACAGCGAGGTTCTGGACTGGATCGCGGACCACGGCCTGCCGGTGTCCGCGGACCGCGCCACGGTGAGAGGGTTGCCCGGGCTGTTCGGCTTTTACCGGAGCATGGGCGAGAAGCGGGACAAGCTGCCCTACGCGATCGACGGGGTGGTCTACAAGGTCAACCGGCTCGACTATCAGCAATCGCTCGGTTTCGTGTCGCGCGCGCCGCGGTTCGCGCTCGCGCACAAGTACCCGCCCGAAGAAGCGCTGACCGAGGTCATCGATATCGAGGTGCAGGTCGGGCGCACCGGAGTATTGACGCCGGTGGCGCGCCTGAAACCCGTGAGCGTAGGCGGTGTCACCGTGACCAACGCCACGCTCCACAACGAAGACGAAGTGCGCAGAAAGGATGTCTGGCGAGGGGACGCCGTCGTAGTGCGACGGGCGGGGGACGTGATTCCGGAAGTGGTGAGCGTCTCCAAGGCCGGTCCGCGGGCACCGTCCGATCGATTCGAGATGCCCGCGCGGTGCCCGGTCTGCGGGTCCGAAGTCGTGCGCCTGGAGGGCGAGGCTGCGGCGCGGTGCACCGGGGGGCTGTTCTGCCGAGCCCAGCGCAAGCAGGCTCTGCTGCATTTCGCCTCCCGCCGGGCGATGGACATCGAAGGTCTCGGCGAGAAGCTCGTCGATCAGCTGGTCGACCTGGAAATCGTGCGAACGCCCGCGGATATCTATCGGCTCGATGTGGCCACGCTCGCCGGACTGGAAAGAATGGGCGAGAAATCGGCGCAGAACGTCGTCGCCGCCATCCAGAAATCAAAGACGCCGACTCTTGCCCGCTTCGTCTACGCACTGGGAATTCCGGGAGTCGGAGAAGAAGTCGCCCGGATTCTCGCGAAACACTTTGGCGAGCTGGAGGCGTTGCTCCACGCCGACTGGGCCGGCATCGCAGAACAAAAGAAAGCGATCCAGAAGGAGAACGCGGCGCGAAAAAGAAGGGGAGAGGCGGCGCTTCCCTCGGTGCTCGAGGGTGTCGGACCGGAGTTGATGGAGAGTCTCGAGAAGTTTTTTTCGCAGGAGCACAATCGGGAAGTCATCGCGCAATTGACTGCGGGCGGGCATGGAATTCGCGTGCAGGCCGAAAAACCGCCATCGGCTGCGGCGCACCGGCAATCCGGAGGCAAGACCTTCGTGCTTACGGGAACACTCCCCGGCATGACCCGGGACGAAGCGGTAGAGTTGATCCGGAGCCGGGGCGGCAAGGTCGTGGGCTCGGTGTCGAAGCACACCGATTACGTCGTCGCCGGCGACGACGCGGGAGGCAAGCTTGAAAAGGCGCGTGAGCTCGGTGTCACAGTGCTCGACGAAGCGGGTCTAAGGAAAATGTTCGAGGAGTCCAAGTCTTGAGAAAAGTAACGAAAGCCGTCTTCCCCGTAGCCGGTATGGGCAGCCGTTTCCTCCCGGCGACCAAGGCGAGCCCGAAGGAAATGATGCCGATTGTCGACAAGCCGCTCATTCAATACGCCGTCGAGGAAGCCGTGGCGTCGGGAATTCGCGACATGGTGTTCATTACGGGGCGAAACAAGCGCGCCATCGAGGATCACTTCGACAAGGCCTACGAGGTCGAGTCGGAGCTCGCCGCGCGCGGGAAGAGCGAGCTGCTGGAGCTGATCCGGAACATCATCCCCAAATCGGTCAACTGCATTTATATCAGGCAGCCCGAGCCTCTGGGGTTGGGGCACGCGGTGTTGTGCGCTCAGCCCGCGGTCAACGACCAGGTGTTTGCCGTGATTCTGGCCGATGACCTGATCGACGGCACTCCTCCGGCCTTGCGGCAGATGACCGAGATATTCGAGCGCCATCAGTCGCCGATGGTTGCCGTGCAGCAGATTCCGCCGGAGCAAAGCCTCCAGTACGGCATGGTCAAAGTCGAGCCCGTGACCACGGGTCTGGATCGCGTCATGCGGATCGTCGAGAAGCCCAGACCGGAAGCCGCTCCGTCGAACCTCGGAGTGGTGGGGCGGTACATCCTGACGCCGCGAATTTTTCATCACCTGGAGCAGGCCACGCCCGGGGCCGGCAGCGAAATTCAGCTCACCGACGCGATCAGCGCGCTGCTCGCGGAGGATCGTGTGCTCGCGTACCGCTTCAAGGGGACACGCTACGACTGCGGCTCGAAGCTCGGCTACCTGCAGGCGACGGTGGCGTACGGACGCAAGCATCCCGAGGTCGGAGAAGCGTTCGACAAATTTCTGAAATCACTGTGATGCGACTCACGGCCGGGGCGCATATACTTCTGGCCCCATGACGCCCGACGAGGCCTGGAAAATCCTGGAGAGCGCGGATCGATTGTGCGACGAGGCCACGGTGCGCGACGCGATCGCGCGCCTAGCGGCGCAGATCACGGCGAGGCTGAAAGACCACCATCCCCTTGTGCTCGCAGTTATGGGCGGCTCGATTTTCTTCGCCGGTCACTTGCTGCCCCAGCTACGCTTCCCGATCGAGTTCGACTATATCCACGTATCACGCTACGGCAACGCGACCTCGGGCGGCCGGATAGTATGGACGGTGGCGCCGCGGGAGAACGTGAGAGGCCGTTGCGTGCTTGTGCTCGATGACATCCTCGACGGCGGGGAAACGCTGGCGGCGATCCGTGACCGCGTGAACTCGCTCGGTGCGGCCGCTTTCTACAGCGCCGTGCTCACCGACAAGGACATCGGCCGCGACAAGCCCATCGTCCCCGATTTCGTCGGTCTGAAATTGCCCAACCGCTACGTGTTCGGTTGCGGAATGGACGTGTCCGGGGCCTGGCGCAACCTGCCGGAAATCTACGCCGTGAAGGATTCCTGAGCGCACATGCTCGCAATCATCGGCGGCAGCGGGTTGACCCAGCTCGCCAATCTCGATGTCTCGCGTCGCCAGGTGGTGCGGACCCCCTATGGGGAGCCTTCCGGGCCGCTCACTTTCGGCGCGATCCGCGGCATGCCGGTGGTGTTCCTCGCGCGTCACGGCGACGGCCATACCATTCCGCCCCATCAAGTGAACTACCGCGCGAACCTTTGGGCGCTCAAGGAACACGGTGCACGTGAGATCGTTGCGGTCGTCTCTGTCGGCGGCATCCGCGCAGACCTCGGTCCGGGAAAGATCGTCGTCCCGCACCAGATCATCGACCACACCTGGGGCCGGATGAACACGTTTTTCGAAAACGGGGCGCCGGTGAAGCATATCGACTTCACCGAGCCGTACACCGACGAGTTGCGAAACGAGCTTCTCGCCGCGGCAAAAGGCTGCGGCGAGGCCGCCCTCGACGGCGCGGTCTATGCTGCGACCCAGGGCCCGAGACTGGAGACGGCGGCGGAAATCGATGGGCTCGAGCGCGAGGGTGCCGACATCGTCGGCATGACGGGGATGCCCGAGGCAGCCCTGGCGCGCGAGATCGACCTCGCCTACGCGGCGATCGCAGTGGTCGTGAATCACGCCGCCGGCCGCGGTGCAAGCGCCCGTGGCGTGCCGCTGCAAAAGATCGAAGAAGTGCTGAAGGACGCAGTGGGCCGGGTGCGAAAGATCATCGAGGCGCTCGCGACAGGGGCGACTGCATGATCTGCCCGGTCCTGAAAATGGGTGATCCGCGGCTGCTCGAGAAATCGCAGCCGGTGGAGGCTTTCGGCACGCGCGAGCTGCGCGAGCTGATCGCCGACATGCGCGACACCATGGCGGACCTGAACGGGGCGGGGCTCGCCGCCCCACAGATAGGCGTGGCGCTGCGGGTGGTGATTTTTGGAGTGAAGCGCAATCCCCGCTACCCCGATGCGGAGGAGGTCCCGGACACGGTGCTCATCAACCCGGTCATCACGCCGCTGGGGGACGAAATGGAAGAAGCATGGGAAGGATGCCTGTCGGTGCCCGGCATGCGCGGCGTCGTGCCGCGCTTCAAGCGGCTGCGCTACCGGGGTTTCGACGAATCGGGCAATCCGATCGATCGCAGCGTCGAGGGGTTCCATGCGCGGGTCGTGCAGCATGAGTGCGACCATCTCGATGGGATCCTCTATCCCATGCGCATTCGCGACATGTCCCAGTTCGGCTTCGTCGAGGTGTTGTTCCCCGATCAGGAGCTGATCGACGAGTGAAATGCTTCTTACGCCAGCGCCTTGAGCAGGTCGGTTTCGAGCTGCAGCACGGTTTTCGGATTGGCGAGCGCGGCGCCGGACACGACGAACACGTCCTCGGCGCGCTCGCCGAGCGTCACGATCTTGGCGGTGTGCAGGCTGACCCCGTAGCGGCTGAGCACCAGCGCGATGGCATAGAGCAGGCCGGGCCGGTCGCCCGCAGTGATCGACAGGGAATGGTACTGCCCCTTTTCATCGGGAACGATGTGCACTTCGGGCGCGATCGGAAAGTGCTTGACGCGTCGCGATACCCGTCCCTGAACCGGCTGTGGCAACGGAACCTGCTTCGCCAGCCAGTCCACCAATTCGGATTCGATCTGGGCGATCATGTCCCGCGGATGCGGGACGTTGCCGATTTCCATGACTTGGAATGTGTCGAGCGCGTAGCCGTGCCGCGTGGTGTAGATCTTGGCGTCGACGATGCTGAAGCCGACCGACCCGAAGTAGCCGGAAATCCGAGCGAACAGGTCGCGCTGATCGGGCACGTAGATCATGGCCTGCAGTCCTTCCCCTGCCGGCGAGAGGCGCGCCTTGACCACCGGCTGGTCGGCGTTGACCCGGTAGTGCAGCAGCCGTGTGTGCCAGGCGATTTCCTGGGCGTCGTGGCGGAGGAAGTAGGGGACGTCGAAATGACGCCACAGCGGGTCCTGGACGGTGTCGGACAGCCCGTAGAGCTGCAACAGGCGCTTGGCTTCGTCCTGTTTCCCCTGGATGTACTGGTCCGCCTCGAGTTTTCCGCCCTTGAGGAAGTGCTGCGCCGCGCGAAAGAGATCCTCGAGGAGCTTGCCTTTCCAGGCGTTCCACACCTTGGGGCTCGTGCCGCGGATGTCCGCGACCGTGAGCAGGTAGAGCGCGACAAGCCGCCGCTCGGTGCCTACGATGCCGGCGAAGCGCCGCACGACCTCCGGATCTGACAGGTCCTGTTTCTGCGCCACCGACGACATGGTGAGATGGTGCTCGACGAGAAACTCGACGAGCTGCGTGTCCTCGGCCGCAAGGCTGTGCTCGCGGCAGAAACGCCGGGCCTCGACCCTGCCCAGCTGCGAGTGATCGCCCCCGCGGCCTTTGGCGATGTCATGGAAGATCGCGGCGATGTACAGCAGCCAATGACGCTCGAGGCTGGCGATGAGGCGGCTGCACAGCGGATACTCGTGCGCAAACTCGAGCATGGTGAAGCGGCGCACGTTGCGCACGACGGTGAGGATGTGCTGGTCCACGGTGTACACGTGGAAAAGATCGTGTTGCATCTGGCCGACGATGCGCCGGAAGGCGGGCAGGTACCTTCCCAGGATGCCGTACTGGTTCATGCGGCGAAATTCGTGCACGATGCCGCGCGGCTGCTGCAGCAGAGAAAGGAAAGTCGCGCGGTTCCGCGAATCACGCCGGAAAGGCGCGTCGATGCGCGCGCGCGCGCGCCACAGTGCGCGCAGCGTCTGCGCCGTCATGCCCTTCAGCTCCGAGTGCTGCTGCATGATGAGAAAACTCTCGAGGATCGCGGCGGGCTCGCGCTCGAACAGATCGGCGGGATGCGCCTCCAGCAATTCGCCCACCCGCCTGAACTTCTCGTTGATCTTCGCGCCATCGGAATTTTTCGCCGGAAAAATTTCGGCACCCATGTTCTGGAGCAGTATGGTGTTCAGCTGAGTGACGGCCTTCGCCGCGCGGAAATACGCCTGCATCAACTGCTCGCCGGCACGCCGGTGCGCGGTAGGGGAATAGCCGAGCTCCGCTGCCAGGCTCTCCTGGTAGTCGAACAGGAGCCGGTCCTCGCGGCGCCCCGCGGTGTAGTGCAGGCGCACGCGCAGGTTCTGGAGCAATCTGTGATGCCGGTGCGCCTGGCGCGCTTCCTCCGAAGTGATCAAGCCGCGCTGCGCCAGTTCCGCCCAGGAATTTCCCAGTCCGCAGGCCTGGCTGATCCACAGGATCACCTGCAGGTCGCGCAGGCCGCCGGGTGCTTCCTTGAGGTTGGGCTCGAGGCTGTAAGGGCTGTCCTGGAATTTGGTATGGCGTTGTTCCTGCTCCAGACGCTTCGCCTTGAAAAACACCTGAGCGTCGAGGCATTCCTTCCGTGCGCGATCGAAACGGGCGAATAGACCGCGGTTTCCGGCGAGCAGTCTCGCCTCGAGGAGGCTCGTCATCACGGTCACGTCCTTGGCCGCCTCCTCGACGCACTCGGCGACCGTGCGCACGCTGTGGGCGAGCTCGAGCCCCGTGTCCCACACTCGTCCTACCAGTTCCTCGATCTTGGGCAGCGCAAGGGGTGCCGGCAATCGGAGCTGCCGCCACATGTCCTTCAGGACGCGGTCGACCAATCGGCGGTGCTCGCGCAGTACCATCGGGCCATCCGCCGTCGCGCGGAACCTCCCCTGCAGCGCGTCGCGCTCGGCCTGCACGCCGGCCTTCAGGCGGGCGAGCGCTGAGCCACTGTCCGCGAGCACCGTCGGAGGGGACAACATGGAGTCAACGCCCCGGCGGGGGGGGAGTGCCGGCGGAAAGCGTCAGGACCTCGAAGCCGGTCTCGGTGACCAACACGGTGTGCTCCCACTGTGCCGACAGGCTATGGTCCTTGGTGACGATGGTCCAGCCGTCGGCGAGTTCGCGGATCGCGGGCTTGCCGGCGTTGATCATCGGTTCGATCGTGAAGGTCATTCCGGGCTGGAGACGCGTGCCGGTTCCGGAGCGCCCATAGTGCAGCACCTGCGGCTCTTCGTGGAATTTGCGCCCGATTCCATGGCCGCAGAACTCGCGCACCACGCTGTACCCGTGGCTTTCGGCATGCTGCTGGATCGCCGCACCGACGTCGCCGAGAAAAGCGCCGGGCCGCACCACCCGAATGCCGAGCCACATGCACTCGTAGGTGGTCTCGCACAGCCGCTTTGCCTGGATGGAAGGTTCTCCGACGTAGTACATGCGGCTGGAATCGCCGTGGAAACCATCTTTGATCACCGTGACGTCGATATTCAGGATGTCGCCCGCCTTGAGCACGCGCTCCCCCGGAATGCCGTGGCAGACCTGGTGGTTGACCGAGGTGCAGATCGACTTCGGAAACGGCTTATAGCCGGGCGGAGCGTAGTTCAGCGGGGCAGGGATCGCCTTTTGCACCTCGACGATCAGGTCATGGCAAAGACGATCGAGTTCGCCGGTCGTGATCCCGGGCTTGACGCGGGGGGCGACGAAGTCGAGCACTTCCCCGGCGAGTTTCCCGGCCAGGCGCATGCGCTCGATTTCCTCGGCGGTCTTCAGATGTATCGGCATGCTTCAGCGGTGCGAAGGATAAGTCATCGACCCCGCCGGAGCAAATCACCGGCCCTGCAAGATGGCCGCACGCAGGCTGCGACGGGGGCGGAGTAAAACTCTGTTTGCACAGGAAAAACTTGCATCGATTTCGATCCACGTGCTACCATTTTAAGTCTCTAGCCGGGCTTGGGCTCGGCTAAATTTTTGCCGCTCCACCGTTAGGGTGCCCGCGAGTTTTTCAGCGGGTCATTTGGCCGGGGCGGCCCTGAAATGTAACCCTAACCGGAGTCATCATGTCGACCACGATGCGTCAAATGCTCGAAGCGGGCGTCCATTTCGGACACCAGACCCGCTACTGGAATCCGAAGATGGCGCCCTTCATCTTCGGTCATCGCAACAAGATCCACATCATCAATCTCGAGAAGACGATGGTGATGTATCAGGAGGCGATGAAATTCGTGCGCCAGCTTGCCTCCAACAAGGGCACCCTTCTGTTCGTCGGAACCAAGCGTCAGGCGCGCGAGATCATCCGCGAGGAGGCGGAGCGCTGCGGCGCGCCCTTCGTCGATCATCGCTGGCTCGGCGGGATGCTCACGAACTTCAAGACCGTCCGCCAATCGATCAAGCGGCTCAAGGAAATGGAGGCGATGATCGAAGACGGCAGCCTGGAGAAGTTGCCCAAGAAAGAGGCCTTGCACTTCCAGCGAGAGCTCTCCAAGCTGCAGCGCAGCCTCGGGGGCATCAAGACGCTGGACAACCGGCCCGATGCGCTGTTCGTGATCGACGTCGGTTACCAGAAGGGAGCGGTCGCCGAGGCGAAAAAGCTCGGCATCCCCGTTATCGGGGTCGTCGATACCAACCATTCTCCGGACGGGATCGCCTACGTGATTCCGGGCAACGACGACTCCAGCCGGGCGATTCGCTTGTATGCGCGCGGGATCGCCGATGCGATCCTGGAAGGTCGCAGCCAAGTCGTGCAGGAAATCATCGGTGCAGCCTCGGATGAATTCGTCGAAGTCGAAGAGTCTCGCGCGAAGGCGCAATGATCCGCGATTGCGGCCCAAAAGGGGCGCGGCAGCGCCTTTTTTTTGAATTTCCAGAGCAGCAGGGTTCCCGGTAATGGCGGAAATCACCGCAAGCATGGTCAGGGATCTGCGCGACAAGACCGACGCGCCGATGATGGAGTGCAAGAAGGCGCTGGTCGAGGCAGAGGGCGATCAGGCCAAAGCCGAGGAGCTGCTGCGCGTCAGACTCGGCAACAAGGCGTCCAGGGCCTCCACGCGCACGGCGGCCGAGGGCGTCGTCGCCGTGTACGTCGCACCGGACGCCAAGACGGGCGCGATCGTGGAAGTCAATTGCGAAACCGATTTCGTCGCCAAGACCGAGGATTTCCAGAAGTTTGCCGCTTCTGTTGCGCAACTGGTCGCGAAGCGCAATCCTGTGGACCTCGCCGCGCTGAACGCACTGCCTTTGGGCGGCGCCACCGTGGAAGAGGCGCTCAAGGCGCTCTTCGGGCGTATCAGGGAGAACATATCTATTCGCAGATTTGCCCGGATCGAGGCCAGGGGCCGCCTGTCTCAGTATATTCACGGCGAGGCGAAGAAGATCGGGGTCCTTGTAGATCTTTCCGGCGGCAGCGAACAGCTGGGCCGGGATCTGGCCATGCACATCGCCGCGTCCAAACCGCTCGGCCTGTCGCGGGATGACGTTCCGGCAGAACTCGTGAAGAAGGAACGCGACATCGCCGCCGCGAAAGCGGCCGAGTCGGGCAAACCCGCAAATATTGTCGAGAAGATGGTCGAAGGCAGCGTGCAGAAGTTCGTGAGGGAAGTAACGCTGCTCGGTCAAATTTTCGTCAAGGACCCAGCAGGAAAGCAGACCGTCGAAGCTCTCCTCAAAGCTCACGGCGCATCCGTCTCGCGCTTCGTGCTGTACGTGGTCGGCGAAGGAATCGAGAAGAAGGGAAACGGTCAGGCAGCCTAATGACGGAAGCTAGACAAAAACAGCCTGGAATGGCCGCCACCGCCAAGTACAAGCGCATCCTGCTCAAACTGAGCGGCGAGGCCCTGATGGGGGACGATGCCTTCGGGATCAATCGCGCCACCATCGAGCGCATCGTGGGCGAGGTCGCTCAGGTCGCCGCGCTGGGTTTGGAGATCGCGGTGGTGATCGGCGGAGGCAATATCTTTCGCGGCGTGGCGCCGGGCGCGGCGGGAATGGATCGCGCCACGGCCGACTACATCGGAATGCTCGCGACCATCATGAACGCGCTCGCCCTGCAGGACGCCATGCGGCAGGCGGGTTTGAACGCGCGGGTGCAGTCGGCGCTCAATATCGAACAGGTGGTCGAACCTTACATCCGCAACAAGGCGATCCGCTACCTCGAGGAGGGCAAGATCGTCATTTTCGCCGCCGGGACCGGCAACCCGTTCTTTACGACCGATACCGCGGCGGCGCTGCGAGGAACGGAGATCGGCGCTGAGATGGTCCTCAAGGCGACCAAGGTCGACGGCATCTACACGGCCGATCCCAAGTTGCACCCGGACGCCAAGCGTTACGACAAACTGAGCTTCGACGAGGCCATGATCAAGAACCTGAAGGTGATGGATGCCACGGCCTTCGCGCTATGCCGCGATCAGAAGCTCCCGATCACCGTGTTCAGCATTCTGAAACCCGGAGCGATGAAGCGGGTCGTCACCGGCGAAAAAGAAGGCACGCTCGTGTACGTGAGCGCCTGAGCCCGCGAGGATGGGGGAGTCATGAATACCCTGGCCGAGGTCAAGAAGAACACCGAGCAGAGAATGCACAAGTCGCTGGATGCGTTGAAAGCCGACCTGGGCAAGGTCCGCACCGGCCGGGCGCATGCGGGGCTGCTCGACCACATTTCCGTGGATTACTACGGCAGCCAGATGCCGATTCCCAAGGTCGCCAACGTAAGCCTGCTCGACGCCCGCACCCTCGGGGTATCACCCTGGGAGAAAAAGATGCTCGGCGCGATCGAGAAGGCCATCCGCGAGTCCGATCTCGGCCTGAATCCTGCTTCTCAGGGGGACATGGTCCGGGTGCCGATGCCGGCCCTCACCGAGGAGCGCCGCCGCGATTTGATCAAGGTGATCAAGCACGAGGGCGAAAATGCGAAGATCGCCGTGCGCAACTCGCGCCGCGACGCCAATCATGCGCTCAAGGAATTGCTGAAGAGCAAGTCCGTATCCGAGGACGAGGAACGGCGAGCGCAGGACGAGATCCAGAAGCTCACCGACAAACACATCGCCGATATCGACAGGATGATCGCAGCCAAAGAGGCCGAGCTGATGGCGGTTTGATCGAACCCCAGAGATACTCCACACATGAAACCCTTCGCCAGCGCCACGCGCGAGATCCCGCCCGCCAGCGACATCCCCAGGCATATCGCCGTCATCATGGACGGCAACGGGCGCTGGGCCAAAAAGCGCTATCTGCCTCGGGTCGCCGGTCACAAGCAGGGGGTGGAGACGGTGCGTCGAGTCACGCGTGCGTGCTCCGATCGCGGCATCGAATACCTGACCCTTTTCGCCTTCAGCTCGGAGAACTGGCGCCGGCCCGCCGAAGAGGTTTCGACACTCAAGCAGCTGTTCATGGCCGCCCTGGAGCAGGAGGCCGAGCGGCTGCACGAGAACAGGGTGCGCCTGAAGATAATCGGCGATATCGCGGCCTTCGGGGCGCGCGTGGTCGAGCTCGCGCACCGCGCCCAGGAACTCACCTCGCGCAATGCGGGGCTCACGCTCACGATTGCAGCCAACTACGGCGGCCGTTGGGATCTGATGCAGGCCCTGCTGAAGCTGGTGCGCAGCGCCCCGCTGCCGACCGAGGGGTTCACCGAGGAGCAGCTCGCTCCGCACCTCGCGCTCAACTACGCGCCCGAACCCGATCTGTTCATTCGCACCGGCGGTGAGCAGCGCATCAGCAATTTCCTGCTTTGGCAGCTTGCGTATACCGAACTGTACTTCACCCCTACCCTGTGGCCGGACTTCGACGCCAAGCAGCTCGACGCGGCGATCGCCTGGTATCGCGAGCGCGAGCGCCGCTTCGGGCGCACCAGCGAGCAGCTCGAGAAAGCCAAGCGCGAAACCGGCGTCCGCCGGAGGATCGCGTAAGCCTTCCGCCGTGCAGGCGGGAAAGCGCGGGCACCCATGCTGAAAACCCGCGTCCTGACGGCGCTTGTCCTGCTGGCAGGATTTCTCTCGGCGTTGTTTCTGTTGCCCAGGAGCGGCTGGATCGCATTTTGCGCCCTGTTTGTCGGACTTTCCGCGTGGGAGTGGGGAGCATTGGCGGCCCTTGCCGCGGTCGGCCGCTTGATCTACTCGGCATTCTTGGTTGGGGTTTTTGTGTTGCTCGGGTTCCATGAGGCTTCCGTGACGAATAGCTCCTATGGGCCCGCCTGGGCCTACTATGCCGCGGGCTTGTTCTGGGTCGCTCTCGTTCCAATGTGGATTTGGCGGCAACCTCGCTTTGGTAGCCGGGCCGTGCTGCTGGCAGCCGGCGCCACTGTGCTCCCGCCCGCTGCCGCCGCGCTTGTGGATCTGCGTGGCGATCATCCTTCCCTCCTGCTCGCCACCCTGGCTACGGTCTGGATCTCCGACACGGCCGCGTATTTTGTCGGCCGGCGCTTCGGTAAGCGTAAGCTCGCCCCTTCCATCAGTCCCGGGAAGACCTGGGAAGGCGTTGCCGGGGCGCTGGCGGCAGTCGGGCTCTACGCCTTGGCGTGGCTATATCTGGGTCGCTCGGGCGGCTGGCCCGGAGGGGCGAGGGCAGCCGCCGGGTGGATTTTCCCGGTCCTACTCGGACTTGCGGTCGTGGGGATGATTGGCGATCTGTTCGAATCTCTGATAAAACGCCAGGCGGGGGTGAAGGACAGCGGCACGTTTCTACCCGGCCACGGCGGGATACTCGACCGCATCGATGCACCCATGGCCATGCTCCCGCTAGCAGTGCTCGTGTTCATGAGATGACCACCATTCAAAACATCGCGATACTCGGAGCGACGGGCTCGATCGGAGCGAGCACTCTGGATGTGATCGCGCGGCATCCGTCGCGCTTTCGCGTGGCTGCATTGACCGCCAATCGGCAAGTCGATGAGCTGGCAGAGCTGTGCAAGCTCCACCGCCCCGACTACGCCTGCGTGGCGGATGCCTCGCTCGCGCCGCGGCTGCGCGAGCGCGTCGCTGGAGCCGGTTTGGGTTGCAAGATACTCGCGGGGGAAGCAGGACTCGTCGAGGTGGCTTCGTTGCCCGAAGTCGACTGCGTCATGGCCGCCATCGTCGGAGCGGCAGGGCTTCGCGCCACGCTCGCCGCCGCGAGAGCAGGCAAGAAGCTTCTCCTCGCAAACAAGGAAGCCCTGGTGGTCGCGGGCCCCGTGTTCATGGAGACGGTGCGGGCCAGCGGGGCGATGCTGCTGCCCATAGACAGCGAGCACAACGCAATTTTCCAGTGCCTTCCGCCCTTCGCGGCCGGCGAGTCCGTCGCAAAAGGGATCCGCAGGATCCTTCTCACCGGATCGGGCGGACCCTTCAGGGCGCGTTCGCGCGCGGAGCTGTATCGCGTGACGCCGGACGAGGCCTGTGCGCATCCGAACTGGGTCATGGGACGCAAGATCTCGGTGGATTCGGCGACCATGATGAACAAGGGATTGGAGGTCATCGAAGCGCGCTGGCTGTTCGGAGCGGGTCCTGAGCAGATCCAGGTAGTCGTCCATCCGCAAAGCGTGGTGCATTCGATGGTCGAGTACGCCGACGGATCCGTGATCGCCCAGCTCGGGCACCCGGACATGCGCACACCGATCGCCCAGGCGCTCGCATATCCCGAGCGCATCGACGCCGGAGTGTCGTCACTCGACTTCTTCCACATCGGGGCCCTGAGCTTCGAGCAGCCTGATCTCGAGCGCTTTCCCGCCCTGGGCCTCGCTTACGCTGCGCTCAGAAGCGGAGGGGCCGCACCGGCCACGCTCAACGCGGCCAACGAGGTCGCGGTAGCCGCGTTTCTCGAGGGCCGGTTGCCGTTCTTGCTGATCACCACGGTCATCGAGGAGACGCTCGCCGGTCTTCC
>WNFF01013690.1_pt1 | contig 18654 bp, 29 predicted proteins | sample 5400441 | NCBI WGS metagenome assembly WNFF01 (sample SAMN13153345, study PRJNA577476) | soil metagenome | isolation source: 120 cm saprolite under Douglas fir tree site 2 hole 3 replicate 1 | place: USA:California | collected 2015-04-18 | reverse complement strand
GCGTGATGGACTAGGCGATCGATGGCGGCAAGCGTCATAGCCTGGTCGGGAAAGATCTTGCCCCATTCGCCAAATGGCTGATTGGCCGTTATCAGCATAGATCTCCGCTCGTAACGTGCGGCGATCAGCTCGAATAGTACGCTGGTTTCGGCTTGATCTTTGGTGACGTAGGCGATGTCGTCGAGGATGAGCAAATCGTAGCGGTCGAGCTTGGCGATCGCGCTTTCGAGCGCCAGCTCGCGACGAGCGATTTGGAGCTGTTGCACCAGATCGGTGGTGCGGGCAAACAGCACGCGCCATCCATTCTCGACCAGGGCTAGCCCGAGGGCTGCCGACAAATGGCTCTTGCCGCCGCCGGGAGGGCCGAAGAGCAGGATATTGGCGCCTTTCTCCAACCAGGCATCGCCGGATGCCAGCGCCATCACCTGCGCTTTCGAGACCATTGGCACGACCTCGAAGTCGAAGGTGGCGAGCGTCTTGCCGGCGGGCAGTCGCGCCTCGGTGAGATGCCGCTCGAAGCGGCGGCGGCCACGGTCGGCCATCTCGTGCTCGGCGAGTACCGCGAGGAAGCGGGCCGCCGGCCAACCTTCCTTGTCGGATTGCTCGGCGAGCTTGGCCCACATCAGCCTGATGCTTGGCAGGCGCAACTCATTCAACAAGAGTTCGACGCGAGCGGCATCAACAATGTTCGTCGTCGTCATGCCACGGCCTCCCGATTGGAGGTCGGGCTGACGGCACGGACAACCGCGAGTTCGTCGTAGCTGCTGAGTGCTACAAACGCCACCTTGATCTCAGGTACGGATGCCGGGTTTGGAGCGAACCGCTCACGCAGGAATGCCAGATCTGGTAACCGACCCGCATCCAATTCGGCGTCGATCAGTTCTGAAAGCTCAGCTTCGCAGCCGCGATCATGTGCGAGCGCCAGCAACTCGACGGTCAACTTGCAGGCGCGCTTGTCGCCCACGTCCTGGTGCAATGCCTCGAAGGCTCGTGCATAGGCCGGACGCGGGAACAACTGATCACGGTACACCAGATTGTTCAGCGCCATCGGCTTCTTGCGCAGTGCGTGGATCACATGATGATAATCGACGACGTGACCGCCCTTGCTCTGCGATACCGGCCGGCCACGCCGAAGCGTCATCATCGGCGTTGCGCCGAGGAAGCACTCGATCCGGTTATCGTAGAGGTGCACGCGCAGGCGATGGCCGATCAGCCGCGATGGCGCGGTGTAGAAGACGCGACGCAGGATGAAGCCGCCGCTCGAGGTGACGGTGACAATCTTCTCCTCGTAATCGGCCGTCCGCCGCCTGGGTAGAGGGGTGAGCATCGGCCGCTCCAACTCGATCCGCTTGCGATTGTTGGCGTTGCGTCGGCCAACGATCTCGTCGACGAAGCGGCGATATCCGTCCAGGTGGTCGAAGTCCCGGCTGCCACGCAGCAGCAGTGCGTCCTGCAGCGCCTTCTTGAGATGCCCATGCGAACTCTCAATAGAGCCATTCTCATGCGCAACACCGCGGTTGTTCCGGGTCGGTGTCATATCGTAGTGACGCATCAGCGCCTGATAGCGCAGCGTTAGATCCTCCTTAGCGTCGCAGTCCAAGTTGCGGAATGCCGCCGAGAGACTATCGCTGCGATGCTCGCGTGGCGCTCCCCCAAGTACCCACAGCGCATTCTGCAGACCCTCGGCCAACGCGACAAAGCTCTCGCCACCGAGCACGACGTGGGCATGCTCGAAGCCCGAGAAGGCGAGCCGGAAGTGATATAGCCGATGTCCCAGCACGACACCTGCGACGGTGACGCCGAGGGCACTCGTGTCGGTGAAGTCGGACAGGCCAAACCGGCCGGGCTCGTGCTCCTGACGGAAGATCACATCCTGCTCGGGGCCGGCCAGGGCTCGCCACCTGCGCATGCGCCGTTCCAGCGTGCGCCGAATGCCGGCGCTGATCTCCGGATGGCGCCGCCGGATCTCGTCGAGCACCGCAATGGCCCGAATGGCGAGGGCAACCGCGGATCATCCTCGATGCGGTAGCCGGTTGCCCGGCTGAAGCCCGACTTGGCGGCAGCAACGGTGGCATCTTTGCTATGTCGGTAAGTCATATACAGCCTCATCTGGTGGTCGGTGATGTGAAGGCCAGGCAATCGCTGATTCCTCAATTTCGAGACGAATCAGACACTTGACCCGGTCGCTCACGACCGCCAGACCGCACCTTCCCCCACGGGGAAAAGTGCGCCGCCGTGGCGGGACGAACTTCGCTCGGGCTACGCCCTCGCTCCGTCCGCCCCGCCACGGCGCATTCTCATCCTGATTGACGCTGCTGTCTCACCTTGATTGTCGCGCGGCAGTACGGCTTGAACGCGATCTGGACGTCCTCCATGGTGTTCTGGAAGTCGAGGACGTAGGTGTTTTCCTTGCCAGGATAGGTTCGGTTCAGTCGCGAAAGCGTCTGGACCGCCTGGAGCCCAGCCAGCTTGCGGTCCACGTACATGGCGCACAGCTTGGGCTGGTCGAACCCCGTCTGGTATTTCTCGGCGACGATGAGGACCTGATAGGCGTCGGCGTCGAAGCGGCGCGGCAGCTCAGTCTCGGGGATCGGGGAACCCGTTGACCTCGGCTTCGGTGTAGGTCTGCCCGTCCAGGGCCAAATCTCCAGAAAATGCGACCAACGCCTTCATGTCGGTGTATGCCTTTTCCTGAAGGTAAGTCTTGAGCCCTAAGTAGTAACGCAGTGCGTGCTCGCGGCTCTGCGTTACAATCATCGCCTTAGCCTTGCCGTCCAGCTCCTTTAGGACGTGCCGGCGGAAGTGCTCGACGATGACCTCGACCTTCTGGGTCAGCGCGGTTGGATGCAGGCTGGCGAAGCGCGCCACGCGCCGCTGTGCGCGCGTTCCAACGAACTTCGGGTCGTCTTCGATGGCCTTCTCTAGCGCGTAGTACGCCTTGTAGGTCATGTAGTTCTGGAGCACGTCGAGGATGAAGCCCTCTTCTATCGCTTGCCTCATAGAATACAGATGGAACGGGTGGGGTAAGCCGTCTGCACCAAGCGTTCCGAAACGCTCCAAAGTCACGTTGCGTGGGGTCGCGGTGAACCCAAGATAGCTAATGTTGGGCTGAGGACCTCGCTGGCGCTGATAGTCAGCAATCAGGTCCTCGACATCCTCCGAACCTGTAGCCTCCTCGCGGGTTAGCGTCTCGCTGAGCGCCTGCGCGCTCTTGCCAGACTGTGATCCGTGCGCTTCGTCGATCAAGATCGCTAACTTGTGGGACCCCTGACCTGAGATCGCCTTCAGGTGTTCGGTCGAAAACTTCTGGATCGTTGTAATGATGATGCGTGCGTTGCTCTCAATGGCGTCCTTAAGCTGGCGGGATGTACCGTCGATCTTCTTGACCACGCCAGCGGTCTGCTCGAACTGGGCCACAGTCCCCTGGAGTTGGCGGTCCAGAACCACTCGATCCGTTACGATTATCACCGTATCGAAAATCGGCTTATCCGCCACATCGTGCAAGGTGATCAGACGGTGGGCCGTCCAGGCGATGGTATTCGACTTGCCCGACCCCGCCGAGTGCTGGATCAGATAGTTGTGCCCGACGCCCTTCGTTCTTGCGTTTTCGATTATCTTGAGCACCGCGTCGATCTGGTGGAAGCGCGGGAAAATCAGTGCCTCCTTGCCTTCTTCCTTTTCCAGATGGACGAAACGTCCGATGATGTCGAGGAAGATGTCACGCGAGAAAATCGCCCGGCCCTCGGGCTGATCCGCGTACAGGTAGGCGACACGAAACTCGCCCGCGATGTCGCAGTTGCCCGCTCCGCCCTCGTGACCCCTATTGAAGGGCAGAAAGCCCGTCTTGCCATTCTGCAGCCGTGTCGTCATCGACACATTATCTTCATCCAGGGCGAAGTGGACCAGTGCGCCGCGTTTGAACGTCAACAATGGTTCGTTCGCCGGCGGCCGATCATATTTGTATTGTTTCTCGGCGTGCCTGAAGGTCGAGCCGGTCATTAGATTTTTCAGTTCCAGCGTGGCGCGGGGAGCCCGTTGACGAACAGTACGACGTCGATGGCGTTCTCGTTCTTCAGGCTGTAGCGAACCTGCCGGATGACACTCAGGACATTCGCTGCGAACAGGCGGTTCAGTTCCGCGTTGAGCCCGGATGCGGGTTTGAACGTGCACAGGGCGAATTTCAGACCGGGGATAAGCTTCAAACCATTGCGAAGCACGTCAAGTGTGCCACGCTGCTTCAGTGCCCGGTCGAGTTGCTTGAAGAACTCATCCTCCGCCGATCTGGCGTAATGGGCGACAAGCTTCGCCCACTCATCCGCCTGTGTGCCTTGCACGAACTCCAACACCAGCGCCTTGTCGAGCGCACTTGTTCGGTCGTAGTGGTCCGGTTGCCGCTGGCGATAGCCTTGTCGGACGACCAATTGCTCGACGAGATGGTCTTCCAAAACGATCTCGCGATGGGCAGTGCTTGCGGCACGAGTTTGGGTCATGCGGATGCTGTCGCGATCTTATGGGGGGCAGCTTCACTGTTACGTATACCATCGCCGCGCTTGCGCCAAGAAACGGCGTCAATTTGACCGGTGACCGCCCCGGTTATCATGGCCGCGCGGCGTTCGCGCAGTAATGCAATTGATTGGCGCACATTGGAAATTGTTTTACCAATGCGAGCGACATCAGATTTAATCCGACTTAGCAGAACGGGTTGTTGGTCTCTAGGCGGAACAGGAAGCCTAATGCCTGCAACCTCGTTAAAGCCGAGACCCTGTTTCACACCATATTGGCGCATTTCGATTTGTTTCTGGCCAATCACTGACCAGAGAACCTGAGCAAGAAGTTCTGGAATAATAATATTTTGTTCCGCCCTTAGTAGGCAGATGTGTTGGTTAATGTAGGCGCGCTCTTGAATGGCTTGGACGTATCCCACGGAGCCTGTTCTTCCGCCCGTTATGCAAATGAGAACATTACCATTTTTGATCAGGGTGCGCTCGGCCTCAGCTCCTGTTTGCGATTGAATTCGCTGTGCCACCTCAAAATTGACTTCCATATGCCGTCCAATGTCGCCGCTTTGAATAAACACCTCGCCTTCGGAACGAATGAAATTGCTCCAGCCTCGCGAACCGGAGGTCATAAAGCGGACCACACTTGAAAGCCTCATCTCGGCCCAATCCGGATGGCAAAGGCCAAAGGTCATTGACTGTAAAGCAGTGCTCCATTCGATGCCCGAAAGGCCACTTGACAGAACGCGCAACGACGTAACGCGCGCTTGCTCTTCAAGAACCTCGACTTGCCGCTCCTTCTTCGTAATTAGCTGGTCGATATAGACAGTTTCCCGATCGAGGAAATCGGCAATAGTCTTTTGAGTTGAAGGGTCGGGTATCGCGATCCACTCGTTTGGAAAGTCATCAAACTTAATAGATTGGCGCACACCTCCACCGAGCGAATAATAATATTTGGCAAGATCGAGAGCCAACAATGCGTAAGCCCAAAAACGTGGATCGTTTCCAGAACTAACTTCCACCGCATCATAGGCCGCGGTGATGATACCCCGTTCTTGAACGAGACCCTGCCGAAGGCTGCGTTTGTCATTTTGCAAGTCAGTGAGACGTAGGACGATATTTCCCGGCTCAACAATCTGATAGGTCTCGAAGCTCTCAGGAAGCAGCCCCTCTGCGCTGTCGATATTTTTGCGAACGATCCTTCCGTAGCTAAGCGACAGCAGATTATCTTCAATCATGCCAACGTTCTTGCACCCCTTACGAAGGGGCAGCACCCGATGGAACTTTCCCAGGCTCCAATCGCTAGGGGGCACGGAACCGTGCACCTTTTCCTGAAGAGTAATCATCCAGCGACTGCCTTCAGCAAGGTGGCGATCACGGCTTCCAGGGTTTTCAGTTCTCCGTCTATGACTTCCAAGGGTCGGGGAGGCACATAACGATAGAAGTAGCGGTTGAAGTTGATCTCGTAACCAACTCGCCCCACATCCTGGTCTCTGTCGTCAACGTAAGTTTCATCGACCCAGGCGTCCGGTGCGAACGGTATAACCTCGCGGGCGACGTATGTCCGCCAGTCTTCCTTCAACGGCACCAACTCGAAGTCGCGCAACTCGGGATCAGGCTCCGGCTTGCCGTCGGCATCGAGGCAGATGTCCGCCGTCTCGTCACGCTCGGAGAGTACCGCGAGGATAGCCTTTTTAATGGGTGCACCGATCTTCATGCCAGCGCCCTTCAGCGACTGGCCCAGAGCCTTCTCAAAAGCATCGCGGTTCTCGTAAAGTGTGCCCGGCAGGCGGGTGAGTGCGCTCAGCAGTGCGTCCTGGTCGGTTGGATGGAGACGAAGGATGGGTTTCTCGGTCTACAAGCGCTCATGCCTTCGCCCACGGCAGGTTACGCGTCAGCCCCGGCAGCCGAACCAGTCTCAGGGTCTCGTAGAGGTACTGGTCGGGGAAGCGATTGCCCCCTTTGCCTTGAACCCGGTGCTTTCTACATAACCACTCACGATAGCCGAAGTCCTCGGTGTCGAAGATTTTCGACACATCCGACCAATCGCCGCCGCCATTTGCCATGTCATGGAAGATGCGAACGATAGTGTTGCGGGCTTCTGGCGGGATTTCACGGCGCTTCGACCCGAGGTTCTTGCGCAGCGACTTCCAGAACCGTTCGCCCGAGGCGTCGATCAACTGCACCTTGCCGCGCCGAGCCTTTGCTTTGCGGTTCGTAAGCAGCCAAACGTAGGTGGCAATGCCCGTGTTGTAAAATAAGTCCGTCGGTAGGGCCACGATTGCCTCGACCTAATCATTTTCCAGCATCCAACGGCGGATTTCGCTTTCGCCTGATCCCGCGCCGCCAGTGAATAGCGGCGAGCCGTTCATGACGATGCCGATGCGCGATCCCGCCCCGTCGTCACGCATCTTCGAGATCATGTGCTGAAGAAATAGCAGCTGGCCGTCGGAGATGCGCGGCAGACCGGCGCTGAACCGACTGTCCCTCCCGAGCTGTTCTTTTTCGGACTTAATCGCGGCCTCATACTTCTTCCAATCGACTCCGTATGGAGGATTGCAGAGCATATAGTGGAACTTCTTTCCCTTATGAGCGTCGTGCGTCAACGTATTGCCAAAAGCGATTTGCTCGGGGTCGTGTCCGGTCACTAACATATCGGATGTGCAGATGCCGAAGCTCTCACCGTTTATTTCTTGACCAAACAGCTCAACGCGGATGCGTGGGTTCATGGCCCGCATCGCTTCTTCACTGAGCGCGAGCATGCCTCCTGTTCCGCATGCAGGATCGTAGACCTGTCGAATAATGCCAGTGCCCGTGAGCGCCGGGCCATCATTGATGAGCAACAGATCGACGATGAGACGGATCACCTCGCGGGGTGTGAAGTGCTCGCCCGCCGTCTCATTGGAGATTTCCGAGAAACGCCGGATCAAGTCTTCAAAGAGGTATCCCATGGCCAGGTTCGTGACCGCGCCGGGTCGCAGGTCGATTTGGGTAAAACGATCGAACACCTGCCACAGCAAGGCTGCTTCCTTGAGCCGCTTCAATTGATCGGTGAACAGAAACTTGTCGAGGAATACGTCTCGGACCGACGGCGAGAACTTGGTGATGTAGTCCATAAGATTGTCGTGAAGCTGGGCGGGGTCTTGCCCCTTGAGCTTTGCGAAAGTGAATGCGCTGTAATTATAGACCCGCATGCCTTCGCCTGCAGCAAGCGACAACATCATGTCCTGGGTCTGATCGTCGACGCCGCTGGGCAGCCCCGCACGCGCCTTTAGCACAGCATCCTTGGTCGGCTCCAAGATGCAGTCGAGGCGCCGCAGCACAACGAAAGGGAGGATCACCTTGCCATATTCGGATTGTTTGAAGTCGCCGCGGAGGATTTCGGCAATGGACCAAACGAAGGAAGCGAGCGACTGAACGTTGGGAGTACCGGGGGTGGCCATTTGCTCTCTATCGGGGATGCAGCCCCGCAGAAAAAGCGGAATTTGCACGCCGTGGCATCCCCCGAACCACGTTCGCGCGGTCATTGTACACGACGCACTGTTGATTTCGACCAGGAAGTTCAGGGTGCAACCCATCTTTCTGTGCCAAATGAGCGGTCTCGCCCTCGCGGAAAGGCTCGCGGCGTCGCTGACCGCCCAAACGGTCGCAATCCGGCCAACTATCCGTCGTGCCATAGGTTGACCGAGATCATCAAACTCAGGAGACCACTCAATGTTTATCGCAATGAACCGTTTTGGCGTTGCCAAGGGGTCCGAAGCAGCTTTCGAGCAGGTCTGGATGTCGCGCGACAGTCATCTCGACAAGGTGCCGGAGTTTGTAGAGTTTCACCTTCTCAAGGATGAGGATCACACACTGGTAGGCTTCTCACACGGTCTGGGAAAACCGTGCCACCTTTGAAGCATGCGCCAGCTGCCAAGTCGGCCTATGACCGAGTTTTCGGAAAATCACCGCGCTTAAATTTCGACACTGATAGAGGGGGCATCGAGCTTCACATATTTAACGGTCGCACCGAGACGATCATCGCCGGGCGCATTGAGGCCGCATCCACCGCTTTTGGGATTTTCGGCAGGCGATTTGTCAGCCGCGTATCTTGTTGATTGCAGACCGGAGTGCGGCTTTTAAGCGCTCAATTCCCTTCTGCGGCTCGGTGGTGACGTGCGCGTCAGGTAACAGGACAGTCTGATCGGGATGCAGGGCGTTGAATTTACCACTGAGCGCCATCACGAGACGGTCGTGCTCTTCGGACCGTTCGACAAACGGAACGTTTCCGGTGAAGGTGAGGTCGGAATGTGCTTCGTCGGTCCCCTCGATGGGGGTATAGAATATGCCGACTTCGAGGCTCTCGATGGTTTGCCCGGCGAGGGGCTCCTTCGGAAACATGAGGCCGTAAAAACTACGGTTGATTTTGCCGCAGTACGCTCTGCAATGAACCCTGACGTCGTCGATCGATCCGGCTAGTGACCTTAGACGGCCGGATGCTTCCGCATTCCACGGGCGGTTCTTTTCGGGTGGCGGAGGTTTAATGAATTTGCCCTGGAAGGCCGCGTGCTGAATGCGACCTTTCGTGATGTGCTTGTCGCTGGTGAGAATGCGATACCAAACATCACCCTCAGCCGCCGGGTCCCCATCCACGAGCGGCATGTGGTCACGCGCTCAGGTCAATGAACAGATTTTTGAGGATTGTCTTGGTCTCGTCGGAAAAGCCGGTTTGTGGCAGGCGTCCGAACTCGCCGGTGCGCAGCGTCCAGTATGCACGCCACACCTCTCCGGGACCGATGTCGAGAAAGAGTTTGTCGAGCTTGTGCGTCGTATCGTCGGGGACCCACTCGAGTGCAATCGTTCCGTCGGCAGCAGGTGCAACATCGGGTGTACCTAACGTCTGAGGCATCACAGCCATGATGCGACGGGCGTACGCGAGCGTCTCCGCAGTGATCGCTTCCGCTCCGTGTCCATCCCAGTCCACTGCCTGATACTGCTCGTATCCGTCGAGCGGGTCAGCAGGCGGCACATCGAGGAGGAGGTGATGTCCAATTCCTGTCAGGTGAAGGATGTTCGCCGTCTTCGTCTGCGCGTGGAACTGCTCGGACACAAGCGAGAGGAGACTAGCTTCGGTCGTCTTCCGTGCAGTGTCGATGAAGAGAAGCAGGTCCTTGTTTAGTTCGTTGGTCCGGAGACAAGAAAAGAGAGTGTCTCGCTTCGCGTTTTCCAGCACGTCTTTCGCGAAGACGAAGCAGGCTTTCGGAGCAGAGAGCATGTGGTAGTGCAAGTTGTCGAGCGCGTACGGCGTCATGAACGAGGTGGCAGCCGGGAGGTACGCCTCGACCTTCCCCCAGTCAGGGACCGTGCTCGCTACTTGGATGACAAGCTCCGTCATCGCGTACGGATCGTCCTGCGAGAGCATACGCAGAGATGTTTCCGGCGGCGGAGTGGTGTCGTTGGTTCGGAGGGCGCGAGCGGGGTTCACAGTACTTCGCCTTCGTCGGCGTTCTGCAACGCAAGGTTGGTTAGCTCTTTATATATGGGCAGAAGGCGAGCGGCGTCAAATGGGGTGGTCTTCCGCTGATCGGTGTTGTGATCGAGTTCGAAGCGGAGCACGTATGTGAGATCATTGACGTAGGTACCCGGGCCGCTCCCGTCCGGTACGAGGATTTGGAGCTGGAGCTGCTGCACCGCCCAGGCGGTAATCCGGTTGATGGTGATCGAATTGTCAACGGTGCTGTTCTTGGGCCAGTTGATCCTGAACAACACATCGTGAAGGTCCTCGGGCGGCCGGTTGAGCGATTTTACCTGTGTTACCAACGCTTTGTAGGCGTCGAGCTGCATGCGGTGTGGGCTCACAAGCGTCGCTGCAAAGGCCATGCGGTTGACAGGGAAACGAAGGGCGCGGAGGTACGTCTCCGTCACTGCTTGAAAGCCCGCAAACGGAGTAGGCCAACGGCCGACCGAGGGAACGAAGTCGTCGGTGAGCTTCTCTGCCGTGGTGATGGGATTGAGGATGCAGTCGCACCGGTTGGCGACCGCGCCAAGGGTGAGTTGCCCACCTAGCAGAGAGCCTGCGAAGACGTGCCGCCCGGCCCCCTTTTGTTCTTGTTCTGCTTCTTCTTGGCCGGTGAGGCGCGGATACTCTCGCATGTCCAATCCAAAGGCATCAGTCATCCTCAAATCTTCGCGTAAGGCTAGCATCTAGGGATTAAAGAAAACAGCGGTCTGGGCCGCCGTTTTCTCGTTAACCCTGCCGCGGATGTCAAAGGCTGGCATGAGGCCGGCGAAGTGGTGCTTCATGATATCTTTATTCACACTTCCACGGAACGGACATGGATTGGCTCGAGGCGAACGCGAGCGCAGTGCGCTCAAGCTTTCAACGCACACAAAAGCTCGCAAAAAGGGCTTTCGAGTTGAAGGTGCTAAGGATCTCAGCGTATCTATCCGGGTGAAGCCAGACGTAAGGTGCATCTGCCTCGGTTGCCCTAGCACCCCGGCAAATGCTCCCGATCTTTCGATCGAGCGCGGCGTCGTCGGGATGGCGCTCTATCCCGCCGCCATCGGCTTTATTCGCGAGCTGATGCTTGGCGGCGGTCGCGCGTTTGGAATGATGATGCGAAGCCTTGCGGGCGAATGCCGACGACGTTGCCATACGCACCATGATCATGATCGCGACCAGCGTTCGCACGTCAATCCTTACTTCACCCGCAGATTTTCCGCTCGGCCATCCGGCGCGATAAAATCAATAACTAGTTCAGTGATCGAGAAGCGTATTTCGTCGACCCATTGGCGCCAAAAATCTGTTCGCCACGGCCAGCGCGCCACGCTCGTCGGTCTCCAGCGCAATTTTCTGTGCCAGCATGACATCGCCTGCGACGAGGTAACCTTTGGGCGCAAAGCACCAACCAACACGCGGACGGCCGGCGCCGTCGAGCTCGTAAATGTTCATCGTGGTGCCGTGGCTTATCCGGTATCGCTTTCCGCTATGGCAGCCGGTGACATCAAAATGCCTCTTCGCGGCATATTGTGCGAACTGCTCAGGAGATAGCCATTCCTTCAACAGCTCAAGGCCGCGTGCTTCCCTTTCCCAATATCCGTAGCGAAAGCCCCGGACAAATCGCGAGGACGGGTCAATGCGATCAGGCTGCTGCCGTAAACTGTCGCGCAAAACTCGCGCCCGGCGCCCGCATTCCGACAGAAATAGTCGGAGACGCGCCTTCGCGTTGCGCAAGAGTTGTCTAAACATGGCCGAGGTTAGCCGCCGACGAGCCGCGGAAAAAACAGCGTCTCTTCGGCATTAGGATCAAACGTGCGCTTCAGTACCGTCTCTCCGGTCGCGGTACGGACAGCCGCGGTAAAGCCTGCGCCTGTCAACTCCTTGAAGCGCTCCTCTGCTTTCAAGAGCGCGTCCGCGTTCTTCGCGTCGAAATTGTGCCGAGTATCGCCAGTGCGATCCATCACGATTTGTGTGGCCATCGGATCCTCCGTTGCAAGGTACCTGAATTCTACGCGCGGTTTCGGCTAACGCGCAAACCCAAAACAACGGAACGTTCGCAGTAAACTGACCGTGAGTTAGCCGCCCTACAACACGGGTTAGTTGCCATTTGGTCTCGGCGGGAGGATGCTGTGCTGCGGGCACAATGGAGAGCAGCATGCGCAAACGTCGCTGAGCCAGCTGCGCCGCGATCATGAGTTCGGCATGGCCAAGACCCTACTTTCGATGCCGGATTTGCGGTACCGGGCGTTGGCAGAAATCCGAAAGCAACCGGGCTGCTCGACCGTTCAGGGCATCGCGATCAATCGCGTCTCGGATCAGCACGCTGAAAATAACTGGTCCCTATGTGTGCTGTCTGCGGGCACGGCTGATGCGAACACGGCCGCCCGTGCGGCGCTACATGTCCAAAACGTTTTGCGCCGCGATTATGATCTGATGCCAGATTGACCGCACGGAACCGCGGAAGAGTGATCCAAATTATTTGGATGTCTGCCCGCCCGTCGTACGACGGTGACGGGGACAACGGCCAATATGACCATGATCGACCAACTGACTGAGCATGATCGGAACGAACTGCTAACACGCGCGCAGGACGCGTGGGAACGCGCGACGCAAAACACAATGAGGGCGGTTTTCGAATGGCGTGGGAAAAACTACGTCGTCTCGCACTCGTCAGTTCAGCTACGCATTCACACCGAGGAAGGCATCAAGGTCTACTGACCGAAAGGGGCGTGAGCCCCGGTCTTGAAAGCAACCTCCCAGGTGCGCGGCTGGCATGGCGACCCTCCGATGTTCCTGCGCTGGCCGAAAGACTGGCGTCGAATGCCGGTGCAGTCGGGCAAAATTGAAGTTGCGCCTCGGAATGCAGGGGTTGCCTAGATCAGCGGTTATTCGCGGTAAAACGTTGCGTTCTCCGCTGTTGTGATGAAGGCCACGGCGATTGCACGATCTATCTATACGAACTTCTACCTCGCCTTCCGGGATCACGACCTTTCTTTGGTTTTCGTTTTGGACCCTTGGTGATTGCGCCGCATCCATCGCATTTGAAGACCGGTTCTTGGGTTCGAATATCATAACCCGCAAAGGTGAGATCACCTTGGCAGGGCTTTCCGTCTCGGACTTTTTGACAACTACTCATCGGCTTCTCCCAAGGTTCGTCCAGGAGGACGATAGAGCCGGAAGGCCCGCCGCTGCTGTACATTGTACAATTTAGAGGAATTCTATGGCACAACGCGACCCCGTGGCCCGTCCGAGGTTGGCCTCCATGTGACACCGGCCACGCCGATCAAACGCACGGGCGAGGCTAGCGCGGCCCCGGCGTTCCTATCGCCGATCATCATCGTCGAGGTCCAATGATCGGAGGCCGCCTTAGTTGGCGGCCTCTTTCATTTTCGGTCCGGCACGAACGTCACCGAGTTTGAGAATTTCGCACGACCCCATCCGCCGAAGTCCATGATGATGACGTTATAGAGATAGCCGCCATCGACTTTCATCCGCAAGGTAAGCGAGCCGTAGCCGTCAATCGGCTTCTCTGTGTGCACTTGCACCCATCCTTGGCTCTCTTGCATCGTCTCCCCCTTCTCTCCCAAATAGCAGCCTCATCGATCATCATCGGGATGCACCGAGACGTAAGACGCGATCTCCCGCTCTTTGGTGAGCTTATGTGCACGGGCGGCGAGTATCGCGGTGTCCGGCATGATCGACATTTAAACGCCGCCTCAAGCTTCCAGATCGGCGTATCCCGCGGCCGACGTATGGCGTCGAGTGGAAGGCTGGCGCGGGTCTCGCAGCGCTTGCACATGACCTCAAGCCAGCCGTACCCTCAGAGTTTCAGAGCGGGATCATTGCCGAGCATAGTTACCGGCATCGGCTAAATTGCGGCCTAACCCAACTTGCGCAGAATCGACGGTCGCTATCAACGCGATCAATGACTTAGACAAAAAGTCGTCACTACATTTTTTGTGAGGAAGGGCCACGGAGGCCGATTCTGTGGGCAGAATTCGCGCTTCGCGAATCGTGTTGCACACCAGAATCACGGTCATCGTGACGCGTCAACGCCCTTGGTCGTCACTACACGTCGAAACAGGCGCTCTTGGACGCTCAACTCCTTGATTTGATTCATAGCGACCTGTGCCGAAATTCAAAAACAGGCCCTCAACTGCGCAAGTTGGGCTAACTCATGCACTCCCGGCCGTCTCGAACGCGACTACCGCATGAAGCATAGCGGAATGCCATGCTCATCATCTGCAACAAGGCCTTAAGGAGAATTAGTCTCCGATGAAGGGGCAGCGCGAAGCACGCAGGTCCCCTAGGCGAAGACGATGACCATACTTTTTCCCTTACGCCGCACAACGTGACAGGCGTACGACTTGCGATCAGAGCTGACCAACAAGACGAATTGATCCGGTATGTTGACGCGCGGCGAGATTTCGATGGAGGCACCGAACGAAGACATATTTCGGATTGTGCAACTGACCTTCGCATCTGCAAAGATGATCTGACCGGGCTTAAAACGCCCAACCGAGGTGCCGCTTTTATGCATCGCGTCGACCAAAGTTCTGCTGTCGGTCGTCAGAATTACTTCAGCAACCGATGCCGCGATACTTTGATGGCTCATTTCGTCCAAACCATCCGCTGGTAGGGTTGATTGGTTAGGTTAACTATCCGAGACAATTGCGAGGTCGTCTGGCGCCGCGGAAGAACGCTCGGCATCAAATTCGTGCCGTAGCGCAGCGGTTATTGCAAATCGGCCGGGCTGACTGCGCACCCCCGAAACAAAGTGTATCAGTGATTGGAAGAGATCAGGCGTTTCGCTCCACAAGCGGCCTATCAGGAGGTGGCACGGTGCTCGGTCAAGATGTTCAACGACGACATTCTCTCGTGGTCGCGGCAGGAGACCGTTCTACCTTTGCACTTCCATAAGCCAAACCGCACGGAACATGCCGCAAATGATTAGTTAACATTCTGTTGCTATGGTTTGCTGTCAAGGACGCCGCGCGCCATGCAAGTGATCGAGACGACTGACCCCGTCGAGGCCCAGCGATGCCGTCGTGCCCAATATGTCGGCTTCCCAACCGCAGTAACCTTGAGCGGGTCGAAGTTTGTTGGCCTGGTGCAGTCCGTTAAAGAGGAAGTTGGTCCGCGATGGATCGTCACGATTATTCCGAAAGAACCTAAAGTCTTCGCACTCCCGCGGCAGAGACCAAATCATTTCTAAAGTGTCGCAGTTCGCGCGGCAGAATTACGGCAACGCGGCGCCTCGCCTCGTGACGGTTTGCGCGAGGAGACCGTTGTACCTTGGCACCTTGATACCGAAGACGCCTACTAAGCGGCCTCGCACTTTGCCGCAATCGCGCAAATGCCAGTCGTCAGTGTCCGCTATCGGGGCAACCCGGAAAACATATGCTCGCACTGAGTTCTTCTCAGTTTGACCCAAAGCAGACCTTGTGCGGCACGCCGACGCCGATCTCGTGAGCCATGGTTGACCGCCTGTTGCGTACAGCTAAAGTTTCCGCAACCTACGCAAAAAAAATCTGCGCGTCGCGTCTTTCCCGCCACTAAAGGAACCGAATGTGAAATCTCAATCGAAATTCGACATCGTGGTCTATGGTGCTACCGGTTTCACCGGCCAGCTCGTCGTCGAATATCTAGCTTCACGATACCGCTACGACACCACCTTGAAGTGGGGGATGGCTGGACGTAGCTTGGACAAGCTTGCATCGGTGCGCGATGCGGTTGGCGCGCCTGCCGATACTGCTTTGATCCACGCTGAGGCGGGTGATCCAGCATCCCTTAGAGCCATGATCGATCAGACCAAGTCAGTGCTGAGCACCGTTGGCCCGTATCAGCTCCATGGTTCCGAACTGGTCGCAGCATGTGCCGGGTGCGGTACCGACTACCTTGATCTCTGCGGCGAGCCAGTATGGATGCGCCAGATGATTGACGCGCATCACGCCACGGCGCAGGCGACCGGCGCCAGGATCGTATTTTCCTGTGGCTTCGACTCGCTACCATTCGAGCTAGGCGTGTTCTTTTGTCAGGACACCGCAAAAAGGGTTCTAGGCGCGCCGGTAAGCCGCGTCAAAGGCCGAATCCGCACCATAAAGGCGACGTTCTCGGGCGGCACCGCAGCGAGCACCATGGCAACATTCGTAGCTGCTGCAAGGGACCTCAGTCTGGTTGCGCTCCTCAGAAATCCATTCGCGCTAACGCCGGGCTTCGACGGCCCAAAGCAGCCGCCCGGAAACAGGCCGCTATTCGATCACGATCTCAATGAGTGGACGGCACCGTTCCCGATGTCGACCATCAACACTCGCAACGTGCACCGCTCCAATCTTCTGATGGGGTTTCCCTACAGCAAGGACTTTGTCTATGATGAGATGGTGCTGACTGGCCCCGGCGAGCATGGCGAAGCCGAGGCCAAACGCGCCGTCGCAGCCAATGCGGATAGGGGCGGCCCCGACGGACCGAAACCAGGCGAAGGTCCGTCTAAGGAGGAACGCGAGGCGGGCTTCTACGACATTCTGTTCGTGGGGCTCGCTCCAGATGGACGTCAGGTTCGAATCGCAGTGCGCGGTGATCGCGATCCTGGTTACGGATCGACCTCGAAGATGATCTCCGAATGTGCGATCTGCTTGTTGCGTGACGTGCCGGAAGTCGAGGGCGGAATGTGGACTCCCGGCGCGGCCATGAGCCATCATCTGATCAAACGGTTGGTCGATAACGCCGGCCTGACATTTGACTTCGAGATTTAGACGGCACGTCTCTTCATGGCACTTTTCGGACATGGCGCGATGTCTGACTTGAGTCCGCAATGTGCTCCAAAGCGGACGTCCGCCGATGCCTTTGGATTTATGGGTTCACGCCCTAATCCGCCCGTTACACACAAGTCGACATGTGGCAGTGAGCAAAACTTAACCGTCACGGCGGTAGATCTTTCGGATGGATCGATCCCCGTCGAGGCCAAAGCTGAAGCGCGAGGTACGCAGGCTCCGTCGTCAATGGGTGTGGGTCACGCTTGACGGTGAGGCAACCGTGCACGAGTGCCGCGTCTTTGACGTTTCTCAAAACGGAGCGAAGATCGTCATCGACGTGGAAGCCGAAATCGGGACCCGCTTTGGACTGGCGCTAGTGCCTAACCATCCGAGACAATACGAGGTCGTCTGGCGTCGCGGCAGAACGCTCGGCATCAAGTTCGTGCCATAGCACGGCGGCTCCCGGTCCACTAGCGGCTAGCGCAAATCGACGAGGTTGCTCACCCTGAAACGAAGCATAGCGGTGATTGGGGAGGGACGGGGAAGGGAGAGAGACGAGGCTTGAGATCAATTTTCCAGCCAACCTTCGGCTTCAAATTTTAAAGTTTCCAAAGGCCATTCGCTGAAAAGTGGTGCGCCTCTCGTCTTTTGTCGAGAGGGTAGCGGTGTGCACTCCTCGCGGGCTTCAGCCGATCGACGGCGGGTGAGCTCGGGCATGTCCCATCAAAGCCTACCCTTTGGCGGCCGGCAAATAGCCCACGGGTTGGGCTCGAATTAGCTGCCAGCTACTGCCAGCATGAAATCCCGATGCTTGACGATATTGAACATGGTCGACAACCTCACCGAGAATCAAGTCAGCAACCCGATTCGCCGTCAAGCGCGCCAGGCCCTAGGCCTAGCCCGTGCTCGGCCCACGACCTGCGCAAAATGTGCAGCAAAATGAATCGAGTATGAGCGGGAGTTTTTCGAAAAATATTTTCGATTATCGAGGCAACAAATTCCACAGGATCGCCAACACCATGATCAGCAGCATGGCAAGGATCTTCGGCGCCCGATCCAGTTCACTCCAGGACCTCCAAGAGGCCCCACTCGCTGCCGTCGCAATTCTCGTTGCTACCTAATCTTAGCCAAGCACTCCTTCAGGCGTTCAAGCTCCGAACGGACTTGCGTTTCCATCGCGTCTTGTAATGCGAGCGTGCCCCTGCTGGACAATTCTGCGGAGGCCGTTCTGGCCAGATTCTGCTTCCAATCCCGGATTGCCTGCTTAGTGGCGCTTTGGGCCTGCGACGTAGCCTTAAGGTACGCCTTTATGCAGGCGTCGGCCATTGAGCAAGTCTGGCACTCTTGAGCGGCGGCAGCATTCGAAACAAGCAAGGTAAGAGTCGCAGCAAGGACCTTCATTGTTTTTCCCCGCTATTGGCCCGGCGGGCCAAAATCGAGCATCCTGCGAATTATGCGCCGATGGTAGGCCGGTTCAAGCCAAATCGGCTTCATCCGGTTCTTCGAGCCATTCAAGTATCTGCGCTGCGGCGATCGTCCGTTTCGGCAGATGAGGATTGAGCGTGCCCGCGCTGACATTTGGCGTGTCGACCAATTTCGCTCTCGCGAATTTCTTGGCCTCTCGCTCGTCCGGAAACGTTTTGGTCGCCCTTACGCGCTTTCGCTTTCCCCGTGGCAGTTCAAATGAGACGTACCCCGTGCCTTTGGACTTGTTAGCCATGATACGCTCGCGCGGGCTACGTCGGCGGCTCCAGCCACGATCAGCCGTCACGCTGCGGCCTGATTTGTCGTGATGCTGTAGAGATTACACATTGACCGAATCTAAGGGGCCGCGACCGTTCCGGGCATCCTATTGGTAGCGGCGTTGCTCGAGCTCGCAAGGGTTTAGCCCGATGGGTGGACCTACGAGACAGCGGATTTTTGG
>WNFF01003016.1_pt1 | contig 18685 bp, 14 predicted proteins | sample 5400441 | NCBI WGS metagenome assembly WNFF01 (sample SAMN13153345, study PRJNA577476) | soil metagenome | isolation source: 120 cm saprolite under Douglas fir tree site 2 hole 3 replicate 1 | place: USA:California | collected 2015-04-18 | reverse complement strand
TGTGGATCGGGCGGCAATGCCGCGGCTGGTTTGGAGCGCGGTTCGAGGGCGTGGCGGTGCTGCACTCGGCACTGAGCGACGTCGAGCGCGCGCGCGAATGGCGGCGCGTGCGGAACAGCGAGGCGCGCGTGGTGGTGGGAACGCGGTCAGCAGTGTTTGCGCCGCTGGAAAATATCGGGATCATCATCGTCGACGAAGAACAGGAAAACAGCTACAAGCAGGAAGAGACTCCCCGCTATCACGGCCGCGACGTGGCCATTGTGCGCGCGAAAATGGAAGGGGCGCTGGCTTTGCTGGGTTCGGCGACGCCCTCGATGGAAACGTATCACCACGCACGGAACGGGAAATATGAATTGCTGACGCTGGCTTCGCGCGTGGCGGACCGTTCGCTCGCCAGCGTGGAAATCGTGGACCTGCGCGAGGATTTTCAGCAGACACACCAGACCAGCCCGATTTCAGCGACGCTGCACGCGGGAATTCAGGAATGTCTGGCGAACGGCACCCAGGCGCTGGTGCTGATCAACCGGCGCGGATATTCCTGGTCGGTGCTGTGCCGGAGCTGCGGCGCGTCGGTGCAGTGCGTGAACTGTAGCATCTCGATGACGCATCACAAGCAGCGCAACCGGCTGGAGTGCCATTATTGCGGTTCGATTCAGCAAATTCCAAAGGTTTGCCCGAAGTGCCAGTCGAAGTACGTTTATTTTTTTGGCGAAGGCTCGGAGCATCTCGAGGAAAGATTGCGCAAGGAGTTTCCGGGCGCGCGCATCGCGCGGCTGGACCGGGACACAGCGCGCACGAAGCGGCAGTACCAGGAGACGCTGGGCGCGTTCGCGGGCGGTGCTCTGGACATTCTCGTGGGCACGCAGATGCTGGCGAAGGGGCACGATTTTCAGCGCGTGACGCTGGTGGGAGTGGTTTCCGCGGATTCGTCGCTGAGCCTGCCGGATTTTCGCGCGGCGGAGCGGACGTTTCAATTGCTGACGCAGGTCGCAGGCCGTGCGGGGCGCGGCGAACTGAAGGGACGCGTGCTGATTCAAACATTTTATCCCGAGCACTACGCGATTCAGGACGCGGTGCGGCAGGATTACAGCGCTTTTTTCGAGCGCGAGCTGCATTTCCGGCAGATGATGGCGTACCCGCCGTTTACATCGCTGGCCAACGTGATTGTGCGGGATACCAGCCTGGAAAAGACAATCCGCTGGTCGCGGCAGCTCTCGGGATATTTTTCTCCGCATGACGGGGCGGGAGTGCGCATCCTGGGGCCGGCGACGGCGCCGTTGGCGCGGTTGAAGAAGGAGCACCGGTTCCAGTTCCTGCTGAAGTCGCCGAAGCGTTCGGTGCTGACGAGACTACTGGCGGGCGCGATGGCCTATTGCGACGCGAAGGAGATTCCGCAGACGGCGGTGCTGGTGGATATGGATCCCTTGAGTTTGCTCTAGGAATCGGGCGCGATTGGATACAAATGATTTGTGAGCCGTGCTCCGTGACCAGTCACCTGCGATCTACGACCTGAGAGGCTGCCTCTTGTGGTGAAACAAGACAGCCAAGAATGGCTGTCCCACAAGGAATCTAGAAGCCATCTCATAAATGCTCGGACATCGCGGAAAGAACGGCACTTACAGGATGAAACCGTTGAAACTCAGCCAAATCATCACTTTCCGCCTGATTCCGTTACAGCCGGTTTGTGGTTTTCCTGCCACAAAACCATTTATGAGATAACTTCTAGTTACCCATAACCGGGGCCCCCTTCCCCTGTTTTTCATAAGTGTTGATTATAAAGGGCTTTAAGTAGCTTTAGAATGAACACTTCCGGAAGTGTTCATTCTAAAGGCGGTTACAGGCGATATTATCGGACGCAGCCGCAAGTGTTGATTCTAAAATGGTTAGGCTATTGCGTCAGGCGAACCTTTGGGAGTGGGTGTGGTATTGGTGTGGTCAGGAGGAAAAGCGGGAGCAAGCTCCCGCACTCCAAACGCAGTTATCTACGAGAGTAAGTATAGCAGAGATTAGAGGAAAGTCAAGGGAAATTTGGAGGAAAAACTTTGGGGAACAAGGGATTTGAGGCTTTCCATTGAATAGGCGTTCTGTTAGCATCTCGGCAATTGTTTGCGAGGAGGCAACATGGCAACGGTCAAGCGGGTCGGTCCCGGATCAGCATTCAAAATAGGGCTCGTTACGTACGCAATCCTCGGGCTGGTGCTGGGGATATTCATGGCGTTTATTTCCATGGTGGCAGGCAGTCTGGGATCCATGAGCCAATCCGCCGCACCAGGTGCGAGGCTATTTGGGTTCGGGATGGGACTTGGAGCGATTATTTTCTTTCCCATTTGTTACGGTCTCATCGGGGGAATTTTTGCCGCCATTGGCGCCTTTATCTACAATCTGGTGGCCGGCTGGGTGGGCGGGCTGGAAGTAGATATCAGCTAGCATAGCGTCCTGCAGATAGTCTTCCATTGAGGTGACGATGGGCGGGGCAAGCCCCCGCCCCTACAACTTCACGCTGCCAACCTTCGGACGGCGCGGTCCCCCTGCCATTTAGCTTCTCCAAGCGAGATATACAAAAAGGAATTGGGACAGAAACTTGTGTCTGTCCAGGGCAATTCGGGGGATTTTGTGTCAGGCGGGGAGGCGGTCCTGGGTTAGGAGATGGGTGGGGACTTTGCGGAGATCCCAGACGATGCCGAGCCAGGACATGACCTTGAGGGTGTAATACGTGATGTCGATCTCCCACCAGAAGAAGCCCTGACGGGCGGAAGCCATGAAGTGATGATGATTGTTGTGCCAGCCTTCACCGAGGGTGAGCAGGGCGAGAAGCCAGTTGTTGCGGCTGGTGTCGGTGGTTTCGTAGCGGCGCGAGCCGAAGAGGTGGGAGAGGGAGTTGATGGTGAAGGTGTCGTGCCAGAGCAGCACGGTGCTCAGGCAGAAGCCCCAGATGAAGAGGGGCCATCCGCCGATGAGCCAGAGTAGGACGCCGAGGGCGGCGGGGGGAACCATGTGGTATTTGTTAAGCCAGCGCAATTCGGGAAACTTGGCGAAGTCGGCGATGTATTCGGTGCGCGTGTCGTTGTACTTATCGGAGACGATCCAGCCGACGTGGGACCAGAAGAAGCCGAAGAGCGTGGGGGAATGCAAGTCCAGTTCCTGGTCGGAATGGCGGTGATGGTGGCGATGGTGGGCGGCCCACCAGAGCACGCCCTTCTGCGAAGAGGAGGTGGCCATGAAGGCGATGACGAATTGGAAGACGCGGCTGGTCTTGAAGGAACGGTGTGAAAAATAACGGTGATAGCCGGCGGTGACAAAGAACATGCGCACAACCAGCAGGCCGAGGCAAGCGACCAGGTAATACCAGTGAAAGGGCATGAAGAAAATCAGGAGGGAAGCGAGGTGTACGAGCACAAAGGGCAAGGAAAGAAGAATAGAAATCCGCGAGCCGTTCGGCAGTGGTATGGACAAATAGCGAGAAGCTGAAGCCATCCGGCAAAATCCTCCGCGTCCCGGGGGGAACGCTTATGAGCAGTTAGTTGGGCGAGCGCAAGAGGTCCAGCCGGAGCTTTGCGCCACGAATCAACAAGATCAGTGTACGGTTGCGTTGAGAAGCGGTCAAGCGCAGCGAAGTACAGGTAGCGTGTAAATTGGATGCCCGAAAGTACAGGTTGGTTGTGAAGCAAGGCGAATTAAGTTTTTCTAAGGAGATTTTGCGGCACGGTGACCAAGGTCACAAGAATTTCTTGCGGGGAGTATGCTATCGTCGCTGTGCACCGCGAAAATCAGGAGCATCGGCCCTGAAACAACATGGGGCCACACCGAAAATGGCTGAACGCCCCGTACTCGTAGGACTCGTCCCGCAAGTTGTGGTGATTGATGAAGGCGACCAGGTGTCCTGGATCTCGGACGCGGGCAATTTGCGGGTGGAATTTGACGTGAACCGGTGCCCGTTTTCATCGAACGTTTTTCAAGCGCCAGCGGGGATGCGGCTGCTGAGCGGCCCGCCACGGCCGGGAAGCAAGGCGGCCACGTACAAATACCGGTTGTGGCTGAACGACCAACTGGTGGGCCAGGGCGAAGTGATTCTGCGAGATAAATAAACTGGCGGGAAGAAAATACGGGACGGCTGGGGAGCCGCCCCGTTCGCATCATGAATTTCAGGGTTTTTTCGGCGCGGCTGCGGCCGCAGTGGATTGCTTGGCAATGATCATATCCTTGATCTTGTCGTAGGTCGCCTGGGGGATCACTTTTTTTCTCACCAGATCGGTTTTGGCACGATACGGGCGGCCGGCAATGATTTTCTGCGAGTAGGCTTTACCGATGCCCGGCAAAGCGTCCAATTGATCCGCGGTTGCGCTGTTGATGTCCAGCAAACCGGCGGACGCAGGGGTAGCTTTTGCCGGCGTAGCTTTGGCTTTCGCTGGCGTTGTGCTTGTGGCTTGCGGGTGCGCGAGCGCGAGCCCTGCCGAGATTCCAAGAAACAATACAAGGGCCGCAATGAGCGATCGAGTGATTTGCTTTTTCATTTTCTTCTCTCCTTTTTCGAATGAAGACCAAAACTTAATTTTTCCCGGAAGCTTTATAGCCTGCCTTGACGGCATCGGCTTCCGTCATGTACTTCCCTTGCTTGGTTTTTCCATACCAGCGCGTGCCGGGCTTGTGATAGATGCCGGAGTCCGTGTTGACCCAGACCATGCCGGCGCTGTTTGCCGGAGGCGCTTGCTGAGCGGTGGCCGTCTTTGATTTTGCTGGAGTCGCTGCGACTGCGGCTGCAGCCGGCGCGGTCGTCTTAGTGGCGGGATCATCAGCCTTCTTCTTTTTCGTGCTCTTAGCGGCGGTGCTGGAGTTAGTCTGGCTCAGATCGCCGGTTTGTTGGGCCGCTTGCGCCCAAACCAACACGCCGCCAGCGACCAGCAAGTTTGCCTCCGCTCGCAGCGGCAGCTCCGTCTTGCCAAACATGCTCCTAAAAAGTGATTGTTGGAGCTGATGGCTTTCCGGCCCGCGCCGCGGTCTTCCTCGGTGGAATGGGCGCATGTTGTCTAAGATTAAGCGGGAAGTCAAGAAAGAAGAAATAACACTGTGCCCAGTTGCGCGGAGCACCGGCAAGAGTTTCCGCGGCGAATTCGACTGGGAACTTTAACAGCGCTTCTGGGGAAATCAGGAAGTGGAGAAATTACCGCTGGCCAGGACGGTTCGGCGGCGTTACTTTGGGGATTAGGCTGACGTACTAATGTCATGAGTAGAGTTTCCACGAGGATCGACATGAAAATACGCGCGAAAGAGTTCTTGTATTGGGGTTTGCTGGTGTTTTGCGCGGCAGCAGTGGGCCCAGCGCGAGCGCCGGCATTGGGGGGAGCAGGCCAGGACCAGGGTGCGGAACCAAACGCGAGGCTGACGCAAAAATTGGGAGACGGGCAGGGCCAGGGATTGTTCGGAAGGATCGCGGCGATCAACAAAGGATCGATCGAGTTGACGAAGCCGGACGGCACGAGCGTTACCGTGAAGATTACCGATAAGACGGAATACCGCAAGGACCGGCAAGGGGCGAAACTGGCGGATTTCAAAGCGGGCGACATGGTGTTCGTGCGATTGGATGAGAACGCGGGGCAGGGCATGACGGCGCTGATGATCGGCGGGCGCTCGGGCGGTGGCGGGCCACAAGGCGGCGGAAGAGGGTTTGGCGAAATGGGAAAGGATTTCGTCGCGGGCGAAGTGAAGTCCGTGGAGGCTCCGAAACTTACCGTGCTGCGGCCGGACAACGTGACGCAGACGCTGGAGCTGAACGAAGAGACTTCACTGCGCCGAGGACGAGAGAGCATTACGATGGCGGACATCCAGCCGGGCGACCACGTGGTGGTGCGCGGCGCGGTGCAGAACAATGCGTTCGTGCCGAAAAACGTGATGGTACTTTCTCCCGAGCAATGGAAGCAGTTGGAGGATATGCGCAAGATGAGCGGTACGGGTCCCGCCGGGAATGCACCCTCCGGGAGCGGGAGCAAGCCTGCAACGGAGCCGAAGAGCAATCCTCCGAAATCGTAGTTCGCTCAGGGAGACCAAGATTTGAAGTCGATGGCTCGCGGCATCTTCATACTCCATTTCATTGCTTTTCTGTTTGCGTCGAGAATGCTTGCGCAGGAGGCCGTGCCGCTTTCTCCGCCGCCGCAGTCTGTGACGACTCCCACCGTAGAGCCAAAGTATGAAATCAGTGGTTCGGCGCACAGCGGCAAGACTCCGTTGCCGGGAGTGACGGTTACGGCGGCCAACACGCTGACAGGGAAAAAGTATGCGGCGGCGACCAATTCGGGAGGCAAATTTGGATTTTCGGGCATGACGCGCGGGAGATACGTGGTGCGCGTGGAGTTCATGGGATTTGCGGCGTTCACGCAGGAAGTGGTGCTGAACCCGGAGAATCCAAGTGCGAAAGTGGACGCGGAATTGATTCTGGCTTCCCGCCAGCAGGAACAGTCAAGCAATGGCAACGCGGCAATTGCAGCGGCAGGACGGGGATTTCAAAGCCTGGCGATGGACAGCGCACTCTCTTCGCTGGCTGGCGGGAATTCCGGGTTCGGCGGTGCGGGCGGGCTTGGCGGGGGCTCGGGCAACGGCGATGTTGCAAGCCTGCCGCTGAATGGCGCGGGTGCGGAGGGGCCGACGGAATCGGTGAGCATCAGCGGCGCGCAGGGGCGGACGCAGGACTTCGGCGGCGGGAGCGAAGAGGATTTGCAACAAAGGATCCAAGAGTTTCGGGATCGCGCGCAACGCGAAGGCGGCGGAGGTTTCGGTGGCGGCGGTGGTGGCGGCGGGTTCGGCGGACCAGGCGGCGCGGTGATCGCACTCGGTAGGATGCCGAAAGGATTCAACATCAATCAGCCGCATGGGTTGCTCTATTTCTCTGATGACAATGCGGGATTGGATGCGCGGCCGTATTCGCTGAACGGGGTTGAATCACCGAGAGCGGATTACAACCAGTCTCGTTTTGGCGTGAACGTCGGTGGACCGCTGAATATTCCCAAGATTTTTAATGGGGGAAACAAATGGTTTTTCTTTGGCGGGTGGAATGGATCGCGGGGGAGCTCGCCTTACGATGCGTTTTCGACGGTGCCGACGGCGCCGGAGCGCGGCGGCGATTTTTCCGGGGCGAAATACAATGACGGAAAACCCGTGCAAATTATCGTGCCGAATGTCAGCTCGACGATTAATCCAACGGTCTGCCAGCCGGGCGGATCGACAAATTCCATCGCGACGACTTGCATCGCTCCCGCGGCGAAGGCGTTACTGAACTTTATTCCTATGCCGAATATCGAGCTGACGACTAACGGCCGGAATTTTCACTATGTGACTTCGGCGGAGAGCAGCTCCGATACAGTGATCTTGAGGTTGATTCACAACTTCGGCGCGAGCAGCGGCCCGGGAGCAGGTCCGATCATGATCGGGGGCGGAGGTGGCGGCGGTGGTGGCAGACGGCGCGCTCAGAACAATATCAACTTTGGGCTCAACTGGTCGCGCGGTTCGAACAAGATCGTGAATCCTTTTCCTTTGCTGGCTGGCGGGACGGGAACGCAGGGGCTGAATGCCAGCGCGGGATGGACTTATGGAAACGGCCGGGTCACAAATATTTTGCGGGTGAACTATAACCACAATCATGTTTCGACGACGAACCTCTATTCGAACGTCACGGACGTTTCCGGGCCAGGAGGCGCGGGGATCAGTGGGATTTCGCACGATCCGTTCGACTGGGGGCTGCCGGGAATCAGTTTCACGTCGTTTGGCGGGCTGAGCGATCCGACACCGCGCCGCGAGCTGGACCAGACTTACTCGGTCTCGGAGACCGTTTCTTGGAACCGCGGAAAACACAACTGGCGTTTCGGGGGAGACTACCGGCGCATCTTGCAGAGTTTCCGGTCGGCGAGGAGCGCGGAGGGGAGTTTTGTTTTTACCGGATTCGCCACGTCGCAATATGTCCCGGGGAGCACGAAAACTGTGGCCGACACGGGGTACGATTTTGCAGACTTTCTGCTGGGGTTGCCGCAACAAACTTCGCTGCAGTCGGGGGCGACTTCGTACAACTTCCGCTCGAATGCGTTTGATTTATTCACGCAGGACGATTGGAGGTTCCGCCCGAATCTGTCGTTCAATTTGGGGCTGCGTTATGAGTACAACGGGCCTTATACCGAGGCGAGCGGCCGGATCAGCAATCTGGACGTCGCGCCGGGTTTTACGGCGGCCGCGCCGGTGCTACCCGGGCAAGCAGGGCCTTTTGATGGAACATTTCCGGCGTCGCTGGTGCGGCCGGACCGCACCGATTTTGCGCCGCGCATCGGGATTGCCTGGAAACCGCAGAAGCAAATGGTGGTGAGGACAGGGTACGGAATCAACTACAACCTGGCGCAATACGGCACGATGATTCAAAACTTCGCGTTTCAGCCGCCGTTCGCGAACACGGCGACGAATCGAACGGACGTGAACGGTCTAATCAGCGCGAACCCGCTGACGCTCACGAATGGTTTCCCGGTCGTTGGAAGCACGGTGACGAACAACTTTGCGGTCAACCCGAACTATCGGCTCGGGTACGTGCAGATTTGGAACCTGGATATACAGCGCGAGTTTCCGGGCGGGGTAGTGATGAACGCGGGCTACAACGGCGCGAAGGGCACGCGGCTGGATACGGAGCGCGCGCTGGTGGTCACTGGCGGGCAGCCATTTATTTACGAATCGTCGGAGGGGAATTCGATCTTGCATGCGGCGTCGGTGCGCGTGCGCAAACGCATGGCGAAGGGACTGGGGTTGAGTGCGCAATATGTGTTTTCGAAGTCCATTGATGATGCTTCCTCGATCGGAGGCGGTGGCAGCGTTGTGGCGCAAGATCCGTTTGCTATTTCATTGGACCGCGGGCTATCCAGCTTCGATCAGCGGCACAAGTTCACGGGAAACTGGATCATGGATTTGCCATTCGGCGACAACCGGCGGTTTGTTACCAAGGGGGCATGGAGCCACGTTCTGGGCGGGTGGCAGTGGAGCGGCGACTTCACGGTGGGGTCGGGATTGTATTTCACGCCGCGGGTGCTGGGCGCGGGGCTGGACATCGGCCGGGGCGTTAGCGGATCGCAGCGCGCAAACATCGTGGCGGGCCAATCTGTTTCCGTGAGCGACCCGTCTACGTCCCGATGGTTTAATACCGCGGCATTTTGCACGCCGAACGTTAATTGTCCGGCCGGAAGCCCGACAACTTTCGGAGACGCGGGGAGAAATATCATCGAGGGACCGGGGCAAGTTTCGATGAACATGTCGCTCAACAAGACGATCACAATCAAGGAATCCCGGGCGCTCGATCTGCGTATCACGGCTAATAATGTCTTCAATAACGTACATTTTACTACCATCAATACAGTGGTGAATTCTTCTACGTATGGGGAGGTCACCGGAACAGGCGGGATGCGGCGAGTGACGATGCAGGCGCGCTTCCGGTTCTGAAGAGAGATGATTATGAGGCTCCCGACAAAAACATTTTCGATTTTGACCGCAGCGGGGCTACTCATTCCAGCGGCGCCGCCGTCGACGGCGCAGCGGAGCGGGCAAGCGGGAGGGAATGAGTCGCGCATTGAGGTTACGAGTGAACTCGTGCTGGTGAATGTGGTCGCGCACGATAAGAAGGGAAACCTCGTGCGCGATCTGAAAAAAGGAGACTTCACACTTTTTGAGGATGGAAAAAAGCAGGAGATTTCCACTTTCGATTTCGAAAGTGTAGACGAGCTGCAAACCGCGGGAGCGGCGGAGGCCACCGTATCAGGCGTCGCGGGAGCAGGAGCGCTCCTGCGTTCGGGAAAGCAAGCGGCGCCGTCGCTGGATGCGCGGGACCGGCGATTGATTTTGCTCTTTTTTGATTTTTCGGCGATGGACCCGGAACAGATTGACCGCTCCGTCGATGCCGCGAAGAAATTCGTCGGTACGAAGATGCAGCCAGCGGATTTAATGGCGCTGGTGTCGCTGGCCACGAACATGCGCGTGGACCTGGACTTCACGGACGACAAAAGTAAATTGCTGGCGGCACTGACCGCGTACAGTTCCGGGCAAGGGCAGGGTTTCGAAAACGGCAGCACGGGAAGCGCGGAAGGCGCGGCGGAGACGAGCGGAGCGTTCTCGGCGGATGATACGGATTTCAACACGTTCAGCGCGGACCGCAAGCTGCTGGCGCTGCAATCGCTGATGCAGGCACTGGGAAAACTCCCGCAGAAAAAGAGCCTCATTTATATTAGCAATGGAATCACGCAGTCGGGCGCGGACAATCAATCGGCGCTGCGCGCGGCGACCGCCGCGGCCGTGAAAGCAAACGTATCGATCTATTCGCTGGATATCCGCGGCCTGCAGGCATTCCCGCCGGGGGGAGAAGCGCAGTCCGCCAGTTTGCACGGGCAATCGGCGTATTCGGGCGCGGCCGTGCTGAATGATCTGAACAACAACGCCGCCTCGCAGGACACGCTGGCGACGCTTTCCTCGGACACGGGCGGGAAGGCGTTTTTCGATTCGAATGATTTCGGCGCAGTATTTTCCCAGGTGCAGAAGGACAGTTCGGCCTATTACGTGTTGGGCTTCACGAGCAACAATCCGCTGAAGGACGGCAAATTCCGGCGATTGAAAGTGCAGGTCAACCGCGTCGACTTGAAGCTCGATTTTCGCTCGGGTTATTACGCTGGACGGGATTTCGAGCACTTGAACCGCGCCGACCGCGAGCAGCAGCTCGAGGATGAGCTGGACGCGCAACTGCCGCGGGTCGACGTGCCCCTTTACGCAGGCGCGGCGTATTTCCGGCAGGACGATTCCCATTATTATCTTGCGGTGTCGCTGGTGATTCCCGGCTCGCAAATACCGTTTGTAACGGAAAAAGAAAAAGATAACGCGACCATCGACATCATCGGCGAAGCTCTCGGGGGCGGGAAATTCCGGGTTGGGCAATTGCGCGACATGGTGAAACTGGCCGTCGAGACGGCGCGGCAGGTCCGCCGCAAGAACGTGCAATACAACACGGGGTTCGTGCTGGCTCCGGGCAGCTATCACCTGAAGTTCGTCATCCGCGAGAATCAGACCGGCAGGATGGGTTCGTATGAGACGGACGTGCAGATTCCCGACCTCCGCAAGACGCCGTTGAAAATGAGCTCGGTGGTGCTGAGCAGCCTGCGCGCTCCCGTCACGGGCAAGAAAAACGGGGCGAACCCGTTGGTGCGGGACCAAATGGAACTGGTCCCCAACATTACGCATGTTTTCGCGCCCGACCAGCACCTTTATTTGCAGTACGAAGTGTACGATGCGGCTAAGGGCAAGAATCCGGCGCTGGCGGCAGCTCAGAGCCCCAACGGGGGACAGAACGGCGCAGCAAAAGATGCGCCTGCGGCCAAGCCGCCGAAGGACAGCATCCGCGTTTTCACCAGCATCGAGTTCCTGCAGGGTGCCACGAAAATCTACGAATCAAAACCGGTGGTAGCGAATGAAGTGACGGCCCCAGACCGCAAGGCGGTTATTTTCCAGATGGATTTGCCGCTGCAAGCTTTGAAGCCAGGGCTATACCTGTGCCAGGTGAACGTGATTGACGACGTGGCGGGCAGCTTCTCCTTCCCGCGGTTTCCCCTGTTGATCCGAGAAGCCGCGTCGGCGGCGCTGAGCAAAGCTGCGGATTGAAGGCCAGCGGCAAGAGAGCTGCGGCACAGAAGCAGCTCAAAATAGAAGACTTAGGATCAGTGGCTGGCGGCGGCGCTGCGAGACAATTCTCGGGGCGTTTCGACGGATTCGGCCAGGCCCCGGCGCATCGGGCCAAGGACGAAGGCAGGGACTTCGCGCTCCGGAGTCAGGGACACGCTTGTGGCCTTCCGGGGAAATTCGGTGCGGCGGTCCAGCCGCAATCCCGCTTCTTTCAGAAACTCCGCCGAGAAACCCATATCTTCGGCGCGATCTACGCCCCAAAACCACAGCTTCTCTTCCTGGCGCTGGAGGTAATCCAGAGCTTCTTCGAGTTTTTTCATCGCCCGGTCGAAGGAAGAGGCCAGGAAGAAGGTGCCCAGCGTCCACGCATGCCTTGGGTAGTGCACCTGGATGCGGACGCAGTATTTCCCCGATTGGTTTCGGTCGATGCTGCAACGGTAGTCATTGCGGACGGCGGAAGTGCGGGCTGTCATGTTGGTATCACCGATCTTTGGATTGCTGACGCTGGGCGGCCATGATTGCTTCTATCCCGAATTCCGGGCGCTGTACCCGTAACCCAAGCTCCCCCAAACAACGGCGCTTCGGGTCGAATTCGGTTTCAAGGAAGACACTAATAGGGTAGCGGGATGCGCAGGGAAAGACAAGCGCGCCGGTAATAATAGATAAGTAGTTTATTTTGTTATACTTAGACTAGCCAAAGGTACCGAAGCCCTTCAGTTTCTCGGGCATCAACTTGAGCTTGCCCTCCTGTTTCAGGCGGTTGTCCAAGGCTGTCTGAAAGGCCTCAAATGCCAGGCTTCGCTTCGATTGAAGGAGTTCTTCGGTCAACTGCTTCTTTTGTTTGTCGAAGTCCGCGGGATTGGCTTCCGTTTTTTCGGCCACGCGGTAGACCAGCCAGTTTTGCCCGAGGCTTAAGGGGGACGCCACGTCGCCAGCCTTGCGGTTGAAGGCCGCGCTGACCTGCTTGGCGCTGGCCGTCCCAGGTATGGAACCGTCGCGCGCGATGGCATCACTGGTTTTCGGTTCGAGACCGAGCGCCTTGGCGGCGGCATCGAATTTCTCACCCGCCTTGACGCGCTTGGTCAGTTCTTCCGCTCTGCTCTTGGCCATCTCTGCGGACTTTTCGCGTTTCAGGTCAGCGATGACCCGGTCGCGGACCTCTTCCAGCGAACCCTGGTGCGCCGGCAGAATGGACTTCACGGACAGCACCACATATCCGCGATCCGTTCGAACCGGCAGGTTCAGCTCACCGATGTGCAACTGGAAAATGGCAGCCTTCGCTTCTTTCGAATTGGCAAGCTCCAGCAAGGGGTCCGTCGCGCTGATGGGCCGCGTTTCACTCACCGTCAGGTGATACTGATTCGCCAGGTCGTCCAGGGAGATCTTGTTGGACTGGCGGATGGCCGCGGCCAACTTGTCAGCCGTATCGCCGGCCAGCTTATCCGCCTGCGAGAGCAGGAGCGGCGCGCGCAGCGAATCCTTTACTTCCTCAAACGGCTTGGTGTGAGCGGTCTCCTTTTCCACAACCTTGATGATGTGGAAGCCGTACTGCGTCTTGACAAGATCCGAAACCTGGCCCGGGTTCAGGCTGAAAGCTGTCTTTTCGAACTCCGGGACGGTTTGTCCCTGGGTGATCCAGCTCAAGTCGCCGCCCTTGTCCTTCGATCCCGGGTCCTCGGAGTATTTTTTCGCCAGGTCTTCGAACTTTCCGCCCTTTTTGACTTGCTTTAAGACGTCCTCGGCCCTTTTCTTGATCTCCTCGACTTCCGCGTCGGTCTTTCCGACGGTCATAAAGAGAATGTGCTGGACGTGCACGCGGTTCGGCACTTGGTACTGCTGGATGTTGGCCTGGTACTGCTGCTTCAGCATGTCCTCGGAGACTTGCACGCTTTGACGGATCTGGTTTACGTCCACGAGCGCGTAGCGCGCCACCCGCCGTTCCGGCACCTGGTAGCTCGATTTGTTCTTTTCGTAAGCCGCGCGGATTTCCGTCTCGTCCGGCGAAATCTTGGCTTCCAGGTCTTCCGGCTTGATGAGCGCGTAATCCAGCTTGACCTTTTCATTCTTGTAGCGAAACCCATCCTGAAGCTCGGCGGGGCCCACGCTGATCCCGTCGGTCACCAGCTTGCGGAATTTTTCCTCGAGCAGGCCCTGGCGGACCAGTTCCTCGAACACCGGCACGGTCATCTGGAAGCGCGCCTGGACTTCGGCGGAATAGCGGTCCATGCCGACAAACGCGCCGCCATTGAAAGCTGTCGGAACATATTGGCGAATGCGATCGGCGCGTTCCTGGTCGGATACGCTGATTCCGATGCGCTTGGCTTCGTATTCGATCTCTTTTTGAAACACCAGCTGCTTCAAAATTTGCTGGGCGTAGAGGGATTCGAGCGGCTTCATGTTGGGATTGCGCTGCTCGATTTGGTTGAGCTGCTGGCGTACGTCTTGCATGCTAACCGACTCATCCCCGATCTTGGCCACGGTGTCCGTGGAGAGCTCGCCGCTTACGGGCGATTGGGGAACAAGGTACAGCAGCATGCTCCCCCCCAGAACCAGGACAACTATCCCCAGAAGGATGCGATACCCCAGCTTGCTCTTATCGTTTGCGCCAGCCATCCGATGAGTCTCCCACGTCCGTAGACAAACTTTAGATTATAGGAGATATGGGCACGCGCCTCAAACACATTCGTCCGGCGGGTGGTGGGTCAGCTTCCGATTATGCGAGTAACCATCCACTGTCCATTTTAAACCTGTCTGTGCTCTTGGCGTGCTCAGCGACTCGTGGTATCCCATTCATATGGCCAAACGTCAGCCAAGAGAGTGCGCAACCTATCGATTCGATGACCTTGCTATTTGGAAGACCAGACTGCCTAGCGTCGAACATGCGGTCCTTCCGCCGGGCAACAACCGTCCAAATCCACTAGTCATCGGGAAAGTCGTATACGTGTCGGTGTTCTCCCAAGGTGCAGTCTGTGCCCTAGAGCGCGAGACAGGAAATCTTCTATGGCGAAAAGAAATTCCGAAATTCGGTGGATCAGCGGTCCATTTGGCGCGTGGGAAATTGTTTGCAAAAACAGCCAACACCTTATTCGCATTGGAGCCTGAAACGGGGAAAACCATCTGGTCTTTTTGTCCTTATGGCGAATCAGGAGAATCAATTTACTCCGATCCGACCGTCTCCGGAAACCGCCTATTTATCGGCGACAGGCGCGGATACCTACATTGCTTGGATACGCGAACAGGACACATCCACTGGCAAACCCTAACCAATACAGCAAAAAATGACGACGTAAATTCGACTCCGATTGTGGTGAAGGCGTTGGTGGCTGTCGGCACAAATGCGAACATGGCTGCTGCCTACGACATTAAGACTGGGCGAGAAGTGTGGAAGCGCAACGTGAATGGCCCTTCCGTATTTGGGCCTCTTCTTTTTCGCGATTTATTGGTCGTATTTTACAGATTCGGTCTATCTGCTGAAACCGGCAGACGGAAAAATCGTACGTAGATTTTCTTGGAAGACCGACGGTGTGCTCCAAGCAGATTGTACTCGGCGCGAGGTGGTGTGCATGCTCCGGGGAGCCGGGCCGCCGAATGGGCAAAGCAGGTTGGTTGGACTGAATGAGCGCGGAATTCGGTTCACTTACATTTCTAGCGCTTACGTCGCGTTTGTGCGGTGCATCGACAAAACAAAGCTAGTTTACATCTCGCATCTTCAAGGGATTCATGTGAGACAACAGTCAGGGGGTGCGTTGGCATGCCAGATTGAACTCGGGAATGTCTCATCGGGAATTGGCCCAGTCGACGTGAGAGACGGTATGATTTACGTTCTGACAGGCGACGGATCGATCTATGCACTGAAACACCCCGCCATTTGAACGCATCGAATCTCACCAAAATCTAAACGCAATGCCTTACCGGAAACTGACCCACTACCGTCCGGCCCGCCGTTAGGTCAAGAGTTTCTTCAGAATCGGCCGCTATGCTTTTCAGCGGCTCGTCCCAACGAGTCAAGCCATGAACTAGTAGACTGGCGGGAGTAAGCTACCGCCGCGGGTGGTCGCGCATCGTAACCGCATGATGATTTACGCCAACCGAAATCTTGCCGCGTTCGTCGTCTTGACTAGCGTGTTCGCTTCACTGGTCTTGATGTTGAGCGGATTGTTCGCGCAGGACGTTCCCGCGAAAAATCCGCCGACGTTTTATCGCGACGTGCTGCCTATCCTGGCGCAGCACTGCCAGAGTTGCCACCGCGCCGGGGGCATCGCGCCGATGCCCTTCGAAACGTACGAAGAGACCTGGCCATTCGCCGGCGCGATCCGCCGCGCGACGCAGGAAAAGTCCATGCCGCCGTGGTTTGCCGATCCGAATGTGGGACCCTTTTCGAACGACCCGTCGCTGAAGCCGGCGGAGATCGCCGCGCTCGCAGCATGGGCCGAAGGGAAATCGCCGGCTGGAGAAACCAAGGATGCTCCGGCATCAAGGCACTGGATGGAGAGCTGGACAATCCCGAAGCCAGATTTGGTCTTGAAGATGCCGCAGGCTGTGCCGCTGCCTGCGAGCGGCGACATCGAGTACACCTATGAAATTGTTCCCACGAATTTTAGCGTGGATCGCTGGGTGCAAATGGCGGAGGTTCTGCCGGCGCTGCGTTCGAACGTGCATCACGCGGTTGTGTACGTTCGCCCGCCAGATTCGAATTGGCTGCGGCACGCGCCTGTGGGAGCGCCCTTCACCTCTTCGACGCTGAGCGATCCGGAAGATCGCCGCGGCGCTCACTGGACCGACAGCGACGTCCTGCTCGTCTATGCCCCGGGGAGTTCGCCGGATGCCTGGCCCGCAGTAATGGCGAAATTGATTCCTGCGGGCTCCGACCTCGTTTTTCAGATGCACTACACCGCTAATGGCCGCGCGGCCTCCGATCAATCCAGCATCGGGCTGATTTTCTCGAAACAGGCGCCGGAGCAGCGCGTGCTGACGCTGCAACTTACAAACGACCATTTCGTGATACCGCCGGGCGCGCCGGACTACCGCGTCGAAGCGCGCGGCACGCTTCCGAATGACGCCACGCTGCTCGGCTTTTTGCCGCACATGCACCTGCGGGGAAAGCGGTTCGAATACAACTTGATTCACAAGAAGTCCGGCGCCGGCGGCAAGCCGGATTATGAAATCGAGCCGCTGCTGCGCGTCAACTATCACTTTCACTGGCAAATGAGCTACCGGCTGGCGGAGCCGCGGTTCCTGAGAGCGGGAACGGAACTTCAAGCGGTAGCTTGGTACGACAATTCAAAGGCCAATCCGCACAATCCGGATCCGCAGGCGGAAGTGCGCTGGGGCGAGCAAACCTACGACGAAATGATGGTGGGCTTTTTCGACGTGGCGGTGCCCGCCGGGGTGGACAAACGGCACTTTTTCATCCGCAAAATGGAATAGCAACAAGTTCGCTGAAAAACCTGCACCGAGGGACAGCCGAAGTCCGTTTGGGCAGGGTGCAGCCATGCTATTTGCAATTTGACTACGCACCGCTCCGCAATTTAAGCGCGCGCAAACCACTATGTTAAATTGAAGAATTGGAGCCTTCAGAGCTTTGCACCCATGACCACCCAAACACCCATCGACCCACGGTACACGCAAGGCCAGCAAAAAGCCCCGCATGTCGAAGTGTATTGGAAGGCGGTCACCTACAAGACGGTGATGGGCTACGGTTTTTTGGGTGTGACGATTTTATGCGCGGGAATGTTTCTGGCCAAGCCCGATTGGTACTCGTTTGCCTACAAGAAATTCACGAACGCCGTGAACAACGCAGTGAGCAACAGTGACGGGGAAGCGGCGGGGTCCGATCCGAAGCAAGCCAAATTTGTAAATCTCGACGGCAAAGTGCAGGTGAAAAAAGTTAATTCCGTGCAGTGGGTGGAGGCCGATTACCGCACCACGCTGGACAAGGGCGACGAGATCAAGACCTCCGATGACGGCGCGGCGCGCATCACCTTTGCCGACGGCACGACCTACACCGTCAAGCCCGGCACGTTCATCACCGTGGAAGAAAATACCATGGCCCGTGAACGGCCTTCCAGTTCCGCCGTGCGCATCAATATCGGGCAAGTCGATTTGGCCACACCGAACTTCAGCTCGCCGGATTCCAAAGCGGCCGTGAGTACCGAGGACGCCAATGCGCAGTTGCGTTCCAACAGCCGCATGGCGGTTAAAAACGATCCAGCGAAACAGGAAAGCGAGATCGTCGTATCGAGCGGCAGTGCGCACGTGCAGCGTGGCGGGGAGAAGATCGACCTGGCGCCGTGGGAGAAGGCGACGATTCCGAATGGCGGCGGGGCGATTCAGAAATCCAACGTGCTGGCGCCTCCGGATCTCGTCGAACCGCTGAACCTGGCGCCGATCATCGCGGAAAACCCCAAGGCTTCTTCGGTTCGTTTTGAATGGAAGCCAGTCCAGGAAGCCGTCTCGTATACGCTGCGGATCAGCACCACGGCGATGTTCACGAAAATGGTAAAGGAAGAGCGGGCTTACGGCACCAACAAAGAGATCACCGGCCTCGACGCTGGGGACTATTTTTGGAACGTGATAGCGTCAGACGCAAAAAAGCAGAACAGCGAAGTGAGTGAAACCTTCAAGTTTTCACTGGTGGCCCAGGGGAAGTCGCAGGACATGGTCCTGGAGATTACCGGCACCGAAGTCGTCGGACACTCCGCGGAAATCATGGGACGCACGGAGCCCGGAGCCGCGCTGATCGTCAACGGCCAGTCCGTGCCCAACATTGCTCCCGATGGCAGCTTCCGGCATTTCACGGAACAACTGGCGCCTGGACAGCATACAATTGTCGTCATGGGACAGAATCGCCGTGGCGGGACGGCGATGAAGCAGGTGTCCATCGTGGTTCCGAAGTAAGAGTTTCGAAGAAAGACCCAAGCGCCTTTGCGCTGGTCGTGGTGTCCGGAGACAATAGTGGCGGGGCTGGCCGCGGTGAGGTCAGCACTGTTGCCGGCCGGACAGCGGAGAG